>Ga0307415_100000002_pt1 | contig 133560 bp, 121 predicted proteins | sample DK1Cmetagenome_FD_204524 | JGI IMG/M metagenome (GOLD analysis project Ga0307415, IMG submission 204524) | Maize rhizosphere microbial communities from greenhouse at UC Davis, California, United States - DK15-C-2 | ecosystem: Host-associated > Plants > Roots > Rhizosphere > Soil | place... | reverse complement strand
TGCCGTGCCGGATCGACAGCTCGATGACCTCGCGGTCGCCCGCGCTCAGGCCGGCCGACGCGGCCCGCACCAGCGCCCGTACCTGGTCGGCCTGCACGGTCGCGGTGGGGTCCACCGATTCGGCGACCGGCTCGCCGGCCTCCTCCAGAGGGGTGCTCCGGCGGCGGGTCCGCAGCACGCGCAGGCACTCGTGGCGCGCGATGGCGTAGAGCCAGGACCGCAACCGTTCCGGCTCGCGCAGGTCGCCGACGCGCTGGCTCGCGATGAGGAATGTGTCGTGGACGACGTCGGCGGCGGTGTCGGCGTCGCGCAGAAGGGCCCGGCAGTACCCGTAGAGCGGGTCGACGTAGCGCCGGTAGGCGCCCTCGAGCCCCGTGGGGTCCCGGCGCGCCATCGCCTCGACCAGGGTGCGGTCGTCCACACCCGGCACGGTACCTGCCTTCGCGCGTCCGTCGCGCCGTTCGGCCGCAACCCGACACGGCGATCATCGACAAAGTCGTTCGGGGCCACGGACGTGCAAGCGGGGGCTCAGGCGGAGAGCTCGCGCTCCAGCGGCGTGCGGAAGCGCGGCCGGACGCGGACCGGTCCCACCCAGGCGGCGAGCCGGGCCGCGGCCGCCTCGATCTGGCCCACCTTGTCGGATCCGACGTCCTCGAGCAGCCGGTGGACGATCTCGCCGTCCGGCCGTTGCGTCCATCCGCCGACGATCCGGCCGTCGCTCCAGATCGTCGGGCCGACATTGCCCGATCGGTCGAACAGCGATGCGGCGTGCGGGCCGAGATACCAGTCCCGGCCCGCCCAGCCCATCGGCGTCGGATCGAGCGCGGGCAGCAACGCGACCCATGGCTTGGCGCGAACGGGTTTCAGATCGTCGGCGAGGACGAGGCCGGTCGCCCCGTCCAGGTCGACCTCGACCGGCTCGATGACCGCGAGCGCCTGCTTGACCTGCGCCGCCGTCCAGCCCGTCCACCACCGCAGGTCGGCCACCGTGCCCGGGCCGTACCGGGCCAGCCACCGGCGCACCAGCTCCACGCGCGCCCGCTCGACCGGCCACTCCTCGACACCGTGGGGCAGCCAGGCTTCGACCGGCGACCACCGGTACTGGCTGCTCGTCCACGTCCCCCTCGGTCGCCCGCGCACGATGCGGCCGTCGGCGGCGAGCAGGGCCAGCACCCAGGTGGTGATGTTCTGCTCGCCGCCGTACGCCTTGCCCTCGTTGAGGCGGACCCGGCTGCGCAGCTCCGGCACGTCGCGGGCGAGGTCGGCCCCGACGGCCTCGCCCCGCTCGGCCGGCGCCGCCGCGGTGGCGTCCTCGACCTTCTCCAGCCACGGACCATCCCCCACGCCGGCAGCGCCGAGGAACTTCAGGTACCGGCCGCGCTGCTGCGCCGCGATCGCCTTCGTGCTGGACGCGTGCACCACCGGCGCCAGTTCGACCGGCACCACGAACACGGTGCGGCGCATGCCGAGCATCCGGATGAGCGACCGGTCCTCGTACAGCGCCCGTTCGATCGCGTCGGCCCCGGCGGCCGGGGCTCGAGCGTGGATGGACAGGAACACCGAGGCCGGATCGGTGGAATGCAGCGCGACCACGCTCCGCGCGACGTCCAGCGGTGTCGTCTTCCGGGACGGCGGCGCCAGCAGGTGCCGCACCCCGAGCCGGGCCCGCCGCTCCTCGACCGTGATGCCGTACCTCATATCAGGCCGACGGTCTCGACCGGCTCACCCGCGACTTCGGCCGAGACCTCGGCCGGGGACCGGGCCGACGCGGCCCACCAGCCCAGGCCGACCACGATGACCACCTCCGAGAGGGCCAGCACCCGTTCCACGGCACCCAGCGGCACGGCCCGGAACCAGCGGACGCCGGTGATCGGCTGGGACAGGATCGCGTAGGCCAGCGGGGAGAAACACAGCAGCGAACAGCCGCCCAGGACCACCGTGCGGTACGCGTGCGCTCGCCAGAGCGAATGCGAGCGCCATACCCATCCGATGGCCAGCGCCGCCGCGGGCAGGCTGAGAAAGCCGATCAGGGCGACCGCCCGATGGACGGTGCCGGTCATGCTCGGTCCGACCGCCCAGTTGTGCTTCGGAAAGATCACGATCGCCGGCAGGCACGCGGTCCAGAGCATCAGCGCCACGGCGCCGGCCGACCACAGCCTGACCACGCCGGTGGCCACGAGCGAGACGAGCACCGCGGCCGAGCCGGCGGCCAGCACCAGCAGCGCGAGGTTGAACACCCAGGCCGTCTCCAGCAGCGCGTACTCGCTGATCGTGCGGCGCACCGGGTTGACCCGTCCCGTCGGCGTGATGAGGTGCAACAGCCCGACCAGTCCGGTCCCCACCGCGGCCAACCCGATGCCCCCGACGGCCAGTCCGTGCGCCCCACGCATAGCCGCTATCGTGCCACGAGGATTTCGGGGTCGGCATGGATGGTTTCCCGGATGAGTCCGACCCGCGCACCGGACATACTGGATGCGTGCTGATCGACGCGTACGTCGCCGACCTCGGTCGCAGCCTGCGGGGGCCGGCCCGGGCCAAGGCGGACCTGCTGCGGGAGGCACGCGACGGGTTGTACGACGCCGCGGCGGCGTACCGGGACGACGGGCTCGATCCGGAGGCGGCGCAACACCGGGCCGTGCGCGACTTCGGGGACGTGCGCGAGATCGCGCCGGACTACCAGGCCGAGCTGGCGGCGGCCCAGGGGCGCCGGACCGCGCTGTTGATCTGCCTCGTGCTGGCCCCGCAGTCCCTGCTGTGGCAGTACGTCGGCGGCGCGCTCGCCGAGGGGCATGAACGCGCGGCGGCACCGGGCTACGACGTCGTGGACGCGTTGACGTCGTGGCTGGGCACGACGGCGGTGATCGGGACCCTACTCGCCGCCCTGGCCTGCGGGGTGGGCGTGAGGTACATGCGCGACCGCCGCCGGACCGTGCTGGCGACGGGCTATTTCGCGTACGTGGTGACCGCGATGTTCGCGACGACCGGCCTGTTCATGGTCGCGCTCGGGCCCACCGACGCGTTCAGCCCGGCCGGGCTGCCGATGTACCTGCTGTGCCTCGTGCTGCCCCTGGCCTGGGTGGCGCGGTCGGGCCGGCGCTGCATCGCCGCGGCGCCAACCCGGTAGGGCGCCCTGTCAGGCCGGGCGGGGACGCAGCACGTTCTCGATGACGGCGGCGAAGTCGCGCCACTCGGAACGTTCCGCGGCCAACAGCCGCCGGCCGGCCGCGGTGAGCCGGTACGTCCGTCGCTGGCGCCCGCCCACGGTGCTCCAGTCGCCGCGAAGGTATCCCGCCCGCTCGAGCCGACGTAGCGCGGGATAGAGCGTCCCGGTCGGCAGGTTCAGAGCGCCGCCACTGCGCTCGAGCAGCGCCTCCATGATGGCGTAGCCGTGCATCGGCTCCGGCTCGACGGCCGCGAGGATCAGCGCGTCCAGGTGCCCGCGGAGGGCGTCCGACTTCATGTAGACAGCCTACATGTGGCCGCGCTATTGTGTCTATCTACATGTAGGTCGTCTACATGTAGATTGCCGAGAGGACGGGGCGATGAGAACGGTGAGCGTGAGCGTGGTGGGACTGGTGACCGGACTCGTGGCCGGGATCCTGCTGTCGGAGTTCATCGGCATCGTCTCCTACCTCGCCTTCGACCGCCTGGTCGGAGTGAGGTTCCTTCCGGTCTACCTCGGTGTCGCCGGCGCCGTCGTGGCTCCGCTGGTGTACCGACGCACCCACCGCCCCTGACCGGTCGACCCGGGAGGAAATCATGCGCCGGATTCTGATCCTGGTCGCGAGCCTCATCCTCGTCGTCTGCGGCGTCTGCGCCGGCCTGGCCACCTGGGTGTGGAACGCCGCCGCGCTGTCCACCGAGGGGCGTGTCGCGTTCGTCAACCGGCTCGCCGTACCACCCCTGGCACCGTCGCGGATGGACGGCCAGGGCCGGCGGGTCTTCGACCTGCGGGCGGCCCAGGCCGTGCACGACTTCGGCGGTCGCACGGCCACCGCGTGGGGCTTCAACGGCACATATCTCGGACCGACCCTGCGCGCGGCCCGGGGCGAGACGGTGGCCGTCAACGTCCACAACGGCCTGACCGAGACGACCACCGTCCACTGGCACGGCATGCACCTGCCGGCCGCGATGGACGGCGGCCCGCACCAGTCCGTCCAGCCCGGACAGACCTGGTCGCCCACGTGGACGGTCGACCAGCCGGCGGCGACCCTGTGGTACCACCCGCATCCCCACGGCGCGACCGCCACGCACGTGTACCGCGGGTTGGCCGGCCTGTTCATCGTCGACGAGGCCACCACCGGGGCCGACCTGCCCCACCGGTACGGGATCGACGACGTACCGGTGATCGTGCAGGACCGGCGGTTCGGACCCGACCGGATGATCGAGGAGCCCACCGCATTCACCGACGACATTGGATTCCTGGGCGACACCGTGGTGGTGAACGGGACCATCGGGCCGTACCTCGATGTGACCACCGAGCGCGTCCGGCTGCGGCTGCTCAACGCGTCCAACGCCCGCGGGTACGCCTTCGGGCTCGCCGACGACCGCGAGTTCGCCGTGGTGGCCAGCGACGGCGGGTTGCTGGCCGCCCCGCACCGCATGCGGCGGCTCACGCTGGCGCCGGGCGAGCGGGCCGAGATCGTGGTCACGATGCGGCCGGGCGAACGCACCGTGGTGCGCAGCACGCCCCCGGATCTCGGCCTGAACCCGATCGGCCGCCGCTTCGTCGGTGGGGTCGACACGCTCGACATCCTCGAACTGCGGGCCGCGGCCACGCTGGCGCCGAGCGCGCCGGTGCCGGGCCGCCTGGTCGACCTGCCGGTCGCCGACCCGAGCCGCGCGGTGGCCCAGCGCGCGTTCCGCCTCGCTGGGCACGCCATCAACGGCCGGCGCATGGATCCCGCCCGCGTGGACGCCACCGTGACGAAGGGCACCACCGAGGTGTGGCGGCCCCTCAACGCCGACGGCGCGCCCCACACCTTCCATCCGCACGGCGTCAGCTTCCGGGTGATCTCCGCCGACGGTCGGGCGCCATCGCCCGAGCTGAGCGGATGGAAGGACACGCTCTACCTGAAACCGGATGTCCGGTACGAGATCCTCGTCGACCTGCCGCACTACGCCGACCCGCATGTGCCGTACATGTTCCACTGCCACGTGCTCGAGCACGAGGACCGCGGCATGATGGGCCAGTTCGTGGTGGTCGAGCCGGGTGGCACCGCCGGCGCGCCGCACGGGTCACACGGCTGACGCCTCTCACGGGACGCGAGCGTCCCCGGCTAAGGAAGGGACGCTCGCGCCACGCGAGGGTCGGTGTGCCGGTCGCCTCTCGGCGAGTGGCTCGACGCGGCTCCAGCGAACGAATTCCGGTATTCCGCGAAGGCATATGGGTGAGGCCCGGGGACACATAACACACCGACGGAGGAATCAACGCGACGGTCCGTCAGCCTGTTCCGACTCCACGTGTGGTCCCGGCCACAGGGCGACACACAGGTGTCGCACAGGAAACACTCAGCCCGGGCCGAGGCCCGACCGGCACGATCGGTGCCATGGAAGAACTGCGTCGGGCCAACGGCCAGCCCGTGCGCGTCCTCGTGGTCGACGACGAGCCTCTGCTGAGCGACCTGCTGTCCATGGCCCTGCGGTACGAGGGGTGGGAGGTCCGCACGGCCGCCACGGGCAACGCGGCGGTCAGCGCGGCCCGGCAGTTCCGGCCGGACGTGGTGGTCCTGGACCTGATGTTGCCCGACATCGACGGTCTGGAGGTGCTGCGGCGCCTGCGCGGGCACCGGGCCGACGTGCCGGTGCTGTTTCTCACCGCCCGCGACGCCGTGGAGGACCGCATCGCCGGGCTGACCGCCGGCGGCGATGACTACGTGACCAAGCCGTTCTCCCTGGAGGAGGTGGTGGCCAGGCTGCGGGCTCTGCTGCGCCGGGCCGGTCTGGCCGCCGCCGCTCGCGACGATTCGACGCTCGTGGTCGGTGATCTCACCCTGGACGAGGACAGCCGTGAGGTACGCCGGGCCGGCCACGCGATCGCCCTCACGGCGACCGAGTTCGAGCTGCTGCGGTTCCTGATGCGCAACCCGCGCCGCGTGCTGTCCAAGGCTCAGATCCTCGACCGCGTCTGGAACTACGACTTCGGGGGCCAGGCCAACGTGGTCGAGCTGTACGTGTCGTACCTGCGCAAGAAGATCGACGCCGGCCGGCCACCTATGATCCACACCATGCGGGGCGCGGGCTATGTCCTCAAGCCCGCCGAGTAGCCGGCGGCACGACGCCCGCCTGCGGCGCCTTGCCGCCCGCCTGTCGCTGCGGACCCGGTTGGTCGCGGCCATCCTGGCCCTGATGGCGATCGTGTCGTTCCTGATCGGGGTGGCCACGACCGTCGCGATGGAGCGGGTGCTCATCAGCCAGCTCGACGCCCAGCTCGTCAAGGCGGGCAACCGGTCGGTGCGCGCCGGCGGTCGGGAGCCGCCGGGCGGCCACGGCCCGGGTCCGGGTTTCCTCGACGCACCGGGCCAGGCCGCCGGCACGCTGGGCGCCATCCTCACATCCGGCCACGTATACAACCCCGGCGTGCTCGACGCCAACGGCGACCGCCAGGCCGTGCCGGCCGCCGACGTGACCGAGCTGGGTTCGGTGCCGGTCGACGGGCGGCCGGTGACGATCGCGCTGGGCGAGCTCGGCGAGTACCGCGTGATCGCCCGCCGGACGGACAGGGGCGGCGTGGCCGTGACCGGGCTGCCGCTGGCCGACGTCCACCAGGCCGTGTGGTGGCTCGTCGGGTTCGAGATCGTTGTGGCCAGTGTCGGGCTGGTGCTCGCCGGCCTGGCGGCGGCGGTGATCGTACGGCTGTCACTTCGTCCACTCACGAGGGTGGCCGCCACCGCCAGCCGGGTGGCCCAGCTGCCCCTGTCGACCGGCGAGGTGGCACTCCCGGTCCGGGTACCGGAGTCCGACACCGACCCGCGGACCGAGGTGGGGCGGGTGGGAGCCGCGCTGAACGCCATGCTGGGGCACGTGGCCAACGCCCTGACCGCGAGGCAGGCCAGCGAGACCCGGGTGCGCCAGTTCGTCGCCGACGCCAGCCACGAGCTGCGTACGCCGCTGGCCGCGATCCGCGGGTACGCCGAGCTGACCCGCCGGGGGCGCGACACCGTACCCCCGGACATCGCCCGCGCGCTCGGCCGGGTCGAGTCCGAGGCGGCCCGGATGACCACGCTGGTCGACGACCTCATGCTGCTGGCCCGGCTGGACTCGGGCCGACCGCTGGTCCGGGAGCCGGTCGACCTGACCGCTCTGGTCGTGGACGCCGTCAGCGACGCCCGGGTGGCCGGCCCGGATCACCGGTGGACGCTGCGGCTACCCGAGGAGGCGGTCACGGTCACCGGGGACGCCGCCCGGCTGCATCAGGTGGTGGCCAACCTCCTGACCAACGCCCGGACCCACACGCCGGCCGGCACCTCGGTCACCGCCGCGCTCGACACGGTCGACGGCGAGGCGGTCGTATCCATCGTCGACAATGGACCGGGGATTGCGCCGGACCTGATGCCACAGGTCTTCGAGCGGTTCGCCCGCGGCGACACGTCCCGGGCCCGCGGCGCCGGCAGCACCGGCCTCGGCCTGGCCATCGTCGCCGCCGTGGTCGGCGCCCACGGCGGTCGGGTGGATGTCGACAGCGGCAACGGACACACCCGCTTCGCCCTCCACCTCCCGGGTGCGACCACCGGTTAGGGCCATTACCCGGCGCGGGCGCCTGTCGTTGAACGCGACGTGAGCCCAGCCCGGTGGGAGACGTCGTGGTGCTCGCGGTGAGGCTCTACCGCGCCCTGCCTCGGAGCGTTCGGGGCCGGGTGCTGACGGCCGTGCCCCTGCCCCGACAGCTGCGCCTGGCCCGCCGGGTGGTGCGCTGGCCCCGCGAACAGCGCCGACCGCGGGCCGGCCTGATCTCGGTCCGGGACGGTGGTCGGCGCGTGACGGCCCGGGTGGTGGAGGACGCCACGCCGCCCTCCGTCGCTGGCGACAACCGGGACGCCGTGCTGGCCCTGCTCGACCGGGCCAACGTGCCGTACTTCCTTCTTCCCCAGATCGGACTGCGGAGCGTGGTCGGCGTCCCGGCCGAACACCGGGACACGGTCATGGGCCTGGTCCTGGCCGAGGCGGAACACAACCACGCTCATGTGGCCCGTGATGGGCAGGTGTTGCGGGCGACCGTGTCGTCGCAGGACATGGTGGCCGACCTGAGCGTCTGCTTCCCGGTGACCGACCCCCACGGCCGATGGGTGCTCGGCCTGGAGTACGGCTGTGTCATCCAGTTCTGGCGAACCGACGGCGACCGCCGCGTGGGACCGGGGCCGGAGCCGGACCTGTACTCGGTGCCCGTCGAGGAACCCGTCGTGCCGGCGCCCGAGCACGTGGTCAACCCGTACCTGGACGCCGTCGTGGCCACGCCGAGACGGCCGATGCCGCGGGCGATGGCCACCATGCCGGTGGAGCGGGTGGACTTCCCCATCGACGCGGTCTACACCTGGGTGGACGGCTCGGATCCCGACTGGCAGCTGGCCAAGAACCTCGCCCTCGGCCAGGCCGACGAGTCTCGGCACGAGACCGCCGCGTCGACGTCGCGCTACGTCAACCGGGACGAGCTGCGGTACTCGCTGCGCTCCCTCGCGTACTTCGCGCCCTGGATCCGTCACGTCTACCTCGTCACGGCCGACCAGGTGCCGGCCTGGCTGCGGTTGGACCACCCCCGGCTGACCGTGGTCTCGCACCAGGAGCTGTTCGGCCAGCGGGGCACGCTGCCGACCTTCAACTCCCACGCCATCGAGAGCCAGCTGCACCACATCCCCGGCCTGGCCGAGCATTTCCTCTACATCAACGACGACGTGTTCCTCGGCCGCCCGCTGGTGCCCACGTCGTTCTTTCACGCCAACGGCATCGGCAAGTTCTTCCTGTCCTCGGCGCAGATCGGCTTCGGGCCGCCGTCGGTGGCCGATCAACCCGTCAACGCGGCGGCGAAGAACAACCGGCGCGTCCTGGTCGAGCGGTTCGGCCGGCTCATCTACACGAAGATGCGCCACGCCCCGATTCCGCTGCTGCGCAGCGTGCTGGAGGAGATCGAGGACACTCTGGCCGACGAGGTCAAGGCGACCGCGTCGCACCAGTTCCGGCATCCGGAGGATCTGGCCATCCCCTCGTCCCTGCACCACTACTGGGCCTATCAGACCGCGCGCAGCGTGCCCGGGCACGTCCGCTACCGGTATGTGAACCTGGCCCACCCGTGGGCGCCGGTCGGTCTGTCGCAGTTGCTCCGGCAGCGTTCGCACGACGTGTTCTGCCTCAACGACACCGACTCGGCCGAGGCGGCGATGCCGGAGCAGCAGGACCTGCTGACCCGGTTCCTCTCGGCCTACTTCCCGTTCCGGTCGCCGTTCGAACTGCCCGACGACATCACGGCCCAACGCTCCCGGTACACGGCGACGACCCTCGCCCGTGCGACCGTCGCTCCCAGGCAGCCGGTCGGCGACCGGATGTGACCAGTGCGTAGGGTGTCCCGCCGCCTTCTGCGCCGCGTCCGCCGGACCGTGAGGACCGGAGCGCGCCGCGTGGTGCGCGTCTCCTGGCGGGCCGCCGGTGTGCTGCGGGCGGGGGCCTCGACCCCTCGGGCCCGCTGCCTCTTCATCGGCGTCGTCGACGGTGCCACGCTGAGCCTCGTGGCCGCGGTTCCCGTCGGTGGCGCAGGCGCGCGAGTACTCCTGCGGCGGGGAGGACGGGTCGAGCGGGCGCGCGCCGAGGTCCAGCGGCACCCGGACGGCACGATGACGGTGGAGGCGACCGTTGCCTTGGGCGACTGTCACCTCACCCCCGGCCGCTGGTCGCTGGGGCTGGAGGTGGAGGATTCCGCGGGCCGGCCAGAGCTGTACACGGTGGACGGTTCCTTCCGGGCCGGTCAGCCGCCGCCCGACCCCCGGTCCGGTCGGCGCTACCGGCTCCGTGCCGATCCGCTCGGCGCGTACCAGCTCCTCGTCGAGCCGGCCCGCACGCTGGCCGAGGTCACCCGGGTCGTCGCCCGCGGCACCGGGGTGCGCCTGCACGGGCGGATCGTCGGCCGTGGCGTCGCCGGCCCGGGTGTCGCCACGTTCGATTCGTCGTCGGGTCGCGAGGTGAGCGCTCCGGTCGAGGTCTCGGCCGCGGGATTCGTGGTCGTCGTGCCGGTCGTCGAGATGGCCGGGCCCACCAGCCACGGGCGGGAGGAGACGTGGCGCGCCTGGGTGCGGACCGGCGGCCTGCGCCGGCTCCGGCTGGGCCGCTACCTGCAGGACACGCCGAATCCTCGCCTGACGTTCCGGGCCGACTGGACCACGGTCGCCATCGACGACCGGCGCTTCCTCGCCGTGCGCCCCCGCTACGACAACGACGGCGGCCTGCTGTTGAGCACCATCGGATTCGAGCGTTTCGCGGAGCCGGCGGCATGAGGATCACCTTTCTCCTGCTGTGGGCCGACAGCCTCGGCGGCACCGAACGGGCCGTGCTCACCCAGGCCGAGCATCTGGCCCGCCGCGGCGCCGACGTCGAGATCCTCAGCGTGTTCCGCAGCGCGCCCGAGACCTTCTTCACCGTGGACCCCCTGGTGCGGGTGCGCTATCTCGTGGACCTCTCGGGTCCGGTCCCCCGGCCGGTGCGTGAATGCGGGTTGACGGACGCCACGTGTCTCGCCCTGGCGTCCCGGGGCAGCCGGCTGGTGGCGGCGACGTGTGAGAGAAGCCTCAACGCCTTGACCGACCTCGAGGTGGAGCATGCCCTGCGGGACCTCGACACCGACGTGGTCGTCTCGACCTCACCGGCGCTCATGGGACTGGCGACGACGATGCTTCCGCCCCGGATCGTTGTGGTCCATCAGGAGCACCGCGTGTCCCAGCTGCGCGGCGGCACCGGTCAGCCTCTGTACACCGCCACTCCCCGCGTCGACGCGCTCGTGGTCCTGACCGAGCCGACGCGCGCCTGGTTCGCCAACACGTTCGGCGACGCGTGCCCGCGCACCGAGGTCATTCCCAACACCCTGCCGCCCGCCCACCGACCGCGATCGAGCCTGCGGCAGCCCTACGTGGTGATGGCCGGGCGGCTCGTGGCCGAGAAGCGCGTCGACCACGCGATCCGCGCCTTCGGCCTCGTCGCCAAGCAGTTCCCGAACTGGGTGCTGCGCATCTTCGGAGACGGACCGCAGGCCGCCGAACTGCGCCGGCTCGTGGCGGCCATGGATCTGCACGACAACGTGCAGATGCTCGGCCCGACCACGCTGATGGCGCACGAGTGGGCCAAGGCGAGCCTGGCCCTTCTGTCGTCGACCGTCGACGCCTTCGGCCTGGTGCTGCTGGAGGCGTTCGCCGCCGGGGTGCCGGCCGTCAGTTACGACGTCCCGACCGGCCCGGGCGAGATCATTACTCACGGACGCGACGGATTGCTCGTCCGGTCCGGAGACGAGGAGGGGCTCGCCGAGGCCATGATTGACCTGATCGGCGACCCCGTACGACGGGCCGATTTCGGCGCCGAGGCCCGCCGGGCATCCCGGCGCTACGACATCGACGTCGTGATGCCACGGTGGGAGCGGCTGTACGCCGAGCTGCTCGACGGCCGGGACGCGGCGGTCGCCGCGCGGACCGACCGGCTCGCGGCCTGGGTGGCCCGCACGGGCGGCACCGGATTCGCCCCGGCCATGAACATGGCGACCCCGCGCGAGGCCACCGTGGACGCGGTCGCGGCCGAGCGCCGGATCCGCGCGGCCCGTCCGGACCTCGTTCGCGCCGGCGGGCACCTGTCCGTCGTCTCCGACGAGATGACCCCGGCCGACGTCGCCCACGACAACTTCACCCGGGTGGTCGGCGTGCTGGAACGGGCGCGGCTGCCCTACCGGGTCATCCGCGATCCGGGTGTCCGCCACCGCGTGGTCCTACGGGCGGCGTGCCGCGACGACGCCGTCACCGCGCTGGCCAAGGCGTTCGCGCAGGCCCCCGTCTACGCCGAGACCCTCGGCCGGGGCGGTCGCCCGTCGGCGGTCGTGCCGGCGGCGTGCCTGGATGCCGCCTCGTCGGCGCGGTGGTCCGCACTGCGGGTCTTCCGGCCGGTCGTCACCACGTCGCGGACTCTGTGGTTCGGGCCCGCCCACGGCTGCGACCTGGAGTTCTGGGAGTCCTCACCGGACGGTGCCGATCTGGTGCCGTTCCGGCGCACGCTGCTGGGCGACGCCGTCACCGGCGAGGCCCTCGCCCCGGCCACGATGACCATCCGGGGGCGCGAGCATCCGACGTTCGCGGGGTTCACCCGGCGGCTCATGTCCGACATCGACTTCCCGGTCGACGTCGTCTACACCTGGGTCGACGGCAACGACCCCGAGTGGCAGGCCCGACGGGACCGCCTCGTGGCCGAGCTCGACCGTTCGGCGGTGGCGACGGCGAGCGCGGCCGCGCGGTTCCGCGAGCGGGACGAGCTGCGCTACTCGCTGCGGTCCATCGACATGTTCGCGCCCTGGGTCCGGCACATCTTCATCGTGACGGCCGGCCAGCGGCCGTCCTGGCTCGACGACAGCCACCCGCAGATCACCGTGATCGACCATCGCGAGGTGTTCCGTGACCGCGGCGCGCTGCCCACCTTCAACTCCCATGCGATCGAGTCGCAGCTGCACCGCATCGACGGCCTGGCCGAGCATTTCCTGTACTTCAACGACGACGTCTTCCTCGGCCGGCCGCTGAGCAGGAACACGTTCTTCCACAGCAACGGCGCCGCCAAGTTCTTCGTGTCGTCCACCGCCATCCCGCTCGGCCCGGTCCTCGACACCGATGAGTTCAACGTCAGTGCCGCGAAGAACAACCGGCGCCTCCTCGAAGAACGGTTCGACCGCACGCTCACGCACGGGCTGCTCCACGCCCCCCACGCCATGCGCCGAAGCGTCGCCGCCGCCATCGACCACGAGTTCCCGGACGCGGTCGCGGCCACCGCCCGCAGCCAGCTGCGCGCCCACGGCGACCATTCGATCGCGTCGTCGCTGCACCACTACTACGGTTTCCTGACCGGACAGTCCATGCCGGGCACCCTGAGGGTCGCCTACATCAACACCGGCGACCCGGCGGCCCACCCGAGCCTGTCCCGCATCCTCGGCAGTCGCGACTACGACGTCTTCTGCCTCAACGACACCCATCACGGTGCTCTGTCCGACTCCGACCAGCGCCTGGTCGTGGCCGCGTTCCTGGAGAGCTACCTTCCGGTCGCGAGCCGGTTCGAGCGCGGCAGCCCCCGCAACCGCGCCGACCGCTCGCCCTGAGCCCCCTTGATCAACAACGGCGATCTTGGTGGGCGGTCGGGGACCGTGAACGCGCGACACGAAGGTCACTCGGGGGCGTGGCAGACGGCCTCGACGTTGTTGCCGTCCGGATCCCGGACGAACGCGCCGAAGTAGCCCTCGTGGTACTCCGGCCACTCCCGCGGCTCGTGGAGCACCTCGGCGCCGAGGGCGACGGCGGCGTCGAAGAAGGCCTTCACGGCGGCGCGGTCCCTGGCCATGAAGGCGAGGTGCACCTCCCGGGCCTGCCCCGGCGTCTCGGTCGGGCCGAGCCAGAACTGCGGGCGGGACAGGCCGTAGCCGATGACCTCGCCGAAGTCCATGTGGCGGCCGCCGCCCAGCGGGGCCAGCACGGCGTCGTAGAAGGCCGCGCTGGCCGGCACATCGCGGGCCTGAATGGAGACGTGGTCGATCACGCCCCTAGTCTTTCAGAGCCGACGTCCACAGGGGTACCGCCCGCCGGGCGATGACGTCGCGGTACCACAGCGCACTGTGCTTGGGCGTGCGGCGCTGGGTCGCGTAGTCGACGTGCACGAGGCCGAAACGCTTGGTGTAGCCGTAGGCCCACTCGAAGTTGTCCAGCAAGGACCAGGCCAGGTAGCCGCGCAGGTCCACCCCGGCCGCGATGGCCCTACGGGCCGCGTCGAGGTGGGTGCGCAGGTACTCGATGCGGGCGGTGTCCACCACCTGACCGTCGACCAGGCCATCGTCGAAGGCCGCCCCGTTCTCTGTGATCATCAGCGGCACGCCCGGGTAGTCGCGGTGCAGCCGCGTCAGTTGGTCGACGAGCCCGCCGGCGTGGATCGGCCAACCCATGGCCGTCTTGGGCCGGGCCTGGTCCACGAACACGATGCCCTCGCTGCCGGGGTACTTCGCCGCGACCGCCGTCTCTCCGACCCGGGCGGCCGCGACGGTCGGGGCGTAGTAGTTGACGCCGAGCAGGTCGATCGGCGCCCCGATGACGGCGAGATCGCCGCCGTGCTGATGGCCGAGGCCGGCGTACCGGTCCACGATCTCCTGCACGTCGTCCGGGTACGCGCGCCGCAGCACGGGGTCGAGGAAGATCCGGTTCTGCAGGCCGTCGATGACGCGCACGGCCTCGAGGTCGTGGGGATCGGCCGGATCCTCCGGGCTGAGTTCGCAGAGGTTGAGCGTGATGGAGACCTCGCGGGCGCCGGCCGACCGCAGCGCGGCCACGGCCAGCCCGTGGGCGAGGAGGAGGTGGTGGGCGGCGCGGAACGCCTCGGCCGGGTCACTGCGGCCGGGCGCGTGCTCGCCGTTGCCGTACCCCAGGAAGGCCGAACACCAGGGCTCGTTGAGCGTGGTCCAGGTCCGTACCCGATCGCCCAGCCGGGCATGCACGACACCGGCGTACTCGGCGAAGCGGTAGGCGGTCGCCCGGTCGAGCCAGCCCCCGCGATCCTCCAGGGCCTGGGGCAGGTCCCAGTGGTACAGGGTCAGCATCGGATTGATGCCGGCCTCGAGGAGCGTGTCGACCAGCCCGTCGTAGAAGTCCAGTCCGCGCGTGTTCGTGGGGCCGGTGCCGTCGGGCACGACCCGCGGCCAGGACACCGAGAAGCGGTACGTCCCGACGGTCAGCTCCCGCATCAGCGCCACGTCGTGGCGGTACCGGTGGTAGTGGTCGCAGGCGACATCCCCCGTGTGTCCGTTGTAGACCTTCCCCGGTACCCGACAGAACGTGTCCCAGATGGAGGGTCCCCGCCCGTCCTCGTTGACCGCGCCCTCGACCTGGTAGGCGGCGGTGGCCACGCCCCATCGGAAATCGCGCGGGAACTCCCGGGCGTCGTCGGGTCCGACCGCCTCGGCGCCCGCCGTTCTGGCGCGGTCGTCGGCGGTGGTGGGCTGGGTCATCGCGTCCGGCGTGGGCATGACGTTCCTGTCGGCTTGACGGGTCGGCGGCTTGGCTGCGGTTATGGCGGAGGCGGTCCGGGGGAGCCTAGCGGTCGACGCGGACCCCTGGGCTCCCCCGGACCGGCTGATGTCACTCGACTCGTACGTTATCTATGTCGTAGACGCCGCCGCCGTCCACCCAGATCCACACCGCCTGGACCAGGCCGAGCTTGGCGCTCAGGTCGGGGCAGGAGCTGCCGTTGACGATGTCGAGCTCGACGGTCGCCGGAGGAGCCGCGCCGTCGCGCCACAGGCCGAACGGCCACTGGCACCATTCGAAGCCCGTGCCGACCTGCAGCACCGCGACCATATTGGTGCCGTGCCCGTTGGTGCGCAGGTCGTACTTCAGCATCGTCTTGCCGGAAAGGTCAAGCGGTGGCGAGAAGTCGCGCCCCACCCAGTCGCCGGCCGAGCCGGTGGCGTCAACCCGCAGCGAGTAGGCGCCGGCCGTGGCGTACTCGGTGGTGCGGTCGAACGTGATGGGCAGGTTGTTGACCGACCGCCAACCCTCCGTGTCCTCCTCGAACGACGCGAGCGGGATGGCCCCGGCCGGGTCGGGCTTCACCGTGATGGATATGTCGGCCACGTTCGACGTCCGACCGGCGAGGTCCTTGATCGTGTAGTGGGCCACGGCCCGGCCCACGAAATCCTGAACCGGGGTGAAAGTTACAGACCCATCGGCGTTGAGCGTGAAAGTTCCACCGGCCAGCGTGAGCGTCCTCTGTTGACCGGGCGCGCTGGCGTCCAGGTCGATGGTCGACGGCTTGACCTTCGTGCGGTAGGCGATGTCGTTGTCCGCCGGCCGCACGGTGACGCCGGTGTTGAACTCCACCACGGCGACCTCGTGGTCGGCCACCGGTGGCCGCGACCGCTGGGGGCCGAGCAGTTCCTCCTGCGCGTTGGTCAGCGTGATGCACACCGGGCTCGGGCAGTAGACGGTGAACCCGTCGTAGTCGGGGTAGAGCGTGCCGTCGTCCTGGATGCCGGAGAGGATCCAGTACAGCCAGCCGTCGCCGCCGAGGTTGTCGAACAGGTCGGTCCACGCCTGGTAGACCGGATTGCGCGTGGCCTTCTCGCTCCAGCCGAACTCTCCCCAGAACGCCGGCTTGCCGGCCTTGTCGGCCGCCTTCACGTGGTCGCGGATCCAGTCGAGCGTCCAGGGATAGTCCTTGCCCCACGCCGTCGGGTAGATGTGGAACGACATCACGTCCACGGCCGGTAGCTTGGCGAACGCGACCGTGTCCACGCCCTCGCCGCAGTTGCGGGTCCAGTCGGTGGACGCCGGGTCGATGCAGAAGAAGCCCTCGTCGCCCACGCCGGCGAGGTGGTTGCTGTCGACCGACTTGATGTGCCGGGTCATCTCGTCGGCCCAGGTGGTCAGCGTCTGGGTGGTGCAGTTGGGCCCGCGCGGGTAGGCGCCGGCGCTCAGGCACCGGGGCTCGTTGCCGAGCTCCCACATCATCACGGTCGGGTCGTCCTTGTACGCCACGCCGGTCAGCGTGTTGACCCGGTTGAGCACGTGCGAGATCCAGTCCTTGTACCAGCCGCGGATCACCGGATCGGTGTAGAAGTCGTCGTGATAGGACGGCCCGTCGTTGGAGGCGTCACGCCAGCGCACGTACTGGTCGATGCCGCCGAAGTCGTTCCAGTTGTTGGTCAGCGGGATGACCAACCGGACGCCGTGCTGCCGGGCGGAGTAGAGCACATAGTCCAGTTTCTCCAGACCGGTCGGCCCGTCGTTGTAGGTCGGGCGGTTCTGGGCCGGATCCCAATATTGGAAATAGATACCTTCCTGGATGCCGCGGACCGAGTTCGACCCGTCCTGGTTGCCGATATCGAGGAAGCCCCATGTACGCAGGACGTTGAATCCGGCCGAGCGGGCGTCGGCGAACACGTCGTCGACCATCAACCGCGACTTGTACATCAGATAGTAGTTGTTGGATCCGGCGAACTTGAACGTCTTGCCGTCGAGCTTGAGGTTGGCACCGCTGCGGGTGACGAAGCCGGTGATGGGGCTGGCCGCCTGGGTCGAGACGGCCGGGCCGGTCGCGGCCACCGCCACGGCGGAGCCGCCGAGGGTGGCCACCGCCGCGGCCGCGGCCACGGCGAGCAACCGTGAACGGGACATGGGCTACTCCTTCGAGGGGAGGGATACGTCGTTGACGCACCGCAGCACGGGTCGCGTGGTCAACGCCACGGGGTCGAGGGGATCGGGCGAGCGGACCAGGAAGGACCGCGTGTCACCGGGCAGCAGCGTCACCAGGCCGTCGTCCACTGTTGCCCGAGGGTCGAGTCGGTCGGGGTACAGCGTGAGGTCGCGCAGGATCGTCCGGGCGGTCACCCAGACACGTTGGCCGCCGTCGGCCGGATCCACCGTGGCCTCGTAGCGGGGAGCGGGATAGGCGATGTCCCGGTCCTCGGCGAAGAACCACAGGACCCGGTCCTCCGGCCCGTCCAGCGGGCTGGCCACGAGCAGTTCGGCCCGGGGGTCGTCCGGCACACACACGTCCTTGGGCAGGACCACGGTCTGCGCGGAGCCGGCGCCGACGTCGATCCGCACCGTCGCGTGTGCGTGCGACTCGCCGTCGAAGTCCCACCGGCTGACGGTCAGGATGGACGTCCAGGGTCGGGTGGAGTCGTTCACGGCCACCAAGGCCAACTCCTCCGCGCCGGTGCCGTCCCGCCGCGGTTCGATCGTGAGCAACCGGTCGGCGAAGGCGCGCCGCAGGGCGTACCACAGGGGCTTCTCGCGCCCGTCGGAGTCGATGGCGGCCCACGACGTCACCGGCCAGCAGTCGTTGAGCTGCCACACGATCGCGCCCATACACAGCGGGCGCAGCGACCGGAAGTGCTCCACGCCGAGCTGGATCGCCCGGGCCTGGTTGACCTGGGTGAGGTAGTGCCAGTCGTCGAAGTCGCGCGGCTCGGGCAGGTGCGCGGCCAGACCCCGGGCCAGCTTGCCGGCCCCGTCGTCGGCCTTCTGGTGGTGGCGCATGCCCGGCGAGTCGGGCTCCAGCGGCGAGTCGGCGATGGCGCGGCGCAGCGTGGCGTAGGTGGCCGGAGCCTGGTACCCGAACTCGGCGACGAACCGCGGCGAGTACTCGCGGTAGCGCGTGTAGTCGTGGGTGTTCCACACGTCCCAGATGTGCATGGTGGCGTGGGCCGGATCGTTGGGGTGCACGTCGTCGCGACCGGAGTACGGGCTGCCGGGCCAGTACGGCCGGGTCGGGTCCAGCTCGGCGACGACGCGCGGCAGCAGGTCGAAGTAGTACCCGGCGCCCCAGGTGCGGCCGGCCAGCGGGCCCTTCCAGTCCCAGTCCTCGAACCCCCAGAGGTTCTCGTTGTTGCCGGTCCACCAGACCAGGCTCGGGTAGGGCGCCAGGCGCACCACCTGGTCGCGCGCCTCGGCCTCGACCTCGGCCGGGAAGGGTGGCTCCTCCGGATAGGCGGCACAGGCGAACAGGAAGTCCTGACCCACCATGAGGCCGAGCGAGTCGGCGATGTCGTAGAAGTCGTCCGACTCGTACCGTCCGCCGCCCCAGATCCGCAGGAAGTTGACGTTCGCGTCGGCCGCCTGTTGCAGCCGGGTCGCGAGGCGCTCGCGGGTGATCCGGCTGGGGAACGTGTCGTCCGGGATCCAGTTGACGCCCCGGACGAAGACCGGCACGTCATTGACGACGAGCGTGTACGGGGTGCCGTGCGTATCCGGTGTCGTGTCCAGCCGCACGGTGCGGAAGCCGATGTGCCGGTGCCACTCGTCGAGCGGACGTCCATCCTTTGTGGACAACGTGACGGTCAGCGGGTAACGGGCCTGGTCGCCGAGGCCGCGCGGCCACCACCTCCGCACGTCGGGCACCGTGAGCCGGCCGACGGCGGTCGACGCATCGGCGTCGATCGGGAACCGCACCTGCACGTCGTCGACGGCGACGGTGAGGACGAGTGGAGTGGGTGCGGTCCGTTCCAGGTCGACGTGCACCTCGACCCGGCCCTCCGACCCGGCGACGGTGCCAGTTTGGTCGGCGACGGTGACGAGGGGGCGCACGCGCGCCATCCGGGCCGTCGACCAGGCCTGCAGCCCGATCGGTCGCCAGATGCCGGCCGTGACGAGGGTCGGTCCCCAGTCCCAGCCGAAGTTGCACGCCATCTTCCGGATGAAGTTGAACGGCTGGTCGTACGCCCCCGGGCGCCGGCCGAGACGTTCGGCCATCGCCTGCGCGTATCCGTAGGCCGACGCGAACCCGACCCGCAGCACGTTGGACCCCTCACGGAGCGCGCCCGCCGCGTCAAACCGGTACGCGCGGTGCATGTTCTGCGTACGGCCGATCTCGGTCCCGTTGAGCTCTACCCGCGCGACGGTGTCGAGGCCCTCGCACACGAGGTCGATCCGCTCCTCACCGCCGGAGGTCCAGTCGAAGCTGGTCTCGTACTCCCAGTCGGCCCGGCCGATCCAGGACAGGCGCACCTCGTTGTCGTCGACAAAAGGGTCGGGGATCAGCCCTGCCCCGAGAAGGTCGGTGTGCACGCATCCCGGCACCTGAGCCGGCACCGCGGCCGGCGCGGCGGCCGTGAACCACTCCGGAACGCCGTCGCCGGCCACCAGCCGTAGCGACCATCCGTCGTGAAGTGGCTCCACCGCCGCCGGCCCGGGGGGTGGGCCCGAAGGCCGGGGGGGCGGGGATATCGGGGTGTCCCCCGTATTGACTCTCACTGTTTTACCGCGCCTTCCATGATGCCCCGCACGATCTGGCGACCGCCGATGAACAGCATGACGATCAGCGGCAGCGTAGCCACGAACGCCCCCGACAGCACGCGGCGGTACTGCACGTACACGCCGCTGGCCAGGTCGGAGATGGCCACCATCGCGGTCGGGTTCGCCGTGCCGTTGAGGGTGATGAGCGGCCACTGGAACTCGTTCCACGTCGCGACGAACGTGAGCAGGCCGAGCACCGCCAGGGCCGGGCGGATGGCGGGCAGCACCACGCTCCAGTAGATCCGCATGGTCGTCGCCCCGTCGACCCGCGCCGACTCGACCAGCTCGTCGGGCACGGCGCCGAGGATGAACTGCCTCATGTAGAACACGCCGAACGCGTTGACCAGCGACGGCACGATGATGGCGATCAGGTTGCCGTTCCAGGTCTCACCGTCGAGCCAGGGCAGCTTGCTCATGATGATGTAGAGCGCGACGATACCGAGCTGGTTCGGGATGGTCAGGGTCAGCACGATGAACACCATCAGCGCATTGCGCCCGCGGAACCGCAGCTTGGCGAACGCGAACCCGGCCAGCGAACAGAAGAACAGCACCGAGACGGTGACCAGCGTGGAGACGAACAGGCTGTTGACCAACGACTCGAAGAGGAACACGTCGGAGATGCCGAAGACCTCGCGCAGGTTCGTGAAGAAGTGGCCCTCCGGCACCACCTGCGGCGGGTTCTTCGAGATGGACGCCTCGGTGCCCGTCGCGACCACGAACATCCAGTAGACGGGGAAGGCCGCGAAGAGGAACGACACGGACAGCGCCAGGTAGACCCACCAGGGCGGCATGGTGTCCTGGGGCGCCCGTCCCCGCAGCCGGGCTGTGCTGCCGCGCTCGCGGGTGGGCCGGGCATCCTCGGCCCGTTCGGCCGGACTGATCAATGTGGTCACTTCCGCCCTCCTCCGAGCCGGTTGACGACGATGGCGTTGAGGGCCGCGAGGACGACGATGATGAGGAACAGGGCCCACGACATCGCGGCGGCGTACCCGAGGTTCAGGTTCTTCCAGCCGGTCCGGTAGATGAGCTGGGCCACGGTCTGCCACTGCCCGCCGGCCCCTCCGGTGGCCGCCTGGGCGTTCTGTTCGAAGAGCATCGGCTCGGTGAACAGCTGCAGGCCACCGATCGTGGACAGCACGACCGTGAAGATGATGACCGGTCGGATCATCGGTACGGTGATGCGCCACAGCTGCTTCCACGGGCTGGCCCCGTCGATGGCGGCCGCCTCGTACAGGTCCCGCGGCACCGACTGCATCGCGGCCAGGTAGATGAGCGCGTTGTACCCGGTCCACTTCCAGTTGACCATCGTGGCCAGGGCGATCCACGACGACCACTTGTCGGCCCGCCAGTCGATGCCCGTCCGGTCACCGGGAATGGTGTCCGCACCGAGGGCGGAGAAGATCCAGTTGGCGATCCCGTTGTCCCGGTCGAAGACCACCGCGAAGACCAGCGTCGACGCCGCGATCGGCGTGATGTAGGGCAGCAGGGCCGACACCCGCCACCACGTCTGCGCACGCAGCCTGTGGTTGAGCAGGTTGGCCAGCAACAGGGCGAGCAGGAGTTGGGGCACGGTCGAGATGACGAAGATGCCGAACGTGTTGAACAGCGCGTTCCGGAACGTAGCGTCGTCGAGCAGCCGGGTGAAGTTGGCCCACCCGGCCCACCCGTTGCTGTAGGGATCGTCCAGGCGCCAGGTGCGGAACGCCACCACGCCGTTGAACAGCAGCGGGAAGATGCCGAACACCGCGAAGAGAAGGAAGAACGGCAGGATCAACAGGTACGGCATGTAGCGGATGTCGAACCGGTAGAGCCGGCTCAGCCACGGCGTGATCCTGCCGGCCCGGTCGCGCGAACCGGTCTGTCCGGATGGGTCGCCGTGCTCCTTCAGAGCCGGTGCGCCCCGGGTGGTGGACATGCGTTGACCCCCACAGGCTGTCTGGGCCGCAGGAGGGCGGCGGTGGACCCGAAGGGCCCACCACCGCCATCGCGTGACGTGTGTACGTGATGGTAGGAGCGTCAGTTGCCTTTGGACAGTGTCAGGCGTTCGACGCTTCCGTGGCCTTCTTCACCGCCTCGGCCCAGGCATCGGCCGACTTGATGTTGCCGGCCTGCACCTCGTTGATGACGTTCTCCACCGCGACCCGGGTCGGGCCGTTCTTGCGGCCCAGGTACTGCGGTGTGAGGTTCCTGGACGTCTCGCCGAAGATCTGCCCGGTCGGGGCGTTGCCCATGAACTCGTTCTTGAAGTCCTTGATCGCGGGATCGTCGTAGAGCGCCGGCTGCGAGGGCAGGTTGCCGACGTTCTTGAAGATCGTGATCTGCTGCTCGGGCTGGCTCACCCACTTGATGAACTCCCACGCCGCGTCCTGGGTCGCCTGGTCGCCCTGCTTGGGGATCGTCAGGAACGAGCCGCCCCAGTTGCCGCCGCCGCCGGGGATCGCCGCGATGTCCCACTTGCCGGAGGTGCCGGGCGCCACGTCCTTGATGTGGCCGAGCATCCACGCCGGGCAGCCCAGCACGGCGAACTCGCCCTTGGCGAAGCCCGCGTCCCAGCCCTGCGAGAACGAGGGCAGGTTGGCCGACAGTCCCGCGTCGATCGCTTTCATGGTGAGATCGAACGCGACCTTGGGGCCGCCCTCCATCTTCAGCGCCTCGCTCTGGTCGTAGAAGCCGACCGGCTGCTGGGCGAGGATCGGGTTGAACAGGTTGGTCCCGTTGTCGATGAACTTCTTCTTCGTCTTGGCCACGTACTGCTTGCCGACCTCGATGAAGGCGTCCCAGGTCGGCCACAGCGCGGAGACCGCGGCGCGGTCGGTCGCCAGTCCGGCCGCCTGGAACAGGTCGGTGCGGTAGCACATGGCCTGGCCGCCGACGTCGGTGCCGATGCCGATCTGGACCTTGCCGTCGGGCGAAAGCGACTGCTCCCACTTCCAGCCGAAGTACTTGCTCTTGAAATCGGCCGCCCCCTTGTCCAGGAGGTTGACGAACTTGTCCGCCTGCCGGCGGAAGGAGTTCATGAAGCCCTCGTCGATCGCGGCGATCGTCGGAGCGCCCGAGCCGGCCACCAGCTTCTGCTGGAGGAGCTCGTGCTGGGCGTTGTACTCGCCGGAGTTCAGAACGATCTTGACGTTGGGGTGAGCCGCCTCGTAGACCGGCTTCAGCTCGTTGAAGCCGAAGTTCCCCCAGAAGTTGATCGTCAGGGTGACTGGCCCACTCGGCGCGCTGGGCTGCTGCTCGCCGCTACAGGCGGCGACGATGGTCATGGCCGCCGCACCGGCGGCGACGGCGCGGACCACGCGGGTCCAGGAACGGTTCATCTGCCATCCTCCGAACGCCATCAACGCGCATCACATAGAGGCACGTTGACTGAACCGGATAAGTGTGCTAACGCTAGGGGCTGCCCATGGGGCTGTCAATGGCCGGGCATCAGCGTGGCCGTTCTGTGACCAACCACGTATGTTACGGCTTCCCGGGCCAGCGGCCAGCGCGCTTAACCGCACAAGCAAGCAGTGACGGTCACCGACGTATTGGCCACTGTGGACGGCACCGGCTCGACGCACGGTACGGTGATTGCGCACTACCCGCGTAGATCTTGGACGGTTTGTGGGCCCCGAGGCGGACAGGCCATCCAAGGTTCAGGAGGAGCAACGTGAAGCGGCCAACGATCGCGGACATCGCCCAGCGGGCCGGCGTGTCCAAGGTCGCGGTGTCGTACGCGCTCGCCGGCAAGCCGGGCGTGTCGGAGGCGACCCGCCGCCGCATCGTCGCGATCGCGGAGGAGATTGGATTCAACCCCAACAGCGCGGCCCGGGCCCTGTCCGGCGCCGCGGCCCAGGCGGTTGGCCTCACGCTGTGCCGGCCCGCGCGGATCCTCGGCGTCGAACCGTTCTTCAATCAACTCATCAGCGGCGTCGAGGCCGAGCTGGCCGCCCGGTCGTTCGCGCTGACGCTGCAGGTCGTGCCGGACCCGGAGACGGAGATCGCGGTATACCGCCGCTGGTGGGGCGAGCGACGGGTGGACGGCGTGTTCGTCTGCGATCTCCGGGTGGACGACCCCCGCATCCCCGTGCTGGAGAGCCTGCGCCTGCCCGCCGTCGTCATCGGCGGTCCCGGACACACCGGGCGCCTGCCGAGCGTGTGGTCGAACGAGCGGGCGGCCCTGACCGAGACCGTCGAGTATCTCCACGCGCTCGGCCACCGGCGCATCGCCCGGGTCGGAGGGCTGCCCGAGCTGCTGCACACGAAGATCCGCACCGAGGCCTTCGCGGCCGTGGCCGGCCGTCTCGGGCTGACCGACGCCCACACGATCGTCTCGGACTACTCCGGCGAGGACGGCGCGCGGGCCACCCGCCGCCTGTTGAGCTCGGCCGCCCGACCCACCGCGATCATCTACGACAACGACGTCATGGCGATCGCCGGCCTCGGCGTGGCCCAGGAGATGGGTCTGGCCGTGCCGGCGGAACTGTCCATCGTGGCCTGGGACGACTCGTCGCTGTGCCAGCTCGTGCATCCGCCGCTGACCGCCCTGCGCCGCGATATCCCCGGCTACGGCGCCCACGCCGCGCGAGCACTGTTGGCCGCGATCAACAATGAGCCGACCGAGAGCGTCGAGGCCGAGACGGCCCGTCTGGTACCGCGCGGCAGCACGGCCCCGCCGGCCTCGTCCGACGGCGGTCCGCCCGCGTCGGGCGGGAACCGCCGCCGCCGGGCCGCGTCGCCTCCCGGCCGTACCAAGTCATAGCCCTCGATTCGAAAGTTTCATGCCCATCGAGTCTAGTCGCTGCTCACGATCATGTCGCTGACCTGCGTAAATGCGTCTGAGCGCGCCGACCGCGCTTGTCATCGACGCAGCCCCATGCCAGACTTTCGTCACTCGCACGCGGAGCCGGTGCGAGGCAGGCACCGCCCAGGGCGCGGGGCGACCTCACCAGTCACCTCGAGCGGCGGGCCCACCCGATAGTCCTGCGCGCCGGTTCGGCGGTCAGGTCTTCTCCTCACCTTGCCTTCCTTTGGCGCGTCAAGGCACGCAGCCAGCGACCGCCACGCCAGACCTCTGGCGTACTCGCACACACGTAGGAGAAACAGGCATGAGACTCGGTTTGAGTCGCTTCTCGAGGCGAAAGATCGCCATGGTGGCGGTCGCAGCGGTCGCCGCGACGGGAGCTGTGGCGGTATCGACGCTGCCGGCGTTCGCCGCGGTGTCCTGTAACGTCCGGTACGACGTGATGAACTCGTGGCCCGGCCCGCCCGCGACCAGCGGCGGCATGCAGGGCCAACTGATCGTAACGAACACCGGCGACCCGTGGACGTCGTGGACCATCACGGCCACGTTGCCGGGCCACACGATCACTCAGGGCTGGAACGGCCGCTGGACCACCGGCTCCTCGGCCATATCGGTCCAGAACGAAACCTGGAACGGCAACGTAAGCACCGGCGCGCAGATCGCGCCTGGCTTCCTGGCGAACTGGACCGGCACCGCGCCCAGCATGACGAGCGACACTCCGGCCCCGGCGTCGTTCACCATCAACGGCGTGGTGTGTGGCGGTGGCACGACCACGCCGCCGGTGACCACCACGCGGCCGGGCACGACCACGACCACCACGCGGCCGGCGACCACGACGACCCGCCCGGCGACGACCACCACCCGCCCGGCGACCACGACCACGACCACGACCACGCGGCCGGGGACGACCACCACGCGGCCGGGGACCACCACTCCGCCCGTCACCTGCACGCCGACGTCCTGCCCGCGGGTCGACAACCCGTACGCCGGTGCCGGCGTCTACAACAACCCCGAGTGGCGGGTCAACGCCAACTCCGTCACCGGCGGTTCGAGAGTCGCCAACCAGCCGACCGCGGTCTGGATGGACCGCATCGCCGCGATCGGCGGCGCCAATGGGGCCATGGGTCTGGTTGACCACCTCAACGGCGCCGTGGCCCAGGATGCCGCCAACGGCGCGACGCCCATGGTGTTCCAGTTCGTCGTCTACAACCTGCCCGGCCGCGACTGCGCCGCGCTGGCGTCCAACGGCGAGCTCGGCCCGACCGAGATCGACCGCTACCGCAACGACTACATCAACCCGATCGCCGAGATCCTGCGCCGGCCGGCCTACGCCAGCCTGCGCATCGTGGCGATCATCGAGATCGACTCGCTGCCGAACCTGGTCACCAACGCCGACCAGCAGGCCGGTGCGACGGAGAACTGCCGCATCATGAAGGCCAACGGCAACTACGTGGCCGGCGTCCGGTACGCGCTGCAGACGCTCGGCGCGATCGCGAACGTCTACAACTACATCGACGCCGCCCACCACGCCTGGATCGGTTGGAACACCAACTTCGACCCGTCCGGCAACCTGTTCCGCGACACCGTCACCGGCGCCGCCGGCAGTTGGAACACCGTGGCCGGCTTCATCGCCAACACGGCCAACTACTCGGCGCTGCAGGAGCAGTTCTTCAACATCAACACGACGGTCAACGGGCAGCCGGTGCGCAACTCGCGCTGGGTGGACTTCAACGACTACGTCGACGAGCTGTCCTTCGCCCAGGCGTTCCGCAACCTGATGGTCAGCAAGGGCGCGCCGAACACCATCGGCATGCTCATCGACACCTCGCGCAACGGCTGGGGCGGCGCCGCCCGGCCCACCGCCGCGAGCACGTCGACGGATCTGAACACGTGGGTGGACCAGTCCCGCATCGACCGCCGGATCCACGCCGGCAACTGGTGCAACCAGAGCGGCGCCGGCCTCGGTGAGCGTCCGCGGTCCGCGCCGGCGGCGGGCATCGACGCCTACGTCTGGATCAAGCCTCCGGGCGAGTCCGACGGCGCCAGCCAGCCGATCGACAACGACGAGGGCAAGGGCTTCGACGAGATGTGCGCCCCTGGCACGCCGGACCCGCCGAACCCGCGCAACGGCGGCAACGCGACTGGTGCTCTGGCCAACGCTCCGCTGTCCGGGCACTGGTTCGCGGCCCAGTTCCAGCAGTTGATGCAGAACGCCTTCCCGCCTCTGTAGGTAACGCCGGTCGGGCTCTCCCGCGGGAGAGCCCGACCTGACAATCACGGCGGCCCCGTCCGCGACCGTCCCCCGGGTCGCGGCGGGGTCGCCTACTTTCTTCGGAGTCGTCGTCTGGCGTCAGAGGATGTCGACGGCGGCCAGGGCTCCGACCGCCGCGCCGCGCGCGCCGGCCATGTCGAGATCGGGTACGAGCGCGAACACGGCCACCCGCTCCTGCTCGTCGCGCAGCACGGTGTGTTCCCGTACCCGGTCCAGGAACCAGCCGCGGAACTCCGCCGCCGCCTCGACGACGCCCCCGCCGACGAAGTACGCGTGGGGATCGGTGAAGTTGGCGACGATCGTGAACAGCCGGCCCAGCGCCATGGCCTGCTGCGTGAAGACCTCCAGCGCGAGGGTGTCGCCGCGTTCCCCGTACCCGCGAACGAGCTTGGCCGCCTGCCGGAGCGTTTCCGCGCCGTGCAGCTCGTGGTCCGGGAATCGGCTCAGCCAGTACGGCAACAGGTTCTTTTCGATACCGGTCAGCGAAGCGACGCTTTCGGCGTCGGCCGCGAAACCACAGTTGCATTGCGGCGTCGGCTGGTCGGCGGCGAGAAGGCCATCCATCGGGATGTGCACGTGCCCGAGCTCGCCCGCCATGCCGGCGGCTCCCTTGACCACCTGGCCGGACTCGATGACGCCCCCGCCCAACCCGGTACCGACGATCGCGGAGACCGACGAACGCAGCGGTGCCTCGGGTCCAAAGTGGGCGACGTGGGCGTAGAGAGCGGCTGCGTTGCCGTCGTTGTTGTACACGACCGGGATCCCGAGTCGGGCCTCCAACGCGCCGCGGAAGTCGTATCCACCCCAGACGGCCAGACCGAAGTTGGTCGCGCCCTTGGACGAGATGACCCCGTCCGCGCTGGCCGGGCCGGGCGTGTCCAGCCCGACGGCGAGTACGGCGTCGCGCGACACGCCGGCGACCTTCACGACGGTGTCCAACGCCTGCACCAGCGCCGCGATGGCCACATCGGGTCCCTCGCGAACCCGGCTGGGCACCTCGACGAGGCGGTCCACGAGGAACCGGCCGTCCAGAGTCAACACGGTCGCGTTGTTGCTCGTACCGCCGTTGTCCAGCCCGACGACGAAGCCATCGCCCACGGGACTCCACCTTTCCTAGACCCGCCGTAAGGCGCCGACGCTGGCGCGACCGCATCGTACCCACATCGTCGGCCCGACCCGGCCGACAATCCGGTCTCGTCGCCCGACCCGCCGACGGGTCCGGTGACGCAAGGATGATCGCGATCCTGAGGACAATCGTGGAGCCCAACTGCACGTTTGTCCTGAGGATCGCGATCTCGCATGCCCGCGACCGGATACGCGTGCGCGACTACAAATCCGCCGCCACCAAACACGGCGGCCACATCCTAATCGCGCCATCGCCATCCTCGGCCAGCCCCTGGCTACCGCCCCTACCTGAAACAGTCACGCCGACGGCTGCCCCGATCATGGGGAAGGGAATGGAAAGCCACGCCGATCATGGACTTAAGTCCATGATCGGCGGAGAAAGGCGGTTCAGTGGGGGCTGACGCGGAGCTCAAGCACCGAGGCGAACTCGCCGATGGCGTTGGCGAGCCGGCGGGCACCCCGGGCGGCCGAGCCGGACAGGCCCGAGATGCCGCAGGCGAACTCCACCGTTGTCACACCGTCGGAGACGAACAGGACGGGCTCATCCTCGTCATCGATGATCCGGTAGGTGCGGACACCTCGTAGGCGCACGGTGACCGCCGGTGGCGGCGCGGCCTCGTCGGCCAGATCGTCGGTCGGTCCATCAATCACAGGTGTGCCGCTCACGGAACCGATCGTATGCCACCCATACCGGAGAGTGTCCAGCGATCGGGCACGAAACGCGCCGGACGTCGGAGTGTCACATGGGCGCCACGCCCAAGCCGAACGTGGCGCCTCGTGAAAGCCAAATGATGTCAGTGGGGCCCGATCGCGTGGGATGGGCCGGTGGTTCAGATGATCCGCACGGCCTCGGCCTGTGGGCCCTTCGGTCCGCGGGCGACCTCGAACTCGACCCGCTGGTTCTCCTCAAGCGAGCGGTAGCCCTCGGCCTGGATGGCGCTGAAATGGACGAACACGTCGCCGCCGCCATTGTCCGTACTGATAAAGCCGTAACCCTTCTCAGCGTTGAACCACTTGACGGTTCCCTGAGCCATGATCTCTCCTTGTCGGTTTCACACGCGAACACGCACCTTGCGTGTCCGGGGGCATGGTCGATCTGGCCCCCGGATTCACCTCTTGTGGGAGAGGAACACGGAGTGCGGCGGGGGCGGTTCCCACCGCGGAAGTCATACACATGCACCAAAAACCGTGCCCACTATACAGCAGGCGATCAGGACACCACGCCGAAGCTGGGTTGGACCATGTTCAGCAGCGCGCGATCGGCGAGCCACGAGCTCTGGGTGGTCAGCCAGAAGATGAGGAAGACTCGGCCCTGGATCCGCTGCATGCGGTTGACGCCGTGCAACCCGGTCCCGTCCGAGTCCATGTAGGTGTACTCGAGGTCCGCGCCGCCCTCCCTCATATAGAGGTCCTTGAGGCTCAGCCGCTGGTACCCGGCCATGTCGGCGGCGGTGGTCCAGGCGGCCTCCCCGTCGGCCAGGAGCTTCGTGGGGTGGCCCGCCGTCCGGCCCACCTCGTACACGCCGATGAGCCGCAGGCTGTGCGGGTCGCGGAAGCACAGCAGGCCGTCGACCCGCGACATCCGCCATCCCGTGCCCACCGCGATGTGGAAGCCCGCGGCATCGCGGTAGAAGACCCAGCCGTCCATCATCCGCGCCTCGCCCGGCAGGGATGTCGGGCCGGTGAGCACCGGCTCGCCGGTCGTCGAGGCCTGGGCCGCGCACGCCTGAACCCCCATCGCGGCGGACAGGAGCGGCGCCGGCGAGGTCTGCTCGGGCGCCGCACCGGGCGCCGGCGCCGATCCACCTGGACCGCCCGGTCCGCCCGGCCGGTCGAGCAGGATCACGGCCGTGGGTACGGCCAGGGCGAGCACGATGGCGGCGGCGAGCCACGGCCAACGCCGCCGGGCGGCGACCGGATGCCGGAACGTCTCCTCGGTGACCGTACGCAGCCTCGGACCGCTCTGCGGGTCGGAGTCGTCGGGGCCGGCCACGGCCCCCTCGGCGGCGCCCACCGCCACCCGGACCTCGTTGGGCACGCGCTGGCGGGGCAGCCGGCGCCCCATCGGCTCGCCGTTGATGACGCGGCGCAGCAGGCGCTCGGCCTCGTCCGCGCCCATCCGGTGTTTCGGGTTCTTGCGCAGCAGGCCCAGCAGGATCTCGCGCAGCGGGCCGGCCCGCCTGGGCGGGTCGGGCGGCTGCGTCGCCAGCGCGGTCAGCGTGGCCATCGAGCTCTCCCGGGCGAAGGGCGAGCGACCCTCGACCGCCGCGTACAGGGTCGCGCCGAGCGACCACAGGTCCGACGCCGGCCCGGAGGCGCCCTCCCGGGCCCGCTCGGGCGAGATGTACTGCGCGGAGCCGAGAATCAGCCCGGGCCGGGTGACCGTGCCGTCGCCTTCGAATGTCGCAAGGCCGAAGTCGGTCAGCACCACCCGCCCGTCGTCGGCGAGCAGGACGTTGCCCGGCTTCACGTCGCGGTGCCACACGCCCTTGTCGTGCGCCGCCTTCAACGCGGCCAGCACGTGCAGCCCGATCTCCGCGGCGCGCTTCGGGGCCAGCGGGCCGTCGCTCTTGATCACATCGTAGAGCGAGCGGGACCGGACCAGCTCCATGACGATCCACGGACGGTTCTCGGCCAGGACGACGTCGTAGATGGCCACGACGTTGGGATGGTTGAGCCGGCCCGCCGTGCGGGCCTCACGGAGCGTGCGCTCGAACAGCTCCTCGCGCTCGGACTGAGTCAGCTCGGCCGGGAGGACGACCTCCTTGACCGCGACGTCGCGGTGCAGCATCTCGTCGTTGGCCAGCCACACATGGCCCATGCCGCCGCTACCGACCCGACGCACCAACCGGTACCGTCCGCCGACGAGCTTGCTCCCCTGCGACGACATGGCCGTACGGCTCCCCACTGTATCCACCCACCCACAAGATAGTTCACGTTCAACATCGATCACACCCGTCGCCTGGGCACGGTCGGCGAGCCGACCGACGGACACGCCGTGTGTTTTCGAGCCGACGACCGAGCGAGGAACGAGCGAGGCGGAGGCGACCCACACAGAGTTGAGCCGACGACCGAGCGAGGAACGAGCGAGGCGGAGGCGACCCACGCAGAGTTGAGCCAACGACCGAGCGAGGCGGGCCACAAGTGTTTCGCACCTCACGCGTTCCCACGTTCGGCCATGTCGGGCGCCGCAGGGGGTACCCTCGGCTGATGCCGATCGGCCCGGTGGACTCCAGGGCGGTCCCACGCTTCGCCGGCCCGGCCACATTCGCCCGACTGCCTCGGCGCGACCAGGTGGACAGTGTCGACATCGGGGTGCTCGGCGTCCCGTTCGACGCCGGAACCACGTTCCGGCCGGGGGCGCGCTTCGGCCCGAACGCGATCCGTGAGGCCAGCCGCCTGCTGCGCCCGTACCACTCCGATCTCGACGTGGAGCCGTTCGCGGTGGCCCAGGTGGCCGACTGCGGTGACGTGTCGGCCAACCCGTTCTCGATCGTCGAGGGGCTCGCCGCCATCGAGAGCGCGGCCGAGGAACTGATCACGGCGGGAGCCCGCCTGGTCACACTGGGCGGTGATCACACGATCGCGCTGCCGTTGCTGCGCGCGACGGCGCGTCGACACGGCCCGGTGACCCTGCTGCACTTCGACGCCCACCTGGACACGTGGGACACCTACTTCGGCGCGCCGTACACCCATGGCACGCCGTTCCGCCGCGCCGCCGAGGAGGGGTTGCTCGACCAGGCGGCGATGACGCACGTCGGAATCCGGGGGCCGCTCTACACAACCAGCGACCTCGCCGACGATGCCGGGTTAGGCTTCGGCATCGTGACCTCGTACCAGGTCGCGGAGATGGGCGTGGCCGGCATCGTCGACGGCCTGCGCGAGCGGATCGGTGACCGTCCGCTGTATATTTCGATTGACATCGATGTGCTCGACCCCGCTCACGCTCCGGGGACCGGTACACCGGAGGCGGGCGGCCTGACCAGTCGGGAGTTGCTTTCAATCCTGCGTGGCCTGGCCGGCCTCACCCTCGTCGGCGGCGACGTGGTCGAGGTCGCTCCCCCGTATGACCACGCACAGATCACGGCCGTGGCGGCGGCCCACGTCGCGTACGAACTCGTCGCGCTCATGGCGCCGAAATAGCGTTTCGCCGGACACCTGCCCTGGGTAAGCGAGTCCGGGTTTCGCTCGGAAAGGAATGACCGCGTGTATGTCGACCGGCAGCCGCATCTCGTCGAGATCGTGGCGGCGCTCAAGGAGATCACCGCACGCATCACGGGCGCGGCCGCGCTACCGGAAGCGGTCAACGACCTCCTCAAGGTCACAACGGACGTCCTGCCTCGACATGTTCAGTGTGGGATGACATTGGTCAGTGAGGGTGAACCCGCGACGTTCGCCTCCACCAGCCTGCCGCTGGAGGTCGTGGACGAGACGCAGCACGCCGGCGGCGACGGCCCGTGCATGGAGGCGATCCGGGCCCGCGATGTGGTCATGAGCGACGACCTGACCGTCGAGCGGCGGTGGCCGGCCTGGACCAGGCTGGCCACCCGCCATGGCGTGTGCGCGGTGTTGTCGTACCCCTTCGACGTCGACCCGCTGACGCTGGGCGCGCTCAACCTGTACGGCGAGGTGCCCGGCGCGCTCGCCGACGACATCCCGATCATCGCCATGCTGGTCGCCGACCACGCCAGCCTGTTGCTGCGGGTACGCATGCAGCAGATCGCCCAGCACGACCGGGTCACTCCGGCCGGCGAGGTGGCGGTCGGCAACGCCGCGGTGGAACGGGCGATCGGCATCGTGATGGCGCAGCGTGGCTGTCCGCCGTCCCAGGCCCTGCGCCACCTGCACGAGGCGGCGGACAAGCTCGGCGTCGGCGTGCCGGTCGTGGCGGAGAGGCTCGTGCGGACGGTGAGCGACCGCGGCGTCGCGACCGGCTAGGCCGCCTACTCGCGGATGGCGACGGCCTCGGTCGGCCCGCCCCGGCCGACCAGCCCGCGTACCACGAGACGGCCCACGTCCGTTGGCAGGTGGGGGCGGACGACCAGCCCGTTCGCGGTCGGCTCGAGGCCCAGCACCACGCGCAGCAGCAACAGCGGGGCGCCGGCCGCCCACGCCTGCGGGGAACAGGCGGACGGATAGGCGACCGGAACCTGGGTCGTGGCCCGGTCGTAACCGGCGAACGCCTCGGGCAGCCGGAAGCCGAAGTGGCTGGCCGCCTCCATGAGCGCGACCACGAACCGGTTCGCCTCGTGCCGGCGGCCGTACCGGGCGAGCCCGGCCGCGACGAGCGCCGTGTCGTGCGGCCATACGGTGCCGTTGTGGTACTCGATGGGGTTGTAGGCGGGCTGACCGTCGGCCAGCGTGCGCAGGCCCCATCCGGAGAACATGCGGTCCCCGGTCAGGTGGCCGACGACCGCCTCGACCCGTTCGTCGGTGACGATTCCGCTCCACAGCAGATGCCCGATGTTGGACGTGAGCGTCGGCACCGGCTTCTTGTCGCCGTCCAGGGCCAGCGCGTAGAAGCCCACGTCGGGCAGCCAGAAGTCGTTGTCGAACTGGGCTCGCAGCGCGGCCGCGTCCCGCTCGAGCCGGTCGGCCAGGTCGGCGTCGCCCCACACCTCGCGGGCCAGGCGGGCCGTGCGGACGCGGGCGTCGTAGGCGTACCCCTGGATCTCGCACGTGGCCCGCGGTGCGTGGGCGACCTGCCCGTCGGGGTGGACGATCGAGTTCCACGAGTCCTTCCAGCACTGGTTCTCCAGCCCCGTCTGCGGGTTGCGGGTGATGTACTCGATGTATCCGTCACCGTCGGAGTCCCCGTACCGTTCGATCCATTCCAGCGCCGCCCGCGCCGTCGGCTCCAGCTGCCGCACGGTTTCCGCGTCGCCGGTCCAGCGCTCGTACTCGTCGAGGACGATGAGGTAGAGCGGCGTCGAGTCGGCCGACCCGTAGTACGGCGACTGCGGCCGCTCCAGGAAATGGGCCAGCTCGCCGTCGCGCAGCTCGTGCAGGATCTTCCCGGGCTCGGCGTCGCGGAAGTCGTCCCACTCGGTGGCCTGCTGGGCGCCCAACGCCAGCAACGTGGTCCGGGCCAGCTCGGGTACGAACGGGATGGCCTGATAGCTCGTGATGAGACTGTCGCGCCCGAACAGCGCCATGAACCACGGCAGGCCGGCCGCCGGCAGTGACGATGGCACGCTCTCCGGATAGAAGCGCAGGGCGGCCAGGTCGACCAGGCTGCGCCGGTAGGTCTGCCGCAGCTCGTGCCAGTCGGTGTCCACTTTGGGCGCGGCCCCGAGCCAGTCCTCCAGCGTGATCGGCATCTCGGGCCGGTGCATCCGCTGCGGCACCGGTTCTGCCCGGCCCATCCCGACGGTCACCACTATCGTGGCCCGCCAGACCTCGCGCGGCTCCAGGGTCACCCGGAAGCTCAGCGACTCGTCGGTGATGAACGCGCCCGCGGCCCGGATGTAGGTCTCGCGCCGGAAGTCGCCGCGCAGATAGCCGAGCGTCATGCCGCCGTGCTCGTGCATCCGGTACAGCTCCCCGGTCTTGGTGAGCTCGTCCTTCACCTCGAACAGGTCGGCGAAGTCGGCGTCGAACAGCAGTGATATCTCGACCTCGACCCGTTGCAGCCCGTGGTTGTGCAGCTCCAGGTGCTCGCGCAGGCCGTCGGCCACCTGCCGGCGCCGGATCAGCGACATGGCGGGGTTGCGGTAGATGGTGCCCGTGGGCTCGACGAGGAAGAACACGGCCTCGTCGTACTCGAGCGTCTCGGCCGACATGACGGACAGCTCGCGTCCGTTGAGGCGCAGCTGCCACCGCGAGATGTGGCGCATGTCGCGGTAGAACAGCCCCGTGGCGTCGCCCGGGCCGTCCCGGACGTCGCCCAGGCGGTCGCTCACGACGAAGGCGGAGCCCTTCAGAATGCTGATCTGATGGTCGGGCACGACTTGTTCCTCCGGGCGCTGGATCTCGTCTTCGGCTCGCGCCTCGCACGCAACGATCGCCGGTCCACACCATCGTGCTCCGGCGCCTCAATTGCAGTAATAGCACGTTTCTTGATGCCAGTCTTCGTTAATCATGGTTGTGACGGACCGGTCAACGGAAGACCTGTCGCCCAGAGGTGAGACATGCAGTCCCCGAACGGTTTTGCGAATCAGCCCCGACTCAGGATCGCAATGGTCATGCCACCGTGGTATGAGGTGCCTCCCTCCGGGTACGGCGGTCTGGAGCGGGTCTGCGCCAGCCTGATCGACGCGCTCGTGGCCCGCGGACACGACGTCACGCTGTTCGGCACGGGCACCCGCACCGGCACCAATGCCCGGTTCGTCAGCACCAACCCCCGCCTGCAGTACGAGCGGCTGCTGGAGGCGCTGCCGGAGCTGGTCCACGTGACGCGGGTCAACGAGCTCATCGCCGACGAGGACTACGACATCGTGCACGACCACACGACGATCGGGCCGGTCACCGCCGGGGCGCGGCGCGTGCCCTCGGTGGTGACGGTGCACGGCTGCCCCACCGGGTCGTTGCACTCCTATCTCTCCAAAGTGGATGACACCATCTCGCTCGTGGCCATCTCCCACGCCCAGCGGTGCAGCGCACCCGATCTGGCCTGGGCCGCGACCATCCACCATGGAATCGAGGTCGACCTCTCGGTCAAGGCCCGACCGTCGGACGGTCCGGTGCTCTGGCTCGGTCGGTTCGATCCGGAGAAGGGGCCCGACCTGGCCATCGAGGCCTGCCGGCAGGCGCGGCTGCCGCTGGTACTGGCCGGCAAGTGCAACCAGGCCGACGAGTGGCGCTATCTGGACGAGGTCATCCGGCCGATGCTGGGCGCCGACGTGGAACTCGTCATCAACGCCGAACGCCCGCGCACCGACCGGCTGCTGTCCGACGCCCGATCGCTGATCATGCCGATCCGGTGGGAGGAGCCGTTCGGCATGGTGATGATCGAGGCCATGGTCAAGGGCACTCCGGTGGTGGCCCTGCGGAGAGGCTCGGTGCCCGAGGTGGTCGTGCACCGGCGGACCGGCATCGTGTGCGACGACGAGTCGGAGCTGCCCGACGCATTGCACGCGGCGCACCGGTTGGATCCGGCGGCCTGTGTGGACCACGTGTCCGCCTCGTTCTCGGCCGGGCTCATGGCCCTGCGGTACGAGCGGCTCTACCGGTCCCTGGCCGGCCAGCCGCCGGCCCTGGCGCTGGCCACCCCGGCCCGCCTGGGCCGGTGAAGCGACAACTTTGGCAAAGTTGTCGCCCCACAAGTGCTCCGAAACGACAATATCGTCGATATTGGCGCGAGGGGGTGGAGGGCGGCCGGTCAGCCGCGGCGGCCGGAGTAGGGCAGGCTGCGCGGGCCGAGCACGTGGGCGCCCAGCTCGCCGACCCGGTCCCGCAACGCGCGGTCGGCGGTGACCACGGCGCAGGCGCGGACGCCGACGGTCGGGCGCACCAGGTCCACAATGGTGTCGTCACCGGAGCGGGGAGCGCCGACCACCCGCACGGTCTCGCTGCTCTCCAGGTCGCGGGCGGCGCCCTCCACCACCAGGACGACGTCGAGTGGCCCGGCCAACTCCTCCGGGCCGACGGCCAGCCCGGTGCGCGCCACCGGGCCGAGCGAGTCACGCAGCCGGGTCGCCGCGCCCATCGGGTCGCGCCACCAACCGTCCGGGATGGAGCCCACGACGTTGGCCGAGTCGACGATGAGCAGCGGCGTCACGCCCTCAGCCTAGCCAGGCGGTGGGCCGGGCTCACGTAGCGGCGTCCCGTAGCAGACGGATCAGCGACTGCTCGAGCGCGGGCGACGGGTGTGCACGGCCGTTGAGCGCCGGGGCCAGGCCGTCCAGCTCGCCCCGCCCGTACAGGTCCAGCAGTTGTGGATCCACATAGGAGGATCGGGCGACGGTCGGGGTGTTGCCGAGTACCTCGGCGACGCTACGCATGGCGCCGGCCACGACGCGCCGCCGCCGCGACGGCGAGCGGGGTGGCGGTCCGGCGGCGGCCAGCGCCGAGGCGGCGGCCACGTTCGCGTGCCAGGTACGAAAGTCCTTGGCGGTCATGTCGCAACCGGACACCTCGCGCAGGTAGTCGTTCACATCGACCGTGCGCACCTCACACCAGCCCGGCCGCCGCCAGTACGCGAGAAGGCGCTCCGCCCCGTCCCGGCGATCCAGCAATGCCCGCACGACGGGTGCGGTGCGCCGGTCGACCACGGTCAGATCGCGCTCCAGGCCGCCCTTGGCCGGGTACCGGAAGGTCATCGCGTCGCCGCGGACCGCGACGTGATCGCGCCGGAGCGTGGCCAGCCCGAACGAGGCCTCGCCCGAGGCGGAGTCCTCCCGGGCATACTCGTCGTTGCCCGCCCGGAACAGGCCGATGTCCAGCAACCGGGTCGCCGCGGCCAGCACCCGTTGTCGGGTCAGGCCCCGGCCACCGAGATGGCGCGCGGTGGCCCGCCGCAGGCGCGGCAACCGGGTGGCCACGTCCAGCATGTGGGCGTACTTCGCCGCATCGCGACGGACCCGCCACGCATCGTGGTAGCGGTACTGCCGGCGGCCCGCGGCGTCGACCCCGACCGCCTGGATGTGTCCCCGCGGATCGGGGTTGATCCACACGTCCGTCCACGCCGGCGGCAGGACCAGGGCGCGGATGCGCTGGAGCGTCTCCGTGTCCGTGATCGGACGATCCTCGTCATCGCGATAGGCGAACCCGGAACCATGGCGGCGTCGCCGGTACCCGGGCCGGCCCAGGTCGGCCCGCCGCAGGCGCACTCAGGCCTCCGGCGCGGGCCGATCCGAGGCCGACAGGTCGGCGGGCGAGGGCTCGTCAGACAACGGGGGCAGCTCGTCGACTCCCACCGCGCCGACCGGCCGGCTGCGCTCCGACTCCTCGGCGAGCGTGTTGCCCCGCCCCTCGGCGCGCGGCAGCCGTACCGTCAGCAGCCCGTGGTCCATCGTCGCGTCGACGCCTTCGGTGTCCACCTCGGCCGGGAGCGCCAGCTTGTAGGTGAATCCGCCGGCGCCCTCCTCGGTGACGGTCTGGATGCACAGTTCGCGCCGCTCCACATCGATGCTCAGCTCCTCGGCGGCCACGCCGGGCAACTGCACGACGACGGTCCATCCAGCCGGGTCTGACTCGACGTCGACACCGCCGAAGCCCATCGGTGCGTCGGCGGCTGACATCTCGGCCCGCAACGCGGCCACGTCCTCGGATACGGTGTCCGGCCGGAACTCCCCGGGCGTGGGGGCCGCGGTCGTCGGTTGGTTCATCGTTGTCTCCTCCCAACTCCTGCTCACGGGTTACCCGGGTACGGCGTGTTGATTACACGCCGCGGCACATTGCTTGAGCAGGTCATGGCGGGCAAGCCGGACAAAGTACGGCCGAACGTCGAGCTATTTCCGGTCCGCGCATTACACTCCTGTCGTCCCTCGGCGTGCCGGTCTCCCCCTGGACGAGGTGTGATGCGTACCCGAAACTGGCCGATTCGGGCGAAGATCATTTCGCTCCTCATGATCCCGCTCGTAGCGTTGATCGTGATGTGGGTACTCGCCACGGCGGTGACCCTCGGACCCGGTCTCGACCTGCTGGCCACCCGCAACACCGTCGACACCATCGCCCGGCCGGCGCAGAACCTCGCCAACGAGGTCCAGGCCGAACGCAAGCTGACATTGGTTTATATAGCCACCGGTCGTCGCGAGGCCCGCCCGCTGACGGCGCAGCGGGGGCGCACCGACGCGGCGGCGAAGGTCTTCCGCGATCTCTCCGGCGGCCACGTGCCGGGAGCCGGCACCGAGGTCACCGACCTGCGGCTCGCCCGCCTGCTGACCACTCTGGACGCTCTGCCGCAGTTGCGGGCCGGCGTCGACCTGGGCGAGGTGGACCGGGCGACGGCGCTGCGCCGGTACAGCGAGATCATCGAATCGACCTCCCTGGTGTTCGACACGGTGGTCCGCATCGCCGACGACACCATCGCCCGCGAGTCGCGCGCCGTGCTGAACCTTGGCCGGGCGCGCGAGATGCTGGCCCGTGAGGACGCGGTCATCACCGCGGCCCTGGCCGCCGGGCGGTTCACGGCGGCCGACCTCCAGCAGACCATCCAGCTCATCGGCATACAGCGTCACCTGTTCTCCGCGGCGGTGCCGGACCTGCACGCCACGGACCGGGAGGAGTACCAGGGGCTCGCGGTCACCTACCCGTTCATCGAGCTGACCATCCTGGAGAACCGGATCGCCGCCTCGACACCGCGCGCGGCTCTGCCGGTCGGCGCGGACGAATGGCGGTCGGCGTTCGAGTCGGTCACCGAAGCGCTGCAACAGTTGTCGCTGCGCGCGGCCGAGCGGCTGGCCGACCGGAGCACGCCGGTGGCGCTGTCCATCATCGGGCGCCTCGCGCTGGCCGCTCTGGTCGGCCTGATCACGGTCATCGTCACGCTCGTCGCGTCGATCCGCCTCGGCCGCAGCCTGCTCAAGCGGCTCGCCGGGCTCCGGCAGGCGGCGCTGGAGCTGGCCGTCGACCGGCTGCCGTTCGTCATCTCCCGGCTGCGCCGCGGCGATGAGGTCGATATCGCGCACGAGGCGCCGGACCTGCCGTACGGAGATGACGAGATCGGACAGGTCGGCCACGCCTTCAACGAGGTGCAGCGCACGGCCGTCTCCTCGGCGGTCGAGGAGGCCGCGCTCCGGCGCGGGCTCAACGAGGTGTTCCTCAACATCGCCCGGCGTAGCCAGGCCCTCCTGCACCGTCAACTGTCGATCCTGGACCGGATGGAGCGGCGCAGCGAAGATCCGACCGAGCTGGAGGACCTCTTCCAGGTCGACCACCTCGCCACCCGGATGCGGCGGCACGCGGAGGACCTGGTGATCCTGGCCGGTGCCGTGCCGGGCCGGGGCTGGCGCAACCCGGTTCCCATCGTGGATGTGTTGCGCGGCGCGGTCTCCGAGGTCGAGGACTACGCGCGCGTGAGCGTGCGTCCGATGCCCGACGTGGCGCTCGAGGGTCGCGCGGTGGGCGACGTCATCCACCTGCTGGCCGAGCTGATCGAGAACGCCACCTCGTACTCCCCGCCCCACACCCGCGTCACCGTCGGTGGCGAGCTTGTTCCGCACGGGTTCGCGGTGGAGGTCGAGGACCGTGGGCTGGGGATGCCGCCCGAGGTCCTCGAGGAGTGCAACCGGCGCCTGGTCGACCCGCCTGACTTCGATCCGGCCAACAGCGCCCAGCTCGGGCTGTTCGTGGTGGCGCGCCTGGCCGCCCGGCACGGGGTCAGGGTCCAGATGCGTCCATCGCCGTACGGCGGTATCACGGCGGTCGCGCTCATCCCCGACGAACTGGTGATCTCCACCGGCGACTTCCGCCGCGAGGCCATCCCCGCCCTGCCGTCCGCCGAGACGAACGGCGCGGTCCGGGACACTCTGTACCGCGAGCTGTCCGCGCCCCGGCCCGCCATCGCGCCGCCGCCGCCGCCGGCGCCCACGCCGCCGCCCGTCCCCCGGCACGCCCGTCGCGAGATCATCGACGCGACCGAGGCGCCCGACGGCCTGCCGCGCCGCATCCGCCAGCGCAGCCTCGCGCCCCAGCTGCGCCAGCCGCCGTTACCGGAGAACGCGACACCCGCCTCGGATGCTCGCTCACCCGAGGAGCTGCGGGCGATGATGAGTTCGTTCCAGGCGGGAACGGACCGGGCCCGCCGGGAGGACACCACCGGTGGCGAGGTCCGAGCGAGGAACGAGCGAGGCGCAGGTGCCCAAGCGGGCACCGTCGAGGAGCCGGGCGGCGAACCGGGGAGGAACGCCTAAGTGAAGCAGGGCAAGCAGGGCAACGAGGCGGGCCTGGGCTGGCTGCTCGACGACCTGATCGACAGGGTTCCGGCGGCCCGACAGGCCATCGTGCTCTCGGTCGACGGTCTGCTCATGGGCTCGAGTCGGGGCATGAGCAGGGAGGACGCGGAGCACATGTCCGCCATCGCGGCCGGCTTCCAGAGCCTGGCCCGGGGGGCGGGGCGCCACTTCGAGGCCGGCCTGGTGCGCCAGACGATCGTCGAGATGGAGTCGGCCTTTCTGTTCGTCACCGCGGCCGGAGCCGGGGCCTGCCTCGCCGTGCTGGCCGACGCGAACTCCGACATCGGCCTCATCGCGTACGAGATGGGGATGCTGGTCAAGCGGGTCGGCCAGAACCTCTCGTCGTCGATGCGGCCGGCCGGGGCGCCCACGGATGTCTGAACCCGTCGACCACGACTGGCTCGACGATGACGCCGGGCCGGTGGTCCGCCCCTACACCGTCACCGGTGGCCGAGCCCGGTCCGCCGTCGGCCAGCTCGACCTGTTGGCCTTTGTCGAGGCCCGGTACGCCCCCGACGCCGACCTCGTCGCGTTCCAGCCGGAGCACCGGGAGATCCTCCGGATCGCGCGCACCGCCCTGTCGGTGGCCGAGTTGGCCGCCCGGCTGGACCTTCCGCTGGGCGTCGTTAGAGTGCTCATCGGGGACCTTCTCCACGCCGGTCTCGTATCGACCTACGAACCCGGCCCCGCGACCCAGCCCCCCACCGAGGAGGTCCTCAGGGCGGTGATTGATGGACTCCGGGCGCTCTGAAGGCCCCCTCGCATTGAAGATCGTCGTGGCTGGCGGATTCGGCGTGGGCAAGACCACGCTGGTCGGTGCGGTCAGCGAGATCCTGCCCCTGCGCACGGAGGAGATGCTGACCGATCTGTCCATCGCCACCGATGACCTGTCCGGGGTCGAGGCGAAGACCACCACGACGGTCGCCATGGACTTCGGCCGGATCACCATCGGCCCCGACCTCGTGCTGTACCTGTTCGGCACCCCCGGCCAGGACCGGTTCTGGTTTCTCTGGGACGAGCTGGCGCTCGGCGCTCTGGGCGCCGTCGTCATGGCCGACACCCGCCGGCTGGCCGATTGCTTCCCGTCGGTGGACTACTTCGAACGCCGCGGCACGCCGTTCCTGGTCGCCGTGAACTGCTTCTACGGCGAGCAGCTGCACACCCCCGACCGGGTCCGCGACGCCCTCGACCTCGACCCGGAGGTGCCGGTCGTGCTCTGCGACGCCCGCGATCGGGAGTCTGGCAAGCAGGTCTTCGTCGCCCTCGTCGAGCACGTCCTCGCCCTCACCCGCCGCTGACGTCCCGCCCGCTTTCGTCTGCGTTGATCATGAACCTAGGTTCATGATCGACGCGATTTGATGTCCCTAGCCTCATGATCGACGACGAGAGCGGAGTCCGGGACAGTGCGGGCATCTCGTATGAGCGACCATGGGGACGGTGCACGCGAGCGAGGGGCGGCGAGGGTGAGGACCGGGCGGGAACGTCCGACGCTGGAGAAGGTGGCGGCGCGGGCCGGCGTGTCGCGGGCCACCGTGTCCCGTGTGGTCAACGGCTCGCAGACGGTCGCTCCCCATATCCGCGAGACCGTGAACCGGGCCGTGCAGGCGCTGGGCTACGTCCCGAACCCGGCGGCCCGCAGCCTCGTCACGCACCGCACCGACTCGTACGCGCTGGTCCTGCCGGAGCCGACCAACCGGGTCTTCTCCGACGACCTGTTCTTCCCGGGCATCATCCGCGGAGTCAGCCAGGAGCTGGAGGCGGCGGACAAGCAACTCGTTCTCATGCTGGCGACGTCGGCCACCAGCCACGACCGCATCGAGCGGTACGCGATGGCCGGGCACGTCGACGGCGTCATGTTCGTGTCCATGCACGGCGCGGACCCGCTGCCGACCACCCTGGCCCGCACGGGCCTGCCGGTCGTGTGCAACGAGCGGCCGCTCGGGCGCTCGGTCCTGCCGTACGTCGGTGTCGACAACATCGGCGGCGCCACCACGGCGACCCGGCACCTCATCGACTCGGGGCGCCGGCGCATCGCCACCATCGCCGGTCCCCAGGACATGATCGGTGGCATCGACCGCCTGGCCGGGTACCGGGCGGGGCTGCGCGGGACCCGCAGCCGGTCGGCGGTGGCGCTGGGCGACTTCACCCGCGAGTCGGGCGCGCAGGCGATGCGCGACCTGCTCGACGAGGACCCGCGGCTGGACGCCGTCTTCGTCGCGTCCGACCTCATGGCCGACGGCGCCCTGCGCACCCTGCGGCAGGCCGGCCGCCGGGTGCCCGACGACGTCGCGGTGGTGGGCTTCGACGACATCGAGATCGCCCGCTATACCGAGCCACCGCTGACCACGGTGCGCCAGCCCATCCAGGACCTGGGCCGGGAGCTGGTCCGGCAGCTGCTGCGCCTGACCGCCGGCGAGGAGATCGAGCCGAGCGTCGTCCTGCCCACCGAGCTGGTCATCCGCGAGTCCGCCTGACCTGACGCCTCTTCGCGCGGGACCGCCCGGCCCGACCGGACTAGCGTCCATCCGGGTAGCGGTCGTGGCGGGTCGTCGCGCGGACGGGGAACACCGGTGGTGGCGGCGCGACGATCCCGCCGCCCTGGCCGCGGTCGGCGACGCGGACGGTTTCGCGTACGACCGTGGTGCCCGGCACGATGGGCGTGCGCATCGACGTGGTCACGGTGCCGGTACCCGGCAGCACGCCCACGACCACCACGGTGTAGGAGACCGACTCCCCCGGCGAGGCCGGCATCGTCGCGACGACCTGGTCCGCGGTCGGCAGCCCGGGCAGCGCATCGCCGCTGGTGCCGTCGACGCCTTCCGCGCCGACCCGGAACGGCAGGCCCGGGTCGGCCGGCAGCGCGGCCGGGTCGTAGTCGAACGAGACGTCCTCCACGTCGTTGACGCCGATCCAGACCTGGAAGTGGCGCCGGCTCGTGGTCTGGAACACGGCGACGTCCCACTCGAAGACGATCCAGGTCCGGCTGCCGTCGGTGAGGGCCAGCGCGTAGATGCCGGGCGCCGCCGTGCCGTCCAGATCGGTCCAGAACGGCGCGAGGATGTTGTTCGGCCGGGAGGCGTCCGGGATGGGCGGCATGCCGCAGCACAGGTTGTCCTCCGGCGAGCCGCCGCCGACCACGATGTACCCGTTGGCGTCGACCCCGACGGCGTCGTAGGTCCGCCCCCCGTAGGTGAACTCGGGCATGTCGAAGTTGAGGATCTCCTCGTCCCCGATGGGGATCGCGGAGCCGAACGTCGACATCGGCAGGTACTCCGACCCGGCCGGCGTCCGTCCGGATTGGAGGTACGGGGCGGCGGGCCGCACGCCGGCCAGGGGCACGTCCTCGGCGACCACGGTGAGCGGCGTGACCCGGGTGGCCCCGGTCACCGACCGGACGGTCAGCGGCAGCCCGGTATCGGTCCGCAGGTCGACGGTCGTGTCCACTCTGGAGTCATTGCGGGCGGTCACGGTGCAGCGGCTGTTGGCCAGCCAGGAGATCGCCGCCGGGCGGCACGTGCTGGTCAGGCTGACATCCCCCTGTCGGGGCACGTACGCCACCGGCAGGCGCAGTGTCGGCAGCCCGGCCCGGACGGGATCGAGGGAGACCGTACCGGCGCGCTGGATCGCCGGGCCGAGCGAGGAGATCGTGATGCGCAGCCGGACCGACCTTCCCGGGCGCACCTGGAACCGCCGCGGTGTCACCGTGATGGAGTCGCCCCGGGGCGCCGATGCGGCCACCGCGTAGGTCTGGGTCCGGCTCGTGACGTTGGTGGCCACCCGGGTCGTGGACAGCCGGCCCGGCATGACCGGCGCGTTGACCGAGGGCAGGTTGAGGTGGGTCGCCCGCACCGGATCGTCCGCGAGCAGCGCCATGGCCGCGGCCGACTCGTCGAAGGTCAGTCCCGGACTCGCCGCCGGCGCGGTCCGGATCCGACCGGCACCGCGATCGAATGGGCCGGCCCGGGTCTGGAGATCCTCGGTGACCAGCCCGGTCGCGGCGGTGGTCATGAGCGCGGACCGGACCTGACCCGGCGTCCACTGTGGATGGGCCGCCCGCAGCAGGGCCGCCGAGCCGGCCACGTGCGGGGCCGCCATCGACGTGCCCGCGATGACCTGGAAGTACTGACCGGGCGGGCCGCCGGCCGTACTGTCCGGCGTCGGGGTGTGCCCGGCCAGGATCTCGACGCCGGGGGCGGCGAGATCCGGCTTGATGAACCGACCCGCGGGCCCGCGCGAGGAGAACGCGGCCAGGACGTCGCCGCGGCCCCGGGCCCGCCGACCGGCCGTGAACGACGCGGTCACCCCCGACCTGCTACTCAGGAAGTCGAGCAGGGCGGCGTCGGCCAGGTGCACGGTCGGCAGCCAGTGGTTGTCGGTCTCCACGTCGGCGAGCGACGGGTTGTAGAGGATCATGCCGGCGGCCCCGCCCTGCTTGACGTTGTGGCCCTTCTCCACCCGGGGATTGGTGCCCCGCCGGCAGACCACGATGACGCCGGTCAGGGAACCGGCGGGCGCCGGCGCCAGGCAGTCCCGATCGCCGTACGGGGCGGCCGACGCCAGCACCACGGGCAGCGGTCCCGCCCCGGCCGTCACCGAGGCGCCGCGCAGGGTCCGGGTCGACCCGTCGGCCGCGGTCAGGGTGAGGGTCGAGGCGAAGGCGCGCGACTGGGTCGACGCGGCGACGGTGGTGACCCACGGGGAGAGGTGGTTCACGGTACCGGCGCCGGGGCCCTCGTTGCCGGCCGAGGCGGCGACGAACACCCCGGCCGCGTAGGCGTCGAGGAAGGCCAGCTCGACCGGGTCGGTGTACGGATCGGTGCCGCCGGAGATGGAGAAGTTGATCACGTCGACGCCATCGAGGACGGCCTGCTCGATGGCGGCCGCCGAGTCGGAGCTGAAGCAGCCGATCGCGCCGCAGACCTTGTACACCGACAGCCAGGCCCCGGGGGCCATACCGTTGATCGGTCCACGTTGGACCCCGAGAACCCGGGCCGACGACAGGACGTCACCGACCGCGGTACTCGAGGTGTGGGTGCCGTGCCCGTCCGAGTCGCGAGCGCTGTGGTAGCGCTCGGCCTCCGCCCGGGCCGGATCGGACAGGTACGTCGTCAGGTACGGCGCCGCCCCGATCAGCTTGCCGTTACAGGCGAACACGTCGGTCGCGGGGGTCAGCGGGTTGTCGCCGAGGTCGCAGGCGCGCGGCCGGCCGTCGGCCCGTGGCGGCGGCGCGCCCAGGCCCGCGGTGTCGGCGAACGACGGATGCTCGGGCCAGACACCGGTGTCGAGCACGCCGACGATGACACCCCGGCCGGCCCGCGGCGCGCCACCCAGCCCGCGGTAGAGACCGCTGGCCCCGATGAAGTCGGCGCTGGCGTCGGTCAGCGGCCGCCGCAACGCGTCGTGCTGTACCGCGACCGCGCCCGGGATGGCGACCACCTCGGCGACCCGGTTGGCCGGCACCGTCACCGCGATACCGCCATAGACGGTACGCAGGCGGCGGCCCACCCGGGCCTGCGGTACGTCCCGGCGCAGGCGGGCGATGAAGGCGTCCTCCCGATCGGCCAGGCGCCGCAGGTAGGCCCGCTCCGCGGACGACCCGGACAGCGGACGGCCGGTCACCGCCGGACTCGTCGCGGGAAACCCGGCCACGTCTCCGTCGTAGGTCGCGAGGGCGTCATGGTTCAGCTTCACCACGACGGGCACGGCGGCGGTGTCCGTACGACGCAGCAGTGCCGGATCGGACCGGGCCAGCCGGGAGGATTTCGTCGCGCTGACCCGCTCGGTCGGTGTCAGCGGGGTCGCCCGGAACCGGCCGGCCGAGGCGTCGCTCGGGGGCGCCGCGACGAACGCGGCGGCCATCAGGACGACGGCGACGGCCGCGCAGATACCTCGTCTCATGATTCCTCTTCTGCCGATGTGGCGTGGGTGGCGGGCAGAGGGGATCGAGCCCGAGGAAGATCCGCGATCAAGTTACCCATTTAGTCGGGTTATGTCACGATCTGCCGGCGGCGCGCCACGATCGGGGGACCGAGCCGAATCACATGTAGAACGGGATGTCGAGGCCGATCAGCTTCAACAGCTCGCCGACGGCCTTGCAGCACGCGACCAGAGTGGTGATCAGCACGGCGGCGACGATGATGACCACGATCGCCTTGCGGATGTTCGACGGAGTCGGCTCCTCGTCGTCCGGCCACGGGTCGCGCTCATCCCACACGACCCGACCCCCTTGATCGCCACAACTTCCTGGGGTGACAGCCACCATGATCGCGATCCTGAGGACAGTCGTGGAGCCCAGCTGCACGTTTGTCCTGAGGATCGCGATCTCGCATGCACCGCGCGCTCCGCGACGCCATCCTCGGGCCAGCCCTGGCTACCACCCCTACCTGAACAGTCACCTTCCTGGCAATTGTGGTCTCAGGCCGGTCTGGAGGCCACAGTCGGCAGGCAGTTGTGCGGATCTTAGGGCGCCGCGGGCCGGGTCAGGCGAGGCGGGTGATCTCTACCGTCACGCCGAGGCCGGTACCGGGCGCGCCGTGGTAGATGCCCTTGAGCGGCGTCACGTCGGCGTAGTCCCGGCCGCGGGCGACGATCACGTGCCGGTGGCCGGCCGGTACCCCGTTGGTCGGATCGACGCCGTTCCACTCCCCGCAGTACCAGTCCACCCAGGCGTGCGACTGGCCGGCCACGGTGTCGCCGACCGAGCCGTCCACGTGCGGGTACAGGTAGCCGGACACATAGCGGGCCGGTATGCCGACCGCGCGCAGCATGCCGACGGTCAGATGGGCGATGTCCTGGCAGACGCCCTTGCGCAGGTGCCAGGCCTCCAGGGCGCTGGTCCGCACGCCGGTCGAGCCGGGCACGTACTCGACCGTGTCGCGGACCCAGCCGGCGATCGCGGCGGCCGCCTCGGCCGGCGGCCCGTCGCCGGCCACCTCGGCCGCGAGCGCGGCCAGCTCCTCGTCCAGCTCGGTCAGCGGCGTTGGCGCGAGGTAGTCCACATGCCGGTCGCGGGCCGCCGGGTCGCGCAGCTCGGCCCAGCCGACCGGTTCGGCCGCGGCCAGGCGATCGGAGGTCTCCACCAGAGCCGACGCGGTCACACGCAGCTGCTGGTGCGGGCGCTGCAGGTCGAAGACCGACACCTGGGTACCCCAGTAGTCCCAGTACCGCCACGTGCCGGCGGTCGGGTGGCACTCGACCTGACTGAACAATGTGGTCTGGCCGGGCACGGTCTGTGGCGTCATGCGGGCCTCGTTGTACGAGGTGTGCGCCGTTCCCGCGTACGTGTAACCCGTGAGGTGTTTGATCCGCAGTCGCCAGCCCATGTCAGTTTCCCCCGTGGACCCAGGCGATCGGCACGGTCTGGTCGAAGAACCGGGCGGTGACGGCGGCGCTGGCCGAGGCGCAGGCCCGTTGCAGGGCGCGCAGGTGGTGCGGCAGGTCGCCGACCAGCGTGGCGGTGTCGGCGTACTCCAGCCGGGTCCGCGCCTGTCCGACCACGCGCCGCGCGGTGTCGGCCATCCCGGCCCGCTCGTTCGACGGCGCCAGGGCCTCCAGGCACTCCTCGGCCTCGGTCAGCGCGTGCAGGGCCGAGCGCGGGAACAGCCGGTCGAGCAGCAGGAACTCCACGACCCGTTGGGCCACGACCTCGCCGCCGTGGGTACGCAGGAAGGACTCGTCGGCCCCGCAGGCCCGCAGCACGGTGCGCCACTCCGGCGCATACTCCGGCGTGAGCACCTGGATCGACACCAGCCGCGACGTCATGTCGACCCGCTCCAGGCCCCGACCGAGGACGAGGAACCGCCAGCCATCGTCCCGGCTCATCGTGGACTCGGCCAACCCGGCGAAGACCGCGGCCCGTTCGCGCACGAAGCTGAGGAACAGCGACGGGCCGAGCCGCTCGGCGGCCAGCCGGCGCGACGACAACGAATGCCACGTGACGTTGAGACATTCCCACATCTCGCTGGAAATGGTCTCGCGCGCTCCGCGGGCGTTCTCGCGGGCGGCCGCGAGGGACCCGGCGATCGAGCTCAGGTTGGCCAGGTCGAACGCCATGGCCTCCACCACGTCGCCGGTGGACAGGCGGGCATCGCCGTCCGGCCCGTTGGCGCCGAGGATGGCCAGCAGGGACCGGCAGGCCGAGTCCTCGTCCACCCACGGGTCGTCCAGGATGCCGGCCAGGAACGCGTCGAGGATCCGGGCCGTGTCGTCGGCCCGTTCCACGTACCGTCCGATCCAGAACAGCGACTCGGCGATGCGGCTGAGCATTCCGGTGGTCCTCATTGCTGTTGTCCCTGGGTTCCGCCCGCCGGGGCGTCGTCGCGCACGTTCACGTCATGTGGAACCACCTCCGGTAGCGCCGACGACCCGGTACGGGTCCGCGGGGCGGACAGCGGCTCGGCGGCCAGCACCCAGGTGTCCTTGGACCCGCCGCCCTGACTGGAGTTGACCACCAGGGTGCCCTCGGGCAACGCGACGCGGGTCAGCCCGCCCGGCAGCAGCCACACGTCGTCGCCGTCGTTGACCGCGTACGGCCGCAGATCGATGTGCCGCGGCGCCACGCGCTCGCCGACCAGCGTCGGCGACGTGGACAGCGACACCGGTCGCTGGGCGATCCACCCGCGCGGATTGGCCGCCACCGTCGCCCGCAGCTCGGTCAGGGTCGACGGATCGGCCTGCGGGCCGATCACGATGCCCTGGCCGCCGGCCCCGTCGACCGGCTTGAACACATGCCGTTCGGCCTCGTCGAGCACGTGCGCACGCACCTCATCGTCGTCGAGCCGATGAGTCTCCACATTGGAGATGAGCGGTTCCTCGTGCAGGTAGTAGCGGATGAGATCGGGCACGTACGTATAGAGCAGCTTGTCGTCGGCCACGCCGTTGCCGATCGCGTTGGCCAGCGTGACGTGGCCGGCCCGGGCCGCGTTGACGATGCCGGGGCAGCCGATCACCGAATCGGGCCGGAAGTGCAGCGGGTCGAGGAACTCGTCGTCGACCCGCCGGTACACGACGTGGACCGGCCGCTCCCCTTGCGTGGTCCGCATCCGGACCCGGTTGCCGCTGCACACGAGGTCCCGGCCCTCGACCAGTTCCGCGCCCATCAGCCGGGCCAGCAGCGCGTGCTCGAAGTAGGCGGCGTTGTAGACGCCGGGCGTGAGCACGACCACGCACGGGTCGGTGACGCCCTCCGGCGCCGCCGCCCGCAACGCGGCCAGCAGGCGGGCCGGATAGTCGTCGACCGGATGCACCCGCGCCTCGGCGAAGAAGCTGGGCAGGGTCTGGCTGAGCACCCGCCGGTTCTCTATCACGTAGCTGACCCCGGACGGGATGCGCAGGTTGTCCTCCAGTACCCGGAACTCACCGACCTCGTCGCGGATCAGGTCCACGCCGCTGACGTGCACGCGCACGCCGTTGGCCGGCTCGATGCCATACGCCTCGCGGTGGAAGTGCGCGCTGGTGAGCACGATCCGGCGCGGCACCACGCCGTCGGCCAACACGGTGCCCGAGCCGTAGACGTCGGCCAGGAACATCTCCAGGGCCCGGACCCGTTGGCGCACGGCCCGGCCGACCAGATCCCACTCGACCGCGTCGATGATGCGCGGGATCAGGTCGAGGGGAAAGGGCCGCTCCTCGCCGGCGTAGGCGAACGTCACCCCCCGGTTGGTGAATACGCGGGCCAACTGGTCGGCCCGCGAGCGCAGCTCGGCCACGGACAGCGGCTGGAGCGCGCCGAACAGCGAGCGGTACGCCGTCCGGGGCTGGCCGGGGCGTTCGAACATCTCGTCCCAGGCGTCCGCCATCGCGTACTGGTCGAAGACGTCCGCCATGTGAAGATCTTAGGTGGGACCCGTTTCGACCGCATTACAGCGGACTCCTACGCTGGGTGAGTGCGCGGGTTGTGGACACCGAAGTGGATGCTGGTCCACATCGCCGTCCTCGTGCTGGTGGTCGTGTTCCTCCGTCTGGGGTGGTGGCAGGTCACCCGGGCGGCCGACGGCAACCTGCTCTCCTACGGATACGCCCTGCAGTGGCCGGCCTTCGCGGTTTTTGTGATCTTCGTCTGGATCAAGGAGATTCGCAGCGTCGTCCGCCGAAGTGGCGGGCCCACGCCCGAAACACCCGAGCCGGCGGCCCTTCCCCGGCCGGCGCGCACGCCGCACACGGGACCCGCGTACGAGGACAGCGGCGACGAGGACCTGGCCGCCTACAACCGTTATCTCGCCTGGCTCAACGCCCATCCGGACGCCTCGCCGCGCGAGTACCCGGGCTGACAAACACGAGGAGGATCGGATGACCGCGGCCCTGAAGCGGTATCGCGTGGTGGCCTATGTCGTCGGGGTGCTGTTGCTGGTGCTCGTCGGGATCGCCATGCCGCTGAAGTACTTCGCCGACAAGCCCGCGCTGGTGTCCGTGGTCGGCCCGATCCATGGTTTCGTTTACATGGTCTATCTGGTCATAGCTTTCGACCTTTCGGTACGTGCGAAGTGGACCTTCACGCGTACCCTGGTGATACTCCTCGCGGGCACGATCCCGGTGATGTCCTTCGTGGCCGAACGCAAGGTCACGGCCTGGATCCGGCAGCGGAGCGAGGCGACGCCGGCGCCGGCGGAGGCGCCGCACTGACCGGCATGGGCCTGACGAGCGGAGGGCGGGGGAATGCGCCAGGGGCAACACCGCTTCACGGCCGCCCTGGTCGTCCTGACGCTGGGGCTGGCCGCGTGCGGTTCGGCTGAGACGGCGAGGTTCAACCCCCCGGCGACCACGCCGCCGACGAGTCCGGGCCCGCCGCCGCCGACCAGCTCCGCCGAGCTGACCCTGGCCGTGTCGCCGGCCAACGGCGCGACCGAGCGGCCGATCTCGACCGAGATCGGGACACGGGTCACCGGCGGCCGGATCACCGACGTCACGCTGACCCGGTCGGGCGCGAAGGCCCACGTCCGCGGCTCGATGCGCGAGGACGGCTCGTCCTGGGTACCGGCGGCGCCGCTGGCCCACTCGGCCCGCTACACCGCGACGGTCACCGCGACCGGCCCGGACGGCGGCACCGTCAGGCGCAGCACCACGTTCACCACGATGGGCCGGCCGTGGCGGTCGACCGGCACGGGCCTGTACCTGAACACCGGCCAGGTGTACGGCGTCGGCATGCCGGTCGTGGTGGAGTTCCATCCGCCGGTGCCGCCCGCGGCCCGGGCCGGCGTGCAGCGGCGCCTGTTCGTCACGAGCGAGCCGCGCCAGCCGGGCGTGTGGAGCTGGGTGGGCGGCAGCCAGGCCTTCTACCGGCCGCCGGAGTACTGGCGGCCGGGCACGAAGCTGTCGGTGCGCATCGGGTTGCGGGGCCATCCGATGGGCAACGGCTACTACGGCGACGAGGACCGATCGGCGACCGTCCGGATCGGACAGAAGCTCGTCATGTTCGCCGAGAACTCGACCAAGCGGATGTCGGTGTACCTCGACGACAAGCTGGTCCGCACGATTCCGGTGAGCCTGGGCAAGCCGAGCACACCGTCGTCGAGCGGTCACATGGTGGTCATGGCCAAGCACTACGAGACCGTGTTCGACACCCGCGGCGAGGACGCCGACGGCGGGTACCGGGTGAACATCAACTACGCGATGCGCCTGACCTGGGGCGGCGAGTTCGTCCACGCCGCGCCCTGGTCGGTCGGCGATCAGGGGCGACGCAACGTCTCCCACGGATGCGTGAACATGTCCTGGGGCAACGCCGAGTGGCTGTTCGGGCTCGCGCACATGGGCGATCCGGTGATCGTCACCGGCACCGAGGTGAAGGTCGTGCACGGCAACGGCTGGACCCCGTGGGACCTGTCCTGGCCGGAGTACATCAAGGGCTCCGCCCTGCCGGTGCCGCCGGAACTGGCGCAGTGGCGGCCGCTGCACATCCCGTCCGGCGCCGTCCCCTAGAGCGGACCTTTGTCCGTTTGCTGCGGCGAATCGAACTTGTACCCGATTTGTGACAGCCGATCGTCTAGTGCGCGACCGGCCGAACGCGAGAGAGACTGTGGCCGTGACCCTGCCCGCGCAGTCGTCGCCGGACGCCACCCCGTCGGACGAGATTCCGTTCGATGCGCATCCATCCGACGACGCCTCCTCGGACGAGGCCCTCTCGCATGCGGCCATCGAGGATCCCTCGCTGTCGGCCGCGGATCGGGGAATGTCCTCGCCGGCCGCCTTCATCGGCGTCGTGGCCGTCACCACGCTTGTGATCATCCTTTGTGTACTCGGTGCCACGATGTCGGGCCTGTTCGGCTCCCTCTCCGGCGCGGACCCCGACGGGCAGCCCGCCGCGGCCCAGACCGACGCGACCCAGCCGATACGCGGCCCGGTCGACACGTTCGACGACGGCCAATGGGCGGTCGGCCTGGACGTCAAAGCGGGCACCTACGCCACGACCGTGCCCGCGGGGTCGGCCGGTTGCACCTGGGAGCGCAAGGAGTCGACCGACGGATCGGCCTTCTCGGTGCTCGAGTCGGGCGTCGGCGCGGTCGGCGACAAGCTCGTCGTCGACATCAAGGCGACCGACAAGGTATTCCAGTCGTCCGGCTGCGGGCGATGGCAGCGCACCGAGTAGATCGTCGTATCTGATTGCGCATAGGGTGTCCTGATGGCCACCCTCGTTGACCCGGGCCGGCTTGGCTTCGCGAAGCTCTTCTCTGACCAGTACGGCGGCAACCCGTCGAGCGTCATCTACGGCCAGCCCCTCGTCGGCTACGAGAACGACGGCCACTGGCAGGTCGCCGGCTGGTACGGCCGGGACAACTCGGTACGGCTGGCCCGCCGCGACCCATCCGGCGCCTGGACGACCATTACCCTGCCGATCAGCCTGCGGGTCGACGACAGCCACAACTGCATCGCGCTGTCCGTGTCCCCGCAGGATGGCCGGCTGCACGTGGTTGCGGGCCAGCACAACGATCCGATGTTCTACACCCGCTCGTACGAGGGCTTCCTGGCCGACGGCTCGGAGGCGCCGTGGAACGCCAGCATCTTCGAGTCGGTGACCGACACGCTCGCCGGTGTCGCCGTGGGCCAGCTCACCTACCCGACGTTCGTACACAAGCCCAGCGGCGGGCTGCTGTTTGCGTACCGGATCGGCACATCCGGCAACGGGACGATGCGGCTGGCCGAGTACGAGGACGGCGCGTGGACACTGCTCGGTGCGGTGTCCTCGGCCAGGGGCACCTGGCTTGCGCCCAACGGGGGCAGCAGTACGTCCCGGAACCTGTATTGGGCGCATCCGCTCTACGACGACGGCGGGCGGCTCCATCTGACGGGTACGTGGCGCGAGGCGAGCCAGAGTGTGTTGTGCTCACCGGGGATGATCACCAACCACCACGTGCTCTATGTGTACAGCGACGACGACGGCCGGACGTGGCGCAACGGCGCCGGCACTCAGGTGGCGACCACCGGCAGCGACCCCATCGGCGTTAACGATCCCGGTATCCATATCCCGTCATTCACGTCCACGAACCTCGCGCATCAGGTTTCAGACCTCGCGCTCGGCCCGGGCGTGCTGGGGATCCTGCCTGACTACGTCGACCCGACGTTGCTCAGCGGCTCCCCCAAGTGCGTGGCCACCATGGCTGAGCGTTTCAGCAAGGCCGGCCAGGGCCCGCGCTGGTTGGCCGCTGGCGTGTGGGACGCCGAAATGGTCAAGGTGGGCGGCACCGGTTCGGCCAACATCGTCAAGACTGGCTACCCAGCCGGCCGCGGTGCGTCCACCCGTGGGCGCATGGCGTTCTCCCCGACCGGGGACATGGTGATCATCTTTTCGGGCCTGCGCATCCTGTCCGCACCGGCACCGGACTACTCGACCTGGACCGTCGACGAGAATGGCGCCAACACCGCCTACGCCTTCGGCGAGGCGGCTGGACTGGACCGCTCGCGCGAAGCCGACGGCCTGCTCAGCGTGCTCTACATGATGCGCGACGGCCAGATGGTCGTCCGCGACATTCAGCTCTAGGGCACATCCCGCTTCCGCAGGTAAACAATGGGGTGAGTGAAGGGACTTGAACCCTCGACACCCGGGACCACAACCCGGTGCTCTACCAGCTGAGCTACACCCACCATCGCGCCTTGAGCGCCAGACAATGATAGCCGCCGGGGGTGCCACCCCCGCGACCGGGTTTGCGACCAGCCCATCCGGTTCGGGCTCTGATGCGTACAGGTAATCAGAGCCGGGTCAGGGGGCGGGGAAAGATCGCGATTCTCCGGGATCTGGGCGCATGAGGGGGAACCCACGATCCCGGAGGATCGCGGTCGCCGCGCTAAAGCCGACACTCAGGCAGGAAACGGACTAGCCGATCGGGCGCTCCGCGGCCACGGTGGCGGCGATCGCCTTGGCCGTCTCCACGTCCGGACCGGGCGGCCCGACGAACACCGCCCGGCGGTAGTAGTCCAGCTCCCGGATGCTCTCCTGGATGTCGGCCAGGGCCCGGTGGGCCAGGCCCTTCGCGGGCTGGCCGAAGTACGCCCGGGGGAACCAGCGACGGCACAGCTCCTTGATGGAGGACACATCGATCATGCGGTAGTGCAGGTAGGAGTCGAACCGCGGCATGTCCCGGGCCAGGAACGAGCGGTCCGTCGCGATCGAGTTGCCGCACAGCGGCGCGGTCCGCGGCTCCTTGACGTACGTGGACACGTACGACATGACCATGTCCTCGGCGTCGGCCAGGCTCACCGTCGATGCCCGCACCGCGTCGGTGAGGCCCGACTTCTCGTGCATGTCGCGCACGATGTCGACCATGCCGCCCAGCACCCTCTCCTCCGCGTGGATGACCACGTCGACGCCCTCACCCACGAGGTTGAGGTCGGCGTCGGTAACCAGCGTCGCCACCTCGACGAGCACGTCGCGGCCGAGGTCGAGGCCGGTCATCTCGCAGTCGACCCACACGAGAAGATCGTTCACGTGTCCAGCGTAGTCGCGCCGCGCCACCGCCGGATGGCCTCCGCGCCACTCGGTAGGGTGATGCGCGACCGCCCGGGAAGGAGCGCCGCGTGAGCCTGGCCGCGCCGCCGCAGGAGCGGGCCCGCACCAGGAAGCGCCTGGCGATCGTCGTGGCCGTCACGGTGACCTTCGCCGCGGCCCACCTCTGGTACGGCATCCGGAACCACTTCTTCGACCTGCTCATCTACCGCGACGCGATGCGCTGGTGGGAGGCGGGCAACCCGCTCTACGAGTTCTTCCAGCCGGACGAGACCCAGGGGCGGCTCGAGTTCACGTACCCGCCCTTCGCCGCCTTCCTGCTGCGCCCGCTGGCCTGGCTGACCGAGAAACAGACCGTCTGGGTGTACGTCGTGATCGCGCTGGCGGCGCTCGCGGCCTCGGTCTGGTGGCTGGTCCGGCCCCTAGCCGGCGCCACGGCTGGATCGCTCGCGCGGCGCCAGACGTCGCCGATCCAGCCATGGCGGAGGCGCGGACCGGCGTGGTTCGTGTTCGCTCTCGCGTTCGTGCTGGCCACCGGGCTGGAGCCGATCCGGGAGGCCTTCTCGTTCGGTCAGATCAACATCGTGCTGTGGGCGCTGATCCTGCTCGACCTGCTCGTGCTTCTGCCGCGGGGCAGCCGCCTAGTCGGGGTTGGCATCGGGCTGGCCACGGCTATCAAGATCGTGCCCGGAATCTTCATCGTGTACCTGCTGGTGACCCGCCGGTGGATGGCGGCCGCCGTGGCAGCCGGCACGACCCTGGCCGCCACCGCGATCGCGGCCGCCGCCGCACCTCACGACTCATGGACGTACTTCACCGAGAGGCTGCCGCGGGGCGAGGGCGTCGGCCAGCTGCACTACGCGTTCAACCAGTCGGTGATGGGAACGCTGGCCCGCCTGGCCCAACCCGGATCGCCCAGCCGCGTGCTCTGGCTGATCCTCGCGTTGGGGATCCTGGGGTACGGACTGTGGCGCGCCGCGCGTCTGGCCGGTGCCGGCGACGAGGTGGCCGCGATCGCGGTCGTCGGCCTCGTCGGCAGCCTCGCCAGCCCGATCACCTGGGTACACCACATCTTCTGGTTCGTGCCGGCGCTGGTCGTGCTGGTCGACTCCGGCCGGCGGGGATTGGTCGCCTTCGCCGGCGCCGTCTACCTCACGGTCACCGTCAGCGTGGTGGCCCTATGGGAGTTCACCCTCCACCACCCCGGCGGCGTCGTCGGCTTCGTACTGGGCAACTGGTTCGTCTGGCTCATGCTCGCCCTGGTGGCCGTCCTCCCCGCCCGCCCAACCCAGCCAGCTCAAGATCCGCTCGACGTTGTGGTCGATCCGGATGACGCAAATCGGTCAGGAACTCACCCCGATTGACCACGGCCCGCTCGGCAAGCCCTCGGCGGGCACCCCCCAAGATCCGCTCGACCGTCGAGTTAGCGTCACCAGACGCCAATCTGGGAGAGTCGATTAGGGGCGGACCGTGAAGTCGGCGGTGACGCTGGCCTGATCCGTTTCGCTGAGGCGCAGGGTGAACACGAACGTCCACGTCCCGGCCGTCGGCAGCGTGATCTGCCCGGTCGAGTGGGAGGGCGTCAGCGGCAGGATCGCCGCGTCGATCGGCTCGATGCCCTGGGCCGGCAGGGAGGCCCGTACCCGCCACTCCTTGACGTCGGCGGGCTGGCCGTCGGGCGTCGTGGCGTAGAGGTGGACGTCGTTGAGGCCGGCGGTGGCCGGCTGGACGTCCACGGTCAGCGTGAAGAGGGCGTTCGGCAGCACGGCTGACTGGACCGTGGGCGCGGTCGACTGGGCGGCCACGGTGCGCGCCGGTGTCGTCTGCACCAGGACCGACGTGACGGCCAGGACGACCGCGGCGACCGCGGTCTCGGCGAACAGCACGCGGCGCAGCGTCCCGGGCGCGGCCGGCGAGCCGGCGGCGACGGGGGTGACCAGCCGGCGCGAGAACGAGGCGACCGCGATCACGGCGGCGACCAGTCCGACCTTGGCGATCACCAGCCGTCCGTACGTGGTGGAGAAGAGGGCGTCGATCGTGCCCACCTCGACCAGGGCCTGCGCCGTCCCGGTGAGCAGCAGGGTGGCCACCGCGTACAGGGCCCAGCGCGACCACACCGGCACGATCGCGCCCAGCTCGCCGGCGTTGGCCCGGGGCAGCAGGAACGCGATCAGCATGATCAGGCCGCCGAGCCACACGCTCATCGAGGCCAGGTGCACCATGTCGGCGACGATCGTCACCAACGGCACCGGGGTCGCGCTCGGGTGGCCGGACACGGACCAGGTCGAGATGCCGACCGCGGCCAGCACGCCGAGCAGCGCCCGGTCGCCGCTCCAGCCCGTACCCCGTATCACCGGACGTAACAGCACCAAGGCGGCGCCCAGCGCCCCGAGCCGCACCAGATGGGCCACGCCGAACCGGCTGGCCAGGACCTCCTGGACGTCCGCCGCCCGAATGTCGCCGAATCCTCCGCCGGCCAGGTAGGGCACCTCGAGCGCGAGCTCCGCCACGGTGGCCACGGCCACCAGGGCGGCCCCGAGCCAGATCACGCGGACGGGATCGCGGGCGTCCAGCCGCCGTGGCCAGAGCAGGGCGAGGACCAGCGCGGCCCCGACGATCAACAGCAGGCCGACGTACCCGATCCACCGGACGACGGGGAACACGGCGGTGATCAGCCGATCGCTCTCGGCGCCGGCGCCGGCGAGCGTGGGCGGGGTCGACGGCGCGCCGATGGAGTAGGTGAACGAGCCGGCGACCGGGTGGCTGTCCGCGGAGATGACCCGGAAGCTCACCAGGTACGTGCCCCGGGCGTCGGCGCGCAGCGGGATGAGCAGCTGCCCGCCCGAGGCGCTCGGGGCGTCCCGATCCGCCCGCGTGCCGTCCGGGCCGACGACGAGCACCCGGCCCGGCACCGCCGAGACCGGCTCGCTGAAGGTAAGAACGACCTGCGTGGGGGCCTGGGCGACCACGCTGTTCCGGTCCGGATAGGTGCTCAGCAGCGCCGCGTGGGCGTAGGCCGGGCCAGGGGGCACCACGAGGATGGCGACCAGCGCGAGCACCACGCCGGCGGCCGCGGACCGGACCGTCTTCACGTCGGCCATCATGCCCACCCGGGATGTCGGGTAGAAATGCGGGTATGACGACCAGGCTCACACCGGGCGATGAGGCACCCGACTTCGCGCTTCCCACCGACACCGGCGACACGCTGCGCCTGGCCGACCTGCGGGGCCGGCGGGTGGTGCTGTACGCCTACCCCGCCGCCATGACGCCCGGCTGCACCACGCAGGCCTGCGACTTCCGCGACTCCCTCTCCTCGCTGCACGCGAGGGGCATCGAGGTCGTGGGCATCTCACCGGACGCGCCGGACCGGTTGGCCGCGTTCCGCGAGCGGGACGGGCTGACCTTCCCGCTGGTCTCCGACGAGGACAGGTCGACGCTGACGGCGTACGGGGCGTACGGCGAGAAACAGAACTACGGCCGTACGGTCACCGGCGTCATCCGGTCGACGTTCGTCATCGACGCCGAGGGACGCATCGAGCACGCCTTCTACAACGTGAAGGCGACCGGCCACGTGGCCAAGCTGCGCCGGGACCTCGGCGTCGACTGACCCCGCCATGGCTGGCTCGGCGGCGTCTGGCGCCGCGCAGCGACCCAGCCATGGCGGCCGTACACTCGAGTGACCACCAGCGGGAGTGGCGGAACAGGCAGACGCGCCGGCCTTAGGAGCCGGTGCCTTCGGGCGTAGGGGTTCGACCCCCCTCTCCCGCACCGTGACGCGGCCCATGCGTCACCATGATGTCGTGGCATCCGATCGACACGAGCATGACCATCACGACGACCACGGTCACGACCATGACCATCACCACGAGCACGGTGGTGGCCTGCTCGGCCGGCTGCGCCGGCTCGTCGCGCCCCACTCGCACGACGTCGCGGACAAGGTGGACGGTGAACTGGAGGGCAGCCGGGACGGGCTGCGGGCGCTGTGGCTTTCCCTGGCCGTCCTCGGCGTCACGGCCGGCGTGCAGGCCGTCATCGTCGCGTGGTCGGGCTCGGTCGCACTGCTCGGCGACACGCTGCACAACCTGGCCGACGCCCTGACCGCGCTACCGCTGGCGCTGGCGTTCGTGGTCGGGCGCCGGCCGCCGACGCGGCGCTACACGTACGGGTTCGGCCGCGCCGAGGACATCGCCGGCATCGTGATCGTGGGGTTCATCGCGGCGTCGGCGGTCGCCGCCGGCTGGGCGGCGATCGACCGTCTGCTGCACCCGGCGCCGATGTCCCATGTGGGCGCGGTGGCCGCCGCGGCCGTGTTCGGCTTTCTCGGCAACGAGGCCGTCGCCCAGCTGCGCATCCGGGTTGGCCGCCGGATCGGATCGGCGGCGCTCGTCGCGGACGGCCTGCACGCCCGCACCGACGGATTCACCTCGCTCGCCGTCCTGATCAGCGCGGGCGGCGCGGCCCTGGGCTGGCAGTGGGCGGACCCGGTGGTGGGCCTGGCCATCACATTGGCGATCCTGTTCGTGCTCCGCGACGCCGCCCGCGAGGTGTACCGGCGGCTCATGGACGCGGTGGACCCGTCCATGGTGGACGCGGTCGAGACCACGCTCCGCGAGACCGAGGGGGTCCGCCACGTCGGTGCGGTCCACGTCCGCTGGATCGGCCACAAGCTCCGGGCCGAGTGCGAGATCGCGGTCGATCCGTCGCTGTCCGTCGTCGAGGCCCACCAGATCGCGGTCGAGGCCGAGCATCGCCTCATCCACGCCGTACCCCGCTTGACCGCGGCGTTCGTCCACGCCGACCCGTACGCCGAGGACGGGGCCGACCACCACGCCGACCTGTCCCACCACCGCGAGCACGGCCGGTGACCAGCGGCCGCGTGGGTCGTCACCGTGCGTGAGTGAGGATGTCGTCCGCGGTCAGGATGCCGCGCCATCCGCCATCCGAGCCGCGCACCGCCACCCAGCCCGTGCCGCCGGTCAGCAGGGCGGCCAGGGCCTCGCGCAGGGTCGCGTCGTCGGGCACCGACGGTACCGATCCGTCCACCGAGGGCATCGGGCGCAGCGCGTCGACCGGGATGGGGGTGACGCCGAGTCGCTTGATGCCGCGGTCGGCCCCGACGAACGAGGCCACGAAATCATTGGCCGGTTCGTCCAACAGGGACGCCGGCGTGCCGTACTGCTCCAGCACCCCGCCCTCGGAGAGCACGGCGATGCGGTCGCCCAGGCGCACGGCCTCGTCGATGTCGTGGGTGACGAACAGGATCGTCTTGCGTACCTCGGCCTGCAGCCGGAGGAACTCCTCCTGCAGCCGGCCGCGCACGATCGGGTCGACGGCCGAGAACGGCTCGTCCATCAGCAGCACGACGGGGTCGGCGGCCAGTGCCCGCACCACACCGACCCGCTGCCGCTGACCGCCGGAGAGCTCATGCGGGTAACGCTTCGCGAACCGCTCCGGTGGCAACCCGACGAGGTCGAGCATCTCGTCGACGCGGGCGGCGATCCGGTCCCGCGGCCAGCCCAGCAGGCGCGGCACCGTGGCCACGTTCTGCCACACGGTCTGGTGCGGGAACAGGCCCACGTGCTGGATGACGTACCCCATCCGGCGCCGCACCAGCACCGGGTCGGCGTGGGTGACGTCCTCGTCACCGAGCAGGATCGCACCGGCGGTCGGCTCCACGAGCCGGTTGACCATGCGCAGGATGGTCGACTTGCCGCAACCGGACGGCCCGACCAGCACCACCAGCTCGCCGGCCGGGACCTCCAGCGACAGGCCGCCGACGGCGACGGTGCCGTCCGGGTACACCTTGCGTACGTCGTCGAGTCGGATCGGAGCCGCGGCGGTAGCGTTCACCCCATGCCCCCTCTCGTCGGTTGGGCCGCCCCCGCGGACGATCCGCGCAACCCGTGGTTCTCCTGGGAGTATCTCCGGCAGAACCAGGAGACCCTGCTCGCGGCGCTCCAGGAGCACGTGACCCTCACGGTATCGACCGTAGTGGTCGCGACCGCGATCGGAATCCCGCTGGCGGTGCTCGCGCACCGGGTGCGGTGGCTGACCGGCGGCATCCTGTCGGCCACCGGCGTGCTGTACACCATCCCGTCGCTGGGCCTGTTCGCGCTGATCGGGCCGCTGCTCGGCCTCAAGCAGCGCACCGTGCTCGTCGGGTTGGTGATGTACGCGCTGCTGGTCGTCGTCCGCAACGCGTTGACCGGTCTGCGCCAGGTCTCGCCCGAGGTACGCGACGCGGCGGCCGGCATGGGGTACGGCCGGATCGGGCTGCTGTGGCGCATCGAGCTTCCGCTCGCGCTGCCCGGCATCCTCACCGGCCTCCGGCTCGCCACCGTGTCCACTGTGGCCCTGGTCACGGTCGGCTATCTCGTGGGATTCGGCGGGTTCGGCAATGTCATCCTGACCGGTTTCAACAACAACTTCTACCGGACCGAGATCATGGCCGGCACGCTGGGCTGCCTCGGCCTCGCGCTCGTCTTCGACCTGATTCTGCTCGGGCTGGGCCGGCTCCTCATGCCCTGGGCGCGCGGGCGGCCGGCATGAACATGTGGGAGCAGGCGCTGGTCTGGCTCAACGACCCGCTCAACTGGACCAATCCGGACGGCATTTTCCCCCGTACCCAGGAACACCTGGCGATATCCGCGGCCGCTGTCGCCTTGGCCTGCCTGGTGTCGTGGCCCTTGGGTCTCTGGCTCGGCCACGTCGGCCGGGGCGGAGCGTTCATCATCGCCCTCGGCAACCTGACCCGCGCCATGCCGACCGTGGCCCTGCTGACCATCTTCCCGCTCACCGTCATCGGGTTCGGCTACCCGCCGATCGTCCTCGCGCTGGCTCTCTTCGCCGTGCCGCCCTTGCTGGCCAACGCATACCTGGGCGTACGGGAGGTCGACGCCGAGGTGCGCGACGCGGCCCGCGGCATGGGCATGTCCGGTCGCCAGCTCCTCGCACGGGTCGAACTGCCGCTGGCCGTGCCCTACCTCGCCAGTGGCTTCCGCACGGCCGCGGTCCAGGTAGTGGCGACGGCGACGCTGGCCGCCTTCGTCAACGGCGGCGGCCTCGGGATGATCATCAGTCGGGGCTTCGGGCTCGGCATCGCATCGGCCGGCGGTCAGATTGTCGCGGGCGGGCTGATCGTCATCGCGCTCTGCCTCCTGCTCGAGGGGCTGCTCGCCATCGTCGAGCGGCTGGTGACGCCGCGTGGTCTACGCCGGGCCGGCCACCGGGGAGGTTCGGCCGCCGACGCGCCCCTGGCCACCGTTTCGTAACCAGACGGTTATGCGGCCCCAGGGCGGATCCGGTTGCCGTTGTCATACCCCCGGGGTTGAGTGTGAAGTGCGGGCCGGATCTCCCTGCCCGTCGGACACGCGGCCGAACACCGTTCGCGCCGGGACACGAAAGGCGGGCAGACCGTGTTTGCGCGTTCTCGTCGACTATCCATGTATCTTCTCGCCGGGGTCACGGCCTCGGCGTTCGTGCTGGCCGCCTGCGGTGAGAAGGGCTCCTCCGGTACCCAGGCGCCGCCCAGCGCCACGGCCGGCAGCGCGGGGTGCGCGCCGATGGCCAGCGAGCAGCTCGTCCTGCTGGCCGACGACAAGCAGCTGCAGAGTTCGGACAACATCGTCGCCGCGGTCAACAGCAAGGCCTCCAACCCGGCTCTGCTGGCCGCCGTCGACAAGGTCGCCGCGGCGCTCGACCAGCCGAAGCTCCTCGCCCTGAACAAGGCGGTCGAGATCGACCGGAAGACCTCGCCCGTCGCGGCGCAGGAGTTCGCCGCCGCCAACGGTCTCACCACGGGCCTGTCCGGTGGCAACGGGGCGGTCGTCATCGGTGCGGCGAACTTCCCCGAGAGCAAGACGCTGGCCGAGCTGTACAAGATCGCGCTCACGGCGGCCGGCTTCCAGGCCCGCGTACAGCAGTCCAGCAGCCGCGAGATCTACGAGCCGGCGCTCGAGAAGGGCGACATCACCGTCTTCCCCGAGTACGCGGCCACGATGACGGAGTTCCTCAACAAGAAGGCCAACGGACCCGACGCGCCGCAGAAGGCCAGCGGCGACATCAACGCCACCATGACCGCGCTCAAGGAGCTGGGCCAGAAGTACGGCCTCGTCTTCGGCACGCCGTCGGCCGCGAACGACCAGAACGCGTTCGCCACCACGAAGCCCGTGGCCGACCAGTACGGACTGAAGACCCTGTCGGACTTCGCGGCCAAGTGCAGCGGAACGGCGTCGGTCCTGGCCGGCCCGCCCGAGTGCCCGCAGCGGCCGTTCTGCCAGCCGGGCCTGAAGGACAAGTACAACATCACGTTCGGCTCGTTCTTCCAGGCCGACGCGTGCGGGCCGCTGGGGAAGACGGCGCTGCGGCAGGGCAAGGCCACGCTCGCTCTGGTCTGCTCCTCCGACAGCTCGCTCCAACCGGCCTGACCTCTCGCTCCAACCCGCCTGACCTCGCCCCGGGCCGTCTAGGCTCGGGGCGAGACCGCCTTCCTATGGATCTTGGATGGTTTGTAGGGCCAGGGCCCCCCAAAGCATCCAAGATCTAGGAGAGCGAGGGCTGTCTCGACGGACAAAGGCGTCAAAGGAGACAGCCAATGGACGAGGTCCGTGCTCCGCGGGGCACCGCGCTGACCGCCCGGGGCTGGCCGCAGGAGGCCGCCCTGCGGATGTTGATGAACAACCTCGACCCCGAGGTCGCCGAGCGCCCCCAGGACCTCGTGGTGTACGGCGGCACCGGTAAGGCGGCCCGCGACTGGCCGTCCTACCACGCCCTCGTGCGTACCCTGACCACGCTCGGCCCGGACGAGACGATGCTGGTCCAGTCCGGCCGCCCGGTCGGGGTGCTGCGCACGCACGAGTGGGCGCCCCGGGTGCTCATCGCCAACTCCAACCTCGTCGGCGAGTGGGCCACCTGGCCCGAGTTCCGGCGGCTGGAGGCGTTGGGCCTGACGATGTACGGCCAGATGACGGCCGGTTCCTGGATCTACATCGGTACCCAGGGGATCCTGCAGGGCACGTACGAGACGTTCGCCGCCGTCGCGGCCAAGCTGGGCCGGGACTCGCTGGCCGGCACGCTCACGCTGACCGCGGGCTGCGGCGGCATGGGTGGGGCGCAGCCGCTGGCCGTCACGATGAACGGCGGCGCCTGCCTGATCGTCGACGTCGACCCGGACCGGCTGCGGCGCCGGGTGGCCACCCGCTACCTGGACTCGGTCGCCTCCAATGTGGACGAAGCGGTGGCCCAGGCGCTGGCGGCCAAGCGGGACGGGCGCGCGGTCAGCGTCGGAGTGGTGGGCAACGCCGCCACGCTCGTGCCCGACCTGCTGGCCCGCGGCGTCGGGGTGGACATCGTCACCGACCAGACGTCGGCCCACGACCCGCTCTCCTACGTGCCGGAAGGCGTGGAGCCGGCCGACGCGCCCGACTACGCCGCGGCCAAGCCGGAGGAGTACACCGAGCGGGCCCGGGCGTCGATGGCCCGCCACGTGGAGGCGATGGTCGGCTTCCTCGACGCCGGCGCCGAGGTCTTCGACTACGGCAACTCCATCCGGGGCGAGGCGCGCCTGGGCGGGTACGAGCGGGCCTTCGCGTTCCCCGGGTTCGTTCCGGCCTACATCCGGCCGCTGTTCTGCGACGGTAAGGGGCCGTTCCGCTGGGCCGCGCTGTCCGGCGACCCGGCCGACATCGCGGCGACCGACCGGGCCATCCTGGACCTGTTCGGCGACCACGAGCCGCTGGCCCGGTGGATCCGGCTGGCCGGCGAGCGGGTGGCGTACCAGGGTCTGCCGGCCCGCATCTGCTGGCTCGGGTACGGGGAACGCGACGCCGCCGGCCTGCGCTTCAACGAGATGGTGGCCCGCGGTGAGCTGACCGCCCCGATCGTCATCGGCCGCGACCACCTCGACTGCGGTTCGGTCGCGTCGCCCTACCGGGAGACCGAGGCGATGCGCGACTCGTCCGACGCGATCGCCGACTGGCCGCTGCTCAACGCGCTGGTGAACACGGCGAGCGGCGCGTCCTGGGTCTCCATCCACCACGGCGGCGGTGTCGGCATCGGACGGTCCATCCACGCCGGACAGGTGACCGTGGCCGACGGCACCGACCTGGCCGCCCAGAAGATCGAGCGGGTGCTCGGCAACGACCCGGCCATGGGCGTCATCCGCCACGTCGACGCCGGCTACGAGCGGGCCGAAGAGGTCGCGCGGGAGCACGGAATACGAGTTCCGATCCGTGAATGATGCCTTCGTGGCGCTGTGGCGCTCGCTCGAGCCGATCGGTCGGGACGCGGACGGCGGCTACGTCCGGTACTCCTGGACCGAGGCGGACCTCGCCATCCGGGCCTGGTTCGTCGAGCGGGCCCGCGAACGGGGCCTCGATGTCGAGACGGACCGCAACGGCAACCTGTGGGCCTGGTGGGGCGAGAAGACCGCCGGTGGTGCGGTCGTCACCGGGAGCCACCTCGACTCGGTACCGCACGGAGGCGGCTACGACGGTCCACTGGGGATCGTCTCGGCGCTGCTCGCCCTCGACGAGCTGCGGTCGCGGGGCCTGACGCCGGCCCGGCCGATCGCCGTGGTCGCCTTCACGGAGGAGGAGGGCTCCCGGTTCGGCCTGGCCTGCCTCGGCTCGCGCCTGATGTGCGGGGCGGTCGCGCCGGAGCGTGCGCGGGCCCTGGCCGACGCCGACGGGGTGACCCTGGCCGACGCGATGGACCAATGCGGGGTGCCGGCGGACGGGCTGGGCGCCGACCCCGACCGGTTGGGCCGGATCGCGGCCTATGTGGAGCTGCACATCGAGCAGGGGCGCCAGCTGGCCGACGTGGGCGCGCCGGTCGGCGTGGCCGCCGGCATCTGGCCGCACGGGCGGTGGCGGATCGACATCGACGGTGAGGCCAACCACGCCGGCACGACCCGGATGGCCGACCGCCGCGACCCCATGCGCACCCTGGCCCGCACGGTGCTGGCCGCCGTCGCGGAGGCCGAGGCGGGGGCCGCGCACGCCGGCGTGTACCGGCTCCGGGTGTCCCCGAACGCCACCAACGCCGTCCCGTCGCGGGTGACCGCGTGGCTCGACGCCCGGGCCCCCGACGAGGGCGCCCTCGGCCGGCTCGTCGCCGCGGTCGTGGCCCGGGCCGAGGACGGCGCCCGGCAGGACGGGACGGAGGTGTTCCTCGACGTGGAGTCGGCGTCCCCGCCGGTCGTGTTCGACCCCGGCCTGCGCGCGGCGATGGTGTCCGCGCTCGGCGGAGTACCCGCGCCGACGTCCGAGCGAGGAACGAGCGAGGCGGAGGCGCCCAACGGAGTACCCGTGCTCGACACGGCGGCCGGCCACGACGCCGGCATCCTGGCCGCCGCCGGCGTGCCGGCCGGGATGCTGTTCGTGCGCAACCCGACCGGCGTGTCACACGCTCCGGCCGAGCGCGCCACCGTCGACGACTGCGGCGCCGGCGTGCGGGCGCTGGCCGCCGTGCTGGCCCACCTCGTGGACACCTGATGTATTGGGCGCAGCGGGCGTGGCTCGGCGCCGGGACCGGGGTGGTCGACGGTGTGACCATCGAGGTCGACGGCGACCGGTTCGGCGCGGTCACGCCTTCGGGGGGCGCTGGGCCGCCGCCGGGGGCGGTGCGGCTGGCCGGGTTGACGGTGCCGGGGCTGGCCAACGCCCACTCCCACGCGTTCCACCGGGCCCTGCGCGGCCGCACCCATGCCGGCAAGGGCACGTTCTGGACCTGGCGGGAGCGGATGTACGAGCTGGCCGGCCGGCTGGATCCGGACGGGCTGCACGCCGTGGCCCGCGCGACGTTCGCCGAGATGGCCCTGGCCGGCGTGACGTGCGTCGGCGAGTTCCACTACCTGCACCACGGGCCGGGCGGCGTCCGCTACGCCGAGCCCAACGAGACCGGGTACCGGCTGGTGGCCGCGGCCGAGGAGGCCGGCATCCGGATCACGTTGCTGGACACTCTGTTTCTGGCCTCCACCGTGGACGGAGCCGCGCCCGAGGGGAATCAGCTCCGGTTCTCCGACGGCGACCTGGACGGCTGGTCGGAGCGCGTGTCCGGGCTGCGCCTGCCCGCGCACGCCCGGGCCGGCGCGGCCGCCCACTCCGTGCGGGCGGTCCCGGCCGACGCGCTGGCCGGGCTGGTCGAGCGGACCGAGGGCCAGCCGGTGCACGTCCACGTGTCCGAGCAGCGGGCCGAGAACGTGGCGTGCCTGAAGCGGTACGGCCGCACGCCCGTCCAGATCCTCGACGAGTACGGCCTGACCGGTCCGCGGGTCACCGCCGTCCACGCCACGCACCTGACCGACGACGACCGGACCGCGCTGGGCGACACCGGCACCCGGGTATGCCTGTGCCCCACGACCGAGCGCGACCTGGCCGACGGCATCGGACCGGCCCGCGCGCTGGCCGACGCCGGCTCGCCGCTGTGCCTCGGCTCGGACAGCCACGCGGTCATCGACCTCTTCGAGGAGGCGCGGGCGGTCGAGCTGGACGAGCGGCTGCGCGACGAGCACCGCGGCCACTTCGACGCGTCGGAGCTGCTCGACGCGGCCACCGCCGCCGGTCACGCCGCCCTGGGCTGGCCCGACGCCGGCGTCATCGCGCCCGGGGGCCGGGCCGACCTGGTCACGGTGCGGCTGGACTCGGTCCGCACCGCGGGCTTCGACCCGTCCGCACCGGCGGCCGCCGTCGTGTTCGCGGCGACCGCGGCCGACGTCACGCACGTCGTGGTGGGCGGCCGCGTCGTCGTGCGCGACGGGCGCCACCTGCTCGTCGACGACGTGCCCCGCGCCCTGACCGACGCCATCGCGGCGGTGTGGTCATGACCACGTTGCTGGTACGGGGAATCGGCGAACTCGTCACGAATGACCCGACCGTCGGCGACGGCTCACCGCTAGGGGTGATCCGCGACGCCGCCCTGCTGGCCCAGGACGGCGTGGTGGCCTGGGTGGGCGCGGGGGCCGACGCGCCGGCCGGGGACCGCGTGGTCGACGCCGAGGACGCCGCGGTGATCCCCGGATTCGTGGACAGCCACACCCATCTCGTGTTCGCCGGCGACCGGGCGGCGGAGTTCACCGCCCGCATGGCCGGCCAGCCGTACACCGGTGGCGGCATCCGCACCACGGTGGCGGCCACGCGCGCGGCCACCGACGAGGTGCTGGTCCGCAACCTGGCCCGGTTGCGGGCCGAGGCGATGCGCCAGGGCACCACCACCGCCGAGATCAAGAGCGGGTACGGCTTGACCACTGTGGACGAAACGCGGTGCCTGCGGTTGGCCCGCGAGGTCACCACCGAGACGACGTTCCTGGGCGCCCACGTCGTCCCGGCCGAATACGAGGGCAAGGCCGACGACTACGTCGCGCTCGTCTGCCGCGAGATGGTACCGGCGGCGGCGCCGCACGCCCGCTGGGTCGATGTGTTCTGCGAGCGGGGCGCCTTCGACGCCGACCAGTCGCGGGCCGTGCTCGAGTCGGGCATCGCCGCCGGCCTGACCGCCCGGGTGCACGCCAACCAGCTCACGGCCGGCCCCGGCGTCCGGCTCGCCGTCGACCTCGGTGCGGCCAGCGCCGACCACTGCACGCACCTGACCCCGGCCGACATCGGGGCGCTGGCCGGCTCGTCGACGGTGGCCACGCTGCTGCCGGCCGCCGAGTTCTCCACCCGCTCGCCGTACCCGGACGCCCGCGCCCTGCTCGACGCCGGCGTCACGGTCGCGCTGGCCAGCGACTGCAATCCGGGCTCGGCCTACACCACCTCCATGCCGTTGTGCGTGGCGCTGGCCGTCCGCGAGATGCGTATGACGCCGGCCGAGGCGCTGTGGGCGGCCACGGCCGGCGGGGCACGGGCGCTGCGCCGCGACGACGTCGGCGGCCTGCGGGTCGGCGCGCGGGCCGACCTCGTGGTGCTCGACGCCCCCTCCTATGTCCACCTGGCCTACCGGCCGGGGGTGCCCATGGTCCGTACCGTTCTGCTCAATGGGGAGCCGACGTGAGTGTCACCATCCGCCAGGGCGGCGTCGGCGCCGTCGATGTCGTCGCCGTCGCCCGGTCCGACGCCAGGGTCACGATCGCGTCCGAGGCGGTGTCCGCGATGGAGGCCAGCCGATCCATAGTGGACAAGATCGAGCTGGACGAGCGGCCGGTCTACGGCGTCTCGACCGGCTTCGGGGCCCTGGCCAGCACGCTCGTGGCCCCGGAGCGGCGGGGCGAGCTGCAGCACGCGATGATCCGGTCCCACGCCGCCGGCGTGGGCGCCGCCATGCCGCGCGAGGTGGTGCGGGCGATGATGCTGCTGCGCGCCCGGTCGCTGGCCGCGGGCCTGTCGGGCGTACGTCCGGCCCTGCCGGCCGCCCTGGTGGACCTGCTCAACGCCGACGTCACGCCGTGGGTGCCCGAGCACGGGTCGCTGGGCGCCTCCGGCGACCTGGCCCCGCTGGCCCACTGCGCGCTGGTGCTGCTCGGGGAGGGTTGGGTGCTCGCGGCCGAGGGCTCGCGGGTGTCGGGAGCCGAGGCGCTGCGGGCGGCCGGGCTGCAACCGATCACGCTGGCGGCCAAGGAGGGCATCGCGCTCATCAACGGCACCGACGGCATGCTCGGCCTGCTGTTGCTGGCCATCCACGACGCCCGCCACCTGTTCGCCATGGCCGACGTGACGGCCGCGCTGGCCATCGAGGCCATGCTCGGCTCCGACCGTCCGTTCAAACCCGAGCTGCATGCGATCCGTCCCCATCCGGGCCAGGCGGTGTCGGCGGCCAACATCCACCGCCTGCTACAGGAGTCGGACATCATGGACTCCCACCGCGACGACATGAACCATGCCGTGCAGGACGCGTACTCGATGCGGTGCGCACCCCAGGTGGCCGGGGCGGCCCGGGACACGCTCGACTTCGCCACCGCCGTGGCCGACCGCGAGCTTCGCTCCATTGTGGATAATCCGGTCGTGCTGCCCGACGGTCGGGTCCTCTCGACCGGCAACTTCCACGGCGCGCCGCTGGGCTTCGCGGCCGACTTCCTGGCCATCGCGGCCGCCGAGATCGGCTCGATCGCCGAACGCCGCGTCGACCGGCTGCTCGACGTGTGCCGCTCCCGCGATCTGCCGGCGTTCCTCAGCCCGGACCCGGGCGTCAACTCCGGCCTGATGATCGCCCAGTACACGGCGGCCGCCATCGTCGCCGAGAACCGCCGGCTGGCCGCCCCCGCCTCGGTCGACTCGGTGCCGACGTCGGGCATGCAGGAGGACCACGTCTCGATGGGTTGGGCCGCCGGCGTCAAGCTGCGCCGGGTGCTGGACAACGTGACCAGCGTGCTCGCCGTCGAGCTGCTCGCCGCGGTCCGCGGCCTGCAACTGCGGGCCCCGCTGCGACCGTCCCCGGCCGGCCGCCACGCCCTGGAAGCGGTATCGCGGCACGCCGGCCAACCCGGCCCCGACATCTTCCTGGCGCCGGTGCTGGAGGCGGCCCGGGCCATCGTGGCCGGGCCCGACCTGCGCGCGGCGATCGAGTCCGACCTCGGCCCCCTCCCCTAGCTGCTCCTTCTCGCGTTGATCATGAACCCTGGTTCATGATCAACGTGTTCGTCCGCCCCGAACCTCATGATCGATGAGGGATTGGTTGCGTGGATCGGCAGGTTTCGAGAAGGAGTTGACGTATTCGCCGGTTTGCCATTGACTCGATTCGCACCCTGAGCGGCGACGTGGGAGGGACTGCGGGTGGGGGTGGCGGTACTGCCGGTGCCGGCGATCCGGTTCGGGTTGCTCGGCCCGGTGGAGGCGCACCACGAGTCGGGCGCGCTGGCCGTGGGCGGCGCGCGGGGGCAGTCGATCCTGGCCGCCCTGCTGCTCAACGCCGACCGCGTGGTTTCGGTCACCCAGCTCGTGGACGCGGCCTGGGGCGAGCACCCGCCGTCGAGCGCGCGCATCCAGGCCCAGAACCAGGTCTCGGGGCTGCGGCGGATGCTACGGGGAGCGCAGCCGGGCGCGGACCTGATCGCCACCATCGGGTCGGGTTACATGATCCGGCTGGCCGCCGAGCAGCTCGACGTCGACCAGTTCGAGCGGCATCTGGCCCGGGCCAACCAGCTCGCCGAAACCGGCCATCGCGTCGAGGCGGCCGACGAGCTGGCGTCCGCGCTGGGGCTCTGGCGGGGCCCGGCGCTCGACGGCCTGGGCACGCCGTACCTGATGGCGGCCGCACAGCGCCTGGAGGAGCAACGGTTGCAGGCCTGGGAGCGCCGGATCGAGCTCGACCTGGACCTGGGCCGGCACGCCGACCTCATCCCGGAGCTCACCGCGCTCGCCGACGCCCACCCGTACCGGGAGGGCGTGCACGCCCTGCTGATGCTCGCGCTGTACCGCTCGGGGCGGCAGGCCGAGGCGCTGCGGACCTACCGCCAGATCCGGACCGTGCTGGTCGACCAGTTGGGGGTCGAACCGCGGGCCCAGCTGCAGCAGCTGCACGAGGCGATCCTGCGCGGGGACGAGGAGCTGGACCGCCCGCCGCCGGACCCCGACCCTCCGGCCCCGGGCGACGCGGCCGACCGGAGCGGACCGGTCCCGCGGGAGCTGCCCACGGACGTGTCCGGGTTCACCGGCCGCGCCCAGCAGTTGGAGGCGCTGGACGGACTGGTGGGTCGCGGCGCGACCCCTGTGGTGATCACGGCCATCTCCGGTACGGCCGGCGTGGGCAAGACGGCCCTGGCGGTGCGGTGGGCCCACCGGGTCTCGCACCGGTTCCCGGACGGCCAGCTCTACGTCAACCTGCGGGGCTATGCCGCCGGCCCGCCCATGCCGCCGATCGAGGCGCTGGGCGTGCTGTTGCGGTCCCTGGGGTTGCCGCCGGAGCGGGTGCCGGTCGAGGTGGACGAGGCGGCCACCCTGTACCGGTCCACATTGGCCGGCCGCCGCCTGCTGGTGATGCTGGACAACGCGCGCTCGGTCGACCAGGTCCGCCCGCTGCTACCCGGCACACCGGGTTGCATCGTCCTGGTGACCAGCCGGGACCGGCTGGGTGGGCTGGTGGCCCGCGAGGGAGCGTTCCGGCTGACGCTGGACGTGCTCACCCCGCCCGAGGCGCGCGAGTTGCTGGTGGGGATCCTCGGCGAACGCCGGGTGGCCGCCGAGCCGGAGGCCGCGGCCGAGCTGGCCGGCGTCTGCGCGTACCTGCCGCTGGCCCTGCGCATCGCGGCCGCCACCCTGCTCAGTCGTCCACATCGGAGGATCGCCGACCAGGTGGCCGGGCTGCGGAACGGACACGGCCTGGCCGAGCTGGCCATCGACGGAGACGAGGAGGCGGCGGTCCGGGTCGCGTTCGACCTGTCGTACCGGACGGTGTCGGGCGACGCCCAGCGCCTGTTCCGGCTGCTCGGCCTGGTGCCCGGCCCGGACGTCACCGCCGACGCCGCGGCCGCCCTGGCCGGGATCGGGCCGGAGGAGGCCGAACGGCTGCTGGACCGGCTGGCCGGCGCGCACCTCATCGAGGAGCACGCCCCCAACCGGTACATGTTCCACGACCTGCTCCGCCGGTTCGCCCGCGAACGCTCCGAACAGGACGATCCGGCCGAGGAGCGCGACGCGGCCCCCCGGCGGCTGTTCGACTGGTACCAGCGACGGGTCGACGTCGCGGCCGCGGTCCTCTTCCAGCAGGTCATCCGGCTGCCCCGGGCCGGCGCGGTGACGCCCGAACCCGACCCGGCCGATCCGGGCCAGGCGCTGGCCTGGCTGGACGCCGAGTGGCACAACCTCGCCGCGGCGATCCACCACACCGCCGGCCACGGCCCGCAACCGGTCGCCTGGTACCTCGCCGACGGCCTGCGCGGATACTTCGCGCGCCGGCGGCACATGGTCGAATGGCTGGCCACGGGCCAGGCCGGGCTCGCCGCCGCCGAGGCCCACGGCGACCAGTACGGGCAGGGCGCCATGCACCACACGCTGGGGCAGGCCCACTACTGCCTGGCCCAGTTCCCGAAGGCGCTCGACCACCTCACCCGCGCCCTGCGGCTCGTCGAGGACGTGTGGCCGGCCGGGCACGGCTCGATCGTCGGCAATATCGGCAGCGTCTACGCCCATCTGGGCCGGCTCGACGAGGCGATCGGCGCGACGACGCGGGCGACCGAACTGAACCGGCGGGCCGGGCGCCGGCAGGGCGAGGCCGTGAGCATCAACAACCTGGCCTACACCTACCGGCTCCAGGGCCGGCTCGATCAGGCGCTCGCCCTGGCGACGCGAGCCTCCGAGGGCCTGCTGGGGGGCGAGCCGAACACGATGGACACCCTGAGCCGCACGCTGATCGATCTGGGCCGGTACGCCGAGGCGGCCGAGGTGAGCGAACGCGCGTTGCGGGCAAGTCGGCAGGTCGGCAACCGGCTCGGCGAAGCCCAGGCGTCATTGGTGTACGCGACGGTCCACGCGGAGGCCGGTCGGTTGGCCGAGGCGCTGGAGCGCGCGGAGGCGGCACTCGCGCTCATTGCCGAGATCGGAGATCGCCGGGTCGAGGCCGAAGCGCTGAACGTGGTGGGCACGATCCACTGTGCCCTCGGCGACCATAGCCGCGCGTTGGCCACGCACGAGCGGGCGCTGGCGGCCGTGCGGGCGATCGCCGTCCCTCACCCGCAGGCCGTGGCACTGATCGGCATCGCGGACGCGTGCCGCCACCTCGGCCGGACGGTGGACGCCATCGAGCACGCCGGGTCGGCGCTCGGCATCGCCCGAGCCCATGGGTTCGGCGTTCTGGTCGGTCGGGCGCTGATGGCCCTGGCCCAGGCCCACGTCGCCGCCGGCGACCGGCAGACCGCCACCGGGTACGCCCGGCAGGCCCTGGCCAGTCACCGGGACACGGGGCATCACCCCGGCGAGATCCAGGTCATGAGGCTTCTCGAAGAGATCGGCGTCTCCCCACGCTGACAGGGCGCATGGGGAGACGCCCGTCTCCATCAGGGCTTGTGGTGCCGGGCCGGTACCGCAACCCCTCGGCGGTCTCGACGGTGTTTTCCGGCCCGAACGGTGTTCTCCGCCCAATGGGACGCGGAGTCACCGCGAGAAGTCCGACGACCAGCCCCCGAACCAGCAGCACCGATACCCGGCATTTCACCCACCTCGTCGGACCGGTTGGTACCCGCTCATCGTGCCGGGGGCGCTCATCGGGCCGTCATCATTCGATCATGCCTGTGCGGTCCGCCGGTCGCTTTGCCCGTCGGCGCTAGCCTGGGCCCGACCGTCGATACGTGGGAGGCGAGCGGTGCACCCCGAAGTGATCATCACGCTGGCGTCGACCGCGCTGGCACTGCTCAGCGCCATCGTGGCCGGGGTGATGGCCAACCGGTCCGCCCGCCAGACGCACGAGCTGGAACGGCAGCGCCGGCGCGAGACACAGGCCGAGGCGGCCGAGCGGATCGAGCAGCAGTACCGCGATCCCCTGCTCGACGCCGCCAACACGCTGCAGGGGCGGCTGTACAACATCGTCGAGCAGGATTACTTCGGGCGGTACCTGCACTGCGGCGACCCCGACGAGGAGCGGTACGCGCGCAACTACACCCTCTTCGCCATCGGCGAGTACCTGTGCTGGGTCGAGATCGTCCGCCGCGAGCTGCGCTTCCTCGACCTGGGCGACAACAAACGGAACCGAAAGCTCCTCGGGCACCTGAGCCAGCTGCAGTACGCGTTCCAGACCGAGCGCCTCCTATCGCCCTTGAAGCTGTTCCGCGGACGCCAGCGGGCCATCGCCGAGCTGATGATGGTGCCGACCAACGCCAGCGAGGGTCCCCGCACCGAGTGCATGGGCTACGCCGCCTTCGAGCGCCGGCTGGAGTCCGACCCGGAGTTCGCCGCCTGGTTCGCCGGCCTGAGCGCCGACATCGACGTCGTCGCCCGCTCCTCGGCGGTGGAGAACATCCGGCTGTTCCAGGTGCAGCGCGAGCTCATCGATCTGATCGACTTCCTTGATCCCGACTCGGTCCGCATCCCGGCGAACCTGCGGGCCCGCCTGCCGGAGCCGCAACCCGACCACGTCCCCCACTCGCGCCAGGCCCCGCTACCCACCACCCGGGTCTAGCTCGTCGGCGGTTCCACCACGGCGTGCGCGGCCGCCCGGTGATCGCGATAACGCGTACGAATGTTGAGCGGGGCTGCGCGATCGTCCGCGAAATCGCGATCACTACGCGGACCCGAAGGCCGTGATCGCGATGAGGTTCAGGCGGCGTCGGCGGTCAGGAGGGCGGGAAGGCGGGCGGCCAAGGCGCGGAAGGCCTTGCCCCGATGGCTGATCTCGTCCTTCTCGGCCGGCCGCAGTTCGGCGTTGGTGACCGACCGACCGTCGGCCACGAAGATCGGGTCGTAGCCGAAGCCCTCACCGCCGCGGGCGAACCGGACCAGCCGGCCGCGCATGGTGCCCTCGACCGTCAGTTGCCGGTCACCCGGAAGGGCCAGCGCGGCCACGCAGACGAACGAGGCACCCCGGTGGACGTCCGGGACGTCCTCGATCTGGGCCAGCAGCAGGTCGAGGTTGGCCCGGTCCCGCTCGGCCTGGCTCTGGCCGTGGTGCCCGGCCCAGCGGGCGCTGAACACACCCGGCATGCCGTTGAGCGCGTCCACGGCCAGGCCCGAGTCGTCGGCGATGGTCGGCAGGCCGGTGTGGGCCGCCCCCTCGGTGGCCTTGATCAACGCGTTCTCGGCGAAGGTCAGGCCCGACTCCGGCACCTCGTCGTAGGGGTCGACGTCGTCGAGACCGACCAGGCTCAGGTCGGCCACGACGGGTTCCAGGATGCGCCGCAGCTCGTCCAGCTTCTTCGCGTTGCGCGTGGCCAGCAGGACCCGGGCCATCAGCCGCCCAGCGCCGTCCGCTGATGCCGGGTCAACTCCGCGCAGCCGGCGAAGCCCAGATCGAGCATGGCGCCCAGCTGGTCGCGGGAGAAGACGCCCGACTCGGCCGTTCCCTGCACCTCCACCAGGTCGCCGAGCCCGGTGCACACGACGTTCATATCCACCTCGGCCCGGGAGTCCTCTTCGTAGGCCAGGTCCAGCCGTACCTGGCCGTCCACAATGCCCACGCTGACCGCGGCCACCGAGGTGTTCACCGCCTTCTCCGGCCGCCCGGCGAGCATCCGCTTGGTGGCCATCCAGCTGACCGCGTCGCGCAGCGCCACGTAGGCGCCGGTGATGGACGCGGTACGGGTGCCGCCGTCGGCCTGCAGGACGTCGCAGTCGAGAACGATGGAGTTCTCCCCCAACGCGGCGAGGTCGATGCAGGCGCGCAGGCTGCGCCCGATCAGGCGGGAGATCTCATGCGTACGCCCGCCGACCCGGCCCTTGACCGACTCGCGGTCGGACCGCGTGTTCGTGGCCCGGGGCAGCATGGCGTACTCGCAGGTGACCCAGCCCAGACCGGAACCCTTGCGCCACCGCGGGACGCCCTCGGTGACGCTGGCGGTGCACAGCACCCGCGTCGATCCGAACTCCACGAGCACCGAGCCCTCGGGGTGGATGCTCCAGTCACGAGTGATCGTCACGGGGCGCAGCTCATCGTGAGCGCGTCCATCTGGTCGGGCCACTGGGATACCTTTCGCCGGCAACCTCGGAAGCCTAGCGATACCCGACCCTCAGATGACGTAACGGGCGCCGGCGCGCGCGATCTCGACCGGACCCGAGAAGACCGCCGACGCGGCCTGGTGTACCTGGGCCTCGCTGCCCCACGCCGCCACCAGGTGGGTGAGGACCAGCCGGGTGACGCCGGCCTTGGTGGCGACCTGGCCGGCCTCGCCGCCGGTGAGGTGCAGGTCGGGCGGATTGTCGTCGCCGTCGAGGTAGCTGGCCTCGCACAGGAACAGGTCGGCGTCCTGGGCCAGACGGATCAGCGCGTCGCAGGGCGCGCTGTCGGCGGAGTACGCCAGGGCCCGGCCGTCGTGCTCGACCCGTACCCCGTAGGTCTCCACCGGATGGTTGACCCGGTCCACGGTGATCGACAGCGGTCCGACCTCGAACGTGCCCGGCGAAAGGTCGTGGAAGATGTACACGTCGTCGAGCGGGCCCTCGCCGACGCTGCCGTAGGCGCCGGCCAGCCGCTCCTTGGCTCCGGACGGCGCGTACACCGGGATGGCCGGATAGGGGCCGTCCGGGGCGTACCGGCGTACGACCACATAGGAGCAGGCGTCGAGCACGTGGTCGGCGTGCAGGTGGGTCAACAGGATCGCGTCGACGGCGGTCAACGACGCGTAGCGCTGCAGGGCCGACAGCGAGCCGGTGCCGAAGTCGAGCAGGAGCCGGAAGCCGTCGGCCTCGAGGTGGTACGCCGAACACGCCGAATCGGGGCCGGGAAAGCTGCCGGCGCAGCCGAGGATCGTCAGCTTCATTGCCGCCCTCGCTCCAGCGCTCGGCGATCTGTGCCACGTTGCGCGGCTCCGCCTCGCTCGCTGGCGCTCGCTCGGTCGTCGCCACGCGCAGCCGTCGTGCTCGGGCTCCGTGGCCTCGCGCCTGCGCTCATCGTCGCGTCCCCGCCGCCGAGGCGGCCTGAACGCGCGTGGTGCTGGTGGGCACACCGCGGCCGAGGAACCGCTGCGCGTGGCGCGCGAACGGGGCATGATCACCCGTGACCAGGAACCGGTGGCGCGGGGGCCCGGCCGCCTCGCGCAGGGCGTTGGCCTCGGTCAGCCGCCGGTACACGTCCTTGGCCGTCTCGTCCGCACTGGACACCAGCGTGACGCCGTCGCCCATGACGTAGCCGAGCAGGCCGGCCAGCATCGGATAATGCGTGCAGCCCAGCACGAGCGTGTCCACATCGATGCGCCGCAGCGGTTCCAGGTACGACTCGGCCAGCCCGAGCAGGGTACGGCCCGAGGTGACGCCCCGCTCCACGAAGTCGACGAACTCGGGGCAGGCCACGCCGGTCACCTGTACGTGCGGCGCCGCGGCGAACGCGTCCACATAGGCCCCGCTCGTGATGGTGGCGGTGGTGCCGATCACACCGACCCGGCCGTTCCGGGTGGCCGCGGCGGCGCGGCGCACGGCCGGTCGAATCACCTCCACCACGGGTACGGAATACCGCTCCCGCGCGTCGTGCAGGCAGGCCGCCGAGGCGCTGTTGCAGGCGATCACCAGCAACTTGACGCCCTCGTCGACGAGCCGGTCCAGGCAGTCCAGCGCGTAACGGCGCACGTCGGCGATCGGCTTCGGCCCATACGGCACGTGGGCCGTATCGCCGACGTAGACGACCTCCTCGCCGGGAAGTTGATCGAGAATGGCCCGCGCCACCGTCAACCCACCGACCCCGGAGTCGAAGATCCCGATCGGGGCGTCCGTCACGCTGCGGAGCCTACGCCGGCAGAGAGTGTTTCCAAGAGCGCTCTGTACCGAGATGTCGCCAAGGTGACAGCCAGGGGGCATGCAGGTCAACACGCCCTTCGCCCGGAAGAGGGGACACGGACACGCTCCGTAACTTCTGGCGTTGCGCGACCGGGAAAAACTCGCCTATTGTCTGCAGTCGACGGCGAAGAGGCCGATTGTTGGTACGTCCGAATGGACGAGAGGAGACGACGTGGGTGCCGAGACCTACGCCAGACCAACCTCCAGCGGCACCGCCACGCCCCCGTCGGTCCCCGCCGCGCGTGCGGCCAACGGGGTGCTCCCGAGCGTCGCCCCCCGGACCGGCACGACCCCGCGCTGGATCGCCCAGGCGGCCGGTCGGCGGCCGCGGGTCGAGCCGCCCGAGCCGCGCCTGCGCCAGCTCATCGGCGTGTGTGGCTGGGCCGCCGTGCTGGGCGGCATCGGCCTGGTCATCGGCATCAGGGGGCTGTTCGGCGTGCTGGCCGGTGACCCCCCGACCTGGTACGAGCCGGCGGCGATCGTGGCCGGCGGCCTGGGCATCGCACTGACCATCGGCGCCTTCCTGACCGTGCACCGCGACCGGGCACCATGGATCATGCTCTTCGCCTCGAGCATGTCCCTCGCGACGACGATGGTGATGACCTCAGTAGCGTTTTAGCGGAATCAGCGAGCGAGTCGGAACGGCGCGGCGGCGCCTGGACCGAGGCGACACTCCGGCGAAGCCGTGTGTGGCGCCGAGGGAAGGTGCCGCCTGAGGCGCCGTGGAGCGAGCGAGCCAACTAACTAGGCCCAGAGCTGGCCCTCGAGGGCGCCCTCGGCGTCGGCCAGGGTCCCCCCGTATGCGCCGGTGGACAGGTACTTGAAGCCGCCGTCGGCCACCAGGAACGCCACATCGGCGCGCTTGCCCGCCTTGACCGCCTCGTGGGCGACGGCCAGGGCGGCGTGCAGCACCGCGCCGGTCGAGAACCCAACGAAGAGGCCCTCCACCTCCACGAGCTGGCGGGTGCGCAGCACCGCGTCGCGCGTGCCGACCGAGAACCGGCGCGTGAGCACGGTGGCGTCGTACAGCTCCGGGACGTAACCCTCGTCGATGTTGCGCAACCCGTAGACCAGCTCCCCGTACCGCGGTTCGGCGGCGATGATCTGGATGCCCTCCACCTTCTCCCGCAGGTACCGCCCCACGCCCATCAGCGTGCCCGTCGTGCCCAGGCCGGCCACGAAATGTGTGATCGTCGGCAGGTCGCGCAGCAGCTCGGGCCCGGTCGCCTCGTAGTGGGCCCGCGCGTTGGCCTCGTTGGCGTACTGGTTGAGCATCACCCAGTCCGGGTGCTCGCCCGCGATCTCGCGGGCCATGGCCACCGCCGCGTTGGAACCGCCGGCCGACGGCGAGAAGATGATCTCGGCCCCGTACATGCGCAGCAGTTGGGTCCGCTCGGCCGACACGTTCTCCGGCATCACGCACACCAGCCGGTACCCGCGCAGCTTGGCCACCATCGCCAGCGCGATGCCGGTGTTGCCGCTCGTGGGCTCCAGGATGGTGTCGCCCGGCTTCAGATCACCGGCCGCCTCGGCGGCCTTGATCATCCACAGGGCCGGCCGGTCCTTCACCGAGCCGGTCGGGTTGCGGTCCTCGAGCTTGGCCCACAGGCGCACCTCGGCCGAAGGCGACAGGCGCGGCAGCCCGACGAGCGGAGTGTTGCCGCAGGCGTCCAGGGGGCTGTCGTACCGGGCCATCTCAGCCTCCCGCGACCGCCGGCAGGATCGTGACGGTGTCGCCGTCGTTGAGCTTGGCGTCGAGGCCGCCCAGGAACCGGACGTCCTCGTCGTTGACGTAGACGTTCACGAAGCGGTGCAGCGCACCGTCCTCGGTGAGCAGGCGGGCCCGGATGCCCGGGTACGAGCCGTCGAGGCTGACGAGCAGGTCGGCGACGGTGTCGCCCGAGGCCTGGACGGCCTTCTCGCCGCCGGTGTACGAGCGGAGGATGGTCGGAACGCGGACTTCGATTGCCATGCTGGCGAGTCTCCTCGGGTCGGGCTGACGGGACGAGCGGGGCCGGTCAGGCGCGACACTCGTAGTCGACCGGCACCTGGTTATGCCCGAACAGGTACGACTGCACCGCCGTCGGATCCACTGTGGCGTTGACGACGCGGACCGGCTCCTCGGTGACCGCCCCGTCCACGATGCGGTACGACCGGATCTCGGTGACCGTGGCGTCCCGGGTGGAGATGAGCAGGTAGTGGGCGTCCGGCCAGCCGGCGTAGCTCACGTCGGTGCGGGACGGATACGCCTCGGTGGCCGTGTGGGAGTGGTAGATGACGACCGGCTCCTCGTCGGCGTCGTCCATCTCGCGCCACACCCGCAGGTACTCGCGCGAGTCGAACTCGTAGAACGTCATCGACCGGGCGGCGTTCTCCATCGGGATGTGCCGGCGGGCCTCATCCGACCCGACCGGCCCCGCGACGACACCGCACGCCTCGTCGGGATGGTCCCGGCGGGCGTGCGTGACGATGGCGTCGAGGATGGCCGCCTCGATGGTGAGCACGGGGCCCAGCCTACCGTGCCACCAGCGGCGGCCGGTCCGTCAGCTGGTCTCGCCGACGACCGTGAACGAGCGCAGGCGGTCGATCGCCAGGACCGTGGCGCCGGCCGAGAAGACGAACGCCATCGCCAGGGCCACCGGCAGCGACACCGTCGTGGCGAGGAACGTCGACGGGCTCAGCCGGTCGGCGACCGCGATCACGTACTGCTGGATCGAGAGCACCTGCGTACCGGACACCACGTTGCCCAGTACCCCCTCCCAGACCAGCACGTACACCAGCCCGACCAGCACGGGACGCCGGGTGACCAGGCTCAGGGCCAGGAACAGGGCGGTGTACGCGACGGCGCCGACCGCGGTGGCCACGGCCAGGGCGACGCCGAGGCCGACATCGCCGGCCACGAGGCCGACGGCGAACATGGGTGCGGCGATGGTCACCGCGGTGACGACCGCCGCCACGGTCAGCTTGGCCAGGATGATCTCCCGGCGGGGCAGCGGCTTGGCCAGGATGTGCAGGACCGTGCCGTCGTCGATCTCGGCGCCGAGCACGCCGGTGCCGATGACGAGCGCCAGCACCGGCAGGACGACCGCGATGCCCAGCCCGACGATGACCGGCGGACCCCACTCGTCGGGTGGCTCGCCCAGCGAGTCGGCCAGGACGGCCAGGCCGACGACGAGCAGGGGCAGCGGAAGCAGCAGGAGGAAGCGCCGCCGGCCGAACAACGCCCGGGCGGTGATGCGGACGATCGTTGTGTTCATGACGCCACCAGGTATGTGAAGACGCTCTCGAGTGACTCGTCGGCCGGCAGGACCCGCTGTACGCGGATGCTCTGGGTCCGGGCGAGCTTGGGCAGGACGCGGGTGAACGTGCCGTAGTCGCCGGCCCGCACGGTCAGGCCGAGCTTCGGGTCGAGGTCCACCCCGGTCACCGACGACTCGGCCATCAGGACGGCGCCCAGCCGCCGGTCGTCGCTGGACTGGATGGTGAACACGTGCGGCCGGTTGGTCATCAGCCGCCGGATGGTGCGGTAGTCGCCCGAGGCGGCCAGCCGGCCGGCCACGATGACCTGCACGGTGCCCGAGACCTGCTCCACCTCCTCGAGGATGTGGGAGCTGAACAGGACCGTGCGGCCCTCGTCGCCCATGGCGTGCAGCAGGTCCATCATCTGCAGGCGTTGGCGCGGATCCATGCCGTTGAACGGCTCGTCCAGCAGCAGCACGGTGGGTTCGTGGACCAGGGCGGCGGCGACCCGGATGCGCTGGCGCATGCCCTTGGAGTACGTCTGCATCCGCCGGTTCTGGGCCGGCGTCATCTCGACCAGCTCCACGGCCCGGCGGGCCGCGCCCTCCGGGTCGCGCAGCCGGTGCAGCCGCGCGCTCGCGAGCACGAACTCCCAGCCCGACAGGAAGCCGTGCACCGCCTCGCGCTCGCTGACCAGGCCCAGTCCTGAGTAGACGGACGGGTTGCGCCACGACGGCTGGCCCTGCACCAGCACCTCGCCCCGCGACGGGGGCAGGAAGCCGGCCATCATGTTCAGCAGCGTGGTCTTGCCGGCGCCGTTGGGGCCGAGCAGCCCGGTCACACCCGGACCCAGATCCATCGTGACGTCGTTGACCGCCACCACGTTGCCGTACCAGCGGGACACGCCCCGCAGCGCAACCCCGTCGGTCGTCATCTCGCCACCTTCCGATAGCGCAGCAGCAACAGGCCCGCGCAGGCCACCACGAGCCCGAGCGCGGTGAGCGCGTAGACCGGCCCGTACGAGCCGATGTCGTCGACGCCGCCGACACCGGCGGTGTCGTCGGTGAACAGCCAGGCGTTCAGCTCCACCGCGAGGATCGGGGGACTCACCAGGCCGGCGAGTTGTTGCAGCGTCGAGGATTCGGCGCTGATCTCGACGAGCACCCCGTAGACCGGCGTCGTGATGAGGAAGGCCGCGACGATCATGGCGGCCGCGACGGCCCGCCGGCCGGACAGCGTGGCCACGATCAGCGAAAGGGACGCGAAGATGATCGCGTAGACACCGGCGGATCCGAGCCCCTCGGCGAACCGGCCGAGCTCGGGCCAGACGTCGCCGAACCGGTCCACCGAGAAGGCCGCGCCGAGGAACATGAGCAGCAGCGGGCCGGCCACCAGCAGCCACATCGCCGACACCAGCGCGGCCAGCTTGGCCAGCGGATAGTCCGCCCGGGTGATCGGCCGGGAGAAGTACAGCGACAGCACGCCGCTGCGCAGGTCGCGCGAGACCAGCTCGGGCGCGACCACCGCCCCGAACAGGACGATGAACGTGCTCATGTTGTCCGGGAATTCCAGGTACGGCATCTCCATGCCCGGCGACCGCGTGAAGATCGCGATGATCACGACCGCCACGAGGGTCAGCAGCCCGACCACGCTCCACGGGAACACCTTGGCCTTGGCTCCCCGGCCCAGCCCGAACGCCGCCCGCAGCGATCCCCCGTACAGGGACCGCACCGCGTAGGCCCGGCCGAGCCGCGCGCCGGTGTAGCGCCGGTACCCGATGTCGTGGATGACTCCGTTGGCCTCAGCCGACATGAGCGGCCTCCCGGGAGAAGAGTTCGGCGAGCCGGTGGCGGCGCCGGTCCAGGCGGTGCAGCGGAAGGTCGAGGTCGGCCACCGCGCCGAGGATGACGTCGTACGTCTCGTCGGTGGACAGCGGCACCAGGAGGGCGTGGCTCTCCTCGACGACGTCGAGGCCGAGCCCGCGCAGATGGCCGGCCAGCTCGTCGGCGCCCTCGGCCACCTCGACGACGAGCACGTCGCGCTCGCGGGTCATGGTGTCGACCCGCGCGGCCCGCAGCAGTTGACCGCCGTCGATCGCGATGAGCATGTCGCAGATGCGCTCCACCTCGCCGAGCAGATGCGAGCAGACGACGACGGAGATGCCGAACTCGGTGCCGATCCGGTGGATGAGGCCCAGCATGGCCTCCCGCCCGGCCGGATCCAGCCCGTTGGTCGGTTCGTCGAGGAAGAGCAGTTCCGGGTCGTGGACGAGCGCCTGAGCCAGCTTCACGCGCTGCTTCATACCGGTCGAGTAGCCACCGATGGGCCGGTACCGCTCCTCGTAGAGGCCGACATGGCGCAGCGCCTCGGAGGCCCGCTCGCGCGCGGCCGTGCGAGGCAGCCCGCTCATGCGGGCCATGTGCGTGACGAACTCGGCGGCGATGAGGTCCGGCGGGAGGCAGTCGTGCTCCGGCATGTATCCCACGCGGGCCCGGACCCGCCCGGGATCGGCCACGGGGTCGAGTCCCAGCACCCGGGTCCGGCCCGAGGTGGGCGGCAACAGCCCAAGGAGGATCTTGATGAGGGTGGACTTGCCGGCACCGTTCGCGCCGACCAGCCCGACGATGCCCGGTTCGAGCGTCACGGTGAGGTCGGACAACGCGGTGACGCCGTTGGGATAGCGCTTGGTGAGAGCGTCCGTCGCGATCAGGGTCACGCGCTCAAGCTACGGCACCCGCGCACCGGCCTACATCCGTGTAGAACCCTGCCCCGACCCTGAGAGCCTGCCCCTACTCCGTGAGGGCCCCGACCAGAGACTCCTGCAGCAGGCTCAGATAGGCGTACACCGACAGCTGCCCGACCCTGGTCGAGGTCGGGTCGCGCAGGACCGCGTCGTCGAGCTCGGACTGGATGTCGGTGTCGTCCTGTACTCCCAGCCGCGTGCCCAGCGCCAGCCGTACGTCGGTCAGGGCGCGCAGCCACGCGTCGGCCCCCTGCTCGTCGAGGCGAACCTCGCCGCCGGACTGCAGCAGGTCGGACAGGACCGTCCGGACCTGGTCCAGCTTGGTGGCCTTGAGATCGGCCTCGGTGAAACGGCGGTACTCGGCCTCGTCGTCGGGGTCCTCGGGGTACACGTCGGGGAAGAGGCGCTCGACGGCGGGGTCGTCGCGGTCCAACGTGTCCGACAGCAGGGCCGCCAGCTCGCCCACGCACTGGCGCAGCACCCGGGCGTCGACGGCGGTGAAGCGGGCGACCAGCGACGGGCCGGAGCGCCGGAACATCGTCATGGCCGGTCGACCGTCGCCCACAGTCCGTAGCCGTGCAGCCGGGAGGCGTCGTACTCCATCGTCTCCCGCGGCCCGCTGGAGACGACGGCTCGGCCCTTGTGGTGCACGTCGAGCATCAACTTCTCCGCCTTCTCGCGGCTGTAGCCGAATAGTTTCTGGAAGACCCAGGTGACGTACGACATGAGGTTCACCGGGTCGTTCCAGACGATGGTGACCCACGCACGGTCGAGATCCGGTACCTCCTCGATCTCCGGGGTCTCGACGGGCACGGTCTGCGGCGCAGCCATGTCCCTCATAGTGCCACCGTTTCGACCGTACCCTCCAGCGGCGCCCCTGCTCAGATGGCCCATCCAGAATGGACCCGCTACGGATGAGGGTACGCTGAACAGTCGTGAGGTCCGATCCGGCGGATGGCCGTAGCCGTGCGCTGCTGACCGATCATTACGAGCTGACCATGCTGTCGGCGGCGTTGAAGGACGGCATGGCCGGGCGCCGGTGTGTCTTCGAGGTCTTCGGCCGTCGGCTGCCGCCGGGCCGGCGCTACGGCGTGGTGGCCGGCACCGGACGGCTGGTCGAGATGCTGAAGGAGTTCCGGTTCCGACCGGCCGAGGTGGCGTTCCTGGCCGAGGCCGGCGTGGTCGACGACCAGACGGTGGCCTGGCTGGCCGACTACCGGTTCTCCGGGAACATCGACGGGTACCCGGAGGGCGAGCTGTACTTTCCCGGCTCGCCGATCCTGACCGTGTCCGGCACGTTCGCGGAGTGCGTGGTGCTGGAGACGGTGACGCTGTCGGTGCTCAACCACGACTGCGCCATCGCCGCGGCGGCCGCCCGCATGGTGACGGCCGCCCGGGGCCGTCCACTCATCGAGATGGGCTCGCGCCGCACGCACGAGGAGGCGGCCGTGGCGGCCGCGCGGGCGGCCTACCTGGCCGGGTTCGCGTACACGTCGAACCTCGAGGCCGGGCGCCGCTACGGCGTGCCGACGACGGGCACCGCGGCCCACGCGTTCACGCTGCTCCACGACGACGAGACGGCCGCGTTCGCGGCGCAGGTGGCCGCGCTGGGCAAGCAGACCACGCTGCTGGTCGACACGTACGACATCAGCCAGGGCATCCGCAACGCCGTCGCGGTGGCCGGGCCCGGACTGTCGGCGATCCGCATCGACTCCGGCGACCTGTCGGTGCTGGCCGTGCAGTCGCGCGAGCTGCTCGACTCGCTCGGCGCGGTCGACACGAAGATCGTCGTGTCGGGCGATCTCGACGAGTACGCGATCGCCGCCCTGGCGGCGGAGCCGGTCGACGCCTACGGTGCCGGCACCGCCGTCGTCACCGGCTCGGGGGCACCCACGGCCAACCTGGTCTACAAACTGGTCGAAGTGGACGGTCGACCCGTGGTGAAGCGCTCGGAACACAAGGCGACGGTCGGCGGCCGGAAGACGGCCGTGCGGCGCCACAAGCCCACGGGCACGGCGACCGAGGAGGTCATCGTGTCCCAGGGCGACTGCGATGCCCAACCCCACGACCGGCCGCTGCAGCGCGCCTTCGTCCGGGGCGGTGACCCCGTACCCGATCTGCCCACGCTGGCCGACTCCCGCGAACACATGCGGGCCAGTCTCATCTCCATCCCGTGGGAGGGCCTCAAGCTGTCGGCCGGCGACCCGGCCATTCCGGTCCTGCTCCGAGGTGCGTCATGAGAGCCTTGATCATCGTCGATGTGCAGAACGACTTCTGCGAGGGCGGCTCGCTGGCCGTCACGGGTGGGGCGAGCGTGGCCGCCGGGATCTCGGCCGCCCTGCGCGACGACCCGTCCCGGTGGGGCCACGTCGTGGCGACCAAGGACTACCACATCGACCCGGGCCCACACTTCGGCGACCCACCGGACTATGTGGACTCATGGCCGCCCCACTGCGTCGCCGGCACGCCGGGCGCGGACTTCCATCCCGAGCTGGACACCGAACGCATCGAGGCGGTCTTCGAGAAGGGCGAGCACGCGGCGGCGTACTCCGGCTTCGAGGGTCATGCCGGCGGGATCGGCCTGGCCGCCTGGCTCCGGATGCGGGACGTGTCCGAAGTGGACGTCGCCGGGATCGCCACCGACCATTGTGTACGGGCGACCGCGGTCGACGCGGTGCGGGAAGGGTTCGACACGACGGTGCTGCTCGGCCTGACCGCGGCCGTCGCCCGCCCGACCGCCGAAACCGCCCTGGCCGAGATGCGCCGCGTCGGCGCCACGATGGTCGGCGACCCCATCGTGACGAACTAGCCCCTCGCCCCGCCGAGATCGTCCCCCGCCAAGATCGTCACAACGCGGACCTACGGCTCGGTGGGACGGTCGCGGTCTTCGCGATCCTTGACCGCGTCGCTGGCGTCGGTCTCACCGGGCCGGCCCCCGACGGCGGCGGTCAGCCGTTTGCGGGCGGCGCTGGACGTGTCCACGGCCAGATGCGGGAACTTCGCGTCGAAGGCGGGACGCTCGGAGCGGATGCGCGGCATGCGGTCGAAGTTGCGCAACGGCGGCGGGCAGCTCGTCGCCCACTCCAGCGACTGGCCGTGGCCCCAGGGGTCGTCCACCTCGACGACCGGTCCGATCTTGTACGACTTCCAGACGTTGTACAGGAAGAACAGCGTCGAGATGCCGATGATGAACGACCCGATCGTCGAGATCATGTTGAGCAGGCCCCACCCGTCCGACGGCAGGTAGTCGTAGTAGCGCCGGGGCATGCCCTTGGTGCCGAGCCAGTGCTGCACCAGGAACGTCGTGTGGAACCCGATGATGGTGAGCCAGAAGTGGATCTTCCCGATGCGCTCGTCCAGCATGCGGCCGGTCATCTTGGGGAACCAGAAGTAGACGCCGGCGTACACCGCGAACACGATCGTGCCGAAGAGCACGTAGTGGAAGTGGGCCACCACGAAGTACGAGTCGGAGACGTGGAAGTCGATCGGTGGGGACGCCAGCATCACGCCGGACAGCCCGCCGAGCAGGAAGGTGGTCAGGAAGCCCAGGGCGAACAGCATGGGCGTCTCGAACGTGATCTGCCCGCGCCACATCGTGCCGATCCAGTTGAAGAACTTCATGCCGGTCGGCACGGCGATGAGGAAGCTCAGGAAGCTGAAGAACGGCAGCAGGACCTGGCCGGTGGCGAACATGTGGTGGGCCCACACGCTCATCGACAGGGCGGCGATGGCGATCGTGGCGCCGACCAGACCCTTGTACCCGAAGATCGGCTTGCGGCTGAAGACCGGGATGACCTCGGTGATGATGCCGAAGAACGGCAACGCCACGATGTAGACCTCGGGATGGCCGAAGAACCAGAACAGGTGCTGCCACAACATCGGCCCGCCGGTGGCGGGATCGTAGACGTGGGCGCCCAGATGTCGGTCGGCCAGCAGCGCCAGCAGGGCCGCGGCCAGGATCGGGAACACCATGAGCACCAGGAGCGAGGTGACCATGATGTTCCACGTGAAGATCGGCATCCGGAACATGGTCATGCCGGGCGCCCGCAGCGTCAGGATCGTCGTGATCATGTTGACGCCGCCGAGGATGGTGCCGAGGCCGGACAGGGCCAGGCCGACGATCCACATGTCGGTGCCGACGCCCGGTGAGTGGGCCTCGCTGGACAGCGGCGAGTAGCAGAACCAGCCGCAGTCGGCCGCGCCGCCGGGCGTGACGAAGCCCAGCATCGCGAGGCTGCCGCCGAACAGGTACATCCAGTACGCCAGCGCGTTCAGGCGCGGGAACGCCACATCGGGCGCGCCGATCTGCAGCGGTGTGATGAAGTTCGCGAACGCGAACAGGATCGGCGTCGCGAAGAACAGCAGCATGATCGTGCCGTGCATCGTGAAGAGCTGGTTGTACTGCTCGGGCGAGAGGAACTGTCCGCCCGGCTGGGCCAGCTCGGCCCGCATGAGCAGCGCCATCAGGCCGCCGACCATGAAGAACGCGAACGACGTGACCATGTACATGATCCCGATCTGCTTCGCGTCGGTGGTGCGCAGAATCCGGGCGAAGGCCGAACCCTTGACCGTGGGACGCACCGGCCAGGGCCGCGTCACGATCGGCTTCGGTGCGACGGTGGTCACTCGCGCCTCCAGAGGCAAGCCATGATCTGCGCCTTTCTTCGGTCGCAGAATAGCCCCCGGGGCCCGCGCCGGAGCCCATGGGGTACCGCGAACACGCCGCCGGAAGGACGCGGCAAGGCGACTCAGCCGCCGCCCGCGCTCACGTTCAGGGACAGGCTGATCGCACCGGCGGCGACGGACGCGAGGGCCAGCAGGACCACGCCCCACAGGATCAGCCGTTCGGGCGTGGGCAGCTTGCGGGCCACATCGACGGTGCGCTGCCAACTGGTACGGCTCGGGTCGTCGGCGCGGTCCGGTCTGGCCGCCGCGGACGCCCACAGCGCGCCCGCTCCGCTCAGCACCAGGATGACGCCGAGGATCGCCATGATGATCGCAATAGCGCTACGCATGCCGTCACGTCCTCCCCACGGGTGACGGCGATCAGGCTAGCCCCATTCGGTTGCCACGTCGATGATCACGATCGGCCGCCCAAGGGTCAGGTGCCGAGGGCGTGGGCCCGTTCGAGCAGCCGGCCGCTGAGCTGGATGAGCTTGAACTTGCCCTCGGCCGTGTTGCCGGGAATCTCGATCGTGAACACGAGCAGCCGGCGGCGCACGACCAGCCCCATCTGTCCACCCGCCGAGCCGGAGACGCTCTCGTCCACCCCGGCCATCGTGCCGGACTGCCCGCCGGTGAACTTCCGGCTCGCCTGCGCGAAGGCCTGGCTCGCCTCGTCGTCGGTGGAGTTGACGCTGACGACCAGGCGCAGGTTCTTCCCGTACTCGCAGGTGGCCGACTTGTCGGTCGCCTTGGACGTGTCGGGGGTGTTGGCGGTGGCCCCGGCGATGGAGGTGAAGTCCTGGCTGCTCAGCAGGTCGCACAGGCTCGTGATGGGCAGGCCGTCGGGCCCCACGGCGGCCGTCGGGGCGGGCGGCGGCGGCGGGTTGTTGGAGGGGGTGGGTCCGGGCGGAGTGCAGGCGGTGCCGAACGTGGCCACCGCGGCGGCGAGGAGCATTGCGACCCGAGCCCGTCTCATCCTGGGTACCCCTTCGACCTACGCCGGACGCGCTACCGGCGATCGATCGGTGACAGTAGCCACTGGGACCGGCGGGTGGGAAGGTCCGATCACGTCCGAGGGGCATGGATCGACGCAAAAGCGCAGGTCAGCCTGGGTACGGCGGGACGGATCGGATGATCGGTCAGGTGAAACTACCCGAAAGTCCCGGCCACGAGCGCCCGTATCTCACTCCGGGACGGTCGGGCGGTCCCCCGGGTCGCCCGGCGTGACCAGCTCGAGCTGTTGGAAGACCTCGCGCGGTTTGGTGAGGATCTCGGGGAACGCGTCGAGCGATTCCAGCTGAGCCGGGGAAAGCCGGTGCACGAGCATCACCGGGCCGGCCGGTCCCTCGTACTTGACCAGGAGCAGTGACCCCACTCTCACGCTGGCCTGTGGAGTGTCGGCGATGCTCGCCAGCAGTTCGGAGACGGTCGCCGCCGTGTCCGCGTCCTCCTCGGTCGGGTACGGGTCGTGGGTGGCCCGCTCGATCGCGCGTTCCACCGTCGCCAGCCGGTTGCTGACCCCGCGCGAGGTCACCAGCGTCCAGGCCTGGCGCCAGAAGGTGGGCCGGCGGCGGTGTTCCTCACTCATGGCCGGTGTCCCCGACCATCCGGGTCACGGCCTCGACCGCCGCGACCACGCGACGGGCGCTCTCCTCGTGGGTAGCCTCGACGTAGACCGACACGCCAACGGTGGTGCCCGCCTCGATGGTGCGCAACGTTCCCTCCTCACCCTGGATGGAGCCCGACTCGCCGCGGACGACCGCGGCCGGCGCCGCGGCCGGACCCGCCTTGACCGGCCCGGGCGCACGCCCACGGACCGTCTGGGTGGGACCCGCGCGACGGTGGGCCGGCACCGATCCGCGGACATGGTCGATGAGTTCGGCCAGGCGCTTGCGCCCACCGCGGGCCAACATCCGGTGGCAGGCCGCGCGCAGGTCCTCCTTGCTCGGTGTACGGCCGTCACGGATGAGATTGGCGACGTACGAGGTGTCGAGGCTGCCCCGCGTGCTCTGTGGCTGGCTCTCCAGGTAACCGCGGATCGCCTGGACGAAGGGCCGCATCTGCTGTCCGTCGATGGCCGGATAGACCACCCGGTAGATCCAGTCATCGGCCTTGTCGTAGGTCGCCTGCGCGATCTGCGCCATGACGAACTGGCGCAGCGAGGTCCACCTCCCGCCGCGGCGCAGGGGCAGACCGCGGGCCAGGGCGGAGATCGCCACGGCCGCGGCGAGTTCGGCCACATTGCTGTCCGGGGTCTCGCGCGAGGCCGCCGATCCGGCGACCCCGGCAACCACGTCGCCCAGCGACACCGGCACCGACAGGAGCACGACCATCGCGGTCACGTCCACGCCCAGGAGCAGCAGCGACCACGGCAGCGCCGTCCGGATGGACCAGCGCCGCGACGCCTCGTGCGCGTCCCGGAAGATCACGAGAATCCGCCAGGCCAGGATCACGACCAGGAGGAAGACCGTGAGGGCCGGGGGACTCACGTTCGGGTCACTTGACGGCGTAACGCGAGCGGCGGTCCTTGCGGGAGCCGCCTACCTTCTGCACGAAGTCCTTGAGGACGAGTCGATGCAATGCCGCGTCGGCATCGGCGGGCAACACGGATGCCCGCTCGGCGATCTGGGTGGCATCCAGTGCCATCCTCGACTCCGACAGTGCCTCGAGCACGCGCGACTCCGTGAGATCCACAAACTTTACGTTCGGCATCGTCGCTCGCCACCTTAGAAACCCAAGGTCACCTTCGACCGGCGACCGACCGTACTCGGTTGGATACCTAGAGTAATAGACGCTGGTAGCGGGGCCGGGACGGCGCCTCGAAAGATGTCGTGTCGGTGCTCACACCGTGTAGGTGCGGGCGACGACGACCAGCTCGGAGTCGTGGGAGCCCTCGACCCCGACACCCGCCGGCCGGGCCTCGAACCCCGGCAGGCCGGACAGCCCATCGCTGCCGTCCATCACCCGCAGCCGTACCGGGCCGGGCCGGTCCAGGACGAGAGTCACCGCGATCCCGTCGGCCGGCGGGGCGTGGAACAGGACGCCGAAGCGCTCCCCGATCGCGTCGGCCGGCAGGGAACGCCCGGCCACGGTCGCCTCGAGGACCCGCACGCCCGGCTCCACCCCGAGGTACACCAGCCGCACCGGCCGCCGCGGCGCGACCCGAACGGTCATCGTGCGCCGGCCGCCCGCGCTGGTGTCGGAGGTCACCGTGAGGTTCGGTGCCGGCAGGCCGGTCGCCGGGGCCGGCCCGGTGGCGAGCGATTCGTCACCGAAGACCGGGAACGGCCCGCTCAGGTCCTCGCGTCCGCCGACGTACCGGCTGGTCCACTCGCCGGGATCGGCCTCGGCGCTGACCCACCGGGCCTGCCCGGTGTCGGCGTCCAGCGCGTACATCAGCTGGGCCGGCGCGGGATGCTCGGCGTCGAACCGGTCCACGGCCAGACCGGTGGCGACACCGGCGATCGCCAGGAAGCCGGCCAGGGCGGCCGGTGCCGCCGCCCACCGCCGACCACCGGCCCCTTCCGGCGCCGGGTAGACCCACTCCAGCACCGGAAGCAGGGCCAGACCGAGCAGGGTGGCGAAGAACGCCGGGGCGCCGCCGGTGGCCAGTCCGAGCGCGGGGAAGAACAGCTGGACCGTCGGCGCCAGGATCAGCACGGCGACGCCGCCCCCGCCGGCCAGCGCGGCCAACCGACCCCAGGCCGGGCGGATCATCAGCGCCGCGATGCCGGCGGCCGCCCCGGCCAGGCCGGGCAGGGCCGCCAGGTACGAGCCGCCGGGAGTGGCCGCGGCCAGCGCCAGGCCGAGGACCGCGAACCAGCCCAGCGCCCCGATCGCCAGCGACCACGTGCCGATCCGGCGGCGCAGTAGGCCGTACCAGGTCAACACGACCGTGGCGACGAGGGCGACCACACCGACGCGGAACCAGCCCGGCCGCCACGGGTCGATCATCTCGGCGTACCCCGGCCGCAGGGCGACCAGGACCGTCCACAGTAGTTGCGCCAACACCGGCGCCCCCAGCAGCGGCACGAGCCCGAGCCCGAAGCCGGCCGCCATCCGGGGCCAGGTCGCCACCGCGCGCCGGCGGGCCAGCCCGGCCAGCCCGGCCACGCCGAGCAGGGCCAGCACGGCCAGCGGCCACACCAGAGCACCGGGGTACCGGACGAGCAGCCGTCCCACCGGGAAGTAGGTCGAGTCGTACGCCGCCGGCCGCGTCATCGGCCCCAGCTCGGTCGCGCCGAAGGCCCGGGCCAGCGCGACCGCGTTGTCGCCGTGGTGCTGCAGGCTGGCCTTGTCCATTGCGGACGGTGTGTCGTGCGGCGTGTGATAGACCACGGACCCGTCGATGTACGCGGAGTTGAGCCCGCCGAAGCGCTGCCGGGCCTCCAGGAACAGCGTGAAATCGGTGTCGTTGGGCAGGATCCGGTACACCTCGACGGCGAAGCTCGTGCCGACCGGGTACGGGGCGGCCGAGCCGTAGACGCCGACAAGGTTGGCGTTGCCGGTCGACGTCTCGAACATGATGGCCGGGCCGGCCGACCCGCGGGCCTCCAGGTTGAGCACCACGCCGCCGTCGGCGGCCAGCCGGTGCTGGCTCACGAACGCCTCGGCCCCGCACAGGCAGGCCTCCTCGGCGTCGGTGAGGACGAAGACGATGTCGTTGCGCGGCCGCTCGCCGCGGGCCAGGATCCGGGCCGTCTCCAGGATGGTGGCCACCCCGGCGCCGTCGTCGTTGCCGCCGTAGGAGACCTGGACCGAGTCGTAGTGGGCCACCAGGAACACCCGGCCCGTCGGCGCCGTGCCGGGCAGGACGGCGATGACGTTGCGTACCCGGGCCATGCCGAACCCGCCCAGGGCGTCGGTCATGCCGACCGCGTCCTGCACCTCGATGCTCAGCCCAAGGTCGCGCAGGGTCGTCTCGAGGTAGCCGCGTACGTCGTCACCGGCCGGACTGCCGGCGACGTGCACTCCGGACCCGATGCGCTCGACATGGGCGAACGCCCGGGCGGCGCTGAACTCGTCCGCCGGCGTGTCCGCTCCGCGCGGGTCGGGCGGCGACACGCCCCAGAGGGCGAACGCGCCCACGGCCGAGAGCACCAGCAGGGCGACGAGGCCGGCGACGCCGCGGGCCCGGGACGAGATCTCCACGGGCTTCATCCTGCCGGGCGATCGCGTATCCACAACCGCCGAAACGGCCGGACGGATCAGCCGGCCAGGGCCACCCGCCACGGTCGCACGCGCACCTGCAGCAGCTCGCGGGCGACGCTCTGGTCCTCGTCCTGCGCCCGACGGGTCAGCTCGGCGATCGCGGCCGGATCCTTCAGCCGTACCACCGTCATGCCCTCGCCGCGGTCGGGGTCGACGGGTCCGGCCGCCACCAGGACGCCCTCGTCGGCCAGGCGCCGCAGGAAGGCCAGGTGCTCGCCGAAGTCCGGGTGGGCGAAGATGCTGCCACCATCGGCCGTTTGGGCCGGCGCGGCGCCAGGCGTGTGGGTCAGCACCAGCCAGGCCTCGTCGCCGGCCGCGACGGCCTGCGCGGGCGCCTTCGCGACGTACCGGCCCATGACCGTCGGCCAACCTCGATTGTACGCACGGCGGGTGCCCCAGGGGTCGGCCATCCGCTCCCAGCCCCGGTGCTCGAGCGTCACCAGCGTCTGGTCGCCCACCGGCTCGAAGCGGACCTCGACCTCGGTCGCCTGGTCGGGTCCGTGACCGGGATGCCACGTCATCCGCAGCCGCCGGGGGGGCTCCCAGTCCACAATGGTCCCCCAGACGGCCTGCTCGCCGTCCGGGCTCGTCTCGACGACCTGGCGGTCGCGCAGGCTCACGTCGGCCCCGGCACCGAAGACGCTGTGCCCGAGCTCGACCGGCCACCACGTGCCGATCTCGTCGGTGAAGACGGCGAAGGCGACCTCAGCGCCGGCGGGCACCACGACCTGGCGGCGGACCGGTGGCAGCTGTGCCACGGGCGGGCTCCTCTCTCTCGTCCCTCCTCGCCCGCGCGGCCACCGCTTGGGCGTACGCGGACAGGGTCTGGTCCCACGTGTCCACAAGCCACCGTTGCAGCGCCACCAGCCCCTGGGGCGCGAGCGCGTAGAGGTTACGCGTGCCGACGCGGTGGTGTTCCACGACGCCGGCCCCCTCGAGCACGCGCAGGTGCTTGCTCACGGCGGGCCGGCCGACGGTGAGCCGGTCGGCCAGCCGGCCGACGGGCAGCGGACCGTCACGCAGCCGCTCCACGATCTCGCGCCGGGTGCGGTCCCCCAGCGCGTCGAGGATGGCGTGCGCGACTTCGTTACTCATGGGCAACGGTTACCCTACAGCAACCGTTCCCCTCCCACCACCGGCGGGTCCCCGGCTCCCCCACATACGTTGATCATGAACCTAGGTCCATGATCAACGCTGTTTGGCGCCCCTAGCTTCATGATCAACGTCGTTTTTGGGGGTGGCAATCCGGTCGACTGCCTCGGTGGGACCGTGCAGGATCACCCGTCGTGAGCCTGCTGCGCCGGCTGGCGCTGGACCTCACGCCGCTGCGGGCGTCGAGGGATTTCCGGCTGGTCTTCTCGGCGGGCGGCGTCTCCGCGTTCGGCTCCATGCTCACCTACGTCACGATCCCCTTCCAGGTGGCCGAGATCACCGACGATCCACTGCTCGTGGGGCTCATCGGCGTGTGCGAGCTGGTACCGCTGCTCGTCATGGCGTTCGTCGGCGGGGCACTGGCCGACTATCTCGACCGGCGGCTGCTCGTGCTCGGCGCCGAGGTGGCGCAGATGGTGCTCACCGGCGTGCTGCTGGCCAACGCGCTGGCCCACCGGCCCACCGTGTGGCCGCTGTACCTCATCGCGGCACTGAGCGCCGGGGTCGACGGCTTGCAACGGCCGGCCCTGGAGGGGCTCATCCCGCGCATCGTCGTGCCGGACCAGATCCCGGCCGCCGGCGCACTCGGGTCGTTGCAGAGGCAGATCGCCGGGATCGGCGGACCGGCCGCCGCCGGCGTACTCATCGCCTCGGCCGGCCTGCCCGCGGTGTACGCGATCGACATCGCCACGTTCGCGTTCTCCTTGGTATGCCTGTCCATGGTGCGGGCGGTGCCGCCCCCGCCCGACGCCGACCGGCCCTCGATCCGGGCGGTGGCGACCGGCCTGCGGTACGCCCGCGGCCGACCCGAGCTGCTGGGCACCTACCTGGTGGACATCAACGCGATGTTCTTCGGCATGCCCACTGTGCTGTACCCGTTCATGGCCGACCGGCTCGGCGGGCCCCAGGTGCTGGGCCTGCTGTACGCGTCGATCGCGGTCGGTGCCCTGCTGGCCACGCTCACGTCCGGGTGGGCCGGCCGAGTCCATCGACATGGACTGATGGTCGCGTTGGCCGCTGGCCTCTGGGGGCTCGGCATTGTCGGCGCCGGGCTCGCCTCGACGCTGTGGCTCGTCGTGGCGTGCCTGATGCTGGCCGGCGCGGCCGACATGATCTCCGCGCTCTTCCGCAGCATCATCTGGAACCAGACCATCCCCGACCACCTGCGCGGCCGACTCGCCGGGATCGAGATGCTGTCGTACACGACCGGTCCGCTGCTCGGCCACGTCCGGGCCGGACTGACCGCCCGGTTGATGGGCATCGGCGGCTCGATCGTCTGGGGCGGCGTTCTGTGCGTCATCGGTACGGTCGCGCTGGCGGCCGCCCTTCCCGGCTTCCTCCGGTACGACGGGCGCGACGGCCTGGCCCGCAAGCGGGCCGAGGACGAGGCCCGCGCCGCCCGGTCGGTGCCCCGACACGGGTTCGTCGATCATGAGGTTAGGGAGATCAACTAGCGTCGATCATGACCCTAGGTTCATGATCGACGCGTGGAAGGGGCGGGGAAGGGGGTCAACCGATGAAGGGTGGTACGAGGATCTCGCCGCTGGCCACCCGGACGACCGAGCCGGTCACGGTGACCCGCACCGCAGCCCCGGCCGCCGCCTCGACCGAGCACTCCAGTGTGGACGGTCGGTGCAGCTCGGCGCCCTGACGGATCACATAGGACGAAGGGCCGTCGCCCGGCAGGTGGCCCGAGGCGACCAGCCAAACGCCGAACCCGAGCGCCGCCGACCCGGTGGCCGGGTCCTCGGAGACACCCAAGGTCGGCACGAAGACCCGGGTATGGGCGCGGCGCTCGGCGGCGTCCCACGAGAAGACGACCACATCGAGAACCGACGGCCGGGCCCGCGCCACCGCGTCGGGACGCACCGACAGGTACCGGAATTCCAGCCCACAGCCGGCCAGGCGTGGCGGCGGGCCGGCGTAGTCGGCATCGGTCAGGCCGGCCGCGGCGAGCAGAGGTGAAGGGTCCAGTTCGGGGCCCAAGGACGGCGGGCCACCGGTGAGCGTCGCGCGCCCGTCCGCCCGTACCTCGATCGGAAGCACGCCCGCGCCACACTCCTGCGTCACGACGCCCGGACCGTAGCGACCCCGCAGCATCTGGGTCACGGCCACGCCGACGCTGGGGTGCCCGGCGAACGGCAGCTCCGCCTCCGGCGTGAAGATGCGGGCCCGGTACGTCGCACCCTCCACCGTGGGCGGTAGCGCGAACACGGTCTCGGACAGGTGAAATTCGCGGGCCAGTGCCTGCATCTGGTCGTGCGACAGGTCGTCGGCGCCGAACACGACGGCGAGCGGATTCCCGGCGAACGGACGGTCGGTGAAGACGTCGACGACCTCGTAGGACAGAGACCTCATGACCACCAAGCCTAGGCAACTAGTCTGGATTGGTGACCACCGTCACCCGCGTCTACATCGCCCGCCTGGCCGGGCTGGTCGTCTTTGACCCCAACGGCGACCACGTCGGACGCGTGCGGGACGCGGTCGCGCGCGTCCGCGAGGCCGGCCGGCGGCCGCATGTCGTCGGGCTGGTCGTGGAGCTGCCGCTGCGCCGGCGCGTCTTCATTCCGATGGGACGGGTGATCGGTATCGATGCCGAATCGGTCGCCCTGGGGACCGGTACGGTCAGCCTGCGCCGGTTCACGCTGCGTACGGGTGAGCTGCTGGTCCTGGAGGCCCTGCTCGACCGGCAGGTCACCATCCGGGAAACCGGCCGGGGCGCCACGGTGGTGGATGTCGCGATGGAGCGTGACCGGACCGGCGACTGGTCGCTGGGTCGGGTGGCGGTGCGGGAAGCGACCGGGCGGCTGACCCGGCGCGGGCAGATCCATCAGCTCGACTGGAACGAGGTGGGCGGCCTCGTCGGCGTACCGCATCCCCAGGGCACGGCGTCGATCCTGGCGTTGCTGGAGGACCTGCGCCCGGCCGACCTGGCCAACGCCCTGCAGGACATGTCGCCCGCGCGGCGCAACGAGGTCGCGGCCGCGCTCGACGACGAGCGCCTCGCCGACGTGCTGGGCGAGCTGCCCGAGCGCGATCAGGTCGAGATCCTCGCCGCGCTCGACCGGGACCGGGCGGCCGACGTGCTCGAGGAGATGGACCCCGACGACGCCGCCGACCTGCTGGCCGAGCTGCCCGAGCCCGACCAGGAGGAGTTGCTGGAGCTGATGGAGCCGGAGGAGGCCTCGCCGGTGCGGGCCCTGCTGGCCTACGCGCCGGACACGGCGGGCAGCCTCATGACCTCCGAGCCGGTCATCCTGCCGCCGGACGCCACGGTCGCCGAGGCACTGGCCCGGGTGCGTGAGCCGCAGCTGCATCCGGCGGTCGCCGCCCAGGTTTTCGTGACGCGCGCTCCGACGGCCACGCCGACGGGTAAGTACCTGGGCGTGGTGCACTTCCAACGCCTGTTGCGCGAGCCCCCGGCCGAACTCGTCGGGGCCCTCGTCGACAAGGGCATCGACCCGCTGGCACCCGCGACCCCCCTGTCCGAGATCACGCAGCGGATGGCCACATACAACCTGGTCGGGCTGGCCGTCGTCGACGATCTGGACCGGCTCGTCGGCGCGGTCACGGTCGACGATGTGCTGGACCACCTGCTGCCGCACGACTGGCGCGACCGCGACCACGTGGACGCCCCGGCCGAGTGGAGCGGCCGTGGCTGACTCCCGCCGGCTCCGCGACCGGATCCCCCGGACCCAGGGCGAGCGGACCCCCCGCGAGCGACCGGCGTCCACCACGCGGGACGCGGCGGCCCGACTGGACCAGCCGCGCGAGCGCGGTCTGCGCCTGCCCCGCCTCGATCCGGAGGTGTTCGGGCGACTCTCCGAGGGGGTCGCCCGATTCATGGGTACGGCCAGGTTCCTGGTCTACATGTCCGTGTTCATCGGCCTCTGGCTGATCTGGAACACCCTCGCTCCGCCGCAGTGGCGCTTCGACCCGTACACCTTCACGTTCCTGACCCTGCTGCTGTCGCTGCAGGCCTCGTACGCCGCACCGCTGATCCTGCTGGCCCAGAACCGCCAGGCCGACCGGGACCGCCTGAGCATGGAGGAGGACCGGCGGCGCGCCGCCATGCAGAAGGCGGACACGGAGTACCTGGCCCGCGAGATCGCGGCTCTGCGCATCGCGCTCGGCGAGGTGGCGACCCGCGACTTCCTCCGGTCGGAGCTGAACCGCCTGGCCGAGGACATGCAGGAACTGGTCGGCGAACGCGCGAACGGTCCGCGCCGGCATAAGCGGGAGCGACGCCTGGTTCGGGAGGGCGAGGTCGACCTGGGTACGGGCGACGGGCCGCCGCGGTCCACGCATACCCGCCCGCGAGGCAAGAAGAGCAGCTGAGGCCGGGTCCACGGAGTCGGCATAGAGTGGGGGCATGTCAGCTCCCGCGGGCACGCTCGAGTCCGCCATCGAGAGCGCCCTTGCCACCGTCGACGACCCCGAGATCCGCCGGCCCATCACCGAGCTCGGGATGGTCCGCTCCATCGACATCGCCGATGGCGTGGCCACCATCGGCATCCTGCTCACGGTGGTCGGATGCCCGCTGAAGGACAAGCTCACCTCGGACATCACCGCCGCCGTGGGCGCCGTCGCGGGGGTGCGCGGCGTGCGGGTCGACTTCGGCGTCATGACGGCGGAGCAGCGCCGCCAGCTGCAGGAGAGCCTGCGCGGCGGCGCCACCCCCGAGCCGGTCATCCCGTTCGCCCAGCCGGGCTCGCGGACGCGCGTGTACGCCGTGGCCAGCGGCAAGGGCGGCGTCGGCAAGTCATCGGTGACCGTCAACCTGGCCACGGCGCTGGCCGCGAAGGGAATGAGCGTCGGGGTCATCGACGCCGACATCTATGGGCATTCCGTCCCGCGCATGCTCGGTACCACCGACCGCCCCACGCAGGTCGAGGACATGATCATGCCGGTCCCGGCGTACGGCGTGAAGGTCATCTCTATCGGCATGTTCACCGCCGGCAATGCCGCGGTCGTGTGGCGCGGGCCGATGCTGCACCGGGCGCTGCAACAGTTCCTCGCCGACGTGTACTGGGGCGACCTGGACGTGCTGCTCCTCGACCTTCCCCCGGGTACCGGTGACGTGGCCATCTCGCTGGCCAACCTGCTGCCCGAGTCGGAGATCATCGTGGTCACCACGCCGCAGATAGCCGCCGCGGAGGTGGCCGAGCGGGCCGGATCCATCGCGCTGCAGACCCACCAGCGCCTCATCGGCGTGGTGGAGAACATGTCCTGGCTGGAGCTGCCGACCGGCGAACGCCTGGAGCTGTTCGGCGCCGGCGGTGGCGCGGCCCTGTCGGCTTCGCTGACCCGGTTGGTCGGTGCCCCGGTGCCGCTGCTCGGCCAGATCCCCATCGATCAGCGCCTGCGCGAATGCGGCGACGCGGGTACACCCATCACCCTCAGCGATCCGGGCGCACCCGCCGCGGTGGCGCTGAACGCGATCGCCGACGGCCTGGCCGTACGGCGGACGTCGCTGGCCGGAAAGCCGCTTGGGCTTCGCCCCCTACCCCGTTCGTAGCCATCGTCACAACGGCAGGACGGTCGTGGTCTCACGGGTCGCCTGAGCGCACACGTGTCTCGCGCTTGTACGGATCTTGGTGGGGTCAGGTGGCGTCGGAGTCGATGTTGCGGTGCTGCGGGTGGGCGCCGCTCGGCGAGTCGTACGGTCCAGGGCCGTACCCGTTTTCGCCATAGGTGCCGGTCTCGCCGCCCGTGTTGGTCCCGTCGCCGTGCCCGTTGTCCTCGGGGCGCGGAGGGGGCTCGGTCCAGCCCTCGTTCGCCTCCGACGTGATCTGCTTCACATCCTGGTACGCGTCCTCGAACGGCCGCCGCATCTGCGCCTCCTCCTCTTCGGAGAGCAGATGCTTGCGGATGAACGTCCTGGGATGCAGATCCTCGAGGCTGATGTCGGTGCCCATCTCCCGGCTGAGGTCACGGGTGGCGTTGCGGGCCATCTCGCGCAGACCGCGCAGCATGCGTAGGCCGTCCCCGATCACCTTCGGCAGGCGCTCGGGGCCGAAGATGAACAGCGCGAGCAGCAGCAGGGCGCCGATCTCCCAGAAATTGAGATTGTCGAACATGCTGCCCTCCCGTCCCTCTCTGGCAAGACTACGCAGCGATGCTGGGAGCCGGGAGGGGCCCGGGGGGATCAGTTCAATGGGCTCGCCTCCGCCTCGCTCGCTGGCGCTCGCTCGGTCGTCGGCTCAGTTCGCGTCGGCGGCGAGGGTGACGCTGGCGGTCAGCGTCGAGCTGCCACGCCGGTACACGAGCGTGACCACGGTGCCGGGGTCGAACCGCCGGACCAGCGCGATGAGGTCGTGGGGCGCCTCGATGACGTGCTTGCCGAGCCGCAGGACGATGTCGCCGCTGCGCAGGCCGGCCGAGGCCGCCGGCCCACCGGTGGAGATCGACGTCAGGCGGGCACCGCCACCCGGACCGCGATAGCCCTCGATCTCGGCCCCGATGACCGTACGCCGGGCCCGACCCGTATCGATGATCTCCGAGGCCACGCGGCTCGCCTGGTTGATCGGGATGGCGAACGCGATGCCGATGTTGCCGGCCTCCTCGCCGTTCTCGGCCACAGACTTGATCACGGAGTTGATCCCGATGACCCGGCCGGCCGAGTCGAACAGCGGGCCACCCGAATTGCCCCGGTTGACGGCGGCGTCGGTCTGGATCGCGGCGTAGTACCGCTGCACCCCGCCGAGGTCGCTGGTCTCGATCGTCCGGTCCAGCGCGCTCACGATGCCGGCCGTCACCGTGCCCGACAGGGCCAACGGCGAACCGACCGCGACCACCTGGTCGCCCACCGCGACCGAGTCGGAATCGGCCAGTTCGACGGGACGGAAGTCGCCCCGGTCGACCTTGAGCACGGCGAGGTCGGACTCGGGGTCCCGGCCGACCACGTGCGCGGTCAGCGTCCGGGTGTCGGAGAGCGTGACGCGGATCCCGTCCTCCGGCAGGTCCGCGATGACATGCTCGTTGGTCAGGATGTAGCCGTCGGTGGTGATGAAGAAGCCCGAGCCCAGGCTCTCACCCTGCGAGGACACGCCCGACACCGTGACCACGCTCGGCATCACGCGGGCCACGAGCGCCGCGAGTGAGTCCGGTGGACGCTGGGGCGGGACCGCCTGGGTGGCACCCGAACCGAGCGCCGGGTGCTGGGTTTCGTTGCGGACCGCGGCGTTGTACCCGATGGCGGCGCCGAGCGCGCCGGAGAGCAGGCCGACGACGAGGCTGACGACCGCCACCAGTCCGAGGCTCCTCGGTGGACCGGTCGGCAGGTCGGCCACCGGTTCGGGCGGCGGCGGCGGCGCGCCGCTGGTCATGATGACGGCCGGTGACTCCGGGTTGCGCCACGGGTCATTGAGCGCATCGGACCACCACGGCCGATCGCCTGAACCGGCTGTCATGCCCCAGCACCTCCCATTCCCCCCGCTCCAGGATGACACGTCTCGCGGGTGTCGAGCGGGGCCATCGTTTGCGTAGGCTCACCTCCGCCGCAGCTCAAAATGCCGCACGCTCAAGCCAAGGAGCTACCCATTTCCCCCGCCACCGGAAAGGTCACCGAGGAGTACGCGCCGCCGGATCCGGTGCTGCTCCACGCGATGTCCTGGGCCGTCGAGCTCGGCGTCGGCCCGGTGACGCCCGGCGCGGGGGCCGTGCTGCGCCTGTTGGCCGCCGCCACGCGGGCCAAGAGCGTGGTGGAGATCGGGACGGGCACCGGCGTGAGCGGGCTCTGGCTGCTGCGCGGCATGCGGCCCGAGGGCGTACTCACCTCCATCGACATCGAGCCCGACCTCCAGGCCATGGCGAGGCAGAGCTTCGCGGCCGCCGGCTTCACCGCGGGTCGGGCGCGGCTGATCCCGGGGGCCGCCCGCGAGGTGCTGCCGCGCCTGGCCGACGGCGCGTACGACCTGGTGTTCGTGGATGGCGAGGTTTCCGAGTACGGCGAATGCGTGGACGCCGCTCACCGGCTCCTGCGGGACGGGGGAATCCTCGTGGTCAACAACGCGCTGGCCGGAGCGGTGTCGGTGGCCGGAGTGGTGGCCCGCGTCCGGCACGCGCCGGAGTGGCTTCCAGCTCTCATCGGTGCGGGCGAGGGCCTGCTGTGCGCGGCCAGGTGCGCGGCGAGGCACGATTCGCTCGATCGCGGCGCCGACGTCATCCCACTGCGCCGACACTGACGGCCGGAGTCGAAGATCCGCTCGATCATGGACCGATCATGACGTTAACTTCATGATCGGCGCGGCTTTTCGGGGGCCAGGGGGAGGGCGGAGAGCCAGCGCAGGAGCATCCGCACGCCCCATCCGGTGGCCCCCTTGACCAGCGGCCCGTCGCTGCGGTCGCTCCACGACGGAGCCGACATGTCGATGTGCGCCCACCGCTGGCGCGCGCTGCCCGTGAACTCGCGCAGGAAAAGGGCGGCCATGATGGAACCGGCCTGGCCGGGCGTCGGGGCGTTGTTGACGTCGGCGATGTCGCTGGCCAGCAGCGGCACGTACTCCTCGGCCAGCGGCATGCGCCACATCGGCTCGCCGACCTCGTCCCCGGCGGCGGCGAGGCCCGAGGCCAGCTCGTCGTCGTGGCTGAACAGGGCGGCGGTCCGTTGGCCGAGGGCGACGCGGGAGGCGCCGGTGAGGGTGGCCAGGTCCACCAGCATGTCGGGGCGCAGCCGGCGGGCCGCGTAGGAGAGCGCGTCGCCGAGCACCAGCCGGCCCTCGGCATCGGTGTTCTGCACCTCCGAGGTGAGCCCGCCGTAGTGGCGCACGACGTCGCCCGGGCGGGTGGCCGACCCGCTCACCATGTTCTCGGCCAGGGGCGCGAGCGCGGTCACCCGTACCGGAAGGCGTAGGTCGGCCGCGCCCAGTACGGCGGCGCAGACGGCCGCGGCGCCGGCCATGTCCTTGCGCATCAGCTTCATGCCTTCGAGCGGCTTCAGCGAGATGCCGCCGCTGTCGAACGTGATGCCCTTGCCCACCAGCACCACGTGTGACCGGGCGCCGCGCGGCCGCCAGGACAGCTCCACCAGGGTCGGCGGGCGGGCCGATCCCGCGCCGACGGCGAGGATGCCGCCGAAGCCGGCCGCCACGAGGTCCGCCCGGGTGTGCACGCGTACCGTCACGCCGGCGCGCCGCCCGGCCGCCTGGACCACCCGGTCGGCGAACCACTTCGGCGACTTGCGCATCGACGGAGTGTTGGTGAGATCGCGGGCCAGCCAGACCGCCTCGGCGACGGTACGCGAGCGGGTCACCGCGCCGTCCGCCTCGTCCCGGACCGGGGCGGCCACTGTCACCCGGCGCAGCCGCCTGGAGTCCGAGTCGGCCGTCGAGCGGAGGCGGAAACGGTACGAGGCGAGCCAGGCCCCCTCGGCGAACGCGCCGGCCGCGGCGGGCGCCGACTCACCGGCCAACGGCAGCGTCACGGCGTCGGGGCGCGCGACCCGGGCGATCGCCGCCCCGGCCCTACGCCAACCGGCCTCGTCGCCGTCGCCGACGCCGACGACCAGTACGTGCCCGGGGCGGCGACCCGGACGGGGCAGGCGATGGATCGCGCCGGCCCGGCCCGGGTTGTCGAGTTCGGACAGGAAGTCGCGGATCTCGGTCGCGAGGGGTTCGGCCGGCGCCGGGCCGACCAGGTCGCCGCCGTCGCCCGCCAGCACCGGCACCACCAGGGCGGGCGCGCTGGCCGCGTCGCCGGTGACCCTGATATCGAGCACTGCTTCCCCCAACGTAGATCGCCGTTCCGCCAACCCGACGCCCACGGCGTACCGGATGCGAAACGGCGATCCTCCAGTACCTCAGTTAGCCGACCGCGGCCTTGAGCGCCTCCCCCAAAGCGGTCGCCTCGTCCGGCGTCATCTCGACAACCAGCCGTCCGCCACCCTCGAGCGGCACCCGCATGACGATGCCGCGGCCCTCCTTGGTGACCTCCAGCGGTCCGTCGCCGGTCCGCGGCTTCATCGCCGCCATGTTGTCTCCCCTCGCAAATGTGTCTTGCCTGGGTGTCCGCCGGGTCGGTGGCGAGCTCCGCCTCTGCCAGGACCCCGGCCGGGGGGCCGCGGGCATCCGACGTTCGCTCGCCATCCACGAGGGCGTCACCCCGGCTGGCGTCGCCCCTGTGTACCGGTTGTTGATTTTCCCTGATGGACGCCCCGAGACCCAAACCGGGCCGGTCATGTTGTGACAGCTGTTGTCCCATGAGGCTGCGCGCTGTCACAATTAGCGGTCGATGCAGGCTCGATCCGCTCTGTTCGACCTCTACGGCGACTACCTCCGGCCGCGCGGCGGGCGGGCACCGGTCGCCGCGCTGGTCCGCATGCTCGGGCCGATCGGCATCGCCGCGCCGGCCGTGCGCACCGCCATCTCCCGCATGGTGCGGCAAGGCTGGCTGATCCCGATGCGCCTCACCGGCGGCCCCGGGTACCAGTTGACCGTCCGGGCCGTGCACCGGCTCGACGAGGCGGCGGCCCGGATCTATCGGACCGCCCGGCCGGGCTGGGACGGCCAGTTCGACCTCATCGTGCTGACGCCGCCGGCCGGACGGGCCGCGCGGGCCCGGCTCACCGCCACCCTGTCCTATCTCGGATACGGCAGCCTGGACCCGGGCACCTGGGTGGCCCCGCGCCAGGCCGACGACGCGGACGACCTGTTGAAGGAGGCCGGCGTCCCGTTCGAACGGTTCACCGCCCGGCACGCCAGCGGCACCAGTGGGGCGGCCGCCCTGGTCCGGCGGGCCTGGGACCTGCGGGCTCTGGGCGAGGCGTACGAGGCGTTCGTGGCCGAGCAGCGACCCGCGATGGCCGCCGTGATGGCCGCCGCCGTGGTGGCGGCCGGTCCGGGCGACGACGAGGCGGCCTACGCGGCGCGGTTCCGGCTCGTGCACGCGTGGCGCACGTTCCTGTTCCGGGACCCGCAACTGCCCGCGGCCCTGCTGCCCGAACGCTGGCCGGGTCGGGCCGCCGAGGACTTCTTCGACCACCACGAGGCCCGGCTCCGCCCGGCCGCGGACCGCTTCGTGGACCGCTGTCTGGCGTTGTAATTGTTTCGTTCGCGCCGCTCGCGAGCTCGCGTCGGCTCTGGCTCGGAAGGACCGGACATGACCGCAGACCCGCTGCTCGTCGACCGCGCCGACGGCGTCGTCACGCTCACGCTGAACCGCCCCGACTCGCTCAACTCGTTCAACGTGGCGCTCAAGACCGCGCTGCTCGAGGCCGTCGAAACCGTGGCCGCCGATCCGAGTTGCCGGGCGGTGGTGCTGGCCGGCGCCGGACGCGCCTTCTGCGTCGGGCAGGACCTCAAGGAGCACGTCGAGGCGCTGGCCGGAGCCGACGACCGAGCGAGGAACGAGCGAGGCGGAGGCGACCAACGCGGTTCGGGTCCGGGTGGGGCGCTGGACACCGTGGTCGAGCACTTCAACCCCCTGGTCGTGGGGCTGGCCACCATGGGCCGACCCGTGGTGGCCGCGGTACGGGGCATGGCGGCCGGCGCCGGAGCGTCGCTGGCGTTCGTGGCCGACTTCCGTGTCGGCGGGCCCTCGACGTCGTTCCTCATGGCCTTCGCCAACGTCGGCCTGGCCGCGGACACCGGCGCCTCGTGGACGCTGCCGCGTCTGGTGGGCCACGCGAAGGCCACCGAGATGCTGATGCTCGCCGAGACGGTCCGGGCCGAGGAAGCGATGCGGCTCGGCCTGCTCACCCGGCTGGCCGGCTCCGACGATGAGGTGCTCCCGGCGGCCCAGGAGCTCGCGGCCCGACTGGCCTCCGGCCCGACCGTCGCCTACGGACAGATCAAGCGGCAGCTGCTCGCGAGTCACCTCGGCCCGCTGGAGGACACCCTGGCCCTGGAGGCCGACGCGCAGCGCATCTGCGGCGCGACGGCCGACCATCGCGCGGCGACGGCGTCCTTCGTCGCCAAGGAGAAGCCGACGTTCTCCGGCACCTGACCCCCGTGTAAGGAGGGGCACCCTACAGTCGTTTCTTGACTAGTAGGGTGCCCCTGCATTCACTCGGGGGTGGCTAGTCGGACTCGTCCTCCTCCGGGTCGAGGTTGACCCGATGGCCGAGCAGGAAGGCCTGCATCGCCAGCTCCTGACCCCGCGGCCAGACAAACGCCGGCAGCTCGGCCGGCCCGAGTTTGTCGACATAGGTCCAGAACTCGCGGACCGCCTCGGCCCGCGACCCCGCCTCGATCGGCAGCGCAATCATCACGAACCACTCGGACCGGTCGGCGTCGACCCGGCGGTCCCCGCCGACTCCCGCGGTCAGGGCGCGAAAGTCGTCGGCCGGGATCTCGGTCAGGCCGGGCGCGAAGGAGCGGTCCAGCGCCGGCGACGCGTCGAAGAGCCGATGCGTGTAGCGGACTCCGTCCGGTCGGGCGACGCCGATGCCGAACAGCACGGGCGGGTCGGTCGCCGCGACCAGGGCCACTGGGTCGCCCTCATCCGCGCGCCCGACGGCCAGATCGAGCGTGTCACGGGCGTACGCGCGCTCGGTGGCGAACCGCTCCGGCCCGACGACGGCGACCCAGTGTCGCTGCATGCGCCCATCACATCACGGCCCCCGCGTCGCGGCTTCAGGCCCGGCGCCGAAGGGCGGGCACGTGGCAGCCGGCGATGTGGTCGTCGACCATCCCGGTGGCCTGCATCAGCGCGTACGCCGTGGTGGGGCCGACGAACCGGAAGCCGCGCCGTTTGAGGTCCTTGGCCATGGCCGTCGACTCGGCCGTCATCGCCGGCACCTCGGCCAGGCCGCGGGGCCGGGCGCGGCGCGGCGGGGCGTACGACCAGAGCAGCGTGGCCAACCCGTCCGGCAGGTCGCCGGCCGCGCGGGCGTTGGCGATCGTGGCCTCGATCTTGGCGCGGTTGCGGATGATGCGCTCGTCACCGAGCAGGCGCGTGACGTCCGCCTCCCCGAAACGGGCCACCTTCTCGATGTCGAAGCCGGCGAACGCCGCCCGGAACCCCTCGCGCTTGCGCAGGATGGTCAGCCAGGACAGGCCCGACTGGAAGGCCTCCAGGCAGATCTTCTCGTACAGCGCGTTGTCTTCCCGGACCGGACGGCCCCATTCGGTGTCGTGGTACTCGATGTACTCCGGCGTGCTGGCGCCCCACCGGCACCGGCGAAGGCCGTCGGCACCCTTCACGAGACCACTCACGGCGGCAGCCTAGCGCCGCCGGACGACAAAGCCGACGCGAGCGCCGCCGCCCGACGAGCCGACGCGAGCGGCGCCACGGCGTGCCTACGGCAGATCTCCGGCCTCGACCAGGCGGGCGAACCGGCGCAGCGCGAAGTTCAGGCCCAGCTTGGAGCCGGGCCACATGACCGGCCAGGCGATCCGCCCGGCGACGCCGGCCGGCACCTGGAACCACTCGTGCCACACCATCTGGGTACGGTCGCCGGCCAGCGGAGTGCAGCGCATCACGCCCGGACCGCGCAGCACCTTTCCACAGTGGACCACGCGCACCTCGTACGGCGGATCGAGCCGGTCGACGCGCATCTCGTCGCGCAGCACCGCCGGCCCGAGCGTGGTGACGGCCTCGATGAGGCTTCCCTCGCCCCCGTTGCCGGACACGATCCGTACCTTGGTCAGCGGTATCCAGTCACCCTGGCGCTCCCACGCGGTGAACGCGGCGTACACGCGCTCCGTCGGTGCCTGGACCACCACCGTCGCCGTCACCTCGCCGGCGCCGGGCTGTGCCGGGTCGCGCTCAGGCACGGGCCGGCCGTTTCGCGGTCTTCTTCGGGGCCGACCGCACCGCCGGCGCCGGGACGGCCGTCGACTCCGCCTTCTCGGTCGGCTCGTCGGTCCCGGTCGGCGTTTCGTCGGCGTCGTCGGCGTCGCCTTGATCCGCGGACGCGTCGGGGGTACCAGGGGAGACGTCGACCTCGGCGTCGGCCTCAGCGATCTCGTCCTCGGCGTCGTCGGCGTCATCGGCGTCATCGGCGTCATCGGCGTCATCGACCCGGGCGTCCGGGTCAAGATCAATCACGCTCGCCTCGTCGGACTCGTCGGTCCCACGCCCGCTCGGGGTACCCACCGGCTCGGGGTTCGCGGCCGCCTCCCGCGCCTTGCGGAGCAGGTCGGCGTCCTCGAGCCGCCCCTCCCGCAGGGCGGCCACCTCGGCCTCGAGTACCGCGATCATCTCGTCCTTGTACCCCACGTCGTACGCCGTGCGCCGCAGCGCCCGGTCCACCTGCGCCATCCGATAACCGCGCAGCGTCACATCGAACCGTACGGCCTTGAGATCGGACTCGGTGAGCGAACGGTGGTTTGGCAACGGCAGGGCTCGCCCGTCCGGTTCCACGGGCGCCAGGCCCGGGTCTTCCCCGGTCAGCAGGGAGACGATGCCAAAAACGAGCGCCGCGACGACGAGGATGACGACGCAGACGAGCAACACCGTAGCCATCCCGAGATCGTGGCACGCTGGGCGCCATGGCGGCGAACCGGACACCCCAGGGCCCAACAAATGGACACGAATCGCTGTCTACGGACGGTGTCCTGCGACTGGGCCGCCAGGCGTTCGGTCCGCGCGCCCTGGTCGTGATGGCGATCGTGAACCGGACACCGGACTCCTTCTACGATCGCGGCGCCACCTTCGCGGAGTCCGCCGCGCTCCGCGCCGTGGACGCGGCCGTCGGGGACGGTGCGCAGATCGTCGACATCGGTGGGGTCAAGGCCGGCCCCGGCGCCGACGTGGACGTGGCCGAAGAGATCCGCCGCACGGTGCCGACCGTCGCAGCGGTGCGCCGCCGTTTCCCCGATCTGGTCATCTCCATCGACACCTGGCGGGCGGAGGTCGCGCGGGAGGCGGTGCACGCGGGCGCCGACCTGATCAATGACACCTGGGCCGGGGCCGATCCGGCCCTGGTGGAGGTGGCGGCCGAGGTCGGAGCGGGCCTGGTCTGCTCGCACGCGGGCGGCCTCGACCCGCGTACCCGGCCGCACCGGGCGTCGTTCGACGACGTCGTGGCCGATGTCGTCGCGACGGTCACGACACTGGCCCGCCGGGCGGTCGACCTCGGAGTACGGGCGGACGGGATCCTGATCGACCCGGCCCACGACTTCGGCAAGACGACGCGCCACTCGCTCGAGCTGACCCGACGCCTCGGCGAGCTGGCCGGGACCGGCTGGCCGGTGCTGGTCGCCCTGTCCAACAAGGATTTCGTCGGCGAGACCCTCGACGTACCGCTGGAACGCCGCCTCACCGGCACCCTCGCCGCGACCGCGATCAGCGCGTGGCTCGGGGCCCGGGTGTTCCGCGCCCACGAGGTCGGGCCGACCCGCGAGGTTCTGGACATGGTTTCGGCGGTACGGGGCGACCGGCAACCGGCGGTGGCCCGCCGCGGTTTGGCATAGCCCGGGGTTCGAACGAGCACTTGCAAGAAGTAAGTTTCACGATGTGTAAGTGATGGCGAGCTCCACCACCTTCTCGTCATCCCAACGGAGAAACATCTGACCCGTGCCGCCGGCATCCCATTCGAAAGACGCGCGCACACCGTCGGCCCCGATCTCCTCCATCGCGATCAGGGCAATCGTGTCGCTCGGTGGTTCACTCGAGTACGCCTCGGCAATCTCGGAGAGCCCGTGGAATGGGCCCATCGGTACGTTGTCGAAACGCATCACCGCCCGGTCGGAAAATGTCTCCAGGAACGCTCCGTAGTCCCCGGTCCGCACGGCCTCATTGAAAAGTTCGACGTGTCGTTCCAATAAACCCCGTAGGTCAACCTCCGCCACGACCGGCAGGTTATCCGAAGCGGTCGATCGCGTCGAGTGCCTCGTCCGGGCTTCGGGCGATTTGCACCATCGTGGGCCCCTCGCGCGCCCGGCGGCCGCCGGCCCGTAGGTAACGAAACGGCAACGCGGTGGAACGTGGGCGACCCCCCGGGCGTCTCTATAAGTGAATACGGGGTATACACGGGGGAAGGCGGACACGATGGGGAAGCGGCCCTGCGCACCAACGCCAAGGGGTTCGGCCGGGGGTTCGGGGACCGACGTGGGGGTCGTCGATCTGAGCCAACGCTGGCTCGGCGCGTCTGACGCCGCACGACGACCCAGCCCAGGCTCCGGATGGGCCGAGGCGTGACGGGTGCGGAGATGAGCCGCGAGCGGCGGCGGATGGCCCGGCGGATCCGCCAGACGGTCGCCCTCCGTCGCCTCACCCGGGACTTGCCGCCCTTGAACGATCTTGGATGGTTTGCGGGCTCGGGACCCCACAAACCATCCAAGATCCAGGGCATCAGCCGCCGGTGAGCCAGCGCCGCAACACCACCGCACCCTCGCGGATCTTGGCGATCTCCACCCGCTCGTGCCGCGTGTGGGCCAGATTCGGGTCGCCTGGACCGTAGTTGAGGGCCGGTACGCCCAACGCCGAGAACCGGGCCACGTCCGTCCAGCCGAGCTTGCCCACCGGTTCGGCGCCGACGGCGGCGACGAAGCGGCGGGCGGGCTCGGCGGCCAGGCCCGGAAGCGCACCGGCGGCCGAGTCCCGGACCGTGATCGGGTACCCGTCGAGGACCTCGCGCACATGGGCCAGCGCCTCGGCCTCGTTCCGGTCCGGGGCAAAACGGAAGTTGACCTCGACCTGGCACTCGTCGGGGATCACGTTGCCGGCCACGCCGCCGCGGATGGCCACGGCGTTGAGCCCCTCCCGGTACTCGCAGCCGTCGATCGTCACGCGGCGGGCCTCGTACGCCTCGAGCCGGCGCAGCACGTCGCCCGCCAGGTGGATCGCGTTTCGCCCCTTCCAGGACCGCGCCGAGTGCGCCCGCCGACCCTCGAGGCGGACCACGACCGCCAGCGTCCCCTGGCAGCCGGCCTCGACGACCCCGTACGTGGGCTCCAGCAGCAGGGCAAGGTCGGCCACGAGCCAGTCCGGCTGGTTGCGCGCGACGTGGGTCAGCCCGTTGAGCTCGGCGGCGACCTCCTCGTTGTCGTAGAACAGGTACGTCACGTCGAAGACCGGCTCGGGCGCGGTGACCGCGAGGTGCAGGGCCAGCGCGGCCCCCGACTTCATGTCCGCGGTGCCGCATCCGTACAGCGCATCATCGGCCACAGTGGAGGGAAAGTTGTCGTGAAGCGGCACGGTGTCGAGGTGCCCGGCCAGGATGACCCGCTCCGGCCGGCCGAGCGCGGTGCGGGCGCAGACCACGTTGCCGGCCCGTTCGACCTTGAGGTGTGACGTGGTACGCAGCGCGGCCTCGACCGCGTCGGTGATCTCCTTCTCGTTCCCGGAGACGGATTCGATGTCGACCAGGGCCCGGGTCAGCGCGACCGGGTCGGCGACCACCTCGTCGGCGATGACGGGGCGGCGGGAGTCTGACGGCATGGGCCGAGGCTACCGGGTAGCCTGAGCAGCCATGACGCTGACGCAGCCGGCATGGGGCCTCGGGTTGGCCACGTTGACCGAGGATTCGGAGGTGCTCGATGTCTGGTACCCGGCGGCGAAGCTCTCCCTGGGCGAACCGACCGTCGACCTTCCGACCAACACGCCGCTGTCGCCGACCGAGGGTGAGGCGCTGCTCGGGCTGATGCCGGGAACGATCGGCCCCCGGCCGCTGCGCGGCCTTCACACCACGGGAGTCTTCGTCCGGATCGGATCGCTGGCCGACCCACCCAAGGACGCGTTCGACGTGTGGCTGCGCCTACACCTGCTCTCGTACCGCCTCATCAGGCCGCGCGAGGCCAACCTGGACGGCCTCTTCGGCCTGCTGAGCAACGTGGCCTGGACCACCGCCGGGCCGTGCCCGCCCGACCGGCTGGACGAGTTGCGGGTGATCGAGCGCGGCGCCGGGCGGACGCTGACCGTGTACGGGGTCGACAAGTTCCCCCGGATGACCGACTACGTGGTGCCGAGCGGGGTACGGATCGCCGACGCCGACCGGGTCCGGCTGGGCGCCCACCTCGCGCCGGGGACGACGGTCATGCACGAGGGCTTCGTGAACTTCAACGCCGGCACGCTGGGGGCGTCCATGGTGGAGGGACGCATCACCCAGGGCGTCGTCGTGGGCGACGGATCCGATGTCGGCGGGGGGGCGTCCATCATGGGCACGCTCAGCGGCGGCGGCAAGGAGGTCATCCGCATCGGCGAGCGTTGTCTGATCGGCGCCAACGGCGGCGTCGGCATCTCGCTGGGCGACGACAGCGTCGTCGAGGCGGGGTGCTACATCACGGCGGGTTCGAAGGTCCGCCTTCCCGACGGACGGGTGGTCAAGGCGCGGGAGCTCTCCGGCGTACCCGGTCTGCTCTTCTGGCGCGACTCGCAGTCCGGGGCGCTGGAGGCCCGTCCGCGTCCCGGCACGGGCGCCGAACTCAACGCCGCCCTCCACGCCAACGACTGACCGCTCACGAAACCCTCGCGCCGATCATGGACTTAGATCCATGATCGGCGCGATGTGACGTCCCTAACCTCATGATCGCGGAGGTCGGGGGCCGACGGTATCGCGGGGTCAGACGGGCTCGAGGTCGTGCTCCTCGATCACCGGCGTGGGGGTGGCGCCGGCGCGACCGGCCCGCTGCCGGGTCGAGAACATCGCGCCGCGGGCCGGCACCTCGGGTGCGAAGCCGAGCATGCCCAACGGACCCGGCATGTCCACGTAGATCGCCTCCATGCCGCCACCGATGAAGTACGCCTCGTGCCAGAAGCCCGTGCCGGCCGGGTCCCGCAGGTACGTGCTCCACCACTCGCGATGCTGGGCCGTCCGGGTCCAGCGCTCCATCGCGTCGAGATCCCGCCAGTACTGCCGCATGCCGATATGCGGTGGGACCAGGGAGTACAGCATGTTCTCGTGCCGCAGCAGCCCGTCCGGGGCGGCCTGCACCGACTGGCGGATCTCCCGGCCCACCCGTCGCAGCGTCCGCACCCCCCGGAGACTGACCGCCCGCATGCCGAGGTAGACGACGACCAGGTCGGGATACCCCGACAGATCGGCGGCGGTCCGTTTTACGCGTGCCATTGTGCCCTCCGCTCGTGAGATGCCTCGACGATGCCCGGGCGGCCCGACGGTCACATCGTGGTCGGGGTACGGAGAATTGCCGCCCTCCCTACGGAGGGTCAGGTGATGACAGAATCGGCCACGTGCCGGCTGCCCCCTCCACCGCCGTTCGCGGGCCCGGTCCGTTGCTGCAACGGGACCGGGAGTTGGCCGCTCTGGACGGTGCGCTCGAGGAGGCGATCTCCGGTCGGGGCGGCGTCGCGGTCGTCACCGGTCCACTCGGGATCGGCAAGAGCGCGTTGCTGGCCGCGGTCCGGGACCGGGCGCGCGGGCGCGGCGTGACCGTCCTGACGGCGCGCGGGTCTCCTCTGGAGATCGACTACGGGTACGCCGTCGTGCGCCGGCTCTTCGAACCGCTCGGCCTGGAGGCCGGCACGCCGGCCGACCCCACGCTGCTGACCGGGGCGGCCGGGCTGGCCATCCGCGCCTTCGCCGTCGGGCCGACCGAGGCGTCGCCATCCGAGGACGGCCCTTTCGCGACCGTCCATGGCCTGTACTGGCTCACCGCCAACCTCGCGGCCCGCTCCCCCGTGCTCCTCGCGGTCGACGACTGTCACTGGGCCGACGCCCCGTCGCTGCGGTTCCTGGCGTACCTCGGCGCACGGCTGGAGGAGTTGGGCGTGCTGCTGCTCGTGGCCCAGCGCGCCGGTGAGACCGCCACCGCGCCGGAGCTTCTGGCCGAGGTCGTGTCCCTGCCGCGGACCACGACGGTACGCCCGGGGCCGCTGACCGCCGATGCCGCGGTGCGGCTGATCCGTGGCGAACTCGGCATGGGCGCGACCGAGCCGTTCTGCCTCGCCTGCCATCGGGCCACCGGCGGCAACCCTTTGCTGCTCCTCGCCCTCGTGCGCTCGCTCGAGGGCCCGCCGCCTCCGGGCGAGATGGCCGACGAGACGGTCGCCACGTTCGGTGCCGGAAGCGTGGCCGAGGTGCTCCACCGACAACTGGCCCGGTTGCCGGCGGGCGCGGCGAAGGTCGCGACGTCACTGGCCGTCCTGGGCCCGGGGGCCCGGCCGCGGCACACCGCGGCTCTATCCGATATGGACACAGGGGCCACCGGTACCGTCATCGACGCCCTGCGGGCCGCCGGGGTTTTGACCGCCGAGGGGCCGGTGGACTTCGCCCATCCGGTACTCCGGGCCGCCATCGTCGACGGCCTGAGCCCGACCGATCGGGCGCTCGCCCACGGCCGGGCCGCCCAGATCCTGGCCGACGACCAGGAGCCCGTGGAACGGCGGGCCGTCCACCTGCTGCACACCATGCCGCGCGGTGACCGGAACACGGTGGACACCCTGCGGGACGCGGCCCGGTCCGCGACGGATCGGGGCGCGCCGGAGACCGCGGTGGCCTACCTGCGACGGGCGCTCGACGAGCCGGCCCCCGGTGGAGAGCAAGGGCCCTTGCGGGCCGAGCTCGGCCTCGCCCTGATGGCATCCCATCGCGATCCCGAGGCTCCGGGGCTGTTGCGAGAGGCCGTGTTGCGCACCGAGGCACCAGACCGGCCCGGGGTCGCGGTCCGGGCGGCTCGGGCTCTCGGCGTGGCGGGCTACTTCGACGATGCCGCCGACTTCGACTGGGTCCTGGCCGAGACGGGCGCGACCGACGAGCTGACCCGCCTGCTCGAGGCCGAGATCCTGGCCGGCAGCTGGCTGGTGGCCGCCCGGGTGCCGGCCGCCGTGCAGCGGGTACGACGCCACGCCGCCGCCACCCTCCCCGACGATCCGGGCGGGCGCCTGTTGCTGGTCCACCTGGCGCACTGGTCGCTGTTGGCCGCCGAACGGGCCGCCGACGCGGTCGCGCTGCTGCGGCGGGCGCTCGGCTCGGGCGACCTGCTTCGGGACGAGTCGCTGGTGCACGTGTTCCTCGCGATGGACCTCATCGTGGCCGACGAGTTCGACGCGGCGGAGAGCGTGTGCACCGCGTGCATCCGTGAGGGCCAGCGCCGCGGTTCGCGGAGCATCACGGCGTCGTTCGCGTTCCCCCGCAGCCTTGCCGCCCTGCGCCGCGGCGCCCTGGCCGACGCCGAGGCCGACGCGCGCTGGTCGTTCGAGCAGAAGCTCGCCATGGGTCCGGAGAGCGCACAGGCGTGGCCGCTGGGGTTCCTGGTCGAGACCCTGGTCGCGCGCGGCGCCCTCACCGGCGCCGAGGAAGCCCTGGCCCGGGGCCTGCCCGCCGACCGGCCGCCCGAGATGATGGGCTGGGCACTGGTACTGCAGGCGCGGGGTCGGCTCCGCCTGGCCCAGGGCCGGCATCGCGACGCCCTGGCCGACCTGCTCGATGCCGGCGAGCGCTGGGCCCGCCTCGCCGGTCGTTCGCCGGCCCTCGCGACGTGGCGGGGCGACGCCGCTCGCGCGCTCGCCGTGGTTGGTGACCGCACGGAGGCCCGCCGCCTCGCCGCCGAACAGCTCGCCCTGGCCCGCACCACGGAGCTGCCCCGGGTCATCGGCAACGCGCTGCGCGACGCGGCCGCCGTCGCGCCGGCCGACGGCCGCCTCGCGCTCCTCGAGCAGTCGGTCGACCTGCTGCGGCCCGGCCCCGCCGCGCTCGACCTCGCGCACGCGCTGGTCGACCACGGCACCGCCCTGCGTCAGACCGGTCGGCGCGCCGAGGCTCGCGAGTCACTGCGGCACGGCCTGGACCTCGCCCACCGCGCGGGCGCCGCGCCGCTGATCCAGCGCGCGCACGCCGAACTGGTGGCCGCCGGCGCCCGTCCCCGCCGGCACGCCGTCACCGGACTCGACGCGCTCACCGCCAGCGAACGGCGAGTGGCCACCCTGGCCGCCGGCGGCCTGACCAACCGGGAGATCGCCGAACGGCTCTTCGTCACCCAGCGGACCGTGGAGACGCACCTGCAGCACGCGTTCGGCAAGCTGGACGTGCACCGCCGCGACGACCTGCCCGCCGCCCTCACCCACCGCGCCGATCATGGACTAGGGTCCATGATCGAGCCTAGTTGATGTCCCTAACCTCATGATCGCGGCGTCGAGGGCGGCGAGGCGTCACGGGGAGAGGCGGGCCGGGAGGGCGGCGGGGCGTCAGGGGGCGGAGAGGCGGGCGGGGAGGGCGGCGACGCGCTCGTCGGCGACCGTCAGGGCCAGCCGGACGTGGTGGCGACCCGCGGGCCCGTAAAAGGCGCCGGGCGCGGCCAGGACGCCACGGTCGGCCAACCAGTCCAGAGTGGACCAGCAGTCCTCGCTCCGGGTCGCCCACAGGTAGAGGCCGGCCTCGGAGTGGTCGATCCGGAAACCGGCCGAGGTCAGGGCGGCCCGCACCACCTCGCGGCGGGCCCGGTAGCGCTGCCTCTGCTCGACCCAGTGGCCGTCATCGGCCAGGGCGGCCACCATGGCCGCCTGCACCGGCGCGGGCACCATCAGGCCGGCGTGCTTGCGCACCGCGAGCAACTCGCCGACGAGCGCCGGGTCGCCCGCGACGAAGCCGGCCCGATATCCGGCCAGATTGGACCGCTTGGACAACGAGTGGACGGCCAGCAGGCCGTCGTACGAGCCGCCGCAGACGGCGGAGTCCAGGATGGACACCGGCGGCTCGTCCCAGCCCAGTTCCAGGTAGCACTCGTCGCTGGCCACGACGGCCCCGCGCTCGCGCGCCCAGTCGACCACCTTGCGCAGGTGGGCGGCCGGCAGCACCCGCCCGTGCGGGTTGCCGGGCGAGTTGACCCAGACCAGGCCGACCCGGGGCAGCGGGCCGAGGGAGACGAGCGAGTCCGACCGGACGACCCGGGTGCCGGCGAGCCGGGCTCCGACCTCGTACGTCGGATAACAGACGGACGGGATGACGACCGTGTCGTCCGGTCCGAGCCCGAGCAGGCCCGGCAGCGAGGCCACCAGTTCCTTCGAGCCGATCGTCGGCAGCACGCCGGTGTCGGGCAGGTCCGCCCCGCAGCGCCGGGCCACGTACGCCAGCAGGGCCGCGCGCAATGACGCCGTACCGGCCGTCGGCGGATAGCCGGGAGCGTCCGCGGCGTCGGCCAGGGCGGCCCGGATCGCCGGTGCGACGGGGTCGATGGGGGCGCCGATGGAGAGGTCGATCAGGCCGTCGGGATGGGCCGACGCGCGCGCCTTGGCCGGTTCGAGGACGTCCCAGGGGAAGTCCGGTAGCCCGGCGGACACGGGGGTGCGCCGGGCGGCGAGCGGCGGTGGTGAGTTCAGTGGGTCGTTTCCCGGGGCGGCTGGGCGGCCACGAACGGATGATCCTTGTCGATCTTCCCGCTCTTCGACGCCCCGCCGGGCGAGCCGAGGTCCTCGAAGAACTCGTAGTTCGCCGTCGTGTAGTCGCGCCACTGCTCGGGCACGTCGTCCTCGTAGAAGATCGCCTCGACCGGGCACACCGGCTCGCAGGCGCCACAGTCGACGCACTCGTCCGGGTGGATGTACAGCATCCGGTTGCCCTCGTAGATGCAGTCCACCGGGCATTCCTCTATGCAAGCCCTGTCCAGCAGGTCCACGCACGGCTCGGCGATGATGTAGGTCACCGGTTGTCCTCTCCGCAATGGCTAACCCCTCGGTCGGAGCAGGCCATGGCCCTCCGTAACCGAAGCAAGCCTAGTATCCCTCTGACGGGTACGACACAAGGGCGTGCATGGATCACAGGCGCGGCGAACCGGGCTCGACCCTGAGGGCGGCCGATGTCGGGCACCGCGTCGTGGTGCGGAGATATGTCGGAGATGTCCGAGCCGGACGGCCGCTCTACACCGACATTCTCGGCCAACTCGTCGCGCTCGACGACCACGGGCTGCTCGTACGGACCGAGGACGGCACCGAGCACGCCATCGCCGCCGGGGACGTGGCGGCCGGCAGACGCGTCGGACCGCGCCCGACCAGGTACTCGGAGATCGTCGCCCTGGAGCGGGTGGCCGACGAGGCGTGGCCCGCGCCGGTACGCGAGCCGCTGGGCGACTGGACGCTGCGGTCGGCCGAGGGCTGGACCAATCGCGCGAACTCCGCCCTCCCCCTCGGCGATCCGGGCATGCCCATCGGCGACGCGATCGAGGCCTGCGTGACCTGGTACCGCCGGCGGGGGCTCACGCCACGCATCACCGTGCCGCTGCCGTTGCGCCGCGACGTCGCCGACGCGTTGACGGCCGCCGGCTGGCACGCCCAGCCGGTGGTACTGGTACAGACCGTGCCTCTTGGTGCTCGCTCCGCTCGCACGGGACCCGGATCAACCGTTCGCCTGGAAACCGAACCGTCAAAGGAGTTCCTGGCCGCGGCCCGCGTCCGGAAGACCTCGCTGCCGGACTCCGCGCACCGGGTGCTCACCGGGCCGGCGCAGGTCCGCTTCGCCGAGGTACGCGGTGACGACGGTGCCCTGCTCGCCATGGCCCGCGGCGCGCTGGTACGGACATGGCTGCACCTCGGTCTCGTCGAGGTGATGCCGGCCGCCCGACGCCTCGGTCACGCCACCCGGGTCTCCCTCGCGCTCATGGACTGGGGCCGCCGGGCCGGCGCCACGCGGGCGTTCCTCCAGGTCGAGGAGGCCAACACCCCCGCCGTCGCGCTCTACCACGGACTGGGCTTCGCCACCCACCACCGCTACGTCACCTACGCGCTCCGCTCAGACACACCCTCGCCGATCATGGACTTAGGTCCATGATCGGCGCCATTTTGTGTCCCTAACCTCATGATCGAGGCGACACCATCGAGATGTCGGGGTGACGAAGCGGACACGAAGGGGTGGACACGATGGCCGAAATCGATCGACGCAGCGTCCTGAAGAGCGCGGCCGCGGTGGCCGGCGGGGCCGTGGTCGGCGGACCTTTCGCGGGTTTCGTCGCCCGGGCGGCCTTCGCCCATGACGACGGGCCCAACCCTCGCGAGCTCCGCGAGATACCCGACCTGCGCGACGGGGAGAAGCGGCTGTGGCTGCCGGCGGGCTTCAAGTACCGCTCATTCCACGACACCGAGTTCACGGTCGTCCTGGACGACGGCACCACGCTGCCCGGCCGCCACGACGGCATGGGGGCCTTCGCCCGGAACAACGGCAACGTCGTGCTCGTCCGCAACCACGAGATCAACGGACCGGGTGCGCCGTTCGGCGACGCGACCAAGGCCTACGACAGCGCGGCCCGGGGCGGGACGACCACGACCGAGGTGACGCTGCACGGCGAGGTCGTCTCCGGCCGCACCAGCCTCAACGGCACCCAGATGAACTGCTCCGGCGGTCGGATGCCGTGGCGGAGCTGGATCACCTGCGAGGAGACGATCAACGGACCGGACGTCGGACCCGACTTCACGGGCGCCTCCAACGTCCCGCTGACCAAGCCGCACGGCTTCATCTTCGAGGTGCCGGTCAGCGGCGAATCCGACCGCCAACCGGTCACGCGGGCCGGCCGGTTCGCCCACGAGTCGGTCGCCTTCGACCCCTGGCACGGCGTGCTGTACCTGACCGAGGACAACTTCGGCTTCCCATCGGGCTTCTACCGGTACATCCCGAAGCGCAACCCCCTGCGTACCCATCGCCTCGACAACGAGGGCCGCCTGCAGATGCTCGCGGTCAAGGGCGTGCCCAACGCGAACCTGGCGGCCGCCCAACCGGCGGGCGCCACGTACGACGTGACCTGGGTCGACATCGACGACCCGGCGCCGTCGTTCCCGTACACACCGGGGCAGACGGCGCCGACCACGAACGACCAGGCGCTGGTGTACGTGGGCAACCAGGGCCGGGCGCAGGGGGCGGCCTACTTCTCCCGGCTCGAGGGCTCGGCCTACGACGACGGCGTGATCTACTTCACCGCGACCCAGGGTGGTGGGCCGGCCGAGACCAGCACCGGCCCGATAGCGGACGGGTTCGGCAACGGGTCCGGCCAGATCTGGGCGTACCACACGCGATCCCACCGCCTGCGCCTGGTGTTCGAGTCACCGGGCCCGGACACGCTCGACTTCCCGGACAACGTCACGACGAGCCCGCGCGGCACGCTCGTGGTGTGCGAGGACAACATCAACAACAACTTCCTCCGCGGGCTGACCCCGACCGGTCGGCTGTTCGACATCGCGCTCAACCGGCTGGTCGGCCGCAACGGCAACGACCGGTCCAACGACGAGTTCGCCGGGTCCACGTTCAGCCCGGACGGTCACACCCTGTTCGTGAACATCCAGGCGTCGGCCGGCATGACGTTCGCGATCTGGGGACCGTGGCGGAGCATCGGCGTCTGAGGTCCTGACCTAACCGCGGACGGGGCGGTGCGGACGGCGGTTGTACGACGTCTCGTAGTTGTGCAGCCGCCGGCTCCTCCAGTCCTTGCCGAACGCGACCGTGAACGCGAAGCCCAGGAACACCCCGATGCCGGCGATGGCGATGAACATGAGCACCTGGCCGACGAACGCGCCCAGGCCCTCCACGAACGGCTTCGAGCCGCCGGCGAACGGGCCGATGATCAGGCTCAGCAGCGCTCCGGCGACAACGGCCGCGCCGATGTCGAAGAACAGGCGCGAGAACGGGTAGCGGACGGCCCACCACACGCCGGCCGCGATGAGCAGAACACCGATGCTGATCATGCCCACCATGGCCACCTTGAGCTGGTTGGCCTCGTCGACGATCTCGAACTGCTTCGTGATCACCCGGGCGATGACGTTGATGACGAAGATGCCGATCGTGAGCAGCCCGATCGCCAGCCACCGCTGCCTCATCGCGTGGATCCTCCCGTTGTCGCAGGTGCTGGCGATGGTAGACGAGCCGACCGCGCTCCGTCACCCCGTCGCCCGACCAAGATCAGCCGGTCAGGAGCGGGGGCGGGGCGGGAGGATGATCCGGTACGCGCACAGGCCGATCGTGGCCGAGCCCGCCAGCAGGTACACGGTGGCGACCCAGTTGCTCTGGTAGAGCACGAGGTCACCCTCCGTGGTCCGGCTCGACCAGACGAACGACACGGCCACCCAGAGCAGGCCGGGGAGCAGCCCGAGGAACTTGTGCCCGGTCACCCGGTACGCGAACCAGATCAGCGCGGCGTTCCCGACGATCGCGATCGGCACGGCGACCGGCACCAGCAGGGCGCCGACGCGGAACGCGCTGATGAAGGCGCCGTACGCGGCGAGGACCAGGGCGCCCCAGACCGCGATCGCCGCGCCGAGGCCCTTCAGGCCCAGATCCAGCCAGTGCCGTACCGGGGAAGGGTCCGTCGACACGGCCGGCGGGGAGGTCTCCACATCGACAGTCACGACACGGCCACCGGCAGACCGGCGAAGAGATCCGGCTCCCAGCCGTCATCCGTACCGCGCTGGCCGGCGACCAACTCGTAGTACTCGACGCCGAGGAAGTCCGCGCCGAACCCGGACGCGATCGAGTACAGCCACGAGTCCCCCGGTATCTGCGTGGCGTGGGCCCGGACCGCGGCCATCTTCGCGTCCGCGAACTCGCGGGCCTCGATCCGGGCGGCGATCCGCTCGTCGGGTACCGCGAACGGCAGATCCTCCACGTCCTCGATGCCGGCGAACGGGTTCTGGGCGCTGTCCGCGAAATGCTCGAGGCCGGCCAGCATCACGCTGCGGGGCACGGCCGTCCAGTACACCTTGTCCGGCGCGACCCCGTCGGCCTTGGCCAGCTCGGCGGCCCGCATCGCCACCCGGTGCGACTGGATGTGGTCGGGATGGCCGTACCCGCCGTTCGGGTCGTACGTGACGAGGACCTGCGGCCGCAGTTCGGCCAGCACCTCGAGCAGGTGGCCGGCGGCCTCGTCCAGGTCGGCGCCCCAGAAGGCCCGGGGGTGGCCGTTGGCCGGGGTGCCCATCATGCCGGAGTCGCGGTAACGGCCCACGCCGCCGAGCACGCGGTGGTCGGTCACGCCGAGCGCCTCGCAGGCCCGCTCGAGCTCGACCAGCCGGTAGCCGCCGAGCTGGTCGCCGTCGGCCGCGGCCAGCCCGGCCAGGCGGGGCACGTGGATCTCACCCTCCTCGCCGAGGGTGCAGGTGACGAGCGTGACGTGGTCGCCCGCGGCCGCGTACCGGGCCATCGTCGCCCCGGTGCTGATCGTTTCGTCGTCGGGATGGGCGTGGACGAAGAGCACCCGGCGTGTGGACTCCTCTGGCGTCACCCGCCCAACTCTACGCGGGCGACCGTGCGACGATCGCGGGGTGGAATATCCGGAACTGGCCGCACGGACCAGGGGCTTCACCGCCGGTGCCCCCCGGTCGGTGGCCGTCAGCGCGGACGGTGCGCGGGTGTTCTTCCTCCGCTCGACCGGGTCGACGGATCCGGTCACCCGGCTCTGGATGTTCGATGTCGCCGACGGCTCGGAGCGGCTGATCTGCGACCCGGCCGACATCCCCACGGCGGGCGAGTTACCGGACGCCGAGAAGGCTCTGCGCGAACGGCTGCGGCTGAGCGCGGCCGGCATCGGTTCGTACGCGATCGATGCCGCCGGGCGCGTCGTGGCGTTCCCGCTCGCCGGCACACTGGTCGTGGCCGATGTGGTCACCGGCGAGGTGCGGCCGCGCGTCACGACCGGCTCGGTCGTCGACCCGCGCCCCGATCCGACCGGCACCAAGGTCGCGTACGTCAGCAATGGCGGCCTGCACGTCCTGGACCTGCGCACCGACGTCGACGTGGTGCTGGCCGCCGAGGTGGACGCGTCGGACGTGACATGGGGGCTGGCCGAGTTCATCGGCGCGGAGGAGTTCGGGCGGTTCCGGGGTTACTGGTGGGCGCCCGACGGCCGCTCCGTGCTGGCGGCCCGGGTCGACAACGCGCGCGTGGCCCGATGGCACCTGCACGACCCGGCCGACCCGGCGAGCCCGTCCCGGGAGATCGCCTATCCGGCCGCGGGCACCGCGAACGCCGAGGTGACCCTGCACCTGCTCGACCTGGACGGCGGCTGGGTCGACGTGCACTGGGACCGGGAGACGTACCCCTACCTGGTGTCGGTCGCCTGGAGCGAGGTGGGCGGCCCGCTGGTCACCGTGCTGCGACGCCTGCAGCAACACGGCCTGGTGCTGGCCGTCGACCCCCGCACGGGCGAGACGCAGGTCCACGCCGAGCTGGCCGATCCGCGCTGGGTGGAGCCGATCGACGGCTCACCCCGGTACCTGCCGGACGGGCGCGTCCTCATCGGCGGCGAGCTGGCCCACGACGGCTATGACGCCCGCTGCCTGTTCGCCGACGGCGGGCTGCTCACGCCGGTATCCCTGTACGTGCGCCGCGTCTGCGGGCAGGTCGGCACCGACCTGCTCGTGGAGGCGAGCGAGGGCGAGCCGAGCGAGCAGCACGTGTACCGGGTGGGCACCCGACCAACACTGGCCACAGTGGACGTGCGGCGACTCACCCCCGACCCGGGATGGCACGTGGGTCACGCCGGCGGCGAGACCGTGGCCATCGGCGCCCTCTCGCTGGACCACCCCGGGACGCGGTGGACGGTGTACGCGCGCAGCGTCGAGGTGGGTCGCCTGGCCTCCCACGCCTCGCCGCCGCCGTACGCGCCGCGTCCGGTCATCGAACGCGTCACCGATCGGCGCCTGCCCACCGGCGTGCTCTATCCGCGCGGCCACGTGGCCGGCCGGCGCCTGCCGGTGCTCGTGGACATCTACGGCGGGCCGGGCCACCAGGAGGTACTGGCCGCGCGCGCCTACTGGCACCAGCGCCAGTGGTGGGCCGACTCCGGGTTCGCGGTGGTGGTCGTGGACAACCGCGGCACGCCGGGGGTCGCGCCCTCGTTCGAGAAGGCCATCCATCGACGGGTGGCCGACGTCGTGCTGACCGACCAGGTCGACGCGCTCGCGGCGCTCACCGAGAAGCACCCCGACCTGGACCTGACCCGGGTCGCGGTGCGCGGCTGGTCCTTCGGCGGTTGGCTGGCCGGGCTGTGCGCGCTGCGCCGGCCGGACGTGTACCGCTGCGCCATCGTCGGCGCGCCGGTGGCCGACTGGAGCCTGTACGACACCGCGTACAGCGAGCGCTACCTGGGCCTGCCCGGCGACGCCGGTGACCTGTACGCGCACAACTCGCTGCTCGAGGCGGCGGGCGAGCCGGTCGTCTCGCCCGATGACGCCCGCCCGATGCTCCTGCTGCACGGCATGGTCGACGACAACGTGGTGGTCGCCCACACCATGCGCCTGTCCGCGGCGCTGCTGTCGTCCGGCCGGCCCCACTATGTCGTCCCGCTCACCGGCGCGACGCACATGGCCGCCGGCGGCCTGTCCTACCGGCTGCTCAGGCTGGAACTGGAGTTCCTCCGCCGCCACCTGTAACGACCGGCCCTGGTGTGTGTATGCAGGGACCCCCTGCAACACCTTCTGTTCAACAGGGTCACCCTACCGACACCGGGCGGGCCGACCCGCACGACCGCGGACCCGGGGCGGCGGCGCCGAAGGGGTAGCGCCGCCGCCTCTTCTCCGGATCGCGTCGGTGATCCGTACTCGTCCCCCGTTTCCAACCCGGAACGACGGATCGCTGCGTTCGGAGCCTGGAGTCACTACATCGGGACGCCGGCAGGGCACCGCTACTTTCGCCGAGAAAACCGGCCGGGTCCAGGCAGTTGGGAGGCGACTAAGCGGCAGCTTCGGGCCGCCAGCGGGCCGGGGCCGGGCAGCCGGCGACCCCACCGTATGGCACGATGTGATCACCGTTCGAAATCGACTTCCGGGTGAGCCGTTGTTCGCAGATCTGGTTCGTGCGCATCGACACCGGCTGGGCCTCACGCAGGACGAACTCGCCACCAACAGCGGTGTGGCGGTACGTACCATTCGCTCCATCGAGGCGGGCCGGGTCGCCCGGCCGAGACCCGGCACCGTACGGATGCTGGCCGACGTCTTCGCCCTCACCGGCGAGGAGCGTGACCAGTTCCATGACGCGGCGATCGACGTCGACGCGGCCGACCTCGTGCCGGCCGCGCCGAGGGAGGCGTCGGTACCGGCGCAGCTGCCGGCCGACGTGCCCGGGTTCACCGGACGCGACGAGGAGTTGTCCGCGCTCGACGCGCTGGTCGGGTCGGCGTTGACGCCGGCGGTGGTCATCTCGGCGGTGTCGGGCACCGCCGGGGTCGGCAAGACCGCCCTGGCCATCCGGTGGGGACACCGAACCGCTGGCCACTTCCCCGACGGCCAGCTGTACCTGAACCTGCACGGGTACGACCCCGAGCAGCGCATGCCCGCCGCCGACGCCCTGGCCCACCTGCTCGAGGCCCTGGGTACGCCGGCGCGGGAGATCCCGCTCGAGCTGGACGCCCGCGCGGCCAGGTACCGCACCCAGGTCTCGGGCCGGCGCCTGCTGATCGTGCTCGACAACGCCGGCGACGTCGAACAGGTGCGTCCCCTGTTACCGGGGTCGCCATCGTGCGCGGTGGTGGTCACCAGCCGAGACCGCATGGCCGGTCTCGTGGCCCGCGACGGCGCCCACCGCATCGACCTCGATCTCCTCCGACGCGACGACGCGGTGGCGCTGCTGCGGCGCCTCGCCGGACCCCGCGTCGACGAGGACCCGGGCGCCGCCGCCGCGTTGGCCGACCAGTGCGCCCGCCTGCCGCTGGCCCTGCGCGTCGCGGCCGAGCTGGCCATCGCCCGGCGGGACGTCGCCCTCGCCGAGCTCGCCACCGAACTCGCCGATCAGCGGCGGCGGCTCAATCTCCTCGATGCCGGCGGGGATCCCCGTACCGCCGTCACCGCGGTGTTCTCCTGGTCGGTGCGCCACCTCTCCCCCGATGCCGCCCGGCTGTTCCGCCTGCTCGGCCTGCACCCCGGGCCCGACATCTCGGCCGCCGCGGCGGCCAGCCTGGCCGGGCTGCCGCCGGATCAGGTGCACGGTCCGCTGACCGAACTGGTACGAGCCAGCCTGCTCACCGAGCACGCGCCGGACCGGTACTCCTTCCACGACCTGTTGCGTGACTACGCCACCGAACTCGCGCGCGACGTCGACCCGGAGCCGGCCCGCCGCGCCGCCCTCACGCGACTGTTGGACCACTTCGTCCACACCGCCCACGCGGCCGACCGGCTCCTGAACCCGCGGCGGGATCCGATGCCGATCCCCCTCGCCGAACCCGCCGGGGGCACCGCGGTCGAGCCACTCGGCGACTACCAGCGGGCGATGGACTGGTTGACGGTCGAACATCCGGTCCTGCTGGCCGCCCTCCGGCGCGCCGCCGCCACCGGCTTCGACGCCCGTGCCTGGCAACTGGCCTGGTCCCTGGCCACGTTCCTGGACCGCCGTGGGCATTGGCACGACCGCGCCTCGGCCTGGCAGACGGCGCTGCCGGCCGCGCGCCGACTGGCCGACCCGGAGGCGCAGGCGTTGGCGCACCGGGGCTTCGCCGGCGCGTGCATCGGCCTTCGGCGCTTCGACGAGGCACAGCATCACCTCCAGGCCGCGCTCGACCTGTTCATCGAGGCGGAGGACGTGGCGGGTCAGGCCCTCACCTATCGGACCATGGCGTTGCTGTGCTCCCAGCGGGGCCGCCCGGATCAGGCTCTCCCGCACACGGAACAGGCCCTGCGGCTCTACCGCGCGGCCGGGCACGAGTCCGGTACGGCCAACGCGCTCAACGGCATGGGTTGGTGCCACGCCGAGCTGGGCGACTACCGACAGGCGCTCAACTACTGCGAGCAGGGTCTGGCTCTGTTGCGACGACTCGGCGACCGCAAGGGCGAAGCGGCCACCTTGGACAGTCTGGGCTACGCGCATCATCATCTGGGCCATCGCGCCGAGGCCGTCGACTGCTACCGCCACTCGGTCGACGTCTACCGGGAGCTGGGTGACCGCTACAACGCGGCCGACTCACTCGTCCGCCTCGGCGACGCCCACCTCGGCGCCGGCGACACCCGGGCCGCCCACGCCGCCTGGCTGGAGGCCCTCGATCTCCTCACCGACCTCCAGCACCCCGAGGCGGGCGCCGTGCGGGCCCGGATCCACCGGATGGCCTCGCTCTAGTCGCGCCGACCACGCCCTCGGCGTCCACGAACGCGACGCCGAGGGCGGGTCCAGGCGCGCCGTCACACCACGAGCCGTAGGGGGAATTACGTACCCGTGGGGACGTCCGCCGACCGGAGAATGGCCGTCTCCCGGGCGGCGGTGGCCTGGGCGGGCAAGGCTCGACATGCACTGTCGTGGATACCGACGGCGGGGTCCAGGCATTTGACCGGCAACTTGAAGGCAGCTTCGCCCGGCCGGGACCGGTACGGCCGGCGACGCCATCCGCGCCCATGGCCATCATGGACAGTCCACAAGAGATCGCAACCGGACCGGCCCGGCTCCGGCCCCGGCCGACATCGGTGTGTGACAGGCTGGACGCCATGACGCACCTCGACGTGGCCGCGGCCGCGGTGGAGGCCGCCCTGTCGGCCGGGGCCCGCTACGCCGACGCCCGCGTGATGCACCGTCGGCACGAGTCGGTGAGCGCCCGCGACGGCGACGTCGACGACCTGAGCCAGACCGAGGACGCCGGAGTGGGCGTCCGCGCCCTGGTCGGCTCGGGCTGGGGATTCCACGCGGTGGCCGACCTGTCGTCGGCCGCGGCCACCCGGGCCGGCACCACCGCGGCCGCGACGGCGGCGGCCAGCGCCCGGGTCGCCGGGCCGGCGGCCAGGTTGCTGCCGGGCGCGCCCACCACGGCGACCTGGGCCTCGCCCTGTGAGGTCGATCCCTTTTCGGTACCTCTGTCGGAAAAGGGAGATCTATTGGTGTCGGCGACCGCGGCGATGCGCGGCACGGGCGTCGACCTGGCCGAGGGCGTCTACCAGGCCTGGGACACCCGGAAGTGGTTCGCGTCGAGCGAAGGTCACCGGATCGAGCAGCACATCCGTGAGTGCGGCGCCGGAATCTGGGCCACGGCGGTCGGCGAGGGCGAGACCCAACGCCGCTCGTACCCGTCCCACCGCGGCCACTACGCGTCCCGGGGCTGGGAGTTCATGTCCGAGCTGGACCTGATGGGCAACGCCGAGCGGATCGCCGAGGAGGCCCGGGCGCTGCTCACGGCGCCGCCCTGCCCGGCGGCGACCACCACAATCGTCCTCGGCAGCGAGCAGATGGCCCTGCAGATCCACGAGTCCGTGGGCCACGCGATCGAACTGGACCGCATCCTCGGCTGGGAGGCCGCCTTCGCCGGCACGTCCTGGCTCGACCTGCGGCGGCTGGGATCACTACGGTACGGCTCCGACCTCATGAACATCGTGATCGACCCGACCGTGCCGGGGGCACTGGGCAGCTTCGGGTACGACGACGAGGGCACGCCGGCCACGCCCCGCCACGCCGTGCGCGAGGGCGTGTGGGTCGGCGTGCTGGCCGGCCGGGACTCGGCGGCGGAGGCCGGGCTGGACTACGGCGGCAGCCTCCGGGCCGACGGGTGGGCCCGCCTGCCGATCGTGCGCATGACCAACGTCGGCCTCGAGCCCGGGCCGCACACGCTCGACGAGATGATCGCCGCCACCGACGAGGGCATCCTCATGGACGTCAACCGCTCGTGGTCCATAGACGACAAGCGGCTGAACTTCCAGTTCGGGTGTGAGATCGGGTGGGAGATCCGCGACGGTCGCCTCGGGCGCATGCTCAGGAACCCCACCTACACCGGGATCGGCCCGCGGTTCTGGGCGTCGATGGACATGGTCGGCTCGGAGGTGACGGCCTGGGGCACGCCGAACTGCGGCAAGGGCCAGCCGGGCCAGGCCGCGCACACCGGTCACCCCACCGGCCCGGCCCGCTTCCGGGACGTCCGCACCGGAGTCCGCGGATGAACGCCGCCCCGGCCGAGATGGTTCTGGACCTCGTACGGGCGGCCGCGCCCGACGCCGAGGCGGAGGTGGTCGCGGAGTCCGCCGACCTCGGCCTCACCCGTTTCGCGAACTCCTACATCCACCAGAACGTGTCGGACGCCACCACCTCGGTGGGGCTGCGCCTGCACGCCGGCGGCGGCACGGCCACGGGCTACACCAGCCGCGCGGACCGCGACGGCCTCGCCGATCTGGTGGACCGCACGCTGGCCGCGGCGCGCCTCTCGCCACCGGATCGCCGCTGGGCCGGGCTGACGCCGCCGACCATCGTGCCCGACCTCGCCGGGCGGGACGAGGCGACCGCCTCGGCGTCACCGGCCGAGCGGGCCGAGCGGGTCCGGGCCTTCGTCGACGCGGCCGCCGGGCTGGAGGCGGCCGGGTACTGCCAGACGCTGGGGTGGACGGTCACGTTCGCGAACTCGGCCGGGCACGCCGCCTCGGCCCGCACGGCCGCCGCCACCATGGACGCGATCGCCCGCGATGGCCTGTCCGACGGGCTCGCTCGCCTGTCCGTACGCCGCCTCGCCGACCTCGACGGGGCCCGGCTGGGTGAGCGGGCGGCCCGGAAGGCGCGGGCCGGGCGCGATCCCGTCGAGCTGCCGCCCGGCCGGTACGAGGTCGTCCTGGAGCCCACGGCCGTGGCCGACGTGCTCCTCATGGTCGCCGGCTACGGACTCAACGCGAAGGCGGTGGCCGAACGGCGCTCCTTTGTGGAGCTGGGGTCGGCCCAGTTCGACCCGGCCGTCTCCCTTGTGGACGACCCGGCCGAGGTGGACGGGCCCGCGCTGCCATTCGATGTGGAGGGCACTCCTCACCGGCGCACCGTGTTCGTGGCGGCCGGCGCCGTCCGTTCGCTGGCCCACGACCGGCGCACGGCCGCTCCGGCCGGCACCGTGTCGACCGGGCACGCCGTGCCGGGCGGAGCGGCCGCGGGCGCCGTCCCCGCCGGACTCACGCTGCTGCCGGCCCCGGGACCCGCGCGCGCGGAGCGAGCGCCAACCGGCCCGGAGGCCGACGCCTCGGTCGCCGAACTGGTCGGGCAGGTCGCCCGGGGACTGCTCGTGACCGACACCTGGTACACGAGGGTCCTCGACCCGCGCACCCTCGTGGTCACCGGACTGACCCGCAACGGCGTCTGGCTGATCGAGGACGGAGCCGTGACCCGCCCGGTGCAGAATCTCCGCTTCACCCAGTCCTACCCGCTCGCCCTGGCGCCCGGCTCGGTCCTCGGCGTGGGGTCGTCGGCACCGACCCTGCCGGCGTCGTGGGGGGCGACGCTGAGCTACCGCGCGCCCGCGCTGCGGCTGGCCGCCTGGAACTACACCGGCAACGCATCCGGCTGACGCCCGACCCAGGTGCGCCGCCGCTCGAGATTTGCGCCGATCATGGACCTGGGTCCATGATCGGCACGTTTCGGCGTCCCTAACCTCATGATCGCGACCGCTTGATCACGACTGGATCACGGTGATCTTGACCCGGGAAACTCGACCGGCGACTCTTGACCGGACCGGATACCGTCGTTCCACAGTGGCCCCCAGGGAGACGACAATGACCGCCAACACCCCGGAGCCGGAGGCGTCGTCGTCCTCCGCCCCGGCGCAGCCCACACCGACCGCGAAGCCGGTCACGAACGCGGACACGACCGGGCAGCAGCCGGTGTTGGCGGCGCCCACCGGCCCGACCACCGCCACCGCGCCGACGGCGGCCGGACCCACCACGGCGGCCGGACCCACCGCGGCCCCCGGTAAGGACCTGGTCAAGGTCGCGCCGGCCAAGGCCGCCCCGCCGCCCAGGAAGCCGCCGGCCGGGCCACGCCGCTCCAGCGCCGGGGCCGCGGCGACGGTCACCGCGGTCGCCTCGCTCCTGATCGCCGTCGGCGCGATCGCCATCGCGGTCTATGCGCTGGACGTGGCCCGGGAGGCCAAGAGCCAGGCCGCCATCGCGGCGAGCGGCAACCGGCCACCCGCGGCCGCACCGACGCCGGCACCGAGCGCCACCGTGGCCCCCACCCCGACGCCCGGGCCGACGACCCCGGCCTTTACCGCCGAGCTGTCCGGAGCGGTGCTACGCATCCCGCCGGCCGAATCCCTGTGCGCCTCCGTGTACGTGGACGTGGACACGCTGCGGATCGGCGACTACACCGGGCACGAGTTCTATGTCAGTCGATGCCAGGGGCAGCATGTGATCCGCATCGACCGCAAGGACGGGGCGGTCCCCACGTCGCCGAGCCCGACCCCCGAGATGTGTGCCTCGCAGCTCAACGGCGCCGCGTCGGCTCCCGAGATCGTGCTCGACGTCCGCGCCGGCCTCACGTTCTGCCTCCTCACGTCGAAGTCGGACGCCCAGCAGCAGGGCATGCCCCAGCGGCTGGCCATCGTCGAGGTCCGCGCCGTCGGGTCCGACCAGTCCCTCGCCACGGTGATCAGCACCTACCGCGTCCCCGCCTGACCACCCGACCTCGCCGATCATGGACTTAGTACTGCAACGGCGGTTCGATCTGGGCGTGGCGTTCGGCGGAGTTCTGGCGTTGTCTCGGCGTGAGGGAAGCGCTGAGTGTGTGGCAGGACGAGCTT
>Ga0307415_100000001_pt1 | contig 182929 bp, 148 predicted proteins | sample DK1Cmetagenome_FD_204524 | JGI IMG/M metagenome (GOLD analysis project Ga0307415, IMG submission 204524) | Maize rhizosphere microbial communities from greenhouse at UC Davis, California, United States - DK15-C-2 | ecosystem: Host-associated > Plants > Roots > Rhizosphere > Soil | place... | reverse complement strand
GTCGGGCCGCCGGGTGGCGGCGGGACCGAAGTGGTGGTGGTCAGCGACCCGCGACAAGGCCGAGTCCGGTGCTGGCGATGGTGACGGTCGGGGTGGGGTCGACAAGGCGCAGCACCGCGCCGGCGGGAACGATGGCGGGCTCGCCTACCTCGAACGTGATGAGCCACCAGCCGTCGCGGCCCCGCCAAGGCGCGGCGGCGACGGTAGAGATGGCGCCATCGGCGGCGACGACCTCGTCGCCGATGCGCAGGCGGTGGACCGGTTCGAGGCGGAAGCCTTCTGCCGGCTGCACCACCCACGGCGCGACGGTGCGGATGCGTGGGCCGCCGGTGGGCGGGTACAGGGTGACGCCGACGGCGGTGTGGGCGACGGAGACGACGGTGGCGGGCAGCCACGCGGCGCGGGCGTTGACGTGTACGGCCTGTCCCGGTCGCAGCTCGGGTCGGGGCAGGCTCGGTGTGAGGGGATGGGTGGTCATGCGGGACTCCTTTGCGGAGAAGGGAGTCCGGGCACGGCCACTCGGCCGTGCCCGGATGCGCGGGTGGCCGGGCTCGGCCAGAGGGGTTCGCCGGGCGTCGTGGGACGTCGGCAGGCGTAAGGCGGTCAGGCCCTGCGCGGGTGGTGGTCGCCTGTCCGCCGCAGCCGATGGTGGGTCGGGGCCAGCTCCTCGCTGCCTGACAGGTGTGATGGGTGGAGTCGCCGGGTTGCTGGTGACGACCGACGGCGCCGCCCACAGGACGCGGACTTGCCCGCCGCCCGGCGGTGTGCCGCCGGCGGGTTCTGCGGCTTAGCCCCGTCGTACTGCGGGAAGCGTGGCCGCCAACGTGGCTGTCTTGGTCGCGGTGCGCCACATCGAGACGGCGTTGGCGCGGATGTCGGCGATTCCGTCCTCCTGCTCCCGCACGGTGAACGGCAAGCTTGCGTGCGGACCGACGCGGAACGCAGGCAGGTCGTAGTGCTCGCGGGCAACGGCGTCGGCGTCAGCGGCCGTGTACTCGTAGAAGTCGCTCACGTTGAGCCCGTCGATTGGGGTCTCCCGGTTGCCGGTGCAGGCGATGACGAGGTCGTAGGTGCGGCCCTCGACGAGTACCGTGCCGGGCAGCGCGACCGGCCGGGCCCGACGACCCACCACCGCCAGGCGTCGCATGCCAAGACGGTCCGGCCGCAGGTAGCGGCCGATGGCCTGGTACCGGCCCCGGATCAGTTGCTGCCACCCGTCGCAGGTGGTCGGAAGGTCGTCGGCGTAGAGGTCGATCCGGTCCACGCTGTCCAGCGCGGCGGCGGCCATGGGCGGTTGCGGCGCGATGCCGAGCAGCGACTCGACGGCGCACTTGCCGGAGTCACCACCGCCGAGCACCGCGACGCGGCGCACCCCGCGCAGCGGCCACACGCCTGCCATGCGCTGCATGAACTGGGGGAAGGTGAGGATGGTGACGCCGTTGGCGACGTCCCGGTCGCCTGGGTCGCCCAGTCCCCGCGCGTCGATGACGCGCCCGGCGGGCAGCGGGTCACGGTTGGCGATCTCGATCTGCACTCCGGTTCGGTCACCGGTGACGGACAGGACCGTGGTGTTGGTCACGACCTGCGCGTACTGGGCCAGCGCCAGCCGGATCACCAAGGCCATGTCGGCGTTGGTTTGGTACTCCAGCATCGAGATGTTCGCTGCCTGGATCGGTGCGCCCGGCAGGTAGTTCAGGCTGGCCGACTGGTCGCCGGCCAGCCCGGCACTGCCTGGACGGTTGCGGGAGTTGAGGTAGAACGTGGGTCGTGCGGTCATCGCGAACGCGCCGCCGGCCCGATCGTTGCGTTCCAGCACCAGCGGCTTGGGGTATCCGCTGAGGACACGGACGGCGGCATAGACCGCGGCGTGGAATCCGCTGCCGATGATGACCTCACGGTCGATGCTGGCGGAGGCCAGCGCGTCTAGTTGACGCGGCTCGTCGGACCAGGAGGCGTCCAGGACCTGGTCGGCGACCTCGCGGCCGTACGGGTCCAGGGCAATGCCGGTGAGCTTGGCCGCCAGCGGGCTTGCGAACTCGGACTGCCGTTGCATCATCGCCCGCATTCCCTCTGCGGCCGCCGACCTTACCGCTACGGCGGTAAGCAGCGACTCGATCTGTGCGGACGGCTCGACGGCGTCGACGGTCAGTGGCGTTGTGTCGGGCACGGTGGTCCTCCTTCGGGAGTTCGCCGGAGTTCCACGCCGGGCCATGTCCACCCCCGGGCCGTCCCCGGGGGTTGGGCACGCGGCCGGCGCGGTCCTCCGGATGGGCAGACGGATGGATAGCTGGATCTGGTGATTCACCAGACCCGGGTAGGGGTAGATCCCCGACCGGTCGGCTCGGCGACGAGCAGCCGGTGCCGGTCGCTGGTGCGGGTCGGTGACGAAACTGATATACACGTCGGGCCGGGCACGGCCAGATGAAAGGCGGCCTCGCCGCTGGTGGCGGCGATCGGCCGGTCCACCCGATGCGACCGGTCGGGCGTCGGGCTTGCTCGCGGCGACCGATACCGGCCTCGACGTCACTCCGGGGTCGTCGCGCGGTTGGTCACGTGGTGCAGCTGCTGCTCGACCTGGGCGATGAGGTGCTCGACCCGGTCCAGTTCGTCGCGGAACCGTCGGGCGGCGTTGCGGTATCCGGCCGGGCTGGGTTCGATGTCGATGACGCCGGGCTCGGTTGCGGGCGGGATGGTTTGGGCCGGTCGCTCGGGGCGGTTCGCGCCGGCGTCGGCCTCGGTGATGGCCTGCCGCCACCGGTGGGCAGTGTTGTGCAGGCAGGTCCGCAGAAACTGCAGATCCTCGACGCTCAGCGGCAGCGCCACCGTGCCGGGATCGGTGAGCAGCATCCGGTAGATGGCCGCGACGTGGAACCGGTCGCCGTCGGTGGTGTAGACGGTGAACCGGGTGCCGGTGTCCAGCACCTGGAAGGTGAAGGCGTACCGGTCGCGCAGGTCGGCGAGATACCGGTCGCAGCAGAGCACGCGAACTCGTTCGGTTCGTGCGTTGGACGGGTTGCCAGGTGACCTCACTTTGTTCCTCCTATGTGGTGGGGTCGGGCGCTCGGAGGCGTGGTGCGGCCGGGGCCCGAGGGCCCCGGCGCACGGGGTCAGTCGATCTCCGCCGGTTCGATGGCTCGACCGACGTGGGCGACCACGCGGATCGGTGCCCGCCGGGTCTGGCCGGTCGCCTCGTGGTCCAGCCGCTGCCACCGGGCGATGTATTCGGCGGCAGTGAAGGGCCGGCCCTGTTCCTGCATCTCGCGCCGAGCGGCCGAGGCGGTTGTGCGGGTGTCGAACATGGCGTCGATGACGCTGGGGTGGAACATGTGTGGGTCTCCTTCCCACGGGCCTCCCTGTTGGGTGGCGGGAGCGCGAGCCGGCGGAGTCGAACCGCCGCTTGCATCCGGAGGTTTGGCTCGCTGCGGGTCGCGGAGCTGGGCTCGACGCGCACCCGGCATACGGGGGTCGCTGTGCTTGGGCGGCGCAGCGGTGCCTCGGCGCACGCCGATGGCGGGCGAATGCACGGCCGGGGCTGGGGCTGCGGGCGGAGCGTGCCGCTGTGGGGCGCTCTACGCCGCGGTGCCTCGCCACGATCCGGACTGTTGGGGTGTGAGGTTGGTGTCCGGCTGCCAGCGGGGGCGTGGCAGCCGGACGGCGGTGGTGGGGTCAGACGGTGAGCAGGTCGAAGGCTCTGGTCTTGAGGGCTTCGGCCGCGCCGCTGACGGCCCGGTTGGCGCGGGCGGTCTCGTCCTTGGCGGGCTGGTAGTGGTCGATGTACTCGACGAGGGCCTGGTAGCCGGCCCAGTGGGTGCCGCGGACGTCGGCCTGGGTGTCGGCGTCACGGGCCAGGTAGCGGATGGTGGCGGCGCGCTGCTTGGCGTTGTTGCGGGAGCGTTCGGTGGCGTCGGTGGCCAGCGGCCACAGCTGGGTGACCACCCGGTCCAGTTCGTCGAGGACGAGCTGCGCGTTGAGCATGCGTTCGGCGGCGGCCTGGAAGGTGTCCATGTAGGTCCACATCAGGCCGATCGCTTCCCGCGCTTGGGCGATCTGGGAGTTGACGTTGGAGGTGTGCCGGAACAGGTACGTGCCCTTGGTGGCGTCGAACGCGGCCCGTTGGGTGTTGGCGCACACCACCCGTATCGGGGTGGCGTCCACGCGTAGGGAGGCGGTGCCGTCGTGGCTGGTGGTGGCGACCAGGTACAGGTCGAAGTTGTCCACCCCGGCCACCCGCATGGCGTCGGGCAGTTTCATCGTGACGAACACCGACTTGCCGTTGCGCAGGCTGCCGGCGGTTTCGAAGTGGGCGCCGCCGGTCTCGTCGACGAGTCGGTCGAGGATCTCGGCGCACTGCTCGTTCTGTACCACGCCGTACTCATCACCGACGATGCCCAGGTAGTCGGTCTCGCCGGTGACGACGTTGCGTCGTACGGTCATGCGCTTGTCGTCGCAGGGGATGCGGTGCTCGACGCCGTCGACGACCTCGACGCCGAACACGGGGATCTTGCGGACGGCCCAGCCGCCGAGGAACGCCTTGGCCATGATTTCCTCGGCGCTCATGCATGCCTCGGTGACGGTGCCCAGGCGGTGCCAGGCGGAGAGGCGGGCGCTGGCGAAGGCGGTGGCGCCGTTAGCCAGTCGCTCCAGTTCGTGTGCCATGAACTGTCCTTTCTGGATCGTTGTGGGCTGACGGTGGAGGGGCCAGCCCGCCCGTGCGGCGTTGCGCGGGCGGGCCGGCCGTCGTGTTGGGTCAGGTGTCGATGAGGTGCTCGCGCTGGTACGGGTTGTCGCGGTCTTCGGCGAACAGGTCCTCGTACCAGTCGGCAGCGTTGGCGAGCAGGCCGGCGACGGTCTCGTCGTCCAGCCCGCCGTCGGCGTCGGGCTCGTCGTCGACGTGCCACAGCCGCCCTCCGGCGCCGTCGTGGACGGCGACCAGCTCGGCGGTGTAGCCGTCGCCGTCGGCGCGGAGGGTGAACGTGACCCGGTCCGCGCCGGGGAAGGCTTCCCGGATGGTGATGCCGGCGTCGGCGGCGAGCAGCGACGCGTAGTGCTGCTGGGCCCGCATGACCTCGTCGTAGGCTGCGGTGCGGGCGTTGCTGCGCTCCTCGGGCGGGAGCTTTGTGTACTCGGTGACGCTGACCATCAGCGGTCTCCTTTCCGGCCTTGGCGGCCACCGCGCCACCCGGCACTGGCCGGGGAGCGGGGAAGCGACCAGGACCGTCGGGACGGGGGTACACAGCCGCTTGGCGCAGCGGCTTCGGCTGGGATCGCGTGGTGAGCGATCCCGGCCGAAGCCCCGAGGTCAGTTCACCGTCGGACGGGGCCGGCGTGCCGGTGGGCGGGACCGGCGTCGACGAGGGCCTTCAACGCATCCATCAGGTCGCGGCGGCGGCGCGGGTCGTCTCGGGGGTCGGGTCCGATCGCGATGGAGTGGGCCTTGTCGATGGTTGCCAGGTACGCGATGTCGTACTCGGGTAACGCGATCGCATATCCGTGCACGCCGTGGAGCAGGCCCGGATGCTTGGCCATGCCCAGGGCGAGTGCGTGCAGGACGGTGGTGATTCCGTACTGATCGACGGCGGCTGGATCGAGCTGGTCGACGTTGGCGGTGAACGATCCGCGCTCGCGGCAAACTGTGACCACGGCCGCGGAGTCGCTGTCGGCGGCGGCGCGGCGGACGGCTGCCTCAGCGCTGGAATCGGCGCACGGTTGGCGGGGTTGGCGTGGTGCGGTCATGATGCTCCTTCATCGACGTGGTGTTCTCACGGTCTTTCGTGGCCTGGCGGCCACCGCGCCGGCCGGCGCCGGGCCGGAGGGCGGGGAAGCGGCCAGGAACGTGGAGTGATTGCCGGGGGTTCCCGTGGCGGAACCCCCAGCCGCGCGGCCTTGTTCAGACCGCGGGGCTGACCGGTGCGGTGGCCAGCCCGATCCGCGCGTCCGCGACCTGGGCAGGTCGCGGTGTCGGTGGTGTGCGTCGCCGCCCTCGGCGGGGCGGCTGTTTGGCCGCACCGTTTTGGCGGGCGGCTTGGCGGCTGCGGGCCCCTTTGCGGCCGGCCTCGACCCTCACCGGGTCTTTGATCGGTTTCCCGGGCCGAGCCATGATCTCCACGACGACGAGCAGCGCGAGCGGCGGCCACGCGGCGACCGCGATGCTCAGTGGGTCCATCCCGTGGTGGACCATCGTGGAGGCGACGTTGGCGCAGACGGACACGACCGCGCCCAACCAGAACGCGAACCGTGCCCAGCCGCGCGCCTTTCGGCCGTTGGCCTTGTCCTCGGCCATCGCCAGGGTGGCGACCAGCAGCATGCCGTCCACGGACAGCGGGAGGGTGGCCGCCAGCCAGACCTGTTGGTGGCCCATGAGGGCCACGTCGTACATGTGCCAGTACGAGTTCCAGGCGGCGACGGCGGCGACGAAGCCGATCGCCAGCGTGTACGCGACACGGCGGGCGGTCCACTTCGTGGTGCGAGTGTGGGTGTCCACGAGCCCCTCCTTGCGGAAGTTCGATGTGGGCGCCGGCTGGTCGCCCCCGCAGCGACCAGACACGCCCAGGTGCCGGCCGGCGCGCGGAGCCGTAAGGCTGCGACGCGCTGCCATGGCCGGCGCGGCGGAGGGCTCGTGGACGGATATCGGAACGGGCGCCGCGGCATCCGGGTTGTGGCGCTGCTCGCGCGGTTGCGCGGCGCTGCTCACAGCCAGGGTCGCGACGCTCCGGGAGTCTGATTGGTTGTGATGCGGCGGGGCCGGGCCCGGGGAAGTGGCTCGGCCCCGCCGGGTCGGGTTAGCTCTGCCCGTCGGTTTCGGCGGGCGAGCTGGTGGCGGTGAACGCCAGCGGTGTCTCGGTGGCGAGCTGGATCGCTCCGGCCGCCGCCAGGGTGGTGCAGTTGTTGCGGACCGCGCCGCTGGAGATCACGCGGCCGAGCCGGGCGCCGAGTTCGTCCGCGATGGTCTGCGGGGTGAACACGTGACCGGGGTGGGCGTTGATGAACTCCAGCACCGCACCGCGCAGGACGTTGCGGCCCAGCGGTTCGGCGCCGTCGCCGTTGACTCCGGCCCGGCCGGCGGCGGCCGGGGAGGTGCGGGCTGGCCGGATGACCTGCCCGCAGGTCGGGCAGCGCGGGGCCGGCGGGTTGGGGTCGACGTCGCTGGCCTTGCCCTCGCCAGGCACCCACCGCTCAGGCGTGGAGGTGTCGGGGTCGGCCGGGATCCGCCGGGCGGCGTCGGCGGCCTCCATGGCCGCGAGAATGCGGGCCACGGAGGCGATGCCCAGGCCGCAGGCGTCGGCGATGACGTCGACGGTCGCCCCGTCGGGGTAGTCGCCGAGGACACCGGCGACGATGAGGACCTTCCGGTCGGCCGGCCGGGGCCGCGCCGATTCGTCGGCCGCTACCGCTGTGCCTTCGGCGCCGGCATCTGCGGTCGCCGGCGGCTCGGGTGCGGCGTCGGCGGTGTCCGGCTGGGCCGGCCGCCAGCGGGTGGGTCCGTCGCCGTCCTCGACGGCGACGGCGAAGCCGGCCTCGGCCAGCTCGCGCAGGGCCTTGTCGGTGGTGGACTTGGCCTTTCCGGTCTGCTCCCGCAACTGCTCGACGGTGCCTTCGCCGAGCTGGGCCAGCGCCTCGAGCGTGGCGCGGGCGGCGGGTGAGAGGTTGTCCATGCAGGACTCTCCTTCCGTGATGTGGAGTGGTCACGAAAGCTCGGCACGTCGATGTACCGGGCTGGTGGCACGGCCGGGGGCCGACCACCCGGACACGTCGCGTCGCCCGCGCGGCATGACCACGCGAGGTTGCGACGTGCCCCGGGTGGCCGGTCCGGCATCTATATGTGAAGCGGCCCAGGGCCGCGGACGGCCGGCAGCGGCCCGACGGCCGCGCGGCGGCGAGGAAGGCACATTTCAACCGGGCCGCTCCCGGCGGCTGGCCCTGCAGGCAATCGCCGGCCGGGACATGGGCTTCGACGTTCGAGCCCGGTGTTGTCGCGTCAGTCGACGGCCAGAGCGCACATGCGCTGCCGGCGACGCAGCCGGTGGATGTAGGTGGCCGCCTGCTGCAGGTAGCGCAGCCGGTCGGCCAGGGTCGGGCCTTGCGGCCGCAGGAGTTGACCCTCGGCGGTGATCAGCGCGTCACCGGCGATCGCGGTGCGCCAGTGCAGGCACACATAGGCGGCCTGGCCGGCTTGGTAGGCGGCCAGCTCGGCCGGGTCGAACAGGTACGGCGCGTTCGGGTGGGCCAACAGGGACAGCATGGTCAGCACGCGAGGTTGGGCCTCGAACCGGCGCGTGGCCTCGGCGAGGCTGACCTTGTCCGGGTTGGCGTGATGCTGGGCGAGGAAGTCCTCCCACGGCCGGGCGCTCGGGGTGGTGCGGGCGACCTGGTGCTGCCAGGCCCGCCACCGGGCGGACGCGGCGGCGCTTGTCTGGGCGACCACGCGGGTCAGGTCGAGCCGGCCCACCGGACCACCGGCCGCGTACGCGACGGCCCCGAAGCGCCGCCACGGGTGCAGCAGATGCCGGCTGGACCAGCGGGTGACCAGACCGGTCAGCCGCCGGTGCCGCACCGGGAACCGGTGCACCGCAACGCCGGTGGTGGCGAGGTGGTGGTCGACCGCCTCGCAGACCGTGTACCAGTCGACCAGGGCGCCGGCCGGCAGGCACACGACCACGATGCGGGTCGCGGTGGTTAATGTGGGCATGACGGGAGGCTCCCTTCGACGGGGGCTGGAAGGGCAGACGGAGGCACACCGGTCGCGCGGTGTCGACGCCGGAGGGCGCTGCCGTGAGGTGCGTGACGGACGATCACGAGCCGACCCTCGGGTGGGCTGTGGTGATCCCGCCGACGCGGGCAGACGTCCGATGTGGACGATGCGACGGGTGCGAGGTGAAAGAATACTACCGACCACGGTAGCTCCATCCCGGCGCGAAGCAAGCCCACCACGACTGGTGATCAAGGCGGTGGCCTGCGCTGTCAGGCTGTGTCAGGGCGTGTCAGGCCGTCACGGGTCACGACCACGGGTACGCGGTGTCGCCGTGCAGGTGCAGCTGCCCGTCTCGGTAGTTCGGGTTGGCCGCCGACGCCCGGCCGTGGGAGCTTTCCATCTGGTGCAGGCCGACCCGGACCGTGCCGTGTACGGGCAGCCACACCGGCCCGGCCGGGTCGGAGTCGTGGGTGGCGGTCGCGACCGGCACGGCGGGCGGCTCCCGGCGCAGCGTGGTCTGCACGGCGCGTTCCCGTTCCGGGCTGGACAGCCACAGCAGCACCGGGTAGTGCGCACCGACGGTGGCGGCGAGCCGCTCGTAGGCGGCGAACTTGCCCACGAGCCGGCGTTGGGCTTCGGTGTTGCGGTCACATTCCAGAAAGAATCCGACGGTGCGCTCGTCGACGGTCCAGATGCCGTGCCCGTCCGGGCGGACCATCTGGAACTCCGCCGTGGCCCGGGCCTCGGACCACCAGCGGGGCAGCCGGGCCGCCGGGCTGCGGCGGGCGTGTGCGGCCAGCCGCACGAAGAACTCGTTGCAGGCCAGCAGGTGCGGCAGGTGCGGGTTGGCCGACATCCGCGCCACGGCCTGGGCGGCGGCGCGTGGGGTCGGTTCGGCCCGGCCTGCGGCGGCGGCGGCGAACCGGTGCCCGTTGAGCCCCAGCGTCCAGTGCCACGGGAAGGTTCCTCCGGACGGGCGGTGGAACCGGAACCGCTCCACCAGGGCTAGGTCGCGCAGCTCGGCCAGCCGCAGCTGGCAGGTGCGTTCCGCTTGGAACAGCAGCCGGTGTACCTGGTCGGTGGTCAGCACCCGATGCTGGTCGAGCATGGCGATCAGCTGCAGGTCGCGTGGTGTCACATGTGGCAGTACGGACAGCAGGTTGTAGCTGGAACGTTTCCCGGCCACGGTTGGTTCCCCCTTCGCGGAGAGAAGAAGACCCCTATAGGGAGTCTTGACTACCTGATCTTGAAGCCCGCCGCGCCGCGAACCTGACACGGCCGGTCAGCGGCCCGCCGGCTGTCTACGGTGGACGGCCGTGGGGCTCGTCTGACCAGCGCCCCGAGCCGAGCCCCCGGCCGCACCACGCGCCGAGGACCCCGACGAGCGTGGCTTGCGGATCAGGGTGCTATTGGCCGCGTTCCATGCGCCGGCGCAGCGACCGGCGGGCCACCTGCTGCATCGGGGGGTCGTCCTGGCTGGGCGGGGTGTGGGCGGCCGCGCAGGCTTGCCGGATCGCGGTGGTCTCCCCGACGGGTGGTGGCGGCGGGTTGGTGGTGAAGGTGAACGCGGGCAGTTCCCGGTTTTCGACCAGTAGCCGGGCGGCGGCGGTGTAGACGTCGAGGTGGGCGAGGTCGTGCTCGTCGAGTTCGGGCAGCGTGTGGCGGGCCAGTTCCCTCGCGTCGGCCGGGTCGACGTTGAAGAAGATCTTCGACCGGGTGTTGGCCGACACCGCCGGGGCGACGTCGGCGCCGAGTTGGGCCAGGTTCTGGTGGGCCAGCACCAGCGAGAGGCGGTAGCCGCGGGCCTCGGCGAGCATGTCGTCCAGCGAGCCGGCCTGCAGTACGAAGTTCTGGAACTCGTCGACGTAGAGACTGCAGTCCCTGCGGTGTTGCTCGGGGGTGTCGGTGCGGGCGATGGCGGCCTGCCAGGTGCGGGCGACCAGCAGCGAGCCGAGCACGCGGCTGGTTTCCTCGCCGAGGACGCCCTTGGGTAGCCGGCACAGCAGCACGCCGCCGTCCAGGACGTCGCTCATCTGGAAGGAGGAGTGGGGGCTGCCGATGACGGACTTGACGAACGGGCGTAGCAGGAAGTGGCGCAGCCGGGCCAGTACCGGGGCGATGACCTGGCCGCGGAAGGACTCGTTGATGGAGTCGTACCAGACCCAGAATCCGCCCAGCCCGTCCGGGTCGTCCAGGTCGTGGGTGTAGCGGGCCCGGTAGGCGCGGTCGATGAGCAGGGAGGAGACCATGCCCAGGGTCGGCTGGGCGTGGCGCATCAGGGTCAGGCACGCCACTCGCAGCACGTCGTCCATGCGGGGACCCCAGAACCGCTCGAACGCCTTGTGGAACACACTGACCAGGTTGTCCACGGCCAGGTGCGGGTCGTACGGGTCGTCGAGCGGGTTGAAGCAGCCGGGGTTGGGTTGGGCGGGGTCGATGAGGACGATCCGGTCGGCGTAGGAGGCGGGCAGCCGGTCCAGCACGTCCAGGACGAGGTCGCCGCGCGGGTCGATGACCACGGTGCCCCGCCCGGCGTGGATGTCGCCGAGGATCATGTTGAGCAGCAGGGTGGACTTGCCGACGCCGGTCTTGCCGATGACGTGCACGTGCTGGCGGGCGTCGGCCACGCCCACGCCGATGCTGTGCCCGCCGACCTGGGCGCGGCCGAGCACCTTGACGGTACGGCCGCCGGCGGGCACCCGCACCGGAGAGGCGACCGCCTTGGCCCGGGCCCGGTCCAGGCCGGGCACGGCCAGGTCCTGGGGCAGGGCGGCGATGGCGGCCAGCTCGGCGACGGTGGCGAGGAAGCCGTGGCGCATCCGTCGCCCGGCCAGCGCGGCCACCGGGGCGGGCATCTTCATCCGGCGGAGCCGGTTCGGGCCGGTGTAGGCCGCGGCGCCGGACGCGATGCTGTGGGCCAGCCCGCGCAGCCGGTCGCGAACCTGCGCGGTGCGCTGCCCGTCGGGCGGCCGGTGGTCGGGGTCGGCGCCGACGGCGTACCGCACCGAGATCTCGTAGTGCGGCACCCGAACCGCCTTGTCGACGACGCTGCGCCGGTCGGCGTTGACCACCGGGTTGTCCACCCGCGACGACGGTTGCGGCGTGGTGGTGCGGCGGGTGGGGCCGGGTGTGAACAGGTCCACGAAGGACAGTACGGCGCCGGCCGCGAGCCGGGCCGCGCCGCTGGTGGCGCGGGAGGCCAGGTCGGGCCGGGCGGTGCCGGTCGGGGTGGCGGCGGTGCGGCGCGCGGCCCGAAGCCGCCGGGCGGTGGCGGGCCGGGCCAGGATCTGCACGCAGGCGTGCTCGCCGTCGCGGACCTGCCCGCCGGCGGCCAGCAGCGCCCGCAGCGGGTCGGTGTCGTGTTCGCTGCGCAGCGGCAGCACGTCGACGTGTTGGGGCCAGTGCGCCCCGCCCTCGGCCTGCGCCACACTGGCCGGGATCGGCGGCCCGGCCGGGTCGAGGGTGATGGTGGCGGCCGGCCAGGCGGCCCGCACCGCCGCCGGCACTGCGCCGGGCGGCACGGTGCCGGGCACCCACACCCGAATGGTCAGGACCCGGCCGGTCCAGGTGTACTCCCAAGCCACATGCGGCGTGCCGTACAGGCGCCGACGCCACACCGACGGTGTGAGCACCTCGACCATCGTGGTCCAGAACGCGGCCGCCGACTCGGTTGTGACCTCGGGAGGGGTGGCGATGGCGATCCACTGCGCTGCGGAAGCGTGGCGGCGGTGCCGCCACGCCAGCAGCTGGTCGCGGCCGAACATGGCCCCGACCACGCTCGCGGCGATTACGGCGGCCAGCCACGGACGTGCCGCCAGCGCGTGCCACGCCTGTGACAGCCACGACGTTGCCGATAGGTTCATGGTTGGTCACCGATTCCCGTCATAGCGATCTTGTGTTCGGCGCCCGACCCTCGGGCGACGAAGGGGATGCGGGTGCCGCCCGCGACCAATAGGCCCTCGCCGCGGGGCGTGGACAGCAGCAGCCGCGCTTCGCCGGCGGTGAGGCCGAACGCGGACCGGACCGCGTCGATGGCCTGTGGGGCTTGGCGCATCAGGATCTGGGTGGCCGCGTTGGACACGACGGTCAGGCCCAGGTCGCTGCCGAGCACGTCGGCGGCGTCCTGGGTGACCACGGTCAGGCCGGTGGAGCGTTTGCGGGCGGACTTGGCCATTATCGACAGGAACTTGGCGCTGTGCCCGTCGCGCATCAGCATCCAGGCTTCGTCGACGACGACAAGTTGCTTGGGCCGCACCCGGCCGGGCGGGTCGGGGACGTCGATGCGGTTCCAGATCGAGTCCAGGGCGAGCATCATGCCCACGCCGCGAAGCTCGTCGGGCAGGTGCCGAAGCGACCACACCACCAGGTGCCCTTCGGGTCGGGTGGTGGTGGCCGCGTTGAACATGCCGCCGTAGTTGCCGCTGGTCCAGCGGGCCAGTCGCTTGGCCAGCCCAGCGGCGATCGGGTCGGGGTCAGCGTCGAGTATCTGGTGCAGGTTGCGCAGCAGCGGCGCCGGCCGGGTCCAGCTGGCCGGGTCGTTGGTGATGCCGGCGGCGTCGTAGGCGGCGGTGATCGCCCGGTCGAGTGTGTCTTTGTCCTGTTCGGTGACCGTGCCGTTGCGGCCGGCGTCGAGCATGACGCTGATCAGCGCGTTGACCTGTACCGCCCGCTGGTGCAGCGTGTCGGGTCGGCTGGTGTCGGCGGGCAGGTCGAGCGGGTTGAGGTGCACTCCGGGCTGGCCGAGTCGTACCACGGCGCCGCCGACGTGCTCGGCCAGCGGGGTGTACTCGTCCTCGGGGTCGACCACGGCGACCTGCACCCCTTGGTAGAGCTGGCGTAGCACCTCCAGCTTGACGAAGTACGACTTGCCGGCACCGGAGCGGGCCAGGACGACGCAGTTGTGGTTGTCCTGGGCCCACCGGTTCCACATCAGGACCCCGGCGGAGGTGGTGTTGAGCCCGTACAGCACTCCGGCCGGCTCGTCGACTACCCCGGGTGGCGGTGCGGCCGGGTCGGCGCTGGCGAGGGGGAACGCCGCGGCCAGCGCGGTGGTGTCCAGCACCCGGCGCATCCGCAGCGCGTCCACACCCACGGGCAGGGTGGACACCCAGCCCTGCTGGTGGCGAAACGTCGCCGGCGCCAGGTCCAGCAGCACCGACGCGGCGGCCGAGCGGAGCCCCGCACACACGACGGCCAACTCCGGCAGGTCGCGGGCGTGGACGGTGACGTAGATACCGACCTCGAACAGCTTGTCCGCGCCGCGGGCGACCCGGTCGGCCAGATCGGCGGCGTCGCCGGCGGCCGCTTCGACGGTGGGGTCGCCGAGCTTGCCCCGGTCGGCGTCCAGCCGGCGGGTGGATTCCAGTTTGGCCCGCTGCCGGCGCAGCATCCCGGCCGCGACCTGGCCCGGCAGCGGGCCGATGTGGACGGCCACGTCGATGCGGGCCGGGTAGGACAGCAGGGCGTCCAGCCAGGCCGGGCCGACCTCGGCCGGGTAGCCGCACACCGCGAACGTGGCGGCGTACCCGTCGCCGACCCGGACGTGCGACGCGGCCACGTGCAGCGCCGCCGGCGCCGGCATCCCGTCCACAGTGGTGGATGTTGGTGCGGTGCGCCGCTTCGGCCGGGGAAGGGTCAGCTTCAGGTTCATGGATGTCTCCGGGCGGTGATGGGGGTGCCCGGCACCGCGCGGCGGCCGGACACGGGCGGCTGGTAGGGGTCGACGGCCGCGGCGAGCGCGGCGGTGACCGCCGGACCGTCCAACGTGGTCGCCTCCACGCCCAGCCCGGACAGGGTGCGGGCCGCTGCCGCTGCGGCGTGGTCGCCGGCCACGACGGCCAGCACCTGCCGGCGCAGCGGCTCCCGGGTGGCGTCGAGCTCGAGGAGGAAGGTGGCGTAGTCGTCGGCGGCCTCACGTAGCGCCGGATCCGCCAGCCGCGGCGTTTCGTCGATCACCTTCTGCGCGTACGGGGTCAGGTCGTGGCGGCGGGCGGCGACCACGATCTGCGCCGGTGCGGTCAGCGCGTTGAGGAACCGGCCGAACCCGTCCAGCAGGCCGGCCTGTTCCTCGCCGCTGCGCAGACCGACGTTGGTGGTGGAGCAGGCGATCAACCTTCGGTCGACGCCGTCTGCCGTCAGTGCCCCGGCCGGGCTGATCCGGGTCGCCGCCGGCCGCAGCGGGGCCGGCACCACCGGCTTGCCGGCTACGGCCGCCAATGACAGCGGCCGAGCGTGGCCGGGGGCGTGCAGCTTGGTTGCCCGCGACAGGGTCAGGCCATGGCGCAGCCACACATCCAGCGGCAGGCCGTCGCGGCGGCCCAGCGCCACCACGACGGTGACCGCGGCGGCCGGGACGGCGAGCACCAGCCACACCATCGGCGGCAGCACGTGCCCGAGTTGGCGGTAGAGCAGCCACGCGGCCAGGCCGGCGGCGCCGATGATGCCCAACTGCCGAAACGTCAACCCGAAGGCGATCTTGTCGGGTGTGCCGACGTCGGCCGGAATCCGTGCCGTATACGGCCCGCCAGTCTCGTCGTATTTCGGACTCATTGGTGATCACTCACCCTTTCCATCCGTTGAAGGGGCAGAGCCTGGTCGTGCTGTTTACGCAGCGCAGGCGGCATGGTCTGTTCTTTGTGTGTGAGGTGGATGGGAGGCGGCGCATCACGGTGGCGCAGGACTGGACCGACCGTGGTGTCGCCGCGTCGTCGGATCGGCTGGCGGTAGAAGGCTTGTCGGCAGTGCGTGCGTTGATCGACAAGATCGGTCCGGCGCTGTCGGTGACGGAATCGCATGATCAGGCTCCTGGCGGTGGTGTGGATGATGGCCCGAGTGGGCCGGGAACGGGGAGTGTTGAGCGGTTGGGACGTTCGCCAGGCCGTGATGGTGGTGGCGAACATAGTCGAGTCGGCGCTGCGAGCGAGCGGTCGCAATGAAGCCGATCTCGAAGATCACGGCGAGCCACCTGGCGCGGCTGGCGATCGTCTACGTGCGACAGTCGACGACGGCTCAGGTGCGGCAGAATACCGAGTCGACGCAGCGCCAGTACGGCCTCGCCGGTACCGCCGCCGAGTTTGGGTGGCTGGCCGAGCAGATCGTCATTGTCGACGCCGACCTGGGCGTGTCCGGCCGGTTCGGGTCGGAGCGGGAGGGTTACCGGGAGATCGTCGCCCGGTTGTGCCTGGGCGAGGTTGGTGCCGTGTTCGGCCTGGAGGTGTCCCGGCTCGGGCGCTCCAACGCCGACCTCACGCGGTTGATGGAGCTGGCCCGGCTGACCGACACGCTGCTGATCGACACCGATGGCGTCTACGACCTGGCCAACGTCAACGATCGGATCCTGCTCGGTCTCAAGGGCCAGATGTCGGAGATCGAACTCCATTTCCTTTTAGGACGGTTGCACGGGGCGAAGGTCGCCGCTGCCCACCGGGGTGAGCTACGCCATCCGCTGCCGGTCGGGTACGTCTACGACGAGGGCGGGCAAGTCGTCAAGGATCCCGACGAGCAGGTCCAACGAGCGGTGGAGGACCTGTTCGCCGAGTTTGCGCGCACCGGCTCTGCCATGCAAACGGTGCGCGCGTTCCACGAGACCGGCCGGCTGTTCCCACAACGTGCATGGGCCGGAGCGTGGGCGGGAACGCTCAAGTGGGGCAAGCTAACCCATGCCCGGGTGGCGCACGCGTTGAAGAACCCCACCTACGCCGGTGCCTACACTTTCGGCAAGACCCGGGATGTGCGCCGGGTGCTGCCCGACGGCACGGTGCGCTCGACCCGACGGCGACGGGCGCGGGAGGAGTGGACGGTCCTGATCGAGGACCACCACGATGCCTACGTGTCCTGGGCGGAGTACCTGGCCACCGAGGCCAAGCTGGCCGCGAACACAACCAAACGCGGCGCCCGCCCGGTGCGGGAGGGCACCGCGCTGTGTCAGGGCATCATCCTGTGCGGCACCTGCGGTGGCCGGGTCACCACCCGCTACAGCCGCGCCGACCGCAAGGTCACTTACAGATGCGCCGAGCCCACCGCCCGCTGCCGGACGGTCGTGGCCGACACAGTCGACGACGCGGTGACAACCTTGCTGTTGAAAACCGTGACGCCACAACAGATCCAGGTCGCGCTGGCAGCCGCAGACGAGGTCGTTGACCGGCAAGTCCGGTCCCACCGCGCCGCTGAGTTGGCGGTCGAACGGGCTCGCTACGAAGCCGATCGTGCCGAGCGGGCTTTCAGCCAGGTGGAACCGGAAAACCGGTTGGTGGCAAGGACCTTGGAGTCACGGTGGGAGACCAAGCTTGCCGCGCTCACGGAGGCGAAGGCAACACTGGCCACCGCTCGGGCGATCAAGCCGCCGGAGCCCGACCGCGAAGCGCTGCAGGCGCTGGCCGCGGACCTGCCCCGGCTGTGGGACGCGCCGACCACCAGCCCACGCGACCGTAAACGGCTGCTACGCACGCTGATCGCCGACGTGACCCTGCTGCTTGAACCTGACTCCGACGCCGTACGCATCGGCGTGCGCTGGCACACCGGCGCCGCTGACGAGCTGGTCGTCGATCGGCGCGGTCCAGGCCGCACTCCGCCGGAAGCATTGGCGATCGTGCGGCAGTACGGCGCCACGCACAGCGATGTTCAGATCGCCGAGATGCTCAACGACGCCGGTCTGCGCACCGGCAAGAACCTTCGCTTCACCCCGCGTCATGTAGCTGGGGTGCGCGGCATCTACCAGATCTTTACCCCGCGCACGATGGCTGTGCAGGACGGCGAGATCAGCGTCAAGCAGGCCGCGCAGAACCTCGGCATCCCGGCCGACGCGATCTACAACTGGCTGCGCCTGGGCCAGGTCCCCGCCAACACCCGCGCTGGACGCTGGTGCATTCCCTGGGACCCAGAGACCCAGGAGGTCTACCGGCGGAAGGTCGCCGCCTCGTTCCGGCTCAAGCCCGTCCACATGCGGCAAGTCTGAGCCGTTGCCGCGGTGGGCCGACGAATGGTCATTGTGCGGATGCTTGGTGGTGCCGCTGGTTCACGAGGTGGGATCGGCCCGCGCCCAGCCGACGGCCTCGCACCAGAGTCCGGCGAGGAACGCGCCGGGATGCCGGCCCCAGGCCGTCCAGGCGGCGCTCATCGCGGTCATCTGGTCGGCGGTGGCCAGGCCTTGGGCCACGACCCGTTCGACGATTTCCGGTGTGGTGTACCAGGATGCGTTGAAGTCTGCCAGGCCCTTGGTCTCGGCCGGATCGCCATGGTTGAATGCCCACCCGCCGGCGTCGCAGCGGCGGAAACCGGCCTCGTGCAGCAGGCCACGCAGCCGCCGGCCGGTATGCGGGCTGCCGGCCCGTAGCCGCGCACTCACCTCGAAAGCAGGCCGGCGAAGCCGACGCCGAAGCTACGAACGGCTCCTGATCACCCCTCCCCGTGTCGGTAGGGGCCCCCTGTTCAACACCAGGCGTTTGCAGGGGCCCCCTGCATATGGCCCCTAGCCGTGGGCCGCGATGTCGTCGAGCAGCTCGATCAGCGTGCGCACGGGCACGCCGGTGCCGCCCTTGGCCCAGTACCCGGTCGGCTCTCCCGAATGGTAGGACGGCCCGGCCACGTCGATGTGGGCCCACGGTAGCCCGTCGGGGACGAACTCCCGCAGGAAGAGGCCACCCTGCAGCATGTGGCCGGCCCGGTCCATGCCGGAGTGGACTTGCGAAATGTCGGCGACCTCGGACTCCATGCCCTTGCGCACGTCGTCGGGCAGCGGCATCGGCCACATCGGCTCGCCGACCCGGTCGCCGGCCGCCCGGATGCGTTCGCACAGGTCCTTCTCGCCCATGACGCCGGCGATCCGCTTGCCCAGCGCGACGACCTGGCCGCCGGTCAGCGTCGAGGTCTCCACCAGGTAGTCGGGCCCGTCCTCGGCCGCCCGGGCTATGGCATCGGCCAGGATCATGCGGCCCTCGGCGTCGGTGTTGAGCACCTCGACGCGTTTGCCGCCGTACATCGTCACCACGTCGCCCGGCCGGTAGGCCCGGCCAGAGATCATGTTTTCCGCGATCGGCAGGTACGCCGTGACGGCCACGCGGAGCTTGAGCGCGGGCAGCGCCGTCATGGCCGCGGCGATGGCGGCCGCGCCGGCCATGTCACCCTTCATCTCCCACATGCCCTGGGCCTGCTTGATGGCGTACCCACCGGTGTCGAACGTGATCCCCTTGCCGACGAGGGCGACCGTCCGCGTCCGTCCGGCCAGGCCCGCGGTCGGCGTGTAGGCGATCCGCACCAGCCGCGGCGGCGCGTCCGAGCCCATGCCGACGGCCAGGATGCCGCCGTAGCCGCCCCGCCGCAGCGCCCGCTCGTCGAGCACCTCGACGTCGAGCCCGGCCTCGGCGGCGGCGCCGGCGATCTGGGCCGCGAACTCCGGCGGCCGCAGCTCGTTGGCCGGTGTGTTGACCCAGTCACGGGTACGGGTCACGGCGCCCACCACGGCCGCCGCGCGCTTCGCCTCGGCCCGGACGGCCTTGTCGCCGGCGTCGGGCACGTGCACGGCCACGCCCTTGACCGGCTCCCGGGAACCCCGGGCCGGCTTGGTCCGGTAGCCGGCGAACCGGTACGCGCCCAGCAACGCGCCCTCCGCGATGGCCCGCAGCGCCGCCGTGGCATCGCCGTCCTGCGGGGTCGGCAGGGCGACCGCCACCCGGCCCGAGCCGGCCAGGGCCCGGACCGCCGACGCGGCCGCCTTGCGCAGCACGTCGGGGGCGGGGACGGTCGGGTCCCCGTCCGGTACCGGGCCGAGGCCCACCGCGGCGATGACCGGTGCCGGTAGCGTGCCGAGCGTGGCGAGCTTGGTCACCTCGCCGGGCGCGCCGGTGGCGCCGAGCTGGGCGAGCGTGCGGGCCAGCGTGCCGTCGAAGGGCACGGCCACGCTCTCCGCACCCGGCGCCAGCAGGGGCGCCTGGTCCTCGCCCTCGTGCACGCCGAGCACGATCGCGTCGACGGTGAGGTCGGCCGGGTCGGAGTCGGACAGGGTCAGCGATGTCACGCGGATGGCCTCCATTCCGTGCGCAAAGAGATTAGCTTTCGACCCGTACCGGCCGGGTGTGGATCAGACGGTAGTTTCCCTTGTTATGACCCGTCGCTCTCCATTGCACGACCGTCACGTCGCGCTCGGTCCGAGTCGCCGGCGAACGCGCGGATCGAGTCGACGTCCTCCCACACCGTGATGTACACATACTCGGTCGAGGACGGGTCTCGGGACCGACCCACGTGCTGCGACACCAGGCCAGCCTGCCGCGACACAAGCGGAACTGCGGTGTCACGGATAAACGATTCGAATTCAGCCTCCTTGCCGGCATGGATCGTCGGCTTGAATACACGAATGATCATGTTTCTCTCCTTCACGGCCTCATGCCAACCGCGGGTCTGCAACTCGCCAGCCGCCGCGCTTCGCATACTCATCGAGTGAATACATGACGACAACGGCGACCGGTGCGTTACTCGTGAACAGCACCGGGTGGTTCCGGCACAGCTCCGTGAGTGCCTCCAGGACCCGTTCGTGTGGCCGGGCGCCGTCGGAGTGCACCGTCGGCTGCCGGGGGCTCGCCGCCGGCCTGCCGACGACGACGTCTCCCCGGCCCGGGCGAGACGATTCGGCTAGCACGTTGCGGAGCTGGACGGCCTCCGGGCTCGGGCCAGCTCCCAGTTCACGGAGCCCATGCGCCAGCCGTTCGAACTGGTGCAGCGCCATCTCCGTGTCGCCTGTGCCGGCCGTGCTCCGGATGAGTTCGAGGTGCGCTGCCTCGTCGGTGGGGTCGGTGTTCACGATGTCGTGCCAGCGGCCGGCCCGGCGCAGCATCCTCAGGTACAGGAGCCTCAGCCGTTCGCGTGGCTCCTCGGCCCATGCCTCGTAGCAGTCGTGTGGTAGCAGGTCCCCGGGGTACTCGTCGGCCGCCGCACCGGCCGTCCGGGCGTCTCGCGCCGACTCCGCCAGCCGCTGGAACCGCACCGCGTCGACGTCAACCTCGGCGTCGGGGAACAGGGCGACGGTTTCGCCGCACAGCACCAGTGAACGCGGCTCGCGGAGGGCGCGCCGCGCATAGTAGGCGGCCTTATGCAGCCGAGGCGCCGCCTCGCCGAGACCGAGGGTGGGCCAGAGCGCGTCGATCACCCGTTCGCGATGCAGCACCCGCCCGCGTGCCAGCGCGAGGAGCTTGACCAGCGCGGCGGCCTTTCGCCGCCGCCACTCGGTTGGCGGTACCCGGTGGCCGTCGATGATCACCTCGAAGCCGCCTAACAGCGTGATCTGCATCCCAAGGACCTCACATGAGCTCGGCGATGAGACGGGCGGCCCGCGCCGCACCGTCGCCGGCGACCGGACGGTATTCGACTGTGCGGCCGATCTCGGCGGCGATGGCGTCGGCGATGGCGTCGGGATCGGTGGTGGCGTAGTCCATCCGCCGTCCGGCCCGATGGCGGTCGAGGCGGTGGGCGACGTGGAAGTTCTGCTCGAAGTGGTGGGCGAGGGGGAAATACAGGAACGGCCTGCGGTTCGCGGTGAGCTCCATGGAGGTCGTCAGTCCACCCTGGACGACTGCGAGATCGCACGCGGCGAGATGGCGGTACAGCTTGGGGACGAAGGCGCGCACGTCGAGCCCTTGCTGCCTCGGGAGCGCGTCCGGGTCGATCCGTGGGCCGGTGACGACCACCATCCGCAGCGCCGGAACGCGCCGCTTCGCCTCGGGGAACGCCGCGATCACCCGACGCAGCAGGTGCTGGCCCACCCCGGAGCCACCGACGGTGACAATGCAGACCTGCTCGTCCTCGGCGTACCCGAGCTCATGGCGCAACGCCGCGCGGTCCGCGAAGTCCGACGGGTCGAAGCCGGTGGCGTAACCCGCGAATGAGTAGTGCTCGCGGGTCCAGTCGCGGATCAGCGGCAGCCCGGGCCCGAACCTGTCCGGAACGATGTCGTCCTCGTCGCCCACGAAGATCGCGTGGTCGCGCACCCGGGGGAACCGGGCGATGTGCTCGATCATCTCAGCGTTGTAGTCCGCGGTCAGGAAGGCTTCGCGCTCGCCCCCGTCCGGCATGGGCAGCCAGCCGACGAAGTCGGTCAACCAGGCGTACGCCGCGCGCTTCTGCTCGGGATTCTCGTGCAGGTAGTAGTCCAGCTCCCAGGCCTCATCGCCGATCCAGAGGTCGTACTGCTCCTCGCGCACCAAGTCGTGGAACACCATGAAGTTGGCCAGCAGGATCTCGTCCATGCGCCGGATCGCCTGGAAGCAGTGCAGGTCGTGCTCAGCCGACTCGCTCTCGATGTGGCTCGACTCATTCGCCAGCGACGCGCTCGCCGGGTGGACCCGCTCTCCGTGCGCGGCCAGCACCGTCGTGACCGGGTGCTGGGCGAGCCAGTCGATCTCCAGATCGGGGTGCAGCCTGCGCAGCTCGGCGGCGATCGCGACGTCGCGCTCGGCGTGCCCGAGCCCGATCGGCGAGGAAATGTAGAGAGCGCGCTTGCGACGCGATTTGCCGCGCACCCAGCGCGTCGGGGGGGCTGCGGGTTTGACGAAGTCCCGCAGTAGCAGGTTGACCTTGACCGGGTCGCGGACGTGCGGGGCATGGCCGGAGCCCTCGAGTACGACGGGCCGGCCGCCCGTGTCCTCGGCGAGGGCGATCCCGCGGGACACGTCGGACTGCCCATCCCGCCCACCGTGGATGACCAGGACCGGGCATCGGACACGACGCACGAGCTCGCGTGACTCCTCAGGCTCCAGTATGGGCGCGAGGATCGTGAGCGCGAGCGTCTCCGGTGTCGTCTCCAGGCCCCAGCCCACGGTGTCCTCGATCGGCTTGGTCGAGTGCGGCTCGGGGAACATCGTCGACATGAAGAACTGGAGGTAGCCCGGGTAGTCGCGAAGCCAGTAGTGCCGGTTGTGCTTCGCCCAGCCCTCGTCGCTGTCGAGCACGTCCTCCCAGGAGTGCACAGTTCGCTCAGGACGCGGCCGCCCGCCGCCCTGGTAGTTCGGCCCGATCAACACCGCCCCCTCGACCCGCTCGGGATGCTCCGCGGCGAGCAGCAGGCCCCAATGTGCACCCATGGAGAAGCCGACGATGACCGCGCGATCGGTCTGCGTCGCATCCATCACCGCGATCGCATCGGCGGCAAACTCCCGTACGGCGTAGGCCTCGGGCTGCGCCGGCCGGTCCGAGCGGCCGTTGCCCCGCCCGTCGAACGTGAGCACGCGGCAATGCCGGGCCAGGTACGGCACCTGCATCTTCCAGTGTCGCGAGTGGACGATCGACCAGGTCGGCAGCAGCAGGACCGTGGGCTCCCCGGCGCCGAAGAGCTCGTAGTGAACCTTGACTCCGTCGCGTTCGACGTAACCGTCACGGCTCGGTTGCAGCGCCCGCATCGGGTGTCCTTTCCGGTGCGTTCTCGAGTTGTCGGATGACCACGCCGATGCGTCGCAGCGCGGCGCGGATCGGCAGGACCTGGCGGTCGAAGCCCAGCAACAGCAGCGCCTCGCCGCCGAAGAAGACGGTGCCGACCAGTGTGGCGATCTCCTCGGCCGTGAACGGTCCGAGCGGTCCGTGGCGTCGCTCGGCCTCCCGGACGACATCGACGAGCAGCGCGAACCAGCCGCCGACCAGCTCACGGACAGGCTGGCCTACCTCCTCGTTGGACCAGCCGGCGGCAATCATCTCCTGCAGCACCCGCACGTACCCGGAGTCAAGGTCGTCTTCGAGGAAGTCGCACGCCCGCTCGTAGCGCAGCCACAGCGGCGTGTCCTCGGCGTACATGCTGGTCTGGCGATCCAGGCGGCGCCGGTTCTCCTCCTCCAACAGCGCCAGGACCAAGCCCTGCTTGGAGCCGAAGTAGTAGTGCACCTGGCTCAGCGACACGCGCGCCTGCTCAGCCACCTTGCGCGTTGACAGACCGGCATAGCCGTCGGCGAGGAGGCAACCGCGAACCGCCTCCAGGAGGAGCGTGCGGGTGTCGACGGCTGTGCTAGGCACGTCGGACCTCCTCAGTCTGTCGGTCGATCGACCGACTGAACTGGCAGAGTAGGCACGGTAGGGCATCTAGTCAAGAGGCCGGTCGACTGACCGACAGATGGCCAACGCGCCGACCCGGCAACGCCCCGGACAGCAATGCCGACTGGCACCGGAGCCAGCGATGCCGCCCCGCCGGCCAACCGCCCCTTACCCGCCGACAGCGTTCAGTTCGTTGGTCAGCCACCGTCGATCTGCTTCTGATCTGTCGGCGTGAGGGACGATCCCGGGACGCCGTCCGGCCCGTCAAACACCAGGGCACGGTCGGGCAGGGCTACGCGCACGATCGTGTCGGGCTATTCGCATGCGGGCTCGCCGCGCTGTGGACGGCGGTTCTTGGCCCGCCCAAACCTGGCCGCCAAACTGTTCACCGCCACGGCGATGGCGTCGGGGCAGCACCCGCCTGGCCCGGTCGTCGGCAGCCGGTCCCCGGCCGGGCGGATCCTCTCCTTGTCAAACCCGGCCGTGAGCAGCTCCATCGCCGGCTACGGGACACCGCTCCGCTGCTCGACATCACTCGTGCCCATCTCAGCCCGCCGGTGGCGAAGAGGCCATCCCCACCCGCCGGAGTGGGTTCTCGGTGGCCGCTTCGGAGGCGCCGATGCTGCGGCGTGCCCGCGCTCGTTGGAAATTCCACAAGCCCAACCAGGCTCCGACAACCACATCACGAATCCAAGCGGCATCTACAGGAGAGGCAGTATGAAGCGCCCGTCGGGACCGAGGCGCGCGGCGCGCCGTCCGAGGTGCTGTTCACGGTGCCCTCCTGAGGACTCGGGTGGCGGCCCGTGCGCCACGGCCGGGGATGAGCCCGCGCACCATCTGTTGGACGAGCACGACCCGCAGGACGTAGGAGCCGATGCCCGGGGCGCCGCGGGTGACGTAGCGGCGTACCAGGCTGGGGATGCGTACGGCGGTGACGAGGACCACGACCGCGAGCAGCAGGTTGAGCACGTTGCTGCCTGGCAGGCCGATGAGCACCGGCAGGTTCACGTCGGGGTCGAGCAGCACCTTCAGCCCGGACACGACGGTGACCACCTGCAGCGCCTGGGTGCCCAGGCAGCCGAGGATGGCCCGCCACCACAGTTTGGCCGCGCCTTCGGTGTAGGGCAGGGCGTAGCAGGCCAACGCAGCTGGTGCGACGGCGACCAGGATGACCAGGACCGCGATGCGGGTCAGCCAGCCAAACACCAGCGCGAAGACCAGCAGCACCAGCACGACCGCGATCACCGCGACCAGCAGGCCGGAGGTCTGGTCGGCGGTGCCGAGCAGGTTGCGCAGGCTGACCAGCACGCCGTGGCCGGTGATCTGCTGGTCGGCCAACGCCTCGGTCAGCGCGTTGGCCACCATGAGCAGGGCCTGGCACAACGGGGTGGCGAAGTTGGCCGCGACGAATGCGAAGACCAACCGTGGGGCGAGTTCCTTGACCGAGTAGCGCACCTGCACCTGTTCGTGGGTCATCGCGATGATGCCGGCGGCGACGACCGCGACGACGAAGCTGGTGTTGACCACCCACAGGGTGCGGCCGGACAGGGCCGCGACCTGGGGCAGCGTCGTGACGTCGGGCATGGTGAACAGCGAGTCCGGCCAGATGTCGGCCGCCGCGTCCAGCGCGGTGATCGCCTGGACCACCAGCCAGGCGACCAGGCCGGTCATCATCCAGTCGATCACCGGGGGCCGCCCACGATGTCGGCGAGGATGCCCAGCAGGATCGGGGCCAGCACGGCCAGCGCGTAGCCGAACGCAGCGGACTTGAAGTTGCCCTTGGCCTGCTCCACCAGGGCGGGGTCGCCACCGGCGGCCATGTAGCGCAGGCCGCCGATGACGAAGAACATGGTGGCGATCGCAGCCAGGATGCCCATGATCCAGCCCTGGATGCCGGCGATGACTTCGGGAAGCGTCTTGGCCGCCATCGGGACCGGAGCGGCGGCGAGATTGGTCAAAACGGTGAGGGCCGTGTGCATGGCGGTGCTCCACAACTGGATCTGTGGGGCCGCCACGGTGGGGACCGGGCTGCCGGGCCGGCTGGGGGCGGTCCTCTCTTGCGTCGGGCTCGGTGGGTGTCAGTCCGCCAACGCGAAGGCCGTCTCCGGCTTCGGCACACCCGGCTGTTGTCCCCACCGGGCGGGCACAACCCGGATCGGTTGTGCATTGCACAGATCCGCCGTGTCAGGCCAGATGAACGCCAGCCCGTCCTGACACGCCCTAACGCCGCCCGACACGGCCTGACATCCGCAGGTCAGAGCCCATGACGACGACCAATCGCGGCAGACCATCAGTGCCGATCCAGGCCGTCCTGACACGAGGCTCGGCCGGCCTGACACGGGCCGGGGGCGGCTCTGACACCGCGACGCCGGTCCGAGCGTCGGCACCGGTTGACCGCCGAACCCCGTCACCTGACGCCCGCCGGTCTGGCGGGGACGACCGTGAGCAGACCCTGCCGCAACGCCGCCACCAGCCTCGCCTCGGATCGAGCTCTCTGCATGCGAAGCGCACCCGGCGAGACGTTTCGTTCCGCGGCGAGCTGGGGCAGCAGAACCCCGCCCAGGCGGGTCGCTCCGATCAAGTCGGCCTGCTCGGCGGTCAGGATCCCGCCCGCCACCGCCCGGCCGAGCAGCAGATCCGGATGACCGTACGGGCGCGCCGGCGACCGCGAGCCGGACGGCAGCTCGGCCGGCAGTTCGCTGGTGTCCTCGCTCGAGGTGACGCGCACCCCGGCCCGCCACGCGGCCCAGCACAACCGCAGCCACAGCCGGGGCGGCGAAAGGGGCGCCGCGCGCAGCGCGGCCAGGAACGCGGCCAGCATCTCCGAGGCGACATCGTCGGCATGGTGGTTGCGGCGGCGCAGGATCTGGCCGGCCATGCGGGTCAGCGCCGGCAGCGCCAGCCCGGCGGCGGCCAGCGTCCACGCCTCGCCCCATTCGCGGGCGTGGCAGGCAATCTGGCGCCACAGCGCGTCGGTCACGTCCGAGTCGAACGTCTCGGTCGTCAGCAGCTCGCGCAGCTCGTCGAGCGGGACGATGCGCTGCGGCAGGCCGGGCACGGTCCGCGCGTCGAACGAGATCGGTGTCGGCGCCTGCACGACGCCGGCGAATGCGACCTCGACCGCGGCGAACGCGGGCAGTGTGGAAAGCATCGGCTCCTCCAGAACGGGAATCTGCCCGCAGCCCTCACGCGCGGGCGAGGACACCCATTGCGCCACCACCGCCTGACACCGCAAGCCTGTGTCAGGACGCGTCAGGCCGCGTCAGGGCGGGCCGGCGTTCATCTGGCCTGACACGGCGGATCTATGAGGCGTCAGTTCGCCACGCCGGTCCCCGGGGGCCACCCACCACATGAGCGACGCACCCATCCATCGCCGCGCGCCCGTCCCGGTCGGGGACGTGGTGCCCGGCGACCCGCCAGTCCCGGTCACGGTTTGGTTCGTCCCGCCGCCGCATGCCGGCGAAACGGTGTCCATGCCGCTGGGGTACCGGCTCGTCCACGACCTCACCTACGACGGTGAGCTGGTCGTCGACCTGACCGTCGGGCCGCAGCTGGCCCGCGCGGTCATGGCCGCCGGCCGGCGCTTCCAGCAACCACGCGGCCGGCTGCCCGGCCGTGAACCGGCCGCCATGGTCGTGGCCGGCCGGCCGTCAACCGACCTCGACCTGACCCAGCTGACGGCCGGGGCGGCCTCGCGGCTACGCCCCGGCGGGTCGCTGGCGGTGGTCCACCCGCACAACCAGACCGTGCTTGCCGAGACCGTCGCCGCCGGCCGCGCCGCCGGCCTGACCTACCTACAACACATCGTCGCCAGCACCCAGCCCGCCGGCGCCTCCAACCGGCCGCCCATCCACAGCGACGTGATCATCCTGCGCCGCCCCGACACCCCCACCGACCCAACCATCGACGAAGAGGACCACCATGTCTGAACACACCACGAACGCCGACCCCACGGCAGGGCCCGCCGCGCAGGCGGCCTTGCCGGTCACCGCCGTGTGGCTGACCTGCCAGCGACCCGCCCGGGAGCAGCGGCGCGGCCGGTACGTGCCGGCCACCTCCGGCCACCCGGGCAAGATGCTGCCCGACCTGGCCGCCCAGGCGATCGCCGCCTACACCGCACCGGGCGAGCTGGTGCTCGACCCGATGTGCGGGTCCGGCACCACCCTGGTCGAGGCGGTCCGCTCCGGACGGCCCGCCATCGGCGTGGACATCGAACGTCGCTACGCCGACCTGGCCCGGGCCAACCTGCGCCTGGCCGCCGACCACGGCGCCACCGCCACCGGCCGGGTGGTCACCGGCGACGCCACCAGGCTGCTGGCCCTGCTGCCCAAACGCACGAGAGGAACCGTCGCGCTGGTGCTCACCTCACCGCCGTACGGGCGCGGCACGCACGGCCTGGTCCGCGCCACCGACACCGGGGTACGCAAACGCGACCACCTCTACGGCGACCGGGAACACGGCAACCTCGCCTACACCGGCTGGGACGGGCTGCTGCACGGCTTTGGCCGCATCCTCGCCGGCAGCTTTGAAATGCTGCGCCCCGGCGGCACCCTGGTCATCACCTGCCGCCCGGTACGCCGCCGCCGCGACGACCTCATCGACCTGCCCGGTCAACTCTGTACCGCGGCCACCTCGGTCGGGTTCGTCTTCGCCCAACGCGGCGCAGCCATGCTCGCCGCCGTCCGCGACGGACAGATCATCCACCGCGCCTCCATGTTCGGCCTCATGGCCGTACGGCGGGCCCGCGCCGACGGCATCCCGGTGCACCTGATCGCCCACGAAGACGTCCTCGTCCTCCACAAACCCTGAACCTGCTTGAGTTCCCGCGAACCCAAGTGTGGACCATCGAGCGTCGTGTCGGGCCGTGGCAGGCTGTGTCAGCCCGCCGTCCGGCAGTCGCACCCAAGGGTGCCGTTCGTCGAGCTACCGTCGAGGCACATCTTTGTCCCACAACCGGTGCGCTCCTGGCACACATCCTGGCGCCGGCACCGCGCCCACCACCCTTGGTCGGCCGCCGGTACGCCACCACCACGACCGCACCCCATCACGACCTTCCGTACCGCCGGACCCGCCCACCAGCCGACTGGCGGCGCGGCCAGATCACCCTTCCCGCGAGGCGGCCACCAGCCGGTGGCCGCCTCGTCGTCTGCCCAGAGAGGACCCACGATGCCAAAGCCCGCCTGGTACGTCGCCGAGAACCGTCACGATCCGACGCCGCTGCCGGACTTGTTCGTCAGCGTGCTCCTGCCCGACCTGGCCGGCCAGTTCGGCGAGCACACCCATCCCGGCCCGGCCCACACCGCCGCCGCGCTGACCATCGCGCTCGAGATGGCCGGCCACGTCGGCCGCGCCGTCGCCGCCAGACACCTGCCCACCGACGAACATGAGCTGGACCGACTCGTCGTCGGCCTCAACCACCTCGCCGCGCAATTGGCGCAGACGCTTCAGCGGCTGGCCTACCACGCCGACCGGCAGGAGCTGCCCGGCCTGCACGACACAAGCGTCGACCAGGCGGCCGCGGTCACCACCAGCCTCGCCCACGCCGGCCTCTACAGCGAACTGGCCGCCGGCCACCTCAAAGAAGCCCGCCTCATCCTCGTCAAGCACCACCTCGCCACCCACCCAACCGCGTAGCGGACACACCCGGACCGGCTGCGGCCGGACCCGACCACGGAAGGAGATCACGACGGCCATCACATCGAGGCGATGGCATCAGCCCGTCACCGTGACGACCAGCAGCCTGCTCCTTGACGAGCTTCGCATCGTCGAACGCCACGCCGGCACCGAGTTCGCCTCTCGGCGACAAACCCGCAGGCACGCCGCCAGGCCCGCCACACCGACCTGCTGATCGGGCGATGCTGATCCGCAAACCATCACCTGCCGCACCGGCTCGGCCATCGCCGCCACCACCGACCGCGACGACCCGCGCCTGCTCCCGACCGCTGTGCGCATCGGCGCACGCTACGTCATTGTGCTCCCCGACGTACGCAGCCGGTTCGGCCAACAACTGCTGCACCCCGACGACACTGCGCCTCCGGCCGCCCGGCCACGTCGACTGCATGCGCGCTGCCCTGGACTTGTGCCCGTACCTGACGTTGGAGCGGCACCGCCGCCGCGGTGTCAGCGAGGTCACCGCCGCACCCGGCTTCACCGATCTGGGGAAGGCCGGACCGGTCATCCTAGCCGTCACCTGTAGCAACACCACCAGCCTGCTCGGCGTCACGGGCGGCGTCCCCGCACTGCTGTTCCACGCCGCACCGTGGAAGGGCGCCACCCGCTTCGCCACCCGCACGGCCGCCTGGCCAAGGTCGGCCCCGAACCGTTGCGCCGACGTCCACACCACCGCCACGCCCTCGGCGCGGCGAAGGCCACAAACGCAGAAAGCGGCCCGCCACGAAGGCGGGCCGTCGTCGTATGGACCCGGGACGCCTCGTCTGGACAACTCCGCGTCCCGGGTTCTCCAAACGAATTGGAGGACTACAGTGTCCAACCATCTCGTCGCGACCGCCACCACCTTCGTGGTGGCGCTCGGGATCGGCCGGCTGTGCGCCCGGCCCACAATCGCCCGGCTGCGAAGCCGGCTGGCGTACGCGAATTGGTGGCTACGCCACGACCCGCTCACCGCCCTGCTCAACCGGACCGGCCTCATCGAAGCCCACACCGCCCTCCGTCAGAGCCAGTACCTCACCCTCGTCCTGGTCGACCTGGACAGGTTCAAGGCCGTCAACGACGTCTACGGCCACGACGTCGGCGACGAGATGCTCATCATCGCCGCCGACCGCATCCACGCCGCCGCCGACCGGCACGGCGGCATCACCGCCCGGTTGGCCGGCGACGAGTTCGTCGTCCTGTTGCCGGTCCGCGACGACGGCCCGGACCGGCCGGTCGAGCGGATCCTCACCCTCGTCGCCGCTCCCGCCACCGTCCACGTCGACCCCGCAGCGTTGACGCTGACCGTGACGGCCAGCGCCGGCGTGTGTCGGGCCGAGCCCACCGACGACCTTGACATGCTGTTGCGCTGCGCCGACCAGGCCATGTACCACGCCAAGCACGCCGGCGGGAACCGTCACGTCGACTACCAGCCGGGCATGGCCATGCCCAGCCCGACGCCGCGCCGAGGCCCCCGGCTGCGCGACCGCCGCGACCCCGGGCAGGTGCAGCCGTGACCAGCACCCGAATCGAGATGGCGTGCCGGCAATGCCACTCGCCGCTCAACACGCTCGGCGAGGCGGGCCACTTCCGCTACATCCACCCCCTCGCGGCCGGCATCCGCGACCACCAGCCCGACCCGGTGCCGGCCAGCCAGCTCGACACGCTGGCCCGACAATGTGACTTCTGCGGCGACCAATACCCACTGTGGACACTCGTCGGCGGCGACGTCGCCGCTGTCGCTGTGGGGGACAGCGGCGGCCTGTGGCAGAACTACGGCGACCGGTGGGCCGCTTGCGCCACCTGCGAGCAACTCATCGCCGCAGGCAAGGCCGGCGCGGTGGTCGGCCGGGCCGCCGTCGCCTACGGTTGGCGCGGCAACCCGGATGGGCGGGACCGTATCGCCGAACTGCACAACGCGTTTCTGCGTGGCCTGCAGCCTGGTCGGACTCTAATCACGACCACCGCCTGGCCGGCCACCCCGCTGCGGGCGCAGGACTTGCCGAAGGTCCGCGACCGGCTCGCCCGCCTCTACCGTGGGTCGGACATCCTGCCCGACCCCTATACCGACACCGAGTTGCGTCACGCGGTAGCCGAGAGCCTCGACCGGGCCAAGCTGTACTGGATCGACCCCGACTTCACCGACCTTGCTGAGCATGCCACCGCACAACTGCCCGACACCACCCTCGACACCGACGCCCCGCCCGCCGGCGACGGACTGCTCCTCTGGTGCCGGCCGGTCACCGCCCGGCAGATCGCTGCCGCCTCTTGGTCCGCCACCGACGACGGTTATCAGATCATTTGCTACCGCCACCTCGGCGCCGGAGTCGACCCGAACACGCTGCAACGGGTCCGGGAACAGGTCGGCTGGCTCGCCCCCACCACCCTCGCCCACGCCAGCACGACCGAGCCGCTGCCCCACGGCGGGCCGGCCTCGGCTCTCGTCGCGACCTGGCTGCTCATCACCCAGCAGATCGCCGTCGCCGTTCCCGCCGAACTCGATCGGGCCACCCGAAAGTCCTACGCCCGCCAACACCGATCCGTCCCGGACGTGCGCATCGTACGTATCAAAGCCCGCAGCACCCGTCGAGCGGACAAGACCGGCGCGGCGACAGGCACCGGACGCGGACCGCTCCAACAACGCGAGTGGGTCGGCGAACACTGGAAACAACAAGCCTTCGGACCCGGCCGCAGCCAACACAAACTGATCTACATCGCGCCGTACTTACGCGGCCCCGACGACAAGCCCATCCGCGCCAGCACCACGGTCCGCGTCCTCGGCAGCGCCCGCGTGCCGCGGCACACCAAGAGACAATCCAACTCCGATAGCGAGTAGCACGGAACGATAGCCAGCCCCATGGCGGTCGCCACGCGACTGTCGGCCGTAATGCCTCCTGCCGGCGACCAGTTGCCGCCCACGCGGTGTCCCGGATCGGCACCGACAGCAGTGTTGCGGTGGCGGGCCAACACTCGCCACCGCAACCACGTCGATGCCGCCATGAGCCACCAATGGAAGGTAGCTGTCACAGGCTGCTTCCAGCCTGTGGGCCGAAGCCCGCGGGAGGCGGTGACGCAATGGCGGACCAGACCATCGGCCTTCTGCAGCGCCGCCAGGCGCTGTCGCACCGCCTGGCAGGGGGCGTGTGTTTGCGCGCAGCGGGAGAGGTCGGTCGGGCCTACTATTGCTCTTCGCGAATCCTCATCCAGATCTTGCCAAGCATGTTTTGCCCGGAGCCGTCGGCGCCCGCGCCCCAGAAATAGTCAGTCGGTGAATCCTCAATAATTTCTTCGTCGCCGCTGTTCCTTAAGGCCTCTCGTGCTTCGGCGTGCTGCGCCAACTTGGCCCGCAAGATCTCTTCCACCACGGCGAGCTTCTTGTGGCTCCAGTTGGGGTCTCTCGCGGCTCTATATGTTTCGTTAGCCAGCCTCTTGGCCAGAATGGGGCTGCGAGCATGACGGATTTCCTCTTTGCCCTTGGGATCAGTGCACTTGGCGGCTTGGTAGGCGTGCTCGGCAGTCGGGTAGAGCTTATTCCCAAACTCGATGGCATGTGCCGAGAAATTGTTGAACACGTAGAATTCCGGAGTATAGAAGGTGATGGGCATCGTTCACCGCTCCCCGTTACTACCGAGATCATCGAGCAGGGTGGCTACTCCGTGGAGCCTTCGGTACGGTGCCAGCTCCCTACCTACGCCCTTGACCTCATCAACGATCCGCATTGAGCCACCGCCTAGAGCGACAGGCAACGCGGCGTGCGCGGCACTGGCTGCTTGTTCGATCTGTCCATCCGCGATATACGCCACCGCAAGCCGGCTAAGCGCCGCGGCGCGAGTTCGTTGGTATACCACCGGCAGTGTGGCAAGACCTTCTTCATATAGCGTGATTGCCTTCTTCGGCTTGCCGGTCGTCAGCCAACAGTTCGCACGCTGGATCTCGATATAGCTCGGCGTGCAGTATGATCCATGCCCCTCGTGCGCATCGCCTACTGTGTCGCTCGCCGCCCAGGCGTGCGCTTCATCGAGCAACCGCTGCGACGTTTGCTCGTCGCCGTCGAGTGCGTGCCCATAGGCTTCCTGGACACGGATGGCCGCCCGCGTCGGTTTCGCCAGTTGGTCGTCTGCACGGCGCGCGGCTTGAGCGAGCCCAATGACCTGTGCGGCGTCAGGTGTGGCGGCAGCCTGCTGGGAGCGCCGGAAGATCGTCCAGGCCAACATGCGCTCGTCGGCGCCCTCGTGCGCCCACTCCATTGCGTAGCTCGTCCAGTGGCGGGCCTGGGCCATGTTGCCCGCGTCCTCGTACAACCAGGCGGCGGACTCGGCGTACTGTGCACCGAGCCGAATGACTTCTAGTTGCTGCTTGTCGCGGAGGACCGCGCGCAGCGCCTCCACCAGCGCGATCTGGTTGAGGACACCCGCCAGCGCAAAGCGTGGGCCGAACAGGTTGTCGGTCTTGACGAGGGCATGCCATTGTTCGCGGAGGTGCGCCACGATCTCGCGCAGATGAGCTGGCGAGGTGACGACCAAGCCGTCAATGTGCCTGCGCTGCGTCATGATCTCGTGCAGCATGTCGAACTGCTGGCCGAGTGCGAACGCCTCCACTAGTGAGCCGATGCCCGCTTGCAGCAAGAGGCGGCGACTGAGCGGCACCACGACCTCCCTGCCGTCGAGGAGCAGCCGCAGCGAAACGGCATCCCGTCCTGGGTCGCCCGGCAGTGTTTTGGCCCGTGGGGTCAAGGTGCGGTTGACGTAGAAGCCGATCTCCGCGTCACGCGCGACGCCCAGGACCTGCCGGAAGGCCTCCCGGCGGCGCGCTCCAGGCCAGCGGTATCGCCCCTGTTCGAGGTGGCCCACATAGGTGGCGTCGACATGGTCGCGTTCCTGGTGCCTCTCCCACAGGTAGGTGTTGACCGCTTCGGCCAGTTCCTGGCGAGACATGTCACGTCCGGAGCCGGATGGTGATTTGAGGCTCCGTCGGGCCTGTGCCAAGAGGTGGTTGGGCGAGTCGCCGCTGCCGCTCACGACCTCCACACTCCATGATCCATAACGTCGGATGTGGGTCCGACACTACGACATGTCGGCGGGCTGGTCGACCTGGGATCAATGGTGTCGATCGGCTGGTCGGCCAGCGGGTGGACCGGCCGACCAACCTGTGGTCGCCCTTCTACGCGTCGAACTCGTTGGTGCGGACGCCCCAGGTGAAGGCGGCCCATTCGGTGGCGGTGAACTCGAGCAGGGGGCCGTTGGGGTCCTTGGAGTGGCGTACGCCGACGTTGCTGTCCGCGGCGAAGGCGACCTCGACGCAGTTCGAGTCACCGTCACTGCGGCTGGACTTTCGCCAGCCGGTGAACTTGGCGGGGTTGGCTGTGGTCACGTTGGTCTCCTTCTTGGTTGGTCACGTCCTCGGCCACGGTGGCGAGGAAGTCGAGGCTGTCGCTTGGCGGCAGGGCCGCGTCGCGGAGACGGTGGTACAGCGTGAGGTAGAGCCGGACCTCGGCCGGGTCGATCAGCACGAGGTCGGAGGTGACAGTGTCGACCGCGACGACTTCGGGGTCGTCGGGATACTGGTAGATGGAGAACGCCGAGCGTGGCACGGCGTATCCCTCGATGCGGGTGTCCAGCCGCAGGATCCGGATGGTGATCTTCTGTCGGTAGTGGCCGGTGTCGATGAGGTGGTCGAGCTGAGTGGCGACGATGTCGGGTGGTGCGGCGAGCCGACGGATCGCGAGCTCGTCGAGGACGACCTCGTAGGTGGGACCGCCGGGGCGGTCGAGCACCCGCTGGCGGGCGACCCGGGCCTCCAGTGATCGGCTGGGGTCAAAGCGCCGCGGATGCACGTCGCGGCTGGCCCGGACGCGGGCCTCGGTGTAGGTAGGGATCTGCAGCAGTCCAGGCAGCAGCGTCATCTGGTACTCGCGGATGTGAATGGCGCCGGCTTCGAGGTTGGCGTACAGGGCCTGCCGTGGTCCCATCTCGTTGGCGAACTTCTCCCACCAGCCGCGTTCCTGAGCCTCACGCGCGATGGTGACGACCCGATCCCACTCGTCGGCCTGCACGTCAAATACGGCCAGGATCCGCATGATCTGGTCGAGGTCGGGGCGGACGTGCCCGTTTTCCAGGCGGCTGACCGACTGCCGGCCAAGGTCGGCGGCTTTGGCCAGCCGCTCGGCGGAGTAGCCGTGCCGTTCGCGCAGGCCGATCAGTTCGGCGGCGAGCCGACGGCGGCGCACATAGGGGCTGATCATGGGTGGCCTCAGCGATCGGCGGATGCTTCAACGGCCGAGCGGCGTGGGTTCTGCGTTCGGCCAAGGCAGCGTAACCCCGTCTTGGCTCGACCAGCGGTACCGGCGACACACACCGGTTGGTGAATTCGCAGGTCAAGCCCGATTCGCCTACCAGAACACCGAATAGAACACCGAATAGAAGCAGCTTCTCAGGTGCCGAGACCTTCCGTGATCGTGGACCTACCGCAGGAAATCCATCGATGCGTTACACGATCGGTCGTCAGCGTACGACACGCAAACGGTGCGTCGCGACCGGCCTGAATCGCGGGAGGGACAGCGATGGCATACGCAGGAGTCGCATTGGCGGCGATCATCGTGGGTTTCATCGGAGGACTGGTGACGTTCAAGCGCTCGTCGATCTGGTGTCCGAGCTGCGGCGCCACGCTGCGGTGCCGTGAATGCAGCCCTCAACCGGCAGCCCGAGGCGCGGACACGACCGGATCGCCTGCGCGAGTGGTCAGATCAGTTCGGGCGCCGCTGCGGCATGGGTTGCACCTTGGCTGATCATGTGGGGTTTCCCTGGCGTCGTGCCGAGTCTTCTCCGCGGTGCCAGGTGACAGGCCGGCGCACCGACTCGGTCGCCGGACTCCGGCGGGGAGCCACGGCCTGGCTCCCCGGTGGGTGCCGGGGTGGGCGCAATGGCTGGCCCGCCCCGTCGCCTTCTCAAGTGATGTGGGAAGGGTCGCGCTGGTGGCTGGATGGTTGAGGCGGCGGGAGCGCCGACCATGAGGAGTCCGCGGCCGGTTGCCGTGATGCGGGCCGCGGGCGCGCAGGAGCTGGTCTCCGGGCGCCGAGTATGGCGCAGGCGTGCCCAGGGCGCGGGCGTGGATCCTGTCGACCCGTACACGATGATGGGTGTCACGGTCGCTGGGATCCTGGCCACCGCCGTGATCGGCCCCGCCTCTGTTCTGCTGTGTTCGCTGACTGCCGCGCTGGTCGGCTTGCCTTTCACCAGCGGCGTCGTCGTCTTGGTTGCGGTGGCTGCTTGCTGCTGTAGCTTCGTGGCTTGCTGGTTCGCCCAGCCCGCGGTGCTGCGTGTCGGGAACAGGATCCCGAGGTCCGTGTCGTACGCCATGACGCGCCACGCGCAGCCATGCGAGCCGAGGCGTCTTCGTCTCAGTGGCAGTGACCGATGCACGTGAGCACTGTGGACCCACGCGTCTACGACGTCGTTCGCGCCATGGCGTACGCGGATGTGGAACGGGCGGTCGGGATCGCCGACGATTTGGCCGACGCAGGTTGCCATGGCGCCGAGCTGGTGATCGGTGTCGCGTTCGTTCACGCGGTACACGCCCACTTCGGCGACGGTCGAGATGCCGGTGAGATCAATCGCTTGGCCGCCGACGCCGTCCGCGGCGTGCCTGACGGGCCGAGCCCGAAAGAGGTACAACTGCGCATCCGCACTGCACTGGCCGAGTCCGATCTGACCGGTGCCGACCCCGCGAAGGACATGCTGGTCCAGGTTCTGGTGCTGGGCGCACTGTTGCCGCGGATTCGGTGCGGCGAGGCGGTGGAGGAGTTCGTCGGCGAGGTGATGCTCGACGTGGTCCGGTTGCTCACGCCACCGGTGGGTGTGGGCCTGCCGGCGTGGAGGTCCGGGTGAGCGATCACTGCCCGAACGCCGCCCTCTTCGACACCCACCGCGCTCAGAGCGCCGACACCCGGGCCGCCGCCGGGAGGTGGTTGGCGTGAAAGTGACGGGCAAGCTGGCTGCGCTGGTGGCTGTGCCGCTGGTGGCGGTGGTGGGGTTCGCCGGTTTGGCGGTGTGGACCACAGGCGGGGCAGCGGTGCGGGCCGACGGGCTGCGGCGGCTGGTGGACGCGGGTTCGGCGGCGGGGGTGTTGGCGCACGGGTTGCAGGCGGAGCGGGCGACGGCGGTGGTGGCCCTGACCGACCGGTCGGCGAAGGCAACAAGCTCCTATGTGGAGGCCACGGCTGCGGGCGAACGGGCGGCGGCGGGTTGGGCGGTGGCCCGGGCGGGGTTGCCGGGCCTGCCGGCGGTGATGGCCACGATCGTGGCCCGCATCGACGGGCAGCTGGCCGCGCTTCGCGGGCTGCGGGAGCGGGTGGCCGCCGGTGAGGGCGCGGCGTCGGCGGTGGCGTTCGCCTATCGGATCGTGATTGCGGATTTGATCACGTTCCGGGAGCTGGTGGGGCAGGCCGGCGGCGCCCCCGTCGAGGTGGCCGACCGGCTGCGGGCGGCGGCGGCGCTGTCGCGGGCGACCGAAGCGGTGGGTCTGGGCCAGGTGGCGGTGCTGCGGGCCGTCGGGTACGGACCGCTCAGCCGTACCGGCGTGCAGGAGATCACCGCCGCCCGGACCGCGCAGGACGAGGCGCTGTTGGCCTTCGACGCGTTCGCCACCCCGACCTGGCGGGGTCTGCTGGAACGCTCGGCCAGCGGACCGCAGGCGTTGGCCGCTCAGGAGCTGGAGGACCAGGTGGCCCGCACCGTGCCGGGCGCCCGCCTGCGGATCAACTCGGCGACCTGGACGGAGGCGATGGCCGCTCGGATGACCCGGCTGGCCGCGGTGGAGTCGACGGTGGACGGCGACATCGGCGCCGACGTGGTGGCGTTGCGGGACGCCCAGTGGCGAGCCGCCGGGTATCAGGTCGCTGCCGTTGCCGCCGCGGTGATCGTGGCGTTGGGGTTGGCGGTGCGCCTGGGCCGGCCGGTGATCCGCGGGCTGCGCTGGCTGCGTGATACCGCTCGCCGGGTCGCGTACGAGGACCTGCCCGTCGCGGTGGCCCGACTGGACCACCAGGACGCCTTGGGTGGGCTAACCCCGGAGCAGTTCGCCGACCAGGCCCCGGCCCCGATACATGTGCGCGGCCGCGACGAGCTAGCCGAGGTGGGGGCGGCGTTTAACGCGGTGCACCGCGAGGCGCTGCGGGTGGCCGCCGAGCAGGCGCTGCTGCGGGTCGGGATCGCGGCGATCTTCCTGACGCTCGCCCGGCGGGGCCAGCAGCTGGCCGGCCGGCTGACCGCCGAGCTGGACACCGTCGAACGTGACGAGCAGGACCCGACCCGGTTGGAGCAGCTGTTCCGCCTGGACCACCTGGCCACCCTGTTGACCCGCACCAACGACAGCCTGTTGGTGTTGGGCGGGTCGGCTCCGGCCCGGCCACGGGTGCAGGACGTGCCCCTGGTGACGGTGCTGCGGGCCGGGCAGTCCCAGATCGAGCACTACCAGCGCATCCAGATCGGCGTGGTCGACGACGGGGTGCTGGTCCGGGCGGCCGTTGCCGACGACGTAGTCAAACTGGTGGCCGAGCTGATGGACAACGCCTGCCGCTACTCCCGCCAACCAGTGCAAGTCCATGCGATCCGGCTGGCCGACCGGGTGGTCATCCAGATCGCCGACCAGGGCATCGGCATCACCGACGACCGCCGCCACCTCCTCAACCAGCGGCTGGCGGCCCCGGCCCCGTTGGACGTCACGGCGGTCCGGTCGATGGGCGTGACCGTGGTCGGACACATCGCCGCCCGGCACCGGATCATGGTGGAGCTGCGGCCCGCGGCCGGGTACGCCACCATCGCCGAGGTCGTCCTCCCCGCCACCTTGTACACGGTCACCAGCACTGGCGCACCACAACTGGCACCACCCGACCCGGGCCGGGCCGGCGGGCCGCCGATACGACCGTTGGCGCCGCTTTTCCAACCCCTGACGCGGCCAGCCGCGCCGCCGCCGCAACCGCCCCCACCGACCTGGCCGCCTACACGGTCCGCGGACGAGACGGCCGAGTTGCCGATCTACGAGGCGGTCCGGGCCGCGTCGGCGTGGTTCGACCCGGCGGTCCGGTCGGTCGGGGCCGAGCCACGGCTGGCTGCCGAGCCGGGCTGGCAGGCTGCCCAGCGGGCCGCCCAGCCGCGGACGGGCGAGATGACCGGGCGTGGGCTGCCGGTCCGCTCGCCGATGGCGCAGCTGGTGCCCGGCAGCGTCCCGGCCGATGCGGCCCCGCCGGCCGGGTACCGCGATCCGGCCCGGGTGGGCGCCACCTGGGCCGCCTATGCCCGCGGGCTGGCCGCCAGCCGGTCCCGCCGGACGATGCCCTCCCCTCACACCACATAGGAGCGTCTGACATGACCGGCAGTGACCTGGGGTTCCTGCTCAACGACTTCGCCACCCGGGTTCCGGGGGTGACCCACATCGTGGCCGTCTCCGCCGACGGGCTCCTCATCGCCCGCGACGACCGGTTGCCGGCCGACGCGGCCGACCGGATCGCCGCGATGGTGTCCGGACTGGTCAGCCTGACCCGAGGCGCGGCCAACTCACTGCAAGCGGGGCCGGTGGTGTCCAACCTGACCGAGATGGCCGGCGGCTACCTGTTCTGCATGGCCATCTCATCCGGGGCGTCGCTGATGGCCCTGGCCGGCCATGCCTGCGACATCGGACAGGTCGGCCACGCCCTGGCAGACCTGATCGACCGGGTCGGGCCGGCGCTGGAACCGCGCCCGGTCGGCGTGCTGGCCGGCTACGGCACCGGCCAGTAGAAGCCCATGCCCACTACGACGTTGCCGGCCGGCATCGGCCGGCCGCCCAGCGGATACACCCATTCCACGCGTTTCCCGGTGAAGGTCCTCGTCACCGGCGGGTTCGCCGTCGGCAAGACGACGCTGATCACCTCGGCGTGCCCGGTGCCGGCGTTGACCACCGAGGTGGTGATGAGCCTGGCCGCCCGACGGCTCGACGACCTGGCCGCGGTGCCGGCCAAGACGGCCACCACCGCGGCCATGGATTGGACCAGGGTCAGCCTGCCCACCGGCGTCGAGGTCCACCTCTACGGGACCCCGGGACAGGCCCGCTTCGGGTTCTTGTGGGACGGGCTGCGCCTGGGTGCAGTAGGTGCGCTGGTGCTGGTCGACGTGCGCCGCTTTGAAAACAGCTTCGCCGCCGTGGACTACGTCGAACGCGTCGGCCTGCCGTACGCGATCACAGTCAATCAGTTCCCCGACGCGCCCATGTTCGCCGAGGCCGACATCCGCGACGCACTGATGGTGGAAGCGTCGGTGCCCGTCCTGTCCTGCGACGCCCGTGACCGCGGCGACGTGCAGCAGGTGCTGCACCGCCTCGTGCGGCACTTCCCGGCCGGGATCCTACGGCGGGTGACCGCCCAAGCTCCGCTGCCGCCACGCGTTTTCGTCCCGCACACCTCACCCCTGCAACCGTGAAGGAGTACCCCCATGCGCCTCACCTCGCGTGTGCGCGTCCTGGCCGCCACCCTCGTCGCGCCACTGGTCCTGTTCGCGGCCGGCTGTGCCGCCAGCCCCCCCGGCGCCGCAGATCCGGCCGCACCGGTGAAGATCGGCTGGCTGTCCACGTTGAGCGGCGTGTACCAGGCGCCGGGCACCGACATGCGCGACGGGTTCCAGCTCTACCTGGACCTACACGGCGGCAAGCTCGGCGGCCGCACGATTGATCTGATTGTGGCCGACGAGGGTGATGGGCCGGCCACCGCCCGCCCAGCGGCGGAGCGGCTGGTCAAACAGCAGAAGGTGACCGTGCTGGCCGGCGTGCTGAACGCGGCCTCGTTCCTGGCCGTCAACGAGCTGACCAACCAGGCGAAGATCCCGCTGGTCGGATCCAATGCCCGCCCCACCCGGCTCAAGGACGTGACCTGGGTGTGGACCACCTCGTGGCTCAACCAGCACGCCGGGCAGGCCATCGCGCCCTACATCAAGGCGCACGTGGATGGTCCGGTGTGGGCGATCGGCCCGGACAACCAGGGCGGCTACGACCAGGTCGGCGGGTTCGTCGACAAGTTCGTCTCCCTGGGTGGGAGGCTGGCCAACTCGTCGGGCAAGCCCACCTGGACACCGTTTCCCAACACCACGAACTTCCTGCCCTACCTGACCCAGATCGCAGCCTCAGAAGCGAAGGCGGTGTACGCGTTCTTCGCCGGCGCCAACGCCATCGACTTCGTCAAGCAGTACCGCCAGTCCGACGCCAAGAACCTGCCGTTGTACGGGGCGTACCTGACCGAAGGCACAGTCCTCAACGCCCAGGCCGAAGCGGCCGAAGGCATCCTCAACGTGCTCAACTACTCACCCGACCTGGACAACCCGGCCAACCGCAGCTTCGTGGCCGCCTGGTCGGCCCGCCACGACCGCACTCCCACGGTGTTCGCCGCCGACTCCTACGACGCCGCCGCCGTGCTGGACCGGGCCCTCGCCTCCATCGCCGGCCAGGTCACCCCGTCCGCCATCAACGAGGCAATCGGCAAGCTCGGGCAGATCGACTCCCCGCGCGGGTCGTGGCAGTTCAACGCCACCACGCACACCCCGATCCAACGCTGGTACCTGCGCAAGGTCGCCCGAGACGGCAGCAAATGGTCCAACGTCGTGGTCGAGGACCTGGCCACCCTTAGCTGACACCGGCACCCATCAACAACCACACGACACTGGAGGGAGGTGCGGCCGGTGGCCGGCCACCTGTTGCTCGTCGTGGACGGCGTCGCGTACGGGTTGCTGCTGTACGTGGTGGCCGCCGGCCTGACGCTCACCTTCGGTGTCGGTGGTGTGCTCAACCTGGCCCACGGCAGCCTGTATGCGATCGGCGCCTACACTGCCGCCGTCCTCGCCGACGGAACCTGGACTAGCCTGGCCGCGGCGGCCGCACTGGGCGCCGCCGCGGCCTCGGCGGCGGGTGGGCTGCTGGCCGTGGCGCTGCGGCCGGTCACGAGCCGGGGGCATCTGGCCCAGGCATTGCTCACCTTCGGCGTTGCCCTGACCATCGCGGCGGTGCTGGTCGAGGTGTTCGGGCCGGACGAGCTGCGCCCACCCGCCCCGAGCGTGCTCGACCGAGCCGTTCACATTGCCGGGCACGGCTATCCCGGTTACCGGTTGGTGTTCATCGCCGCCGCCGGCCTGCTCGCCGTGGCCGGCCGTCTGGTGCTGGCCCGGACCCGGGCTGGGAGCCGGGTCCGGGCCGCGGTCGACGACCCGCACATGCTGGCCACGATTGGGGTCTCACCCCGCCGCGTGACCACGGCGGTGATGGCCGTCGGGGGTGGCCTGGCCGGGCTGGCCGGCGCGCTCGGCGCCCCGATCCTCGGTGCCGGCCCCCGCACCGGCGAGCTGGTGCTGCTGCTGTCGCTGGTCATCGTTGTGGTGGGCGGCATCGGGTCGCTGCGCGGCGCGTTCGTCGCCGCGATCGCCGTCGGGCAGGTACAGACCGTCGGTGTGGTCGCGTTGCCCGGCCTGGCCCCGTACCTGCTCTTCGCCGCCATGGCCGCCGTCCTGCTGCTGCGCCGCACCCCGGTAAACCTTTTGGGAGCGCACCCGTGACCGCGGCCGCGCACCCCTTGCCGCCGGGGCGCCGGCTCACGTCGGTTGCCGGTCTGGCAGCTGTGCTGGCCGCCTGTGCGGCGGCGTGGGCGTCTGACGCCTACACCCTGTCTTGGCTATCGCGGCTGATGTCGCTCGGTCTGCTCGCGGTCAGCGTCGCCATCCTGACCGGCCATGCCGGCCTGCCCACCCTCGGCCAGGTCGCCCCGTACGCCGTCGGCGGCTACACCACGGCCCTGCTCGTCCGCGCCGGCCACACCGTCGGCCCGGTCCAACTCGCCGCCGCCGCCCTGGTCGGCGCGGTGTTCTCGCTGCTGGTCGGGGCGGTCGTGGTCCGCACCCGGGGTGTGGTGTTCCTCATGGTCACCCTCGCTGTCGGGGTGCTGTCCGCCACCACCGCCGAGCAATGGCGCAGCCTCACCGGCGGCGGCGACGGACTTGGCGGCATCCCCGCCATCCAACCCTGGTGGGGCGCCCGTGCCTTGGAAGACGACCGGGCCGCCTACCTGTACATCCTCACCGTCACCACCCTCGTCGTCGCTGCCACCGCGTACGCGCTGCGGTCGCCGGCCGGGCTGCTGCTGCGCGGCTGCCGCGACCACGAGACCCGCATGGCCGCGTCCGGGCATCCGGTGGGCGGCTACCTGCTGGCCGCCTACGTCGCCGCCGGAACCGTCGCCGGCATCGGCGGGTCGTTGCTCGTTGTCGGGCAACGCTTTCTGTCCCCGCACGATGTCGGGTTCGACGTCTCCGCGCTGGTGCTGCTGGCCGTGGTCATCGGCGGCGCCCGGTCCCTGCTCGGGGTGCTGCTGGCCACGGGGCTGGTCGTCGGCGTGCGGGACTTCGCCGCCACCACCACCCCGGGTCACACCCCGCTGCTGCTGGGCCTGCTCTACCTCGCCGCGGTCTACGCCCCGGCTGGCCGCCGGCTGCTGCAACAGGCCCGCCGCCCGCGTCCACATGCAACGGTCCGAGGGGAGGCGCCGTGAGTGTCGTGCTGCGCACGGCCGGGCTGACCCGCCGCTACGGCACCCTCACCGCGGTCGACCGGGTCGACCTGTCCCTGCACGCCGGGGCCCGGCACGCGGTGATCGGGCCGAACGGGGCGGGCAAGACCACCCTGCTGCACCTGCTCGCCGGGACCCTGCGACCCACGGCCGGGCGGATGGAGCTGGCCGGTCGGGACATCACCCGGACCGTGCCGGCGGCGCGGGCACAGCGCGGCATCGCCCGCACGTTCCAGACCCCCGCCCTGCTCGACTCGCTGTCCGCATTGGACAACCTGGTCGTCGCTGCCTGGCGGCGCTGCGGCATCCACGGCCGGATGCCCGTCGGCCGCCACCGCGAGTTGGCGGCCCGCTGCCTGCATCACCTCGACACCATGGGTCTGGCCGCGGTGGCCGACCAGAACGCGGGCGCCCTCGCCCACGGCCAACGACGGCTGCTGGAGATCGCCGTCGCCGTGGCCGGCCGGCCGTCGGTACTGTTGCTCGACGAACCGGCCGCCGGGCTGGCCGACACCGACCTCGACCAGCTCGTCACCGTCCTGCACTCGCTGCCGGCCGAGGTCGCGGTGCTGCTGGTCGAGCACGACCAGGACCTCGTCGCCAGCATCGCCACCACGGTCACGGTTCTGCACCACGGACGCATCCTCGCCACCGACACCCCGGCCCGCATCCACGCCCACCCGGCCGTGGCCGAGATCTACCCCAGGGTGGTGGGTGCGACGTGACCCTTCAGCTCGAACAGGTCAGCGCCGGCCACCACGGCAGCGGCACCACCGTCCACAACATCACCCTCACCGTCGTCGCCGGCACTATCACCGTCGTCGTCGGACATAACGGGACCGGCAAGACCACACTCCTGCACACCATCGCCGGGCTGCTGCCCGCGCGGACCGGACGTGTGCTGCTCTACGGGCACGACCTGACCCGCCGGCCCGCCGAGGTGCGCGCCCGCGCCGGCCTGTCCTACATGCCACAAGGCGGCCGGGTCTTCGCCAACCTGACCGTGGCCGAGCACCTGGCCCTCGCGCACCACCGCTACCGGGATTGCGGCGCAAGCATGTGGACGCCCCAGGTGGTGCTCGACCTGCTACCCCAGCTCGCCGGGCGGCTCTCGCACCGCGGCGCTCAGCTGTCCGGCGGGGAACAGCAGATGCTCGCTCTGGCCCGCGCCCTGCTCGCCGACCCCACCGTGCTGCTGCTCGACGAACCCACCGAAGGGCTCGCCCCAGCCGTGGCCGCTCGCATCCGCACCGCCATAACCACCGCCGCCGGCGACGGGACGCGCGTGCTGCTGGCCACCCCGGACCCGAGTCTGGCCGCCGACCTCGCCACCGGGCACATCAGCGTGCTCACCGCCGGCCGCCTCACCCACGTCTTCGACGCCGCCACCGTGCGCGCCTACCCCACGAAGCTGCTCGCCGCGGTCAACCCCAACCCTCGCCCCGCTCGCCCTGGCGTCCGGTCGCAGGACGCCACCGACCGGCGACCCGCGTGGACGGACCTTCTCACCCACGACGACACCGAGCCCGCGCAACACAAGTCCACATAGGAGGTAAACGTGACCACCACCCAGTACGCGTTCAGCAACAGCTCAACTCAGGCCCCGGACCAGCTGGCCAGCCTGGCCGCGTGTCTGGACCCGGTCACCACCGGCATCCTCGCCGACCTGCCCGTGCGAGCCAGCCACCACTGCCTCGAGATCGGCCCCGGCGCCGGGTCCGTCGCCGCCTGGTTGGCCGACCGGGTCGGTCCCAGCGGCCTGGTCGTCGCCGTCGACCTGGACACCAGCCAACTCACCATCGACGGCGAGATCGAGATCTACCAACACGACATCCGCACCGGCCTGCCCGTGGACGGGCCGTTCGACCTCATCCACGCCCGGCTCGTCCTGGTCCACCTGCCCGAACGTGCGCAGATCTTCCAACAACTCGTCGACGCGCTCGCCCCAGGCGGATGGCTCGTCCTCGGCGAGTTCGGCGCCGATCCGCTGCGCGTGACCACCACCCCCACCACCGCCGACGCCCACCTCTTCGAGAAGGTCACCGACGCCCTGATGGGCATCCTGCAAGACCACGGTGTCGACCTGGCCTGGGCCGACCAGATCCACACCACCATGGCCCACGCCGGCCTGGGCGACATCCACACCGTCGAGCACGCCGAAAGCTGGCCCGGCGGCAGCGCCGGCGCGCGGCTGCATCACAGCAATTCTCTGCAAATGCAAGACCAACTCCTCGCTGCCGGCCTCACCATCGAGGACCTGGACGCGTTCCGGACCCTCATGGACAACCCTGCCTTCAGCGCCCGCTCCTACCGTTTCGTGTGCAGCCGGGGCCGCAAACCCGAATAGCCCGAACACTGTCGCGTTCGATCCTGTGCCACCGCACCGGGCCTGCCAAGGCAAGACCCGGCCACCGAGAAGGAAGGCTCACGTGAGAACTCGCCTTGGTCGCACACTCGCCGTGCTCGGCATCGCGGCGCTGCTCGGCGCCGTGGCCGCGGTCGGAGCCGCCCGTATGAACACCACAGCCACGGACACGGCCATCGCCGACCACCCGGCAACAGACGCGGACGTGTCCGCCACCGAGCGGCTGCGTCGCCTGGCCGGCACCATCACCGCCGCACCCAGGGACTCAGCCGAAGGCACCTACAGCTTCCACCACCTGCGCCGGTGGATCCTGACCACCACTGGCCGTCCAGTGCCGCCAGGGGTACGACCGGACACACCGGCCGTCATGGCCGTCGACATCCGCCGATGGCAAGCTGCCGACGGGTCCGGCCGCAGCGTCCAGGTCGACGTCGGGCCCGACTACACCCTGGCCGGCGCCGAACCCTACCACCCAAGCACCGATCGGGAGTTCGCCGACGGCACGCCATCCAGCCGCGACTACCCGCCGGGCAGCCGACGCAGTCCGCTCACCGGACCCCCTGCCACGGATCCGGCCGCGCTGGCCCGGCAGCTTGCCATGGTCGACCCGATACCCGACGGACCCCAGGCCACCCTGCGCGCCGTCGACGAGCTGTACACCTCCTTCTACGTCCACCTGCCGGTGCGTCGCGCCGTCCTGCGCATACTGGCCGACATCGGCGGACTCGCGCTACGCGACGCGGTCGCCGACCGGCTCGGCCGAACCGGCATCGCCGTCAGCGTCACCGACGATGGCACCCAGTACACACTGATCCTCGACGCCACCACGGGCCAGCTGCTGGCCTCCGAACAACGCTCCCTCGGCGCCCACGACTACCTTCACGTCCCGGCCGGGTTGGTCACCTACTACACCCTCATCGTGGACCAGTCCCGACGGCCCGAGCTGTCCTGAACGGCGCCAGGGCGTCGGCGACGTGATGGTCGACGTGGTACAGCTGCTCACCTGCTTCGGTGCGTCTCGTGAAGGATTACGCCCCAACAAAGTCGGGCGGCGCCCAGCGCGCTCGCGACCCGGCCGACGGTCCACCGACCCCCCTGTCCCATCAGAAAGGAACGGCATGGCCACCACTACCCAGGCTGGGACTGGACCCGACGCGGGTGAGGCGATGCCCCGCCCACCCCGAGCCCGGAAAGCACGCGCTGCGGTCACTGTCATCGTTCTCGTTCTCGTTGCGGTCGCCGGCTACCTCGGCTCCTACCGTGACACTGCGCCAGCCCCCACCAGCACGACAGATGCCGTGGCCCTACCAGTGCCGCTACCCGCGGCCACGGTGGCACAGCTGGTCGCCATGGCCGACGGCATCACCAACGCCTCCACCGACTCCCACCACGGTTCGGTTACGTACGTCGAAACCGAGCAGTGGGCTCGCCGTGACGGCAGCGAGATCGTCGGCTTCCACCACCGCCGCTGGCGGGAAGTCGACGGCTCCGGCCGCGCCATCGTCCGACGGGTGCCGGCACAACCGGCCCGTGGTTTCAACCTTCACCAGATCGGCCGCACCGACTTTGGCGCCGCCGAGGCGCAGATCATCACCTACCGCGCCGGCCAGCTGACGCCGTACCTTCACGCCGAAGCATCGGACGGGCCCGCCGTGCTGGCCACGCAGCTCGGCGTCGGCGCCGCCGCGCCACCCGGAATGGCGCCGTGCCCCCCACCCTGCCAACCACGACCAACAACCCTCGTTGCTCTCGACACCGTCGTCGGCCTGCACCAGGACGACTACCTCAACCGGGATCAACGAGCCGCGCTGCTGCGCGTCATCGCTGTGCTACCCGGCCTGACCTACGGCGGGCCGGCAACAGATCGAGCCGGACGCCCTGGCATCGCCGTCTGGGCCGAGGAGGGTGGCGTACGGATCACACTTATCGTCAACCGCACCACCGGCGAGTTGCTGGCCTCAGAACGCAGCATTCCCGACTTCGTCCTCGACAACTACATCCTCTTTCTTCGCCACGACCGCCGCGACCACATCGGATGATCGGCCTCCTGCGGCGCTCGCGCCCGGGTGCACCAGCACGTCAGGTACGCGGTAGATACAAACACCGAGCAGAACACCGAACAGAACCCACTTCCCCGATATGCGGACGGTCCGCAATCGTGGACATGCTCCGTTGGATCTGCATCGACGCATGGCGATCGGTCGAGAGGCTCTCAGGATAGGAGTGCGCCATGACAACTCCCGGCCTCCGGTGGCCTGCGAACAACACGCGCCCGCGAGAGGCGGAACCCGATGATCGTCGGTAACCATCACCCGGCGAAGGTCGATGCCATCCTGAGCGACGTCGGCGACGTTTTGATCTTGTTCGACCGCGCCCGCTCCGTCGACATCGAGCGGCGGCACGGGCTGGCGCCAGGCCGACTGATCGAGGTAGTGCTGAAGTCACCCGCGGCCAGGCTGGCGGCCGTCGGCAAGCTCGATCATGCCAGTTGGTTGCACCAGATAAGCCAGAGCGTTCCTCGTTCGGCCGTGGATGAGTGGCTCGAATACCATGGCGACCTCAACACGGCGGTGATGGAGATCCTCGCCATCGCGAGGCGCTGCGGGCTGCGGTTGGTGCTGTTGTCGAATGCGACCCGTCGCCTCTGGGAGATCTCACCTTCCACGGCATCCGTGATCTTGCCGATCGGGTCTTCTGCTCGGCTGACATCGGCCTGGCGAAGCCGGATCCGCGCGTGTATGAGTTCGTCGCCGAGTCCGCGTCGCTGGTTCCTGAACGCACGTTGTACCTGGATGACACGGAATCATGGGTGGAGGCGGGCCGTAGGCTCGGAATGCGAGGTCACGTGTACGACACGCCGGCGGTTCTGCGACGCCACCTTGCCGAGCTCGGGGTCGAGCTATGAACGCAGGCGTATCCAGCGGTGTGACTTTGAGCGTCGTGGTGGCCACCCGGGGACGAAGCGACGGGTGCCGTCGGATGTGCGTGGCATTGGAGAGCCAGCTCGCCGAGCAGCCAGGGCTGTGGGCGGAGATCGTGATGGTATTCGACGGGTGCATCCCGTACCGCTGGTTCCAGCCGTCGGAAACGCGTCGCAGTGTGCACATGGATCCGAGGCGGGGAATCGCCGGTGCTCGCAACGCGGGTGTCGAGGCGGCGCGCGGTGAGGTGCTGGCGTTCCTCGACGACGACGCCGTGCCGGCGCCTGGATGGCTGGCCAGCCTGCTCGAGGCGCTGGAACGCTATCCGCACCTGGATGCGTTCGGCGGTCGGGTCGTTGGCGCCGACCAAAACAACCTCTACGCACGGCTTCGCGACCAGGTCTACTACCGCGAGACGTTCGGCGTCTGGTACGTCGACCCACGCAGCGCGGACGGCGACCTAATCGGACCGCCATATGTCAACGGCGGCAACAGCGCGTACCGTCGCCGGGCGATGCTCGATGCCGGAGGATTCGACACCGCCCTGCCTGCCTACAGCGACGTGGAGTTGGGCCGCCGCCTGAGCCTTCACAAGCGTGCAGTTCTGGTGGCTGGGATGACGGTCCACCACGACCACCCGTCGTCGTTCGCACAGTACATGCTGCGGTGCTACCGAAGCGGGCGGGCACGCGGACTGATGTGGACCCGCCACCGGTATTCGAAGGACTCGCCACGGCGAGTCGCGGTGAGCATCCTTCTCAACGTGCTATGGAACAACGCCGTCCGCCGCTCGGGTCGAGTCCAGGCGACCCGCATCCGGACTACCGCCGTGCTGAGCTGTCAGGAGGTGTTACATGGCGTCGGGTACGCGCGCTCGCTCGTTGGTTGATCGAACCCTGACGGTGCTGACGTGGGGCCTCGCGGCTCGACGTGGGGTGGAGCTGGTCGAGGTTTTGGTCAGCGGGCGATGGAGCCGACGCCGGCTAAGCGGGCTGGCGACCCGACCCGGGAAAGAACCGGCCGTGCAGCTGGTGTGCGTAGTCCCCATGTATCTGGAGCAGGCCATCGCCGCCGAGACCGTCAGATTTTGGCATGGCTTCGCCGAGCGCACGGGGGTCGCCGCCGTCTCTTTCGTCACCTCGGTCAAGGAGCGACCTGAGGTTGGACCGACGACCCGCGACATCGTCGCGGCCGAGCTGGCGAGGCTGGGCAATCCGGACCGCCTGCGCCTGGTGCACTGCGAGGAGGTGACCCGGTTCCGGGCGGCCCAGCTCAACCTGGCCGTGCAGCAGGTGCGCGCCAACAGCATGCGCACGGGCCATTCACCGAGTTCGACATGGGTCGCGGTGTACAACGCCGACTCCCGCCCGTCCGCATCGACCTGCGCCGAGTTGGCCGGGCAGAGTATGGCGGAGCCGCGCATTCGTGTGTTCCAGCAACTGGTCGACTATGTGGTGCCGGAGCGGCCCGGCGCCGGGCTGGTCGCGGTCGGCAACTCCGCACTGCAGTCCTGGTGGACCCGTTCGCACTACTGGACTCGCAATACCGTCGGGCGACGCGACTCCTGGCTGGCCGCAACAGTCCCCTTCTCGACGTTTGGTCACGGCGAGTTTGTTCGGTTGGACTTCCTGGAAGACATCGGCGGGTTTCCCGACTTCGCCTATGCCGACGGTCTGCTCCTTGGCTGGATCTGCCGGCTTCGGGGGGAGCCTATCGGCCTGCTCGCCAGCCGCGACTGTGCCGAGGTGCCGCGCACCGGCCGCGACCTCGTGACACAGCAGGCCGCGTGGATGCGGGGCCTGCTCAACTTCGACGCCACCGTGGCCTGGTGCCACCAGCACGGGCAGGTTCGACTGAGCCGCACCCAGGTCGCTGCGCTGCGGGCTGCGCACCTGAGTATCCCGATCATTTGGGGACTGAGCACCGCCGTGCTCGCGGCCGGTACCGTGCTGCTAGGCCGACGCATCATCGCGCGCAGCGCTACCGTGGCCGACGCTGCCAAGCTGGCCTGTCTACTGTCGTACCCGGTCGTGCCCACGCTGGCGCTGGCAGGCACGGGCGAGCGGCCACCTGGAGTGCTCGCTCGGCTGGCCGGCGCGGCAGCGTCGTGGCCGCTGGAAGGCGTGGGCTTCTGGCCAGCAGTCGTGAGCCACCTACGTCGCAGCCAGCGGGCACCGACCAAGACACCGAGGTGAGGACGGCATGGGCGAACCACTCCACGAGCCGGACACCCGGCTGCGTCAGGCGGTCGAGTGCCTGGGCGACAGTGGCGTCGATCTCGACGGCTATACGTTCACGCCGGTGACCGGGGCCACCCAGGCGGCGGTGTGGCGTGGCGTCGGCAAGCACAATGACCAGCCCGAGGTGGCGCTGAGGCTGACACCCAAGCCAGTAGAGCTTGTGCGACGCATCTCCACATTGATCGACGGTGTGCGCGCGGTCGAGTGCCCGCGCAGCCTCGCCGCTGAGCAGCTTGACCTCGACGGCCGTACGTGGACCGTGCACCTGTGCACATGGATCGGCATCGGTGCACCCCAGAAGGCAGACATGGCCCTCCTGGGCCAGCATCTGGCCCGGCTGCACCTGGACCTGGCGGCGTCCGCCGCGGACTTCACCGACCGCGAACTCAGCTTCGACCGCGGCCTGACCTTGCCGGCCGCGCAGGAGTTGCCGGCCTGGTACGTGGCCTCACACCTGTGGCGCGACCGCATCTTCGCCTGGCTGTACACCCAGTCCGAGCGCATGGCCGCCCAACCCATCCACGGCGACATGCACTGGGGCAACGTCGTGGCCACGAACGACGGATTCGGCTTCATCGATTTCGACAAGGTCATGTTCGCGCCGCCGGTCTTCGACCTGGCGAAGCTGATCGCCACCGGCATGTTCCACACCGGCCAGCGGACCCGGTTCCAAGCCCGCAAAACCACGCAACTGCTCGAAGGCTACGAGTCGGTGCGTGGCCTGTCCGACGCCGAGCTTGTCGCGCTGGAGGGACTCGCGGTACTGCTCAACGAACAGACTGCCCGCCTAGGCGCCATGTACGACGTCGAAACCTACCGACGCAACTCCGACGCCGTGGCGGCCTGGTGGATCGCCCGGCGACGCCGAACCCCATCCGATCCACTAGGCATCCGCACCGCACGCCAGCCGGCCAACACCGACCCCGACCGGTCCGGCCAGGAACCGCTGTGGCGAGAGGACCCCGCTCACCCCGACTGACAAGGACCTGACCCGATGCGTGCACTCCTCGTAGGCTGCGGCAGCCACGGCGGCGACGTCCTGCTACCCGCGGCACTAGCCGCCGGCATCCAACCGGTCGCTCTGGTCGACGCCGACCTGACGCGGGCCAAGGCACTGGCCGCACAGTGGGGCATCCCAAGCGTGTACACCTCGTTGGACGACGCTCCCACGCTGGACCTCGAGGCGGCGATCATAGCGCTGCCGGTCGTGCACCACGCCCGCCACGTCACCGCCGCGCTGAACAGGAACCTGCACGTCTTCGTGGAGAAGCCACCCGCCACCGACCTCGCGCAACTGCGCGCACTGGTCACCGAGACCGAAGCCTCCGGACAGGTCTGCTGCGTCGGCATGAACTTCCGCTGCGCCGAAGGCGTGCAGGTACTCTCACGACGCCTGGCCTCCGGCCGGCACGGTAGCGCCACCTACGTCCGCGTCCTGCAGGTCGCCCGAAAACCACTGGCACCGTTCGCCGACCACCTGTCCATGGAAGCGAGCCTTTTCTTCGCCCAAGGCATCCACGCCATCGACCTCGCGCTCACACTCGCCCCCACCGCGACGAACATCACCGGCCAACGGGTACGAGTCAACCGCGGCCGACTCTGCGTCGTGGTCGGCGAAGACCAGAGCACCGGCACCCGGGCGGAAGCCTCGTTCGGCTCGAACGCCGCAGGTCTCTACCACCAGTTGGAAGTCTTCTGCGACACCGGAGACGTGCTCACCCTACGAAACCTCTCCGAACTGTCCTATCTACCCAACGGCGGCGAAGCCCACGTCCACGACTACCCAGGCGCCCGAGTACTGTGGCGGCGCTCCCCAACCAGCGTCGGCTTCGCCGCCGCCGGCTACGCCCCGGAACTCGCCTCATTCAAGGCCCAGACGCGCGGCGAGCCCAGCGACGGCAGCCCAGCCGCGGCGCTGACCGACCTGCTACCGGCATATGAGGCGTTCGATGCACTGTTGGCCTCCTGGGGCGTGCCGTGGACGACCTGACCCGCGCGAGCCTCGCCCAAGCCATCCGCGAAGGCGGCTCCGGCAACGCCGACATCGTTGGCGACCTGAAAACCAACTTCGCCCGCCTCGCCGACGCGCGCTTCTCGCTGTGCACCGCCAGCGGAACCGCGGCCCTGATCTGCGCGCTGTGGGCCGTAGGGGTACGCCCCGGCGACGCGGTCGCAGTCTCCGCGCTCGGCCCAGCCATGACCGGTCTGGCCATCACTGCGGTCGGGGCCAGACCGCTGTTCCTAGACGCCACCCGCCCAACCTCGTTCGGCATCAGCCCTAACTCGGCACAGCGAAGCCTCGCCGAAGGACCGAAGGCCGCCCTCCTGATACCGATGTGGGGCTACTGGGACGAGCAACCAGACACGCTGGAAACGTTCCACAGCAACGGCGTCCCCATCGTGGTCGACGCGGCCCAGGCACCATTCCTACGACTCGGCGCCGGCCTGTGCCATATCGCCGACATCGTCTGCCTGAGCCTCCACGCCCGCAAACCGTTCAAAGCCGGCGAGGGCGGGGTGTGCCTGACCAACCACCGCCACCTGGCCGACCGCATCGTGCAGCTGCGCAACTTCGGCCAGACCACATCATGGACCGGAAACCGGCTCACCCCGACCGGTCCGTTCGCCACCGGATTCGGCGTCAACTTCAAGATCAACTCACTGGGCGCCGCGTGGTGTCTCACCCAGACCCGCGAGTGTGACCGTATGCGCGAACGGTTCATCCGCCTCCGCCACCGCGCCACCCAACTGCTCGACTCCACCGGCATCGGCTGGATCGAGGCGGACCAGGCACCAACCGTGGTCGAGCACGGCCGGTACGGCATCGTCGCCGTCTGCGCCAACGAACGCGACGCCAGCAACCTCGCCACCGTGGTCGGCGGCACCGGCGTAGAAGTCGACAGCAGCCGGTACCGGTACCGGCCCATGTATCACGCCCCTCACCTGGCCCGCTACGCCACTTCGTGCCCGACCGCCGAACAGCTCACCGCCCGGTCGGTGGCCTGCCGGCTGGAGGCATTCGGCCCATTGGATAGCACCGTTGACGCGGGCCACGACGCAACCGAAAGGGCACGTCCATGAAGGTTGGCATCATCGGCCTGGGCCACGTCGGCAAGACCATGCACGGGCTGTGGCATCGGCACGCCGATCGACGTGGCCGACAGCGGCCAGTACCCGCACGACGCGCTGGCCACCTGCAGCTTCGCGATCGTGTGCGTCGACACGCCGGCCGACGCATCCGGCGCGTGTGACACCACCAACGTGGTCGAGGCCGTCAAGCGCCTGCCCACCCAGCGGGTCCTGCTGAAGTCGACCGTCCCGCCCGGCACCACCGAGCACCTCACCGAGGTGACCGGCAAGCTGATCTGCTTCAGCCCCGAGTACGTCGGGCAGAGCAGCTACCACCAGCCGTTCTGGTCCGACGACGCCGCGGTCGTGCCATTCGTCATCTTCGGCGGACCGGCCGAGGTCCGACGCTACTTCATCGACGCGTTCCTACCCGTGCTCGGCCCAACCAAGGTGTACTACCAGTGCACCGCCCGGGAAGCTGAGGTCATCAAGTACATGGAAAACGCGTACTTCGCTACCAAGGTGTCCTTCGTCAACGAGTTCCACGACATCTGCCGCGCCGTCGGTGCGGACTGGCACGCGGTGCGGGAGGGCTGGCTGCTCGACCCACGAATCGAACCGATGCACACGGCGGTGTTCGCCGCCGACCGTGGCTTCGCCGGCAGGTGTCTGCCCAAGGACATGCGGGCCATCGTCCACGCCGCGACCGAGGCCGGCTACCAACCCCGGCTGCTGGAAGAAGTCCTCCGCAGCAACGACCGGTTCCGCACCGGAGCCGGAGCATGAGCATGCCGGCCCCCCACACAGTGATCGTTGCCAACTACCACCGCATCGGCGCCGTCGACCCGACCAACCCGCTGCACCGGCTCCACACCGTACCCACCGACGTGTTCGCAGCCCAGGTCGACCACATTCAGAGCCACGGCAAGGTTGTCTCGCTCGACGACGTCCGGACCTGCCGCGGGCTCTCCGACGTCAACTTCGTGATCACCTTCGACGATGTGCCGGCCGCGGCCATGGACGGCATCAGCGTGCTTCTGGAACGCGACCTGCCGTTGACGCTCTCGGTGTGCAGCCAGCTAGCCAACAACGGATGGGGAACCCGCGACAAGGTCTACTGCATCGACACCTACGCCGACCCCGACCACGTTGCTCGAGCAGTCCGAGCGGTACTGCCTCACACAGCCGGCCCCGACCCGATCTCGTTCTACCACTTGACCAAGAGCGACGACCTGGATCCGGACCTCGTGACGTCGAAGCTGATCGACCCCCTGTTCGCCGGCATCGAAAGCCACGCCTCACCGTTCCTCGACGGCAACGGGTACCTGTCCTGGCAGCAGATCCGCGACCTCGCCGCCAGTCCGCTGGTCACCGTCGCCAACCACACCGACAGCCACACCAACCTCGCCGCCACGCCGGGTGACCGGCTCGCCGACGAGATCCGTGCCGCGCACACCCAGATCGCGCGACACATCGGTCGACCGCCCCGCTACGTCGCGGTGCCGTTCGGCCGCTACCAGCAACGTCTGGCTATCGATTGCATCGAGATCCTCCACCCGCTGAACTACCACGGCATCCTGTGGGTCGGCCAGGTCGCGAACCTGGTTCGCGCGCCCTACGAGCACCAGCTACTTCAACTGACCCGCTTGCACACGCCAACCACATTGGACGATTTCGTCGCCCAGCTCGCGACGGTGCTCGACACACGCCTCGACGCGGCCGTCTGGCAGGTGCCTGGCCGACGCCACAGCGAGCCAGTCGCGATCGTCGAGTCCAGCGACCAGCAGCGCTCGGCCCGATTCGAAATGGTGGTCCGCCAGGGCAAGGACTACGCCTCAAGCCCACAGTTCTACCGGCACCTGTTCACCAACAACCCGGCCAAAGGCCAGCGGCCCGACTTTTACGCCGTCGAACGCGCAGGACGCATCGAGGCCACCGCCTACAACGCCCACGCCTTCTTCCGCTTCGGCGAGGTCACGGTGCCCGGCGTCTACCTGGCGAGCTGGCGCAAGCTGCCGGAATCCCACCCAACCGCAGCCGGCCGGCTGATCCACGCCATGACCACCCGCGAGGCCGTCGTCGGCGTCCACCGCCCGAGCCGACGCGCCGAGCCGGCATTCCGCCACTGGCATCGGATACCGGTCTGGCGACTGAACATCCCGGTCACCGACATCGACGGCATGGCCCGGCTTGACCGGACCGCCGAACTGGACCGCTTCGACGACGCGATCCTCCCGCTGACCACCGCACTAACGCGCGAGGCCGGATTCAGCCTCGCCCGCGACCCCGCCTTCTACCGGTGGCGGCACGAGACCTATCCCTTGGCCACCTGCCGGTATGTGCTGCTGTACCGACACGACCTGCCGGTGGCCTACGCAGTGCTACTGCAGTGCGGTGACCGCCTGCAGATCGCCGACTGGTACGCCACGTCGGTCAGCGCCTACACCCAGCTCGTCCTCGCCGTCCACGACAGCGCACGCGCCCACGCGGCGGTCTCGATCGATCTGGACACCAGCGACCAGGCACTTGCCCGCGCACTGGCGACTAGATTTCCCAGCAGCTCGACGACCAGCGGCAGCAACTTCTACCACCTGAACGTCGCCAGGCTGGCCGAGCTGGGTGTCACCGAGGTCGACGAGATGTGGTCGCGCTGCCGCTTTCACGAAACCGCCACCACGGGTGACGTGTTGATCAGGTAGATGTCATGTACACAGTGTTGGACCTGCTCACCACCAACGCGCGGCGCACGCCCGGCCGCACCGCCGTCATCGACGGTGATACTCGAGTGACGTACGCCGACCTACACGAGTTGGCCCGCCGGGTCGGCAACCTGATGGCCCGCCACACCGGGCCGACCGACCGGGTCGCCATCCTGTTGCCACGCGGCGCGCAGACACTGGCGACCTTCTTTGGCGTCTACCACGCCGCCGCCATCCCCGTCTTCATCCACGAGCAACTGCGGCCCCGGCAAGTCGCCCACATCATCCGGCACGCCGGGGCCACGCTCGTGTGCACTACGGGTCGGCACATGCCGCTGCTGCGCGACATCCACCTGCCCGCCGAGTCCATCGTGGACGTCGCTTCGATCCAGGAACCCGCTCTGCCGGCTTCCCGTCCGCTGATCGGACCGGACGTCGGTGCGCTGATATACACGTCCGGGTCCACCGGCGCCTCCAAGGGCGTCACTGTCACCCACACCAACCTTGTTGCTGGGGCCAGCATTGTCGCTGATTACCTCCAGCTGACCGGCGACGACCGCACCCTCGCCGCCCTGCCGTGGAGCTTCGACTACGGCCTCAACCAGGTGCTCGCCACCTTCGCAGCCGGCGCCACGGTCGTTATCCAACGGTCCACCCATCCTCCCGACATCAGCCGGACGCTCGTTGCTGCCGAGGTCACCGGCATGGCCGGCGTCCCGACACTGTGGGCGGCCATGACCGGACCCGGCTCACCACTGGCCAACCAGCCACTGCCGAGCCTGCGCTACGTCACCAACTCTGGCGGCCCGCTCGCCCCTGTCACGATCGACCGGATCCGTACCGCGCAGCCCCACACCGACCTGTACCTCATGTACGGGCTCACCGAAGCGTTTCGCTCCACCTACCTCGATCCGGAGCTCGTCGCGACCCGGCCCACCTCGATCGGCAAAGCCATCCCCAACACCGAGATCCTCGTCCTCGATGAGCACCGACGCCTCTGTCCTCCCGGCGTCGTCGGCGAACTCGTCCACCGCGGGCCGACCGTCGCCCTCGGCTATTGGCAGGACCCGCAAGCCACCGCGGCGGTCTTCCGCCCACACCCGCACCCACCCGCGGGCGCCGAGCTGGCGGAGACCGTCGTCTACTCCGGCGACTACGTGCGCACCGACGCCGACGGCTACCTGTACTACCTCGGCCGGCGCGACGAGATGTTCAAGTCCCGCGGCGTGCGAGTCAACGCCACCGAGATCGAGGCCGAGCTGATGGCCTCCGGCATGATCACCGCAGCCGTCGTCGCGGCCACTGGCGACCGCTCCGATCCGCGCCTGGCCGCGGGTGTGATCCTCGACGAGCACGGCGCCACCGTCGACGACCTCCGCGCGTACTGCCGCCACGAGCTGCCACCGCACATGCAGCCACACGACATCGTGCCGATGACCACCATGCCCACCACCTCCAGTGGCAAGGTCGCACGAGCGATGGTGCGGGCGTGGCTGGTCGAGCGGCACACCCGAGAGCGGGTAGCACCATGAACCGGACCGACCGCATACGGGACATGCTGGAGCCGCTGGAGAACTTCGAGCGGCTGCACGCCGCCACCGTCCGCAGGTTCGGCGCCAGCGTCGTGGACCTGTCCTACCCCAACCCGCGCGTGCCCCTGGACGACCGCCCGTACCGAACCCTGGCCGAGGTGGCTGGCCGGGTCGGCGTCGAAGACCTGCGCTACAGCCCGTTCGGCGGCTTCACCACAGCGCGGCGTCGTGTGGCGACCGCCCTGGCCCTGCGGCACGGGCTACCGTACAACTACCGCGACGTGATCCTCACACCCGGCGCGACCGCCGCCATCAACCTCGTCCTCGGCGAGCTGTTCACACCACCCGCCCGGGTCCTCGTCATCGCGCCGTGCTGGATGGACTACCCGCTCTACCTGGCCACGCACCGCCTCGACTACGCGTTCGTCCTCACCGACGACGACAAGCACCTCGACCTGGCCGCGATCGAGCGAGCCTGGAACCCTCACACCCGCGGCCTGATCATCAGCCAGCCCGCGAGCCCCACTGGCGTCTGCTACAGCGGCGAGGAGGTCACGGCGCTCGCAGGGCTGCTCGACCGGATGACCACAACCCGAACGGGTCCGCCGTTGGTGCTCAACGACGAGACCCATTGTGACCAGATCTGGAGCGGCCGACCCGTGCGCAGCCTGGCCGAGGACTACCCCCACACGGTCACCGTGCATTCATTCGGCAAGGCATGGCAGATGCAGGGCCAGCGCATCGGCTACGCGGCCGTACACCCCCACCTGGCCCACCGGCACGCCGCGCGTGAGCTGCTCGTCGCCGGCATGCGCACCACCGGCTATTACGCGCCCGCCGCCCTCACCCAGCACCTGCTGACGGCGCTGGTCCCTTTCACACCCCGGCTCGATCCCCTCGCCGCGCTGCAGCGCCGGGCGCGGGACCGGCTGCGTCGATCCGGTCATCGCGTCATCGACGCCGACGCCACCCGCTTTGTGTACGTCCAAGTCCCCGACGGCGACGACCTGGACTACGTCCGGCTCGCGGCGGACCGCGGCGTGCTCGTCATGCCATCCGGCATCTTCCACGAGCCGGGCCACTTCCGCCTCGCCCTCAACACCGACGGGCCAACCCTCGACCGCGCCCTCGACGTGCTCGCAGATCTGCCCGTACGACGAGCGGAGCACCATGCTTGAGACCTACCTACCGGTACCCAACGTCGTCTGGTCCGATGACGCCTTCGTCGTCGAGGCCGCCGATCGGCCTGTGGATACCGAGCCGGCCAGACTCGCCCGTATGGCCGGTCGGTTCGCTGTTGCCCAACATCGCGGCGACACGGTCATGCTGGCACGCGACAGGTACGGCCTCAAGCTGTACTTCGCCATCGACGCAGCCAGAGGCGTCGTCGCAGCCAACTACATTGCGGATCTCATCACCGCGGGCATCCCCCTCGACGGCATCTACGGCGCGCCAGCTGGCGCGGTGACAGCAATCGACCTGAGGCGACGCACAATCGAGCTGCACCGCTACCACCATTTGCCTACAGCGGCTGGCGGCGACCCGTCCCCACGCGAGACACTCGCCGCTGCCGGCGAGCGCCTCAGCCGCAGCCTCCGCGCCATCACCACCGCCTACCCTTCCGCCACCGTCGCGGTGTGCCTGTCCGGCGGGCTCGACAGCGCGCTCGTAGCGGCCCTGGCCCGCGAGCACGTGGCCGAACTGGTCGCGTACACCTACGCCTTCGACGACGGCACCGGTGACTTCGGCCCGGACGCTGCCGGCGGCCAACGACTCGCGAACTGGCTGGGGATCAGGCACCGCCCGGTCATCGCGGACGCGAACGGAATCTTCCTCGCGCTGCCCCGGGCGCTGCGCCACGGGCAGGACTGGCGGGACTTCAATGTCCATTGCGCCATCGTCAACGAACTGCTCGCCGAGGCGATCGCCGCCGACACCACAAGCGCCAACCGGCCCGTCTTCGTCCTCACCGGCGACCTCATGAACGAAGTCCTCGGCGACTACACGCCGGTGACCTACCGCGGCATGCGGCACTATGCGTTGCCTGACATCGGACCAGACCTGATGCGAGTCAGCCTCGTGCGCGGCCTGCAATGCGGCGACCGGGAGGTTGGTGTGTTCTCGACCCGCCAACTCGTCGCGCTGCAGCCCTACGCCCAGATCTGCGACGACCTACTCCGACTCCCCAGTAGCCTGGCCAAGCCCACTGTCATCCAGAGCCTGGCCGGTGACCTGCTACCGCCGTGGGTATATGGACGCCCGAAGGCCCGGGCCCAAGTCGGCGGACCTACCGTCCGCAACGGAATCCTGCCCCTCCTCGTGGACTCCGGTCGACTCGGTTCCCAGCTGGAGTATGACTTCTGCGCCGCCATCGGATGTGCCACGTCTCCACGGCTGACGCGCTACGTCAGGGCCGGCCTATACCGCTTCCCGCACCAGTACCCGTTGGAGGACGTGTGACCGTCACCACCAGGTCAGAGATTCATGCAGCGATCGCCGACTTCATCCGCGAGGTGGGCCAGGTCGAACCAGACGACCCCGGCTTCACCGACGATGCGGACCTGTTCGACGCCGGATACCTCGACTCGCTCGGTATCGTCTCCCTCACAGCGTTCATCGAGCAGCGGTTCCGTGTCGTCCTCACTGAGCAAGACCTCTTCAACCCGAGGATCGCGACCGTTACGGGCATGGTTGAGATCATCGCAGCGCGGTCCGTTCAGCAGGCGGCATGAACAACTTCTCGGAACCCGCCACCGCGTCAAACCCAGGCAAGAACGGAGGAGGTGACCCGACGCACAAGCACGCGACGTCAAGCGTCTTCCTGTTCGCCTTGGAGCAGGATGCCTGGCGCATCGGGCTCATCGACCACCCACGGCTGGGACGATGGATGCTACCCGGCGGACACGTCGAACCACATGAGAACCCAGCCGAAGCCGCACTGCGGGAGGTCCTCGAAGAAACCGGATTATCGGTCGACCTGCTCAACCCGCATGCCAGCGACCTTACCCTGGCGGTGCCAGGCGTACCACTACCACTGTGGATCGTCGAACAGCAGGTTCCTCCAGAACCACGGCACCCGCATCGGCACGTCCACATTGACTACCTCTACATCGCCGTGACACGGCAGATCCCTCGCGCACAATCGGAGCTGCGGTTCGCCTGGTACACCGGGGATAACCTCGCCGACCTTCACATGTTCGAGGACAGCCGTAGCGCCGCGAGACTTCTTTTCGATCGACTCCGGGCCGCCGCTTCGGCTGCGTTTCCTCCCTCACTTCGTAAGCACCGAAGTACCGACCCGTGACCCGCTCATCCGTCCAACCAGTCAGGCGACGCAGCCGCTCGCACCGCTGCCCGCCACCGAGGAGAACACAGCCGCATTGACCATCGCAGCCAACAGGCTCGACCGACACGGCCGGGCGTGTGCTGAACTGGAACTTCCGGGGCCACCAACGCCGAAGTCGTGAGTCTCGATGCCCGTCCGGCTCGCCTCACCACGACTATGCCTATACCACCATCAGCGGGCATTGCCCCGCGATCCGGTCCAGCCAACGTCATCCATGCTCCGAAGATCAGGACGCACGATGGCGTGACCGCTCTCGAGGAGGCGTCCGCACAGGGCCTGAACGGCGCACCGCGCTCCACTTAGCGAAGCCGCGCAGGCCGGTGTCGTGGTCAGTCGGCTACCTGATCTTCAGTAGCCGGGCCTGATCCAACATGGCGTTCGACGACTCGCACGGCCTCGGCTGCCGTGGACGCCCAGGTGACGTAGATCGGCACACCCCGACTGTCGAGTACTGAGACCGCCCACCGACGCGACGGTCGGTCTGGCATCGCCGGTCGTCGTACCACGGCGGACCGATCGCTCCCTGTGTAGGTGGCGACGTCCTCGTCGGTCAGCACCCAGCCACGGCGAGCCCGCACGAGGTCGGTCAAGCTCGCGTCATGGCGACCGGAGGCGATCACGGCGGCGTTTGGTGACTGCTCTGGGAGCCTTGCAGGTCTCGCCACGCTCCGCGGCCGCCCGTGCGCTCCATCATCGCGGCGACGACGCTTCGGGCCTCATCCTCGTCGGCGTACTCATGACGCCATTTGTCGGCGTCGCCGTCGCCAGCGCGGGCCTCTACACGCCAGGCGGTGCCGTCGGTGTGGAGCCAGATGTCGCGCCGGGCGAGCCTGCCGAACCGCCCGTTCCACCATCGTCCTCGAAGCTCCACGCCACCAAGATTAGGACAATCGTACGACCTCGTCAAGTTTCCGCTGGTCAGAGGCTTGACTCGAGCGGCCTTTGGCACGGTCAGACCGGTCGCAGCCTGAGATGCCCGCTCACTGCGTACCGGTGAGCTTGGCGTTCCTCGTACGAGCCCGCCGGGCCCGCCGGTGACCCCAACCACGTTCCCCACCGATCTGGTCAAGATTTCGCTCGGTAGCCCTGCGGCCAGCATGGCGAACAACTCGGCGTACTGGCCTCCAAGCCTGACGAGTCGGTCGCAGTCGCCCGGACTCGATCAGCCTGCCGTGGTCAAGGACGTAGATAACGTCAGCGTGCCGGACGTTGGCGAGTCGGTGCGTGATGAGGATGGTGGTCTTGTCGCCGTGCCGGTCGCGAATGGTCTGGAACAGCGCGTGCTCCACTCTCGGGTCGAGGGCCAGTTCGGTCTGAAATCGCTACGTGCCGGTGACGCCACCCGTTCGTCCGTCAGTGGTATGGGGAACCGTGCGGGCCGCGAGGCGGCCTCGGCCAAGTGCTCATCGGCCGTCCTTGTGAGCAGTCTCGTCGCTTCCTGTTCCTCGAGGTACTCCTGGCCGCGTCGGGTGGCGGGCCGCCGCCCCAGCGTCGTAGTCCTCGCCCATCACCCTGTGTCCGATCCCGTTCCGCCAGCGGGGGAGCCATCGCTCGGTTGCTCAGGTTCGGCGTCGCGATTCCCCGGGTATCGCGTGCCTTTGCTCTTCCGCGGCTTCGCGGGCAGCTCGGGCTCAACCAGTTTGATTACCTTCAGTCCGGCCTTCCGGGCGCGCATCGATAGACCAGTGTCGTATGTGATCAGTGTGAACGGCCGTCCGGCGATGGGCTGCTCGGCAACCATGCGCTCAATGATCTCGTCGTCGGTACGGGCAAGCCGGACGTGGTTCGGCGGGTCGAAAAGCACTTCTATGGTCACCGGCGACGCTCCCTCGGCGGCATCGTGTGGGGTGAGGACCGTGGGTGACTCCGGGTCGGTGAACAATCCGTCGAGCACCGCGAGAACCTGCCGGGCGCGCTTGCGCTTGTCCGGCTCATTCCGACGCTTCTGTGAGTCGAGTTCGTCGATGACGGCCAGCGGCACGAGAAGCCGAATGCTGTTCTTGCCGTCGGCGTACTCTGGACTGTCCGACAGGAGTCCATGGAAGTCGATCTCGTCGAACAGCATCTGGTGCTGCATAAAGAAGTTTGTATCGGCCACAACGAACATCTCGGGGTCGGCCCACCGCAACGCACGCGCTTCGAGCCCGCTGATCGCCTCCCCGAGGAGGCGCACCCGTTCCTCGACCTCCGCGTTGATCAATCCATTCAGGACTCGTCGCTGCTCGGTAATGCCGCCGATAAGAGTCGGCCCGACCGTGGAAAGCATTCGATAGCGCTCTGTCAGCACGAGTTGTCGCACGGTCTCAGCTCGCAGGACCGAGGCGAGTTGTGAGGCCGCCTCGTTGGCCCACTCGAGATACGCGAAGAGTCGCTGGCCCTGGTCTGCCGGCTGCCCATCATCACCATGTTGCACGCGCACGTTGCCCGCGTCCCGAATACCGCTCTGTTGATCGGCGAGGACGGCCCGGAGGTGGCCGACCTCTACGAATGGCAAGGGGTCGATGTACATGCTGACATCGTTACAAGGCGTGACGGTCGACACATCGCGACACGCTTAGCCGGTCGACCACGTGCGCGGATCATGTCGGCCCGGACCACATTCGTCCGGCTACGTCGGCGGCGCTGGGTACGGTGGTATGGGCGGACCCGCGCGGCCCGATAAAAGATCTTGGTGTGCGGGTCAAGATTTTTTGCTGGTTCGGGCCGGTGCGGCGGCTGACACGGTGAAGCCCCGTTTTTCGAGCTGGTGAAGGACCTGCCGATGTTGTACGAGGAGCACCGCACCCCGATGGACGACGCGATGTACCACGACGAGGACGTCGAGCTGTACGAAGACGCCCATGCGGATGTGTTCAAGACGTCCGTCGTCGACCACGACGTCCCGAAGACGTCCACCGGCCACACCGACGTGGCGGGCGGGCCCTGGTACGGCGATCGGGGCGCCGATGCCGTGTACCCGCATCCGGACGGTTCGGTCACCGTGGTGCAGGCCACGCACCGGAGTGGCGACCGGGATGCCCGGCGTCAGATGCCGCTCAACGCGTACGGGTTCCCGCCGGTGTTGGTCGATTGCCCGGAGTGCGCCGGTACCCATGGCCCCGTCGACGGCGAGCTGAGTGCGAGCAACCTGACCGCCGCGGCGTCCGGCACCTACTTCGGTGACCTCCGGCCCGAGAACATCCTCGTGCCCGCGAACGTCCAGGCAGTGTTGATCGACGTCGCGAGCTACGGCCGGCCGGTGCCTGTTGACGTCTCCGCGGTGGTGCGCGGTCTGATTCCGCCCGAGTCGGTCCCGGTTGCGCATGTCCATGGCGGTCCGTCCGGAATGAGCGGTGCGCCGGCTCTTGATGCAGGCACCGGCAAGCTCGTGCGCCTGTTGAAGCACTGGAACCAGGTGTCCGGAACCTCACCGGCACCGGCGTACGTGGTCGAACAGCTGGTGGTCGAACAGCTCCCGATCGAGATGGTGGTCCACTCGCTCGGCGCCGTACTGGTGCGCCAGTTCGTGGTGGGCAGTGCGCGGTGTGCGGTGCGGGCTGCGTACCGGGCGCGGGAGGCGGTGGTGCGCCCGAACTTGGCGAACCCGGCGGCGAGTCGGGCCGTGCTGGCCGAGTTCACCTCGACCTGGTTTGGGTTGCGCCCGACGGATGCGAACGTCGACGCGGTCGGCAACGCGCTGCTGCAGGCCCCGCTCGACGGCGCCGACCCGGGCGGGGACCACGCCGCGTTCCGCCGGCTGGGCACCGACGTCCGCCGGCAGCTGCGAGCCTGGCGGTTCGCCGGAGACACCCAGTTGCGCGGCCGCCGGGTCGACTCCCTGGACCGGCCGCTGCGGCTGGGCATCGACCCGGGCAGCGCGTTGACCGTGGCCGACACGGTCGCCGGCGGGCCGGGGCCGGACCTGCTTGTCGGCGAGTCCAGCGCGGCCGGGTGGAACGACCCGCGGCTGCCGCGGGTGCTGAACGGGCTGCGCTCCGACGAGATGAACGTCGCGATGCGCAAAGTTACCGAGGGCCTCACCTGGTCGGCGGCGGCGCAGGCCTGCGGCAGGACCGCCGAGTTCGGCGAACGCGTCCGGCGCCGGCTCAAGCGGCTCGGCGCCGACTTGACCGCCCGCATCGACGCGGCCCAGCGCACTCCGCGACTCGCCTGAGTTCGACGCCGAACGGGCCGTCCCGCCCCGTTAACGGAAAGATCTTGCCCGGGCGGGCGGAGCAGATTTTCTGCCGGTTATTGCCGATGCGGCGGCTTGAGGGCGTAGCACCTACCCCACGAGCCGAGGAGCCGACCGGCTATGACCGAGCACCACGACCGCACCGAACACCACGACAATACCGAACACCACGACGGGACCGGGTACCACGACGACCAGCGTGAGCCGTTCGGTGTCGGCCTGGACCATCCCGCCAGGCACTCGGCCTGCGGCGGCGACCCGGTGTCGCCGCGTGCCGGACAGGTCAACCGGCCGGCGCACGGGGACGGGCCGGCGCCGGTGGGCGGCCCGCCGGGCGGGCCGGAGCCACTGCTGAGCGTCCGCGCGGCCGTGGTGTTCGTGGTCGCTCTGGTGATCGGCATCGCCGCCGGGGTGCTTACGTACCTTGCCGGCGACTCGGTCCCGGCGGCCGTGCTCGCCGGCGCCGCCGCCACCGGCACCGCGGTCGCGCTGTTCCACCGGATCGTCGGCCCACGGTAGAAGCCGGCCCGTCCGTCCCGATTGGACAGTGGTGCGGCGGCTGTCGATTCACTCCGGTACCCCGCCGCTGGCGCTGCGCCGGCCAGTCCGGTCCGGTACACCGGTCGCCAAGTCATCGTGCCCGCCAGCCAACGGACGTAGACCCGGCCGGTACGCCGGACTGGACACGTTCATCTGTACCTTCGCCGAAGCCGACCTGCTCGTGGGTGAGCCCGGCGAGGCTGAGCGCGTCGGACAGGGCGGCGGTCGCGGCGATGGTGTGGGTGAAGATGCTGACACTGTGCCCGTGCTGGCGGGCGGCGCGGGCGAGATCGATGACCTCCGCGTGGCCGTTGCCCTGCCTGATGCGGGTGACGGCGAGCCGGCCGGTGGCCGCGGCGACCCGGATGGCAGGGTCCTGGAACCGTCGTTGCCGGGCGGCGTCGGCGGCGGCGGGCAGCACGCCGGTGGGGTCGCGGTGGCTGGCCGCGGGCAGGTCGATCTCGATGGCCCCGGGGAGGTTGAGCGCGGCGGCGATGCGGGCGGCGGGGTCGACGCCGGGTTTGAAGACGTAGATGCACTGGTTGGCGTCGCCGAGCAGGATGCGCCGGGCGGCTGGGGCGATGGTCTGCAGGAACGCCCACTCCTGCGGGTCGGTGTCCTGGAACTCGTCGCAGATGACGATGCCGTACCGGCCGGCGTAGTGGTCGCGGACCTTCGGGATGGCCAGCAGCGTGCGGGCCGCTGGCAGGAGCTAGCCGTAGGTCAGCCCGGGCGGGGCGCCCGGGACCCGGCTGTTGGCCGCGCTGATGATGGTCAACGGCTGCGGGTACCCGTGGTGCGTGCCGAAGTGGTTGACCACACGGCAGGCGAAGCCGTGAAATGTAGCCACCTCCAGCCGCTGGCCGTGGGGGCCGATGACCGAGCCGGCCCGGTCGAGGATCTGGGTGACGGCAGTGCGGGAGAACGATAGGAACAGGGCGCGTTGCGGAGCCGGCAGCCGAGTCCGCTGCGCCGAGCGAACTGCCGCACGACGATCGTCTTGCCGCTGGCGGTCGGCGTCGTCGAGGTAGGCCCGGACGGCGGCGACCGCGGTGGTGGTCTTCCCGGTGCCGGCACCGCCGCGGACGACGAGCACCGGCGCCGTACCGGTGATGACGTCGACCTGAGTGCCCCGCGGCTGGTAGGTCACGACGCCCCCACCGGCGGACGGGGGATATCCGCCAACTCGACCAGTTGCGGGCCGCTGTAGTCGGCCCGACTAGCCCAGATGATCAAATCTAACACCCCGTTGATCATCGGCGGGTGGGTGCCGGTCTCGGCGTAGAGGGCCTCGAGCAGCTGCTCGTGCAGACCTTGCTTGTGGATGACCTTGCACAGGGCGGTGATCGCGGCCTCGTCGACCGCCCCGGCGAGCGGGTCGGGCAGCCCGAACTCGTCCGCCGTGGCCTTGGCCGCGATCGCGATGGTCTGGGCGGGGATGCCGGCGAGCATCGCGCGCTCGATCGCGCCCTTAGGCAGGCGGATCACGACGTCGCATTCAGCCTGGATCCGCTTGACCAGCTCGGCGTCGTTCTTGTCCTGGTCGATGACGGCGAGGACCCGGAACCCGAGCTGGCGGGCCAGCGCGGCAACGCGAGGGATCTGGGTGATGCCACCGTCCTGGCCGGTGCCGGCGGCGACCAGGCGCACGCCGTGCGCCGACAAGGGCAACGCGGCCGGCGGGCGGCGCCGGTCGACGAACCTGTACACCGCCAGGTCGTGGGGGCCCTCGCCGATCGCGACGGTCGGTGACGTGAGCGCGGCCAGCAGCTGGGTGTGAAGCTGACGCATCGCCGTCAACGCCTTGCGGTCGGCGATCCGGTCCAGCTGGTGATGGGCGCGGGCGCCGCCGGGACGGACCAGACGGACCAACTCGGCCGGGTCGAACGCCCGGGCCACCTCGGGCCGCCGGGTCGACAACCAGACCTGACCTGACCAGGCCCGCAACGTGGCCGCGAGGTGCTCGGCGGCGGCGGCGTCGAGCTGGTCGCCGAAGTCGTCGGCGAGCACGATGGCGCCCGGCACGCTGGCCAGCAGGATCGCCTCAGCGGCCGACAGGACAGCCGTGGCGGTACTGCCGTGACTGGTCAACGGGAGCAGCCCGCCGCCATCAAGATTCAGCGCCGGCTGCAGCGTGCGCAGGAGCGCCCCGACCGTGCCGTCCTCGGCGAGAAACCCGACGTCGGCGCCGGCGACCGCATCGTCGCCGACCCGGATGGCGCCGCCCCCGGTGGTCAACACGGCATCGACGGACTCGGCGATCGCCGGCTCGGCCGACAACCGGGCCACCGCGGCGGAGACCGAGTCCCCGAGGCCATCGAACGCCGCGGTCGCCCCGTCCGGGTTGGTCTCGGTGATGACCTGCCGAAGGTTGCCGCCGGCCCGCAGCTGCAGCGGCCGGCCCGCGTCGAGCAGCACCACCGGCAGGGCGCGGCGGGTCGCCGCCGGCACCCGGACGTAGTCACCCAGGGCCGGATTGCTCCGTAGCGGGAAGTACACGATCGCGGTGAGCTCCTCGGTCACGCTGTCGTAGGTCACTCGACCGGTGAGCCGCACGCACTGTGGCAGGGACGGGTCGACACTCTCGTCCGTGCTGGCCGCACCGGAGGGGTCCAGCGGCTCGAGGAAACCATCGAAGAGCTGCTCCACCTCAGGGTCGAGATCGGCGAGTGTCACCTCAACCTCGGCCAACTCGGCCCGCACCACGTCGACCACGGCAGGGGCCTTGCCGGCCACATCCGACCCGCCAGGCGAAGCTGCGACCGGGCCGGCGGACGCGTGGGTGATCTGCTGGTGCAGGTCGGTCAGCCGCAATCCCTTGGCCCCCGAATCCAGCACCCGCGCGATCGCCGCGATGATGTCGCTCCGACCGGCACGCGGAACCCCCGCCAGCAGCACATGCCCGCGCGGGCGCAGGTCGAGGCGCTGCCAGCCCCGGAAATCGGTCAACTGGAGTCGAGTGATCCGCACGAGGGACATTTCTAGCATCTCGGGCCGACATCACGCTACGTAATTCGGGCGACCGAGCCAGGTTGCGCCGGGCCGGCCCGCGATCCGTCGCGGCCGCGTGAGCGCTCCGGACCGGATCGTCAGCTGGCGCGGCGATGGGAGCATCGCTCCGCCCATGCTCTGTCCGAGCCTGACCGGCAGACCAGGCCACGGCCGACCTCATCCGCCTGGTGGCGCGGCTTGGGGCCGCGAGCTGACACCGAGACGCGATGATGCTTGCTACCGCGATTCTCGAAGGTCGTCGGCGAGAGCAAGGTCTATCCTGAGCGGGCATCAAGGAACACAAGGACCCGGACGCGTCGCGTGAACGGGCGACGGAACCGGGCCTCCGCCGCTGAGTGGTGTCAAGACTGACACCCCGCCAGTACGGCCAGCAGCCAGGTCGCCGCAAGGTTGTGATCTTCGCCGTCGACTCGCGCCGCTGAGCCGTCCCCCCATGTCCGAGGTGATCACATTGAAGCTGGCAAGGGTCCAGATCAAGGACTACCGGCCGATCAACGACTCGTCGGAGTTCGAGGTCGAGCCGGACAAGACGATCCTGGTCGGTGCGAACGAGGCCGGCAAGACGGCCGTGCTGCGCGCCCTGCAGGCGGTCAACCCGTCGGCGACGGAGGAGAGCGGCCTCAGCGCACTGCGCGACTATCCCCGGTCGCGGTACAGCGAGATCGCGACCGGCAACGTCGATCCGTCCAACGTCGTGGTGGCCACCGCCGTGTACGCGCTCGACGCCGCCGATGTGGCCGCGCTACACGCCATCGACGCCACCGTATTCGCGTCCGCGAGTACCTTCCAGCTGCACAGGAAGCTGGACAACACCCGTACGTGGAGCCTGCCTGGCGTGATCAGGACGAAGACCCTCGGCGACGTCGAGAAGGAAGTCGCCCGATTGAAGGCCCACGTGAAGCAGCGGGACGGCGGACCCGAGCTGGTCGACACCGTCGACGCGCTCCTTAAGGACAAGGCGGCTAGCCGCACGCTGAGCGGGGATCTCGCCTCCGAACTCGACGCGTGGCTGGACCAGATCCTGCCCATCGTGGACGAGGACGACGAGAAGGCCCAAGCGCAGTGGGACCGGATCCGCACCGCGGTTCGTTGGTACACCACCTACTGCGAGGCATGGACCGTCTTGAGCCTGCGGGTGCCGGTGTTCGTGTACTTCTCCCAGTTCTTCACCGTGCGGCCCCGGATTCATCTCGCGAACCTCGCCCAGCGTCAGGCCAGTGGCGAGCTGGACGACAACTTCGACTTCGGCAACCTGTGCCTGCTCGAACTGCTCGGATTCACCGCCCAGCAGTTGTCCGAGCTGGCCTCGACGCCCGCGCCCGACCTGCCGGCCGACCGGCACGACCAGAACGTCATGGCCCAGCACCGCCTCCAGGTCGAGGCGTGGCAGGCCCGGCTCGACGAGCGTCAGTACCGGCTCAACGCGGCCAGCGTCGACCTGACCAAGATGATCCGTAAGGTTTGGGGCGACGGGAACGTGACCCTCAAGTTCGTCGCCGACGGCCAGTACCTCAAGGTCGTCGTCCAGGACGACCTTGGGGTCGAAGTCGAACTTGACCAGCGCAGCGAGGGCTTCCGGTGGCTGGTGAGTTTCTTCGTCGTGTTCCGGGCCCAGGCCAAGGGCGACCTGAAGAACGCAATCCTGCTGCTCGACGAGCCAGGCCTGAGCCTGCACGCCCTCAAGCAGCAGGAGTTCCGCAAGACCGTGTCGCTGCTGGCCGAGAATAACCAGATCATCTACACCACGCACTCGCCCTTCATGGTCGGCCCGGACGAACTGCACCTGGTGCGCGTGGTGGAGATGGTCGATCGGGAGTCCGGTACCAAGGTGCACACCACGCTCGTCGTCGACGACCCGCGGTCGGTGTACCCGCTGCAGGCCGCCCTCGGCTACGAGCTCGCGCAGAGCATGTTCGGCCAGAAGCGCAACCTGGTCTGCGAAGGCGTCACCGACATGTTCATCGTCGAGGGCGTCGCCGCCGCGATGCGCGAGGCCGGAGTCACGACCTTGCGGGCCGACATCGCGATCACGCCGGCCCAGTCCGCGAGCAAAGTCATCTACTACTGCACGCTGCTGCGCGGCCAGAAGCTGAACGTCGCGGCCCTGCTGGACTCCGACTCCGCTGGCGAGCAGGCCGCCAACCAGGACGAGTTCGTGCGGCTGATGAACAAGAAGGAGATCCTGCGCGCCAAGGACTTCTATGCCGGTCAGGTCACCCGCCCCGAAATCGAGGACCTGCTCCGCGACACCCTCATCGCCGTGGCCAAGGTTGACCTCGGTTGGGACGTCGCCGCCACGGCGGCCGCGCAGCCCGCCCGACCACTGATCGACATCTTCACTGCCGAGATCGGCGCCACGTTCTCCAAGTACAAGCTGGCCAAGGCGTTCCTGCGCTGGCTGACCACGCACACCTGGACAGACCTGACCAACGACGAGCAGACGGCGTGGACCAGGCTGTGCGCGGCGATCAACAAGGCAGTGGCCTAGGCGTGCCTGGGAGCGGTCATCCGCGGGGAGCCCGCCGACTCCCCAGAGGGGGAAGGGACCGCAGTTGGGTGGTGCATCCGACTCGCAGGGTGATGGTCGCGGATGCCAGCCGTTATCGATCGCCATTCCGTGCGCCGCGGATTCCACCGCCAGGTCGGCCGGCGGGCCACCGCGACTCGAGCCACGTCCGCACTCTCGATGGTCGTGACCATGACTCCTCCTGCCAAAGTCCCTCGACAGGTGGGCCGTGCAGGGGAATGTCGCGAGCGTGTCCGGGCTATAGTGGCGCCCTTGCTGTCGCCGGGGACGGCCGAAGTCTGATCGGTACTGCTCCGCGATGTCAGCGCGTGAGAGCGCTGGCTGCCGACCTCTCACCTCGCAGACGTGCAGTACCGCCGATGCGGGCGCTCAGCTTGCGTCGGCGGGCACGGCACGCGACACCTCCACGAAATGCGCGTGGAGACGGAGCAGCACTTCGGCGTCGAGGGCGGCGTAGGTGATCTGGCTGTCGGTGAGAGGTCGCCGGGCCCAGTCCCCGGCCTGCTCGCGCTTGTCGAGGTGCGTGCGCAACTCACGCGCGCAGACTTCGCGAAGGCTATGGCCGGTACCGGCACCGTGGAGTCTGCGCGACACGTCGCGCGTGTCGACCACACCATCAAGGGCGAACCCGTGACGTCCGAGCACTTCGCGCTCGAAAGAGGCGTTGTGGACCAGCTTAGTCGTTCCGGGGCTGGCAAGTAGTCGGCCAAGAGGCTCCAGGTCGGGAAGCTCGAGCGCGTCGATGAGGTAGGTCACGTCACGGCCCGCGACCTGGATCAGGCAGAGCGTGCGGTTGGCGAGCGTGGTCTCCACATCGAAGCCGACGACGGCCTCGCTCAGAAGCGCGGCGACGGCCGCCTCGAGCTGCGACACAGTTCGCACCCAGACCAGCGACCGGTCGTCCGCCCGGCCTAGGAGGGGCAGCTCCGCCAACGTCTCGTCCAGCTGCGCAAGGTGCTGGGCGTCTCCGGTGGTAAATGTCCGAACGGCGCCGGGCAAGCGAGGTTGGTCGCCGTCGAGGCCGGAGAGCCATCGCCAGGCGCCGCCCACGTCGAGGAGGTAGCTTGCGATGACCTCGCGCTCGACCCAGGGCGGCATTAGAGGCTGGAACTTGCTGAGGCGGTAGTTCGGCAACGATGCGGCGACCTGCGCCCAGAGGCTGTCGTCTTCCCAGAACTCTGGCTCGGCGAGCCGGTCGAGTGCGGCGTGGAAGTCGTCAACGCCGAGGTGCTCGCCCCGGATCTTGATTAGGAAGTTGTCGGGGATGACCTTCCAGTCGCCCCGGACCGCCTCCAATGCAAAGCGAAGCGTCGCGTTGACGCGTCCGCCTGCGAAGGTCCACCAGCGGATCTCACCGTGGTCGAACTCGGCGCCGCCGCGCGGGGAGTCGATTATCCCGCGCATGGCTGCGCGGTGCTCGGTGAGCACCGCCCATGCCTCGTCGTCGACGTAGGGGTAGCGCTCGTCGCTTCGTAGCACCGACAGGATGCGCTGGCAGACCTCGAAGCCGAGGAACTGCGGGAGGAAGCCTCCCCAGGTCGGCCGGCGCCCCCGCGACGCCGGTTCGACGACCACGGTGCGATCGTCGTGCCGCGTCTGCAGGGCAACCCAGGCTCGCCCGCCGAGCAGGAAGCAACTGACGCCGTTGACGAGACGGTCGACGAAGGCCTGGTTCAGCGAGCCGAGCGACCGCCCGCCGACGGTCTGCACCGTGTAGGTCTGGGGACTGGAGAAGACCGCGAATAGCTCCATGAAGTTCCTGCGTCCGAAACGCCGTTCCGCCGCCGGCCCGAGAACCAGCCGACCAGCGGCGATCCGCAGTGCGCCGTCGCGGAGCATCCACTGCAACAGACGGTCGTACTCGGCCCGGTGAATGCCCTGGAAGTCCGGCACGGCCACCAGATGGTCCCAGGCGTCGTCGGCGGTGATCCCGTCGCTGGCCAGCGCCATGGCGAGCAGTTGGTGGATGAGCACCGGCCAGCAGCGGCGCTCGACCTCGACCGGTTCGATCCAGCCGGCCTTGGCCAGCTCGACCAGGGCGATCGACTGCAGCACGCCCTCGGTCGTCTCGCAGAAGAAGGTGGTGTTGGCTGCCTTCCCTGCTCGCCGGCCCGTCCGGCCCATGCGCTGCAGGAAGGAGCTGACGGTGTCGGGCGCCTCGGCCTGCAGCACCAGGTCGAGGTCGCCGACGTCGATGCCCAGCTCCAATGTGGAGGTGCAGATGATGCAGGCGTCGGTGCCGTGGTGAAAGCGCTCCTCGGCGAGCTGGCGCTCCTCGCGGGACACCGCGCTGTGGTGGACGAACACTTCGGTGCCGGCGCGCCGCATGTGTTCAGCGACCGCCTCCGTCGTGGCGCGGGACTGGCAGAAGAACAGGCTCTTCTGCCCCGCCGCGAGGCGGGCCGCGTCGCGGGAGATCTCCGCGAGGCCTGGGCGATGGGAGACTCGGATCTGCCGGCGCCCTGGCTCCCTTGGCGCGTCGACCACGCGGCCCGGCCGGCGTGACGTGCCCTGCAACCATGCCCGTATGGCCTCGGGGTTGCCCACGGTCGCGGAGAGCCCGACCCGCTGTACGTCGGAATCGCAGATGCGCGCGAGCCTTTCGATCACGCTCATCAGGTGGGCACCCCGGTCGGTACCGGCCAGGGCGTGGACTTCGTCGATGATGACGGTGTGCAGGCCGGCGAATAGGGTTCTCTCGTCCACGCGGGACGACATGAGCATCACTTCGAGCGACTCCGGCGTCGTCATCAGGAGTTCGGCTGGTTCGAGGAGAAACTGGCGGCGGGCCGTGTCCGGTGTGTCGCCGTGCCAGACGAAGCGGCGCAGGCCGACCATCTCGGTGTAGAGGCCGAGCCGGTCGGCCTGGTTGTTCAGCAGGGCCTTGATGGGCGCGACGTAGAGCGCACCTACCCCGTCGGGCTGATGCTCGACCAGCTCCGAGAGGGTCGGGAACATCGAGGCTTCGGTCTTGCCGCCGGCGGTAGGGGCCAGGATGACGGCGTTCTCGCCGGACAGCAACGCCTCGCCCGCCTGTTCCTGCACTGGCCGCAGACTGGACCACCCCAGCCGGGCGACAATCGCCTGTTGCAGGCGCGGGGCGAAGCGAGCGAAGACACTCACCACACGTCCTCGGCTGGCACGAGCCCGTCCGTCTCCTTGTCGTCGAGGGCAGCGAGCGGTGCGCCAGTGAGCACGTGCTGCTCCTCCGGGCTGAGGTCCTTGGCGGCGAAGCCGTACTCGGTCATGGGCTCATACTCGGGGTGCTCCTCCACCAGGTCGAGCTGGGTGACGAACTCTCGCAGGAACTGGCGCGGCACCACACCGACGTCGCCCTTGAAGCCCTTGGTGACCTCCGCCACCAGTCGCTCAACGAAGGCCGGGCCAACCTTCTGGTCGAGACGGCCCCGGTCCGCGGTCGGGAACAGCTCCCGCAAGCGAAGCGCGACCGACCGCAGCCGGTCGGCGTCGAACGGGGTCAGCTCGAGCTGGGCCTGACGCAGGCTCGCGAAGCGGCCCTGCTTCAGGAACCGGATGCGGTCATGGAGCGGCGCGAGGCCCGCCACGCCGTGCCGGGTGTCGAAGAACTCAGGCGTCCCGGTGAGAATCCACAGCAGGCCGGGGAATGAGCCCGAGGCATCGGCGATCTGGCGAATGCCGTTGAGTGACTTGTGGCGCGAGTCCGATCGCATCCGCAGGATCGTCTCGGCCTCGTCAATGACCACAACGAGCCCCCGGTACCCGGCAGCCTTCACTATCTCCAGCACGCCACGCAAATAGTCGAGGGCGTCGCGACTGCCGATGTCGCCCTTGATGCCCGCGGTCTTCTTGGCCGACGCCGCAACGTTTCCACTGCCGCACAGCCAGGAGATCAGCGCGCCGGCCTCCGCGACCTGCCCCTGCTGCTTCAGTTCGAAGATGGTCTGGATGACACGCACAAAGTCCTCCGGCGCCTGCCCGCCGGTCAACGCGGCGAGGTCTTCGTCGAGGCGCTTACGCACCTTGGCATCAAACGATGGGTCCGAGTCGTCCTCCCGGGCGGCAACCAGGCTCTCCTCGACGCGGCCGATCCACCGGTCGAGGATGTCGCCCAAGGCGCCCCGTGGGCACGAAGCTGTGCTGAGCTCGGTGAGCACCTTGCGATACACGTCGTCGAAGCGGTGGAACTTGAGGTCGTTGTCGGAGACCACGACGAAGCTCGTCGCGAACCCCTGAGCCTGCGCGTCCAGCAGCGCGAGGCGGGCTATGAAAGTCTTGCCGCAGCCATAGCCGCCACGAAGGAACTTGACGGTGCCTTCGGCACTGCGCGCGAGGTCGAGCTGCCGGTGCAATTCGCCCCGCTGCTTCTCGATGCCGACTGCGAACGCGTCGATCCCACGCTCGGGTACGAGGCCCTTGCGCAGCGACTCGAAGACGTGCTCGACGTCCCGCTGGGTCAATGTGCTCATCCGCTTCCCTCACGTACGTACCGCTTCACACCGGCCACCACGTTGATGCGCACACCGAACGGGGCCTTCTGTGCGTGCGCCTCGAACTGGAGCGCGAAGCGCCGCAGGCCACGTGGGCCGCCCAGCATCGCCGCCGCTTCTTCCTCAGTGACCGTGCCATGCACCGCCAGGTGCTCGAACACCTGCCGCACGCCCGGATCAGAGAAGTGTTCGAGCCAGCCGGCCCCGACGGTCGCGCCCGGCCCGGCAGGCGGGCGCCCAGTCGCCGTGACAGCGAAGCGGGCATCCGGCACGCACGACACCACTTCGGCAACAGCGCTCGGATGGTAGAGCTCGACCGACACCCGAGCGTCAATGGATCCGGAGAGCCGGAAGAAGACCTCGAAGGGTTCGCCGACGGTGGCGACGATGACGCCGCCCTCAATCCGCGCCTTACCCCGGGCCTGGCCGAGCTCGACGTTCACGCCCTCGGCGTCGGGTACCCGCACCGCCAGCTCAATGTCCTTGGGGTTTCCAAAATCCAGCGACCGTTGCTCGAGCACCTCGACGGTGGCCTCGACGCAGTGCATCCCCGCCACCCCGTCCCTGGGCTCGGCCGTGATGCCGTACCGCACGCTGCTCCCGCCGGCTGCGGCGCGGTGGACGATGGTCAGCACAGGGATGACACGTTCTTGCAGGCTGTTCCCGCCATGCACGAAACTCATGGACCGACGCCCGGTATCGAAAACCGCCGTGGATTCCGGAAACATCAGGTTGCCAGTCACCCCCTCATAGTGCAGGTCCGCCAGCGCAACCCTGACCTCTCCCGGGTGGTCGGCTTCCACCGGCGAGAACACATGCCGTCGATGGGGGTCGACGCGCCGGCCGTGGGTCTGGGCGGTCGCGGCGGCGTCGTCCAGCAGGAGGAAGCCGTGGTCGCTGGTGACGACGAACCGGCGCACTCCCGCGTCCCGCAGCAGGCGCCATGCGGCGCGCAGCTTCTGCATGACGTGGTCGAAGACGGCGGGTCCGACGCCCTTCTCACCGGCATTGTCGATCTCCTGGCTGTGCACGACCACGAGCCGGGCTTGAGCGACCGTACGTTTGAGCGATGCGCTGTCCCGGCTGACCACCTCTTCGAGGGTCAGCCACGGGCACGTCCCACCGCCGATCCGGTCATGCATGGCGCGCCGCCGTGTCTCGGGGTCCGACACCCGAAACTCGCCGGTCTGAAAGCCCTGAACCCGGCCGGTGTCACTCGCCATCGAGACCTGCAGGCGGCCGTTCCGCTCGACCGGTGCGAGCACGTTCATCCCCACCTCGGTCACCGTGGGCAGCTCGGCCAGCCGAGGTCTTAGCGCCGCGGTAGTCGCGGGCGTGTCGGCCACCTGGCGGTAGAGTTCATCCCCCATCTCGAACCGGAGGGCGTCGACGACGAAATAGGCGGTGGCGCCCGCCTCCTGGATCATGGGCCGGACCACGTCGTTGAAGAGTGTCCGCTGCTGGAGCGGAGCGCCAGGCAGGAAGCCTTCCGCGTGGCAGAGCGCGTTGAACTCGCGCGCCCAGGTGTCGGCCCAGGCACGCCAGACGCGGCGCAGGTCATCGAGGCGTGCCCGCAGGGTTTCGAACTCGGGAACCTGGGGATAGAGCACGGCCGTGCGGCGCTGCTCCAGGTGCCGGTGCGCCTGGTCGACGGCGGCGCCACGCTTGACATAGGCGTTCATCGCCGCTTCGAGCCCACCGCTCGTACCGGCCGTAAGCCGTCCGCCTGCGCGCGCGATTGCATCGCCGAGGCGGGCCGCGTCCCGAACGAGCTGCCACGCCGGCTGCCGCGTGGGGTCGTCCCGGAGCCAGAAGCTGGGTCCTGCGGTCCTGGGATTCAGGCGCAGATCGGCCCATTCAGCGGCGCGGTCGTATTCGGCGTGCTCGAGGGCCACGAGCGCGGCCTTCAGGACAGTATCCTCTTCGAATCTAAATGTGTCGATTTTACCGAGGTCTTCGGCGCGGGCCGTCTCGACCTCGTCCACGATCAGAGCCTCGGTCTCGTCGGCCGTGCGCCGGTAGAACGCGATGTGGTGCGTCCGAAGGTGAGCCGCCACAGCGCGGCAGTCGTCGACGACCCCGCGCGGCAGGCCTGCGGCGGGGTCGAGCAAGTGGCTTCGGGGCGCGCGCGCCAGGTCGTGCACATATTCCACGCACAAGGCCCAGCTCGCGGCGGCGAAAGCCACGTCCTCGGCCCGGGTTCCCGAGGACGGCGCGGTGGTGGCGCGCCACGTGCCGGGCACGCCGAGCCAGGCGGAGAGTCGTTCCCAGACGGCGGCATCGCCAGCGCCGACCTGATGCGCAACAGACCCACCGCTGAGCAAGTCGTCGAGGACTGCCGCGGGGGTCATCGCATCGAGTTGGGAAGCGACGTCGCTTCCGGTGTCGTTTAACAGCGCGCCCAGCCAGACGTCGGCCCCCTCGAGGGTCAAGCCGGGCTGCGCCTTGAACGAGGCGATCAGCTCGGGACGGACCCGACCGGCAGCGGCCTCGGTGACGAGAGTGTCCAGCGCCTTGCGATAGCGCACGCCGGCGGCATAGAGCTCGAGCATGGGCGACTGATGGACGGTCTCCTCGGTGAAGCCGGGCAGATGGACGACCAACGGCGCCTTCTGCGCCCCGGCGGCGACCCCGTCGAGTGCCACCATCAGCGCCAGGTGACTGCCCCGGAACGCGTGCACCGCGTAGGGCAACGCGCCGGTCTCAGCTAGCGCTTGGAGGCGGACGACGAACTCTGTGTAGTTGCCGGCTTGGTCGAGCCAGACGACGACGCCCTGCCGCCGCACCACGTAGCGCAGGTCAGCCTCGAGGCTCGCGGATACGGGGCCACCGAGCTCGGTTGCCGACGGCTCGCGCACCGCTGCGATCGTCACGTCTCGGTCTCCACGTCGTCCTCGGTGCCGTCGGAGACATCATCGTCCTCAACACCAGCCACCATGACGAACCAAGGGGGCATGACCAACTCGGCCAGCATCTTCTCTCGCGCGATCAGCCGTCTCGGGTGCTCCGCCACATAGGCGGAGCGGGCCTCGGGCTCGTCAGGGGCGAGGATCAGCAACTCCGCGCCCTGCTTCTTGGCCAGGTCGTTCTCCAGGTCCCAGATCGCCTCGGCGTTCGCCGGCCAGAACCCTCTCTCACTGAGGCGAACCTCGGAGATCTGGTGGCGGCGAGCGCCGCGACCTATGCGTCGTATCGCCTCGTCCCTGATCGCCGCGAGAGCAGCCCTGGGGTGGTCGCGCAGGAAGGCGGCGCGATGCGCGGCGGAACCCGTGTCGCCCAAGTCGCGGCCGCCGGGGCGGTAGGGCGGCTCCTCGATGCGGAAGTCGGGGCCGATTTCGTCCTGGAGGCGCAGCTCCCACGCCCACGCTCGCTGCGGGTGGTAGCGCCAGAAGCACCCGTGCGCCACCGCCAGGCTCGGGTCCTTCCGGCATTTCTCGTCGACCCGGCCGGGGCAGTAGCGCATTGCGAGGTGCGCCCAGTCATAGTCCTTGCCGCCACCGGCGCTGGCAAGATCCTTCCACCACTTCCTTGGGTCCTTCCACTGTGGATCGAGCAGCGGCCACAGCGCGGCCGAGTTGACCATCACCCCGTCGTTTAGGTCGGGCTCGTAGCGGGCGTCCCGCTCGCGGGGCGGGCATTTCGCGTCGGTCGGCGGCGCGCCCCGGTCGGCGCACTGCTCGACTGCGGCGATGAAGTCGTGTAGCTCCGTCCGAGCCTTGAGCACCTGGTCGTACTGCCTGTCGGCGACCCGGGCTGCCGCCTTGTCCGCGCCGTCACGGGCCGCGCGCAGGTCGGTCAGCTCGCCGTCGAGCCGGGCCATCGTCGGCACGAGGTAGTCGGCGAGCAGCACCCGCAGCGTCCTGGAGTGAAAGCTGTGGATGTTCACCCAGGCAACGAAGGTCCGGTTCGCGGAAGAGAGCGGCCAGTAGATGGGTCGGTTCTCGTACGTGCCCTTGTGGACGTCCTTGAAGAAATCGAGGGCCAGCCAGTCCCGCAGGCTCCGCTTCGTGTCGATTGCCGGCCCGTGGTCGGCCCAGGCTGCGTGGAGCGGTTCGGAGGCAGGATGTCCCAGCCCGTCGCGGTAGTCTCCGTCGTCCAGTGTGGTGTCGAGGAAGAGAATCCCGTGTGGCAGCGCATGAGAAACGTCCCCGGTCGCCGGGTCGAGCACCCCCTTGCCCTCGGCGTCAAACCGTCCTAGCACAACCCCGAGGGCGAAGCTGAGGTGATCGGTGGCCGGCTCGGGGTCCAGCTGCTCGACGTATTCGGGAAGTGGAGCCCCGGTGGGCCGGTCGACCGCAGCCTGTGCCCAAGCCTGAGCGTAACGCCAAGGAGAGGGGCCAGGCTGCCGGAACTCAACCGAGGGCTCCCGGTGTGACTCGTGGGCGTCGAAGGCCGCCTCGACTCTCGTGAAGATTGAGTCGCTGCCGTCGATGGGAACCATGGGGAGCCGGTTCACGTCGCCAACGAGGAAGTGAACGCCTGGGTTGAGCGACGAGAGTACCGATCGCGCGAACGACGAGTTCAGGAGACAGACAACGGATGCAAGCTTCTCCTCTCCCGGAAACACCGATGCGCCCATGTGCCCAAAGACGGAGCGATACCGGTGCGCCCTGGCCGTAAACCCACTACCGATCAGCGCGAACGCGACGCCCTTCTCGAAGTAGCGGGCTTCGTTCTTCACCGTCCGGGAGTGGGACCCGTACATCTTCTCGTTGAAAACCTTCACCTCAAGCCCGCGATGAGCGAAGCGGACAACGTCCCTGGCATCCTCAAACCACGCCCGCCCTTCTGCCCCCTTGATGTAAAGGGCCCAATCCCTGCGCGGGCAGCGATCTAGGTCACCCATCCCCATGTAGAGGCTGGACAGCGGCACCTCCCATTGCAGGCGAAGGAAACGGGTGTTGTCTTGTGTGGACAGTCCATTCCGCACCGGTGCGGCATCGCCCAGCCTCTCGTGACTCCCGTACAGAGCAATGAGGCCACTGTCCCACCAATACACCAGTGGCCATTCCGGCACGACCTTGAGTGCGTCTGTGTCGAAAGTGTGATTACCTTCTTGGCATAGCGTGGCCGCGCGTTTCCGTCGAGTCCGTGCCCGATCGTATGATGTATCGTCGTGCGGCGTGGGTTGGACGGCAACGCTGGACTCCGGTCGGTGCGCCGACCGGTGAAGGACACTCACGGTGACGCTGAGCACGTCGTTAGGCACTTCGTCGAAGGCACCCACCGCGAAGTCGCCGAGCGCGCGGACATCGAAGTCGGTGAGGATGTGCTCGCGCAGCGGCGCATATTGCTTGCCGAACATCCAGTTGCGCATGGTGAGCATCGCCGACACACCGCCGTCACGCACGAGCTCAAGCCCGCGCAGGAGGAAGGCCGCATAGAGGTCGGCCTTGCCGAGGGGATACACGGTCTGGATGTAACCCGTGTTCGTCATCTTGGCCGTGCCCTGATAGGGCGGGTTCGCGACCACCAGGTCGTACGTACGCTCCTTCACCAGTTGGACGAAGCGCACGCCGGCCGCGAGCTGTTCGCCGCGCAGGCGCAGGCCGAGGTCGTCGCCGCCTGTGTGCCTGGCGAGGAAGCCTTCCATCCGCTTAAGCAGCCGTTCCTTAGCTTCTTCGAGCCCGATAGGAAGGCGTTCCTGCTGGGGCTTGAATCCTCTGAAGAGGTCGCCCTGCTCCGCCTTGGCAGGTCCGAACACGTCGTCGTGTCGCCCCAGGGCCTCGTCCACCGCGTCGTCCACCTTGAGCAGACTGCCGAGGTGGTCGGCGCCGCGCAGAGCGTGGATCAGCGTGTTGGTCAGCTCGGCCGAGATTCCAGTGTCGAGCTGCACCTCACGGCGCAGTTCGGCCAACGCCGGGTCGTCGTCGGCCATGCTCGCTAGGAGCAGGTTCGAGGCGACCAGATTCATCCGCTCGGGAAGGGCCTCTGGTGCTGCGTGCTTGGCCTTGAGCCACAGGGCCGCCGCCGCGATCTGCACTGCTCGCGGGTCGAGGTCGACGCCGTGCAGATTGTTCGCCAGGATGCTCTCGACACTCTTCGTGATAGACCAGTCGTCCTCGCCGGCCTCGCCCCGGTGCCGAGCCTCCTCGCGGTAGAGCGCGAGCAGTAGGTCGAACGCTACGACCAGGAAGTGTCCCGAGCCGACCGCTGGGTCGAGCAGCTTCAACGTCCGAACCGAGTGGGGCGCCTGGGCCACTGCGTCGTCAGGGACCGGCTGCGGCAGGTAGTAGGCCCAGCGTCGCTCCTCGTCGGTGTGCAGGGGCATCAGGTCGGTGAGGGCGACCTCGCCGGCGGCCCGCTTGGTCCGCCACTCGGTCCGGCGCTCCTCCAGGCGGTCGAGCGTGCCGTCGGCCTGCACCTCGGGCGTCCACTCGTGCTTCTTGCAGATGGCCAGCCACATCGGGCCGAGACTGTTCTGCAGCAGCCAGTCCACCATGTAGCGCTCGGTGAACATCTGGGTCTTGCTGGCGATCTCGTGCGGTTCGACTTTGCCGCCGTTGTTGAGCTTGGCGTCGAGCGCCTCACGCTCGGGGTCGTTCCAGTACTGGTAGACCCAGCCGAGCGTCATGTCGTCGGTCCAACAACTTTCCAACGCCTCGTCGTTTAGAGCGTCGATCACATGCCGCAGTGTCGCGGCCGGGATCGGCACGAGGTCGGCTACTCCAGCCGGACCGTACAAACCCGGCAGCTCCGTTGCCAAATCCTCGAAGGCCAAGCGCAGCAGGAACGCGTAGCCTTCCGTCTCCTCGCCCCGTACGAGCCCGGGCGCGAGCTGCCGGAAGTCCCGGTAGGCTAGGCTCTCCCAACCGCCGGTCACAAGGGCGGGAGCGCGGACCGGCCGGCCCGATGGTCCCGGCGCCTCCAGGAGCCGCAGCATTACGAGGCGGTTCAGCAGTGTGTAGGCGGCCTGCTTCTCGGCCTCGCGGCGGAAGTCCTCTGTGGTTCTGGTCCCTTTGGCCTGCGCGACGCGATGGGCCCGCGCCTGCTCCGCGCACCACTGCTCCAGCCGGCCTCGCCGGGTACGGGCGGCCTGGTCGAGGCCCGCGTCGCTGGCCCGCACCGACAGCCGGTAGGCGGTCTCGGTGGCGGCGTGCAGGTCGTCAAGGAGCCGGGAACGCAGAGACCGGATCGTGATCGAGAGTGCGCGCTTGGCATCGGGGGTCATCGGCATGATCGTCGCCCTGCGGTCACAGCAGCCGTACCCTGACGTTCGCCCGTAGCTGCTCGAGCAGGCGTTGCCTAATCTCGTCGACCAGTGCCTGCACGTCCTCCGGCGTCGCGATCTCCCGGTTGCGCAGGTGCAGATCGAATCGGGTCACGAGCGGCTGGTCGCCCTCGCTGAGAATGCCATCGAGCAGGTCGTTCGCCTCGTCCTCGGCCCGTTGGAGCGCGACCACGAACGGGTCCCGCAGAGAGACGAGCGGCGGCGCGACCGCCTCGTCGGTCGTGTCGGTCACCGCGCGCGCGAAGGGACGGATCACGCTGGAGGATTGCTCGGCTGTGAGGGTGCTGAAGCCGTCCCGGGCCCGGACCCGACCGCGAGCCGCCTCCGCTTCCTTTTCCTGCCACTGAAGCAGCCGTAGCCGTTCGGATCGGTAGCCCGCGCGGATCCCGGCGAGATCCGCGTCGATTTCGGCGATGCCGCGCCACGGTCGCTCACCCTGGAGGTGGGCGGCGACGCGCTGCGTGGCCGCGGCGATGTCGACAGCCTCGTCATCGAGTTCTTGGAGCTGCGCGGCCTGGTAGGTGAGGACTTCGTCAGCGTCCCTGACGGCTCGAACAGCGTCGGCCGTCAGCTCCGCGTCGTAGAGGTGCAGGAGCTGGACGCCGTCGTGCAGCGCGTCGAGGTGCTTCTTGACCAGCTTCACGGTCGGCTTCGTCTGGCGCATCGTGCTCACGCACTGCTCGAGCGCCACGAGGAGCTTGGCGAACTCGGCCGGTTCCTGGGGTGGACCGGGAAGCTGGGTCAGCCGGCTCTGCACCGCGCGGAGCTGCTGCGCGAGCCTTGGGAAGCATTGGGCGACCGCGTCCGCGATGGCGTGGTCCTCGCGCTCGGTGGGGCGGCCGAGGCGGTCCTCGAAGAACTTGGCGATGCGTGCGCGAGTCTGCGGGCCCACGTCGTCCTCGCCGGCTGGGAAGATCGTCGCCCGCCGGAACGAACGGTCCCGCTCGAACACGTCGCGCACACCGGCGTCCCGGATGGCGGTGATCTCGGCGCCGCCGTCGGGTTGCAGCCGCACCTTTCCGGCGCGCAGCAGGCCGGCGACGCACGCCTTCGCGACGTCCCGTGTGTAGCCGTAGGGCGGGCCGCCGAAGTGGGCGAGCAGGGTGCCGCCGGCCAGGCCGCCCTCCGCTTCGATGTGCTCCCGCACGCGGCTGACCACGGCGCCGCTGCATGAGGCGACGTAGCGCCCGGCGTCGACCTCGAGGATCCCGAGCCCGTCCTTGTCCGTAAGGAACTTGGTCGACGGGCCAGAGAGGTCAGCATCCAGCAGTTGCAGCAGTTCGGCGGGCTGGACCTGGATGGCGACGAAGTGCGGGAACAGGTCCGGCAGCACCCGGGTGGCGGTCGCCGTGAGCGCAAGGGCGAATGACGTGCCCTGCTCCTCGGGCGAGATGGTCCGGCCTCGGAAGTACAGCTTCCCTGCCATCCACGCGACCTCGAGGGCGTTGCGCAGCTGCGTCTCGAGGTCCTCGGCCCGGTTCTCCTCCTGCTGGAGCAGCAGCTTGCGGGCCGGGCTGAGCGACTCGCGCCGCGGCTTGTACTTCTTGACCATCGCCCGCGAGCGGTACAGGTTCCGGGCCTGGTCGTCGACGGTGTCGCTGTCGCCGACCAGCCACACGAGGCGCTCGCGCAGCGCGCTCTCGGCGCTGCGCCGGACCCAGGTGCTCTCCGCACGCTCGTCGCGGGCCAGGAAACGGAAATCGACCCGGATGGCAGCATCATCCCCGCGGGCATCCACGAGTCGGACGTCGTCCGCCCTGCGGCCGTCGGAGAACGTCCCTGTCCAGGGGAACGGCCGCCCCTCGAGCTTGGGGCGCTCGGGCCTATCGAGAAGGAAGGCGAGCCCGTCGCGCACGATCTCGCTGATCGCCTCGCGGGCGACACTGATCTCCCGGCGCTCGCGCTCCCACTCCTCGCCGGCCGTGGACTGGATCTTGTAGCCGCTCTTCTCCGAGTAGCCGAGGAGGTTGCGGCGGCGCAGCGCCTCGAGCGCCTCGGTCACGTCGGCCACGTGGTTGCCACGGTCGAGCCGGTCATACAGGCACTGCGCGACCAACTTGGCGTCGGTAGCCTGGATATCCTGGATGAGCTCAAGCAGCGCCACCGCCTTCGCCGCTCGAACCAGCAACGCGTCCGACTCGCCGGTGCACTGGCTCAGGACACGGGCCATCGACGCCTGAACCTCGGAATCGAGGGCCGTGTGCTGAACCTCGTATATCTGGTCGAGGGTCACGAGGGCGCCCAGCGGCTGCTCGGCGAGCTTCTGGCTCCGGAACAGCTCACCGAGAAGCTGCAGTAGACCTCGGATAGCCTGGTCGTCTCCCTGCGCCCGTGAGGAGCGCGTACGCAGGGCGCTGGTGATCTGCAGGATCAAGTCAATCTGGCCCGGAAGCAGAGGGTAGACCTCGGTGAAGTCCTCTGGAGTCACCGACTCGCATCCGTACGCATAGAGCTTGAGGTCGGGTCGGTGGCTCTCGAAAAGCGCGCGTAGGTGTCCCTCCGCCACGGGTCGTTTCTGTAGCAGTCGCTTGTGGACGACGTCCCGGATGTTCGTCGCTGCCAGATGGACACGGAACTTCGGAGGGAAGCGGTCCTTGGCCCAGATGAGGAAGGAGTCATCCGCCCCCTCCTCGAGCTTCTGTTGCCCGAGCGCCAGCAGCCACGCCCGGCCACGCAGCGTTGAGCCGACGGCGGTCGCGAAGGCACGCAACCGGTCCACGCGGTCCTTGTTCGATAGAACGTACTGGGAAACCTCATCGATCACGAGGAACAGCGTTGCCTCAGGCCGGCGGAAGTTGAGCATATCGCGGATGGCCGCCACTGCCTCGTCGGGCGACTCGGCGCCGGTGTGAGTGCCGGCGCGGCTGGTGAACCAGCTCATGGGGTCGGTGTACCGGTCGGGGTACATCTTGCTCATGACGAGCGAGAAGTCCTCTTCGGCCAGAGCCCTGTCCTTCACCGCAGCCCATGCCTTGCCGAATGTCTCCTCGGCCGTCGTCTCGAACCGAGTCCACTCGCCGTCACGCTCCAGGCGCAGCTCGAAGTCCGCCACGAGCGGCTCCGTGCAGTAGCCGAGCCGTCGCTGGACTTGTCGAACGCTCGCGGCGTGGATCTGCTCGTTACTGCGGGCGACGCTTCCGATGTCGAACACGACCGCCACCGGCTCGATCTTCTGCCGGAGAGCACGCCATGCCGCGCGCAGCTCAGCGGATCTCGGCGACGTGTCCCGTTGAAGCCACGCCTCCGCGAGTGAGCCTCCGCCCAGTAGTGCGACGCCGTCGAGGGAGAGCCCCAGCAGCTTGGCAAAGCTCGACTTGCCTGAGCCGTAGAAGCCTGAAATCCAGGCGTTGGGGAGATCCGGCCCACCAGGCTTGTCCAGCTCCTCGGCGATGTTGGTCAACAGCCGTACGTACTCCTCGTGGATGCCTGTCGGAACCCGACGGTGGTTCGGATGGTCCTCTGGCCAGCCGCCGGTGATGATGTACTCGGATACCTCGGCTGCGACCTTGTCTGGGCTCTGCTCGTGGAAGTACACGACCGGCGGGATGTCCCGCGTGACGTCGGAGAGAAAGAGGTCGCGAATCAGCATTTCATCCCTCATGGATATATGCGAGGCCGATAGTCGTTGTCGGGAGTGAGCATGCCCATGAATGAAAGCTCTGACGGACCCCGCCGTTCACCCGGATAGAGCAGGACCACCGGAACATTTGCCGTCCTGCCGTCGAGGTGACGAAGCAAGGCGGATGACCGGATGAAGGGATACAGCGCGCCCGCCCGGCCGATGAAGGCCACCGCACGGTCGACGGTGTCTGGGTGCTTGTCGGCGTAGTCGCAGATCAGGCGGCTGCAGTCCGCCGCGATGCCGTCCGGCCCCTCGATGAGCGGGGAGAGCTTCGACTTGAGATAGTTCAGGCCACGCTCCAGTGCGATGCCAGCCATGCGCTCTTCCATCTGAGCAACACGGTCGACCCACTCCGGGCCCTGCGCCCGGACCCGGTCGAGCAGGACCTTCTGCAGGCTGATCGACATGACCATCCAGCCGTTGGCGACGAGGTCGGCGGTCAGGCGCTGCACCTCGCCCCGCAGCTCGAACTCCTCCTTGGGGGCGTACTGCATGATCGCGAATCGGTAGTTGCGCATTGTGCTGATGCGCGGGCCATTCTCGTGGATGAGGTCCCGGCGCAGGGCGGCGAAAGCCTCAGCGACGCTCACGACGCGGCCCCAACCAGTAGCGCCTCCGCACGGCCGTGACTGGCGTCAGCCCAGGCTCGCAGATCGCGGTGCTGCCAGCCGAAGTCGACCAGGTCGCCCTGCCTGCGGAAGTCGAGCCCCGGCAGGCCCCGCAGGCGCTCCTCCAGGACCGCACCCCCCAGACCGACGGACCTCACGTATGGGTTGTCGAGCAGGCTGCCCCGGAACTGCGTCTCGCGCAACAGGTACATAAGGTACTCGAGCGCGTCGTCCGGCACCCACGGCGGGCCGACCGGACGAGGGTCCCGGTTCGAGGTCACCAGGCCGGCCGAGTAGGCCGCGGATAGCAGCTTGCTGGCGAACTGGATGCGCATGGCCATCGCCCAGCGGCCGGGCCCATGCTTGGTCACCCAGCCGACCACCAGATCGCGGGTCACTTCGGGCCGAGCCCCCGCCCGACGTTCCGCCAGGTAGGCGCCCGTGAACCTCCGGTAGAGAGGGTCGGTGAGCTGCAGGTGCCAGTGGCAGATCGTTCTGCGCGTCTCCGGCGACATGTCGGGCCATCGGTGGAGCGCGGCGAGCGCCGACGGAAACGCGCCGAACCGGGCACGCATGTTGATGAGCAGCACCTTGACGCGCGTCATGCTCCGCGCGCCGAACCAGTACTCGTCGAAGGCCTGCTGGGCGCTCACGACGGTGGTCTCGTCGGCGTGTGCCCAATAGGCACGCGCGTCGTTGACCTCCAGCGCACACCTCGACAGGCGGGTATGAACCTCCGTGACCTCCCGGGCACCGCCCCTCATACGGCTCTCCTGAAATGAGGCAGTGGATAACTCTCAGCCGCTGGGGCGAGCCCTGCGACCAGCCTGCGCACCAGTTGATCCACGGCGACCGGTGGGCTCCCTCTGAGCCGCCGCCCCACCGCTGAGGCCACCGTCTCGGCCTGACCGTGGCCGCTGACCCAAACCCAGAATCGGTCCTTGTCCCAGGGCTCACCCACGACGGCCAGGCCCGGCAACGCCTCGGCAGGCTCACGACCCGAGCGCTTGAGATCCTGAAGGCGTTCGTCGATGCGCTCGTCCAACTCGAAACCCAGGCTAAACAGGGAGACGATCCGGTCGTGGTCATGGTCCTGGCGTCGCAACTCCGCGTCATTTCGCCGGGCCGCCTCCCGCGCGCCCTGCAGCACAGCCCAGTGCCAGGTGTGGGGCACTAGCCGACGGAAGAGATCCACGCCGCCGAACTCCGACACGAGGTCGGATCGCCACCAGCCAAGGCGGGTCTCCTCGCCATTCTCGCCGGCCCAGGCCACCACGAGCTGGGCGGTGAGCGCCGCGTCGACCCCCGACACCGAAATCGGCGCGCGGTCGCCCCGAGTCGGCATCGTATCCGTGTCGAACAGGCTCATGACCGGACCTTCTCGGTTGCCGACGCCACCGCCAGAAACTGGTAGTGATCATCTCGCGGCCGCGGCAGAGCGTCAGGTCCCAGTACGGTCGCGGTCGTCACGCTCGGTCCTTTAGCCACTCCACCTCGTTGCGAACGACTCGACCTTAACCGAGAGACGAAGGTTCACCTCTCACCGGCTCGGGTGTCGGCAGCATCGACCGAGCTGCGGCAGGCCCACTACGAGACGTACGACGATGAGACTGTCTTTGAGATCAGTAGCGAGGACCTCGCGGGCGCGTATCCCGTCGTTCGGTACGTACCACCAGACCCCGAGACGTTGACCATCGACCTTAGCGGTCGGTTGGGTGACGCCTACTCGTTCGAGGACATCGAGGCGAGGCGGTCACGAAGTACCGCAGCGTCGACAACGTTCCGCGCCCCGCGCCCCGGCCTACGCCAGCCGAGAATCTCCGAGTCGCCTGCGAGCTATCCGATTCGTGTCGCCCTCGCCAAGGCCAACGGGGCAACGCCCGACCTTGCCCGGGGCGAGGCGTTGCCGTCAGGCCGGGTCTGGCGCTGGGAAGGTCCCCGCATGCCCCGACGCCCGTGGCGTCAACTATCCAGACCCAGCTTCCGCACGCCGCGGTGGTCCGACCGGTCAGTTTGTCCGTTTCCGGACGGCCATGATCGTGACGACAGGCCCCTGAGCTGCACAAACGCGGTTCGTTTTCTGCCATGTTAGGCCAAACTTTGTCGGACATGTCTGATTCGATCCGTCCGGGCTCTGAGCTGCAAAGACGCACAGGAGAGCGCTGGCCCGCAACTTGGCGTCCAGGTTGGATGTCCCGAGAGCGCGTTACCTGCTGGTTGTCCATTTCGCCCGGCGCGAACCGCCAGCCAGGTCCCGCGATGGCCGATGCGTCGTCCTTGTTGAAGACGGTCGTCGCGGCAGCGTCTCGGGCCGGGCTTTGGCTGACTGTTGGCGTGGGTCATCGTCGCGGGATGTCGGCTTGTGAAGAGCCAGGCCCGTTTGGGAATCCTTCCCGGACGGGTCGGACGCGATTCCGGGTGTGCTCGACGTGGCCATACTGGTCGACATGGCGAGTAGGGTGTCCAGCCCGGTGCTGGTCGGCCGGTCGGCGCAGCTTGCCCTGCTCGAGGCGGCCGGCCAGCGTGCGGCGCAGGGGCGGCCGGCGGTGGTGCTCATCGCGGGCGAGGCCGGTGTGGGCAAGTCGCGGTTGGTGGGTGAGCTCGCCGGTCGGGCCGACCGGTCCGGTGCGCGGGTGCTTGTCGGCGGTTGCGTGGCGCTGGATGAGGGTGGTCTGCCGTGGGCTCCGGTCGTGGATGCGCTGCGCGGGTTGGTCCGTTCGGTCGAGCCGCGGGTGCTGGATGCGCTGATCGGGATCGCCCGGGACGAGCTGGGTCGGCTGCTGCCCGAGTTGGGCCGCCCGCGCCCCGAGCCCGCGCCGGAGGGTGGTGCGGCGCAGGCCAGGCTGCTGGAGCTGCTGCTGGACCTGTTCGGGCGGCTCGGTCGCGATACGCCGTTGGTGCTGGTGTTCTAGGACATGCACTGGGCCGACCGCGCCTCCCGGGATCTGGTGACTTTTCTGGCGCGCAGGCTGCGCGACGAACGGCTGCTGCTGGTGCTCACGTATCGCACCGACGAGTTGGGGCGCCGCCATCCGCTGCGCCCGCTGCTGGCCGAGCTCGGCCGCAGCGATCGGGTTGAACGGGTCGATCTGCGACCGTTTGACCGTGCGGAGCTGTCCGACCAGCTCGGCGCGATCCTGGACGCGCCCGCTCCGGCGGGGCTGGTCGACGACATTCTCACCAGATCGGACGGCAATCCCTTCTACGCCGAGGAGCTACTGGCCGGCTGGCGCCGCGGCGAGCCAGCGGGTGTGCCGGGGTCGTTGCGGGACACCTTGCTGACCCGGGTCGAGCGGCTGTCCGGTCCGGCCCAGGCCGTGCTCGCCGCCGCCGCGGCGGCCGGCCGCCGGGTCGACCACCGGCTGCTGGCGGCTGCGAGCGGCCTCGCCGGGCCGGATGTTGCCGATGCTGTAGGCGAGACGGTGGCCGAGCAGATGTTGCTGGCCGACCCCGACGGTCGGGGCTTGACCTTCCGGCACGCGCTGATGCGGGAGGCGGTCGAGGCCGAGCTGCTGCCGGGACAGCGCATCCGGCTGCATGCCGCCCTGGCTGCGGCGATCACGGCGCACCGCGACTGGACGTACGGCAGTGAGGCTGCGGTCGCGGCCGAGCTGGCCTACCACTGGGATGCCGCGCTTGACAGCGAACGTGCTCTGGCGGCCGTGGTCGAGGCGGGGCTGGCCGCCGAGCGGGTCTACGCCTTCGCGAACGCGGCCCGCCATTTCGAACGGGCCGTCGAGCTGTGGGACCGGGTGCCCGGGGCGGCCGCGGTCGCCACGCTCGACCGGGCTGGCGTCCTTGCGCACGCGGCCGAGGCGGTGCACCGTACCGACGACCAGGTCCGCGCGGTGGCCCTGCAGCGGGCCGCGGTGGCTGCGGTCGACTCCGCTACCGAGCCGGTTCGGGCGGCGCTGCTGCAGGAGCGGCTCGGCCGTTTCCTCTGGCTCGCCGGCGACCCGGACACCCTGGCCGCGTACGCGACGGCCGTCGGCCTGCTCGCGGACTCGCCGCCGTCGGCCGTGCGGGCGAGGATCCTGGCCGCCCACGCCCGGGCGCTGATGCTCGCCTCCCGGATCGAGCAGGCCCGGGCGGTCGCCGAGCAGGCCCTGGCCATGGCGCACGGCGTCGGCGCCCGATTCGAGGAAGGCCGCGCGGAGGCAGCGCTTGGGACCGCTCTCACCATCCTCGGCGACCCGCGGGCGGGGCTGGCCTACCTGCACCGCGCCCGCGCCGTCGCCGAGGAGCTGACCGACATCGACGGGCTCGGCTGGTCGTGGATCAGCCTGGTGGAGGCCACCGCGGCCGCCGGGCGGCTCACCGACGCGTGCACCCTGGCGCTGGAGGGCGCCGAGATGGGGCGGCGGCTGGGCATGGCGAACCTGTACGGCGACTACCTGGAGGGCCTCGCCGCCCATCTCGAGTTCCGGCTCGGACGTTGGGACGACGCCGACCGGCGCGGCCGTGAGGCCGTCGAACGCGACCAGGGCACCAGCGCAAAAGGGCTCTGCCTGCGCCTGTGGCGGGCCAGACTGCAGGTCGCCCGGGGTGACCTGCCCGACGCGCGCCGGCTGCTCGACCAGGTCCAGGCGCCGTCGGCGCGCATAAATGCACCCGCGCTCAGCATGCTCCTGGCCCGCGGCCTCGCCGATCTGGCGCTGGCCGAGGGTCGAGGCGGCGATGCGATCGCGGCGGTCAGGGACGGGCTCGCCATAGCAGGCGACGCCGAACGCCATGCCCGGATCGCCCTGGCCGCACTCGGCCTGAGGGCCCTCGCCGAACAGGCCGCAGCACCGCACGCTCGCAGACGGTCGGAAGAGGTGGAGAAGACCCGGGGCGAGGGGGACGACCTGCTCACCAACGCCCAGGCGGCGGCCGCCCAGCCCCGGCCCGGGGTTGCCCCGGGAACGGAGCCGGCCGCCTGGCTCCGCCAGAGCCAGGCCGAACACGCCCGCCTGTACGGCCGCCCCGATCCGGCGGCCTGGGCCGACGTGGCGGCGGCCTGGGATCTCCTGGCCGAACCGTACTCCGCCACCTACGCGCGCTGGCGGCACGCCGAAGCGCTGCTGACCACACGCGCCACTAGAGCCGAGGCCGCCGCACCGCTCATTGCCGCTGCCCAGGTCGCGCAACGCCTCGGCGCGCGGCCCTTGCTGACCGAGGTCAGGCGGCTGGCCCGCCGGGCCCGCATCGCGCTCGACCCGCCGGAGGAAACACCGGCGCGGACCCCCGTACCCTTCGGGCTCACCCGCCGCGAGCTGGAGGTCCTCGCACACCTCGCGGAGGGACGCACCAACCGGGAAATCAGCGAGTCGCTGTTCGTCACCGAGAAGACCGCCAGCTTCCACGTGTCCGGCATCCTCAACAAACTCGGCGTCTCCACCCGGTCCGAAGCCGCCGCCGTCGCACACCGCCTCGGCCTGCTCAGCCACGCCACCGACACCACCCGGGCTGTCGAGGCTGATCGGTAATCCGAACGAGCCCGAACCGCGGCCGTTTCGACCACTCGGCGGAAGCGATCCACAGGACAGAACCTAGGAACGCGGGCGGCCGGATCCTGGGCGGACTCCCAGTGTGCGCCGCGGCCCGGTTCGCCCATAGTCAGCCCTGCAGGTCGGGTGTGGACCCCGACCCGGGGGGGTTCGTTAGCGCCACCCTCCGGGAGGCAGGGAGTTGCGCCGTTGCCGGGATCAGAGCTGTATAAGGCGTGCTTCAGGTCGGCAAGGGAGACTCGGTGCCGAAGGTGCCGCGGTCAGGCACCCCGAGTGTCGTGTGTGGGCCGTCTTTCGCGCGATGTGCATGCATCGCTGACGAGAATGAAGGAAGAATGTCGCGATTTTGGTCAGTGGTTCGGGGAGGCAAACGCCACCGCGCGACGATACGTGTGACAAGGACGTTGGTGTTCAATCTCGCGATCGGGGTGATCGCCGCGGTCCTGGCGGCGGCAATACCGGCACAGGCAATCCCAATTGACTCTGACGGCGGCACGTGTGCGAGCACGTCGACCGGGTCGGTGAGCGTGTCGGCGTCCTCCATCCAGCCGGGGCAGTCGACGAACGTCACCTGGAGCTTTCGCAAGGGCCTCACGTGTTCGGGAATGTTGGTGAGGCTCCTGTACCGCGACGCGACAACCGGCGTGGTCATGGAAACCGGCCAACGTGGGAGCGTGTCGGGGTCGGCGATGCTCTCGCCGCAAAACAGCGGTACGTACTTCCTGCGGGCATCGATGATCGGCTGGTTCGGTGACTTCGGGTTTGCATCGGTCACCGTGAGCCTGCCTGTGGTCAACGGTAGGACGACCGTTGAGATCACTCAGCCCGACCAGAACGCACTGTTTGCGCAAGCCGTCGGCGTGCCCAACGCGATCGTGCGCATCGCCGGAAATCTGGACCTGGACCTCAGTCACATGGACCACATCCGCGTCGCGCCAGGCGTGCAGATCATCGGGATGCGCTTCCAGCACCCAAGGGGACCCCGGCTGTTCACCACGTCGTTTCCGAGGAGTTTGCTAGACGTCGGAACCCGGGACGAGCCCAGCGACAACGTGCGGATCACCGGGCTGCGGTTCGACGGCGGTGAACCCAGTGACCCATGCGCCAACGCTGGAGTCGAAGACGCAGACGCGATCTCAGTGCAGTCCAGCCAACGGGTCGAGATCGATCACAATGAGATGTTCCGGTGGCGCGGCGCCGGCGTAGCCGTCTACGACGCGAACGGCAGAATCAACCAGAACAACGCAGGAACGGTCTGGGTGCATGACAACTACATGCACGACAACCAGCACCCCGGTTACTGCGGGCCGAACCCAGCCGGGTCGGGCAAAGGGGGAGGCTACGGGGTCAGCGTCAACCAGGGCGCGTTCGCGCTGATCGAGCGAAACGTGTTCGATCGGAACCGGCATGCGATCACGGGTCACGGCAGCGAAGGCGACGGGTACCTGCTTTACCGCAACCTCTTCCTCCGCCCCGGCGTCGACAGCGTCAAACTGGGCCTTACCAACTACAACCATCAGATCGACATGCACGGCCTCAATACCTGCGGCAGCTGGGGCGAGCACTACAACTGCGGCCTGGCCGGAGAGTTCATGGACGTAGCCTGGAACACCGTCGTCGACCCATTGTCGGATGGGATTCGGTTGCGGGGCACGCCGTCCGACAACCGTGGGATGTCGGTGCATCGCAACGTGTTCGCCCAGCGCCGTGAGTTGGCGCTGACCCAGACCGAGACAGGCCTTCATGACGATGGGGGAAACCTCTTCAGTGCCTACGTCGCGCAATCCGGGTTTCTCTTCCCTCCCGACACCGGCGGGATCTGCGACTTCGACGGCGACGGCGCCAGCGACGTCTTCTGGGCCACCGGTGTGACCTGGTGGTACTTCTCAAGCCTCGTCGGCCACTACCTGTATCTGAACCAGGCCTCCGACGGCATGCGTGGGATGCACACGCTTTCGGACGTCAACGGCGACGGACGGTGCGACGTGACCACGGCCAAGGGGACCTTCCTCACGCCGATCCAGGCTCCGGTTGTGGTGACATCGACGGCGGTGACGCGGAATGCGGATGGGCGTATGACGATGATCGCCGCCGACAGTGGGCACCGTGTGTGGACCCGCACGCAGGTGGCCGCCGGCTCGGATAGGTGGTCGAGTTGGTCACAGTTTGCCAGCGCGTTGTCCACGATCGTGGCGCAGACCAATGGGTTGGGGCTGATCGAGGTGTTCGGCGCCGACCGTGCCGGCAAGGCATGGCACCGCTGGCAAACGGCCCCCAACAGCGCAAGCTGGTCGCAGTGGGAGGTCTTCGGGACGGGGCTGTCGGACGCTCGGTCCGCGATGTCGGTGACGGCGGCCGCCAATGGCGGGTTGACGCTGTTCGCGCTCGACCCGGGCGGGCGGATTTGGGGGCGGACTCAATACATCGGCCCTAACGGAAGCAACGGTGGCTCGTGGTCGCCGTGGGGTCAGATGGACGGCACGTTGTCCACGATCGTGGCGCAGACCAACGGCCACGGCCTGATCGAGCTTTTCGGCGTTGACGCGGCCGGCACGGTGTATCACCGCTGGGAGCTGACCCACAACACCGGCAGCTGGTCGTCGTGGGTGGGGTTCGATGCTTGGCTGCCGCAGCCGGCCACGATCACCGCGACGACGATCGGACCGGGCGCGGTCGTGGTGTACGGCACCGACAGCAACGCACGGATCTGGGGCCGCTTCGGGTACATCGCGCCCAACGGCCGCAACGGCGGCGGTTCGTGGTCGCCCTGGGGCCGGCTCGACGGCGCGCTTACGGGGATCACCGTGATCGCTGGCCTCGACCGGTGCACTGAGGTGTTCGGCGTCGATGGTTGGGGAAAACTGTTCCACCGCAAGGAACTAGTAGCCGCTACCGGAACCTGGACGCCATGGGAATCGCTGGATACACCCAACGGCGGCTAGCTGCAACGCCGGGTAGCGGGCCCGCATCCCGCTCAACCCGTCGGAGGACACCCCGGCGCGGACCCCCCGTACCCTTCGTCTCCACCCGATCCGAAGCCTCCGCCGTCGCCCACCGCCTCGGCCTGCTCAGCCACGCCACCGGCACCGCAAAGGCCGCCGAGGCTGATCGGTAATCTGACGAGCCGGAACCGCGGCCATCGCGACCACCGGACAGAACCTAGGCACGCGGGCGCCTGATTCTGGGCGGATTCCCAGTGTGCGCCGCGGCCCGGTTCGCCCATAGTCAGCCCTCAGGTCGGGTGTGGGCCCCGACCCGGGGAGGGTTCGTCCTTGAGCTCGTGCGGACCAATCTCGTGGCGACCCGCGCAGGTGGGTGGAACGTTCGGCGCATTCGCCGGCGGCTGCCTGGGTCTGCCTAGCCACGGGGCGAAAGCGCCGGTAGTCAACGATTGGAGAGCCGCCAGCATGCAGATGCCGTCCGCATTGCGCAAGCAGATTCTGACCGGTGCGCTGGTCGTGGCCGTCACCGTCGCGTCCGTTGTGTTGGCGCCGGCGTCGCGGGCCGCACCCGGCCCGGCCATCCGTGGTGCCGGCTCGGGGGCGGCCATCCCCGGAAAGTACATCGTCGTCTTGAAGGACAGCCCCACCCTCCGCGAGGCAGGTGTTCCTGTGCGCGCCGGTGCCCTGGTCAGCCGGCATGACGGCGTCCTCGGCCATGTCTACCAGCACAGCCTGCGCGGCTTCTCCGCCACGTTGAACGAGGCGGAGGCGTCGCGCATGGCGGCCGAGCCGGATGTCGCCTATGTGGAGCGGGATCGAATGTTCACGCTCGCCGACACTCAGGACAATCCTCCGTGGGGCCTGGACCGGATCGATCAGCGAGCCCGGCCGCTGGATCAGGCGTACAGCTACGACCTGCCCGCGGCGACCGTCACGGCGTACGTCATCGACTCGGGGATCCGGATCACCCACACCGACATCGTGGGACGGGCCAGGTACGGCTGGGACTTCTTCGACAACGACCCGGTCGCGGACGACTGCTTCGGTCACGGAACACACGTGGCCGGCATACTCGGTGGGCGCACCTACGGTGTGGCCAAGCATGCGCAGCTGGTCTCGGTGAAGGTGTTCGGATGCACGAACGGCACCCAGGGATCCACGATTATCGCCGCGGTTGACTGGGTGACCGCCTCCGCGGTCAAACCGGCCGTCGTCAACATAAGTATCAGCGCCGAGTGCCTTCCGCCGACGGGATGTACACCGGAGGAGTACAACGCGGTGGCCACCGCGATCACGAATTCGATCAACTCGGGGCTCACGTACGTGGTGTCGGCCGGCAACGCGAACATCAACGCCTGCAACGGCCTGATTTCCCGTATCCCTCTGGCGATCACGGTGGGCGCCACCGACGTCAACGACGTGCGGGCGTCCTACTCGAACTGGGGACCCTGCGTGAATCTCTGGGCCCCCGGCGGCGACCAACCGGGCGGAACCCCGGGCATTCTGTCGTTGGGCATCGCCAGCGATACCGCCGCGCGGCTGGACAGCGGAACGTCGATGGCGGCGCCGCATGTTGCCGGCACGGTGGCGCTGATCCTTGGCCGTCCCGGGTGGGCGACCAAGACACCCATCCAGATCCGCGCCGAACTGAGTGTGATGGCGACCAACGGGGCCGTCACCGACCGCCCTCCGGGCACCGGATCCACGACCCAGCTGCTGTATACGGCGCCGCCGCCGAAGGCCGGTGGTTCCTCGATCGCGGTTGCCCGCAACCAGGACGGGCGGCTGGAGGTGTTCGGGGTGAACAGCGCCGGTGCTCTGTTCCGCCGCTCGCAGACCGCGGCCGGGGCCAACACCTGGTCGGCCTGGACCCAGTCCGTCGCCCCCGGGTGGTATTCGGTCGCCGCCCAGACCGCCGGCAACGGGCGTGTCAGCATGGCCGGGCTCCGAAGGTCGGCCCAGGACGTCTGGCGTCGCACGCAGGTGTCCCCCAACCTGAATAACTGGTCGGTCTGGCGGCAGTTCGATGGCCTGTTGAGCGCGGTCGCCCTGGCGCGGGAATCAGGCGGGCCGTTGGTGGTGTTCGGGGTCAACGGTGCCGGGCAGGTCTTTCATCGCCACGCCGCCTCGGGTGCCGACAACTGGTTCTCCTGGAGCCAGTTCGACCCACCACCCGGCGCGGGGGTCCCGCGCTCGGTCGCGGCCGACACCAACGCCAACGGCCTGGTCGAAGTCTTCGTGCTGACCAACACCGGACAGATCTGGCACCGCTGGCAGACCGCGCTCGCGGCCACCACCTTCACACCGTGGGTCCAACTCGACGGCGCGCTGGCCTCAATCGCGATTGCCCGCAACCCTGACGGGGCACTCCAGCTGTTCGGCGTCAACGGTTCGGGACAGGTCTTCGCTCGCCGCGCCGGCGCCGGTACCAACAACTGGTTCTCCTGGTCTCAGCTCGATACCCCACCGGCGGTGGGAATGCTGCGGTCGCTGGCCGCGGAAACCAACGCCGACGGCCGGGTCGAGCTGTTCGCGGTCAACACCACCGGGCAGATCTGGCACCGCTGGCAGTCCTCCGCCGGTTCGGACGGCTACTCGGCCTGGATCCAGCTCGACGGCCTGCTGCGCCCCTGAGCCTGCCGAGTCCGGCCGGCGACAAGGTCTTTGACGAGGGATACGAGGAGTGATGATGTTCGGTCGACAGGTGAGGCTCGCGTACCGCACCCGACGCGCGCTGTCGAGCATGGGGATGCGGCGGTGGACTGGCCGCCACGCCGCCCAGCGGTCTGCGGCCGAGGAGTGGCTGTCAGCCGGCGCAACGTTGGCCCGGCGGCGGGGCCGTGCCTGGGTGGCGGTGTGCACGGTGGCGACCGTACTCGTCGCCACCGTCCCACTGCTCTCCCGGAATGAGACGTCGGCGGCCACCCTCGCCGCGGACACGTTCGGGTCCCCAGCAATGTGGCAGGACTGGATGTGTAACGCGCAGGAGCAGTGTGCGCTGGCTGATGTCAACGGTGATGGCAAGGCCGACGCGGTGTCGTTCGTCAGGTCCACGAACGCCGCGTACGAGGGTGATGTGTACGTGGCGTTGTCGACGGGGACCGAGTTTGAGCGGGCGGTGCGGTGGCAGGACTGGATGTGTAACGCGCAGGAGCAGTGTGCGCTGGCCGACGTCAATGGTGATAACAAGGCCGACGCGGTGGCGTTCGTCAAGTCCTCGAACCCCGCGTACGAGGGTGATGTGTACGTGGCGTTGTCGACCGGGACCGAGTTCGAGCGGGCGGTGCGGTGGTCGGACTGGATGTGCAACGCGCAGGAGCAGTGTGCGCTGGCCGACGTCAACGCTGACAACAAGGCCGACGCGGTGGCGTTCGTCAAGTCCACGAACCCCGCGCATGAGGGTGATGTGTACGTGGCGTTGTCGACCGGGACCGGATTCGAGCGGGCGGTGCGGTGGCAGGACTGGATGTGTAACGCGCAGGAGCAGTGTGCGCTGGCCGACGTCAACGGAGACGGCCGAGCCGACGCGGTGGCGTTCGTCAAGTCCACGAACCCCGCGCATGAGGGTGATGTGTACGTGGCGGTGTCGACCGGGAGCGAGTTCTGGCCGGCGGTGCGGTGGTCGGACTGGATGTGTAACGCCCAGGAGCAGTGTGCGCTGGCCGACGTCAACGGTGACTATCGGGCCGACGCGGTGGCGTTCGTCAAGTCCACGAACCCCACGTACGAGGGTGATGTGTACGTGGCGGTGTCGACCGGGAGCGAGTTTGAGCGGGCGGTGCGGTGGTCGGAGCTCATATGTGTCGCGAACGAGGAGTGTGCGCTGGACGATATCAACGGCGACCGCAGCGCCGACGTCGTCGCGTTCGTGAAGTCCACCCAGCCCGGTGTACACGAGGGTGACGTGTGGGCGGTGGTGGCAGCGCGCAGACCCGTAGCGGCATCCAGGACCGCGGCACCCAGGCTGGACCCGGTGCAGGTGTCCGGTACAACGGTGACGCTGCGCTGGACCGACCGTTCGTCCACCGAGGACACGTTCGAGGTCGTCCGCCGCGACCCCACCGGACCGCTGACGACCATCGCCAGCGTGCCGTCGACCAGCCGGGCCGGCACCGGCCAGACCTACACCTTCACCGACACCGTCGCCGCCGGAACTCGCCGCTGCTACGAGATCGCCGCCCACCGCTACCATCGGACCGGCATCAACTACTCCTACGACATGTGCACCGCACCCCCCGACCCGGTCACACCACCCGCTGCGCTGCCGTGGGGTTCGATCACGTCGCTGGACACGGCCGCGCATTCCGGCATCTTCTCCTCGGTCGCGGTCGGCACCGACGGCCTGGCTCTGATCAGCTACTACCGCGGCGGCGCCGGCAACGTTGACGACCTCATGGTGGCGCACTGCGTCGACGCGGCCTGCACGGCCGTCACGACCACCACCATTGACAGCGCCGGCAATGTTGGGTGGGCGTCATCCATCAAGATCGGACGTGACGGGTTGGGGCTCATCAGCTACCGCGACAACACCAACGAGGACCTCAAGGTGGCCCACTGCATCAACGTCGCCTGCACCTCGGCGACGGTCAGCACCCTCGACACCGGCCGTATCAGCGAGGGCACCTCGTTGACCATCGGCGGTGACGGCCTGGGCCTGATCGCCTACAAAGACCGATCGGTGGGGGAGACGGTCAAGGTCGCCCATTGCCTCAACGCCGCGTGCAGCACCGCGAGGGTGACGATCGTCGACACGATCCACCCCCACAACGGCGAGCCCGCCGACCGGGCATCGATCACAACCGGCGCGGGGGGCTTCGGACTCATCGCCTACGTCGAGGGCAGCGGCTTCGGCCAGAGGGTGGCCGCATGCACCAACGCCGACTGCAGCCTTGCCATCACGAGTACGGTGGACAACCGCTCCGGTCTCTATCACTCGATCACAGTCGGCCGCGACGGCCTCGGTCTGATCAGCCACAGCGGCGGCGGCGGTCTGACGGTGGCCCACTGCGACAATGTGTACTGCACGACGGTCACTAACATGAGTGTTGCCGGTAGCGTCTCCGATACGTCGATCACTATCGGCGGGGACGGTCTGGGCATCGTGAGCTACCACGACCCCTTCCAGAGCAAGGACCTGAAGGTCGCCCACTGCTCCGATCTGGCCTGCACCACGGTCACCATTACCACCGTGGATGCCTTCGACGATGTCGGAGGGCACACCTCGATCACCAAGGGAGGTGATGGCCGGCCACTCGTCAGCTACTACGACCAGACCAACGGTGATCTGAAGGTCGCCCGCTGCCCCGACATCAGATGTACCGGCGAGTTTGTGACGCCCTTCTGATGGCGACCATGGGCATGTTCCTAGCAACCGCGGTTCGCCGGCCAGTCACCGCCGCGACACTGGCCGCCGTTCTGCTCACCGTCCCCCTGGTGTCCACGGCGTCAGCCGACGACACGCCGCCGGCCGTGCGGGGCGCCGATGCCCCGTCGGCGATCCCCGGGCACTACATCGTCAAGTTGAAGATGACCGCGTCGGTGCGGGCCGAGGGCGTCGCGGCGCGGGCCCAGGCACTCAGCCAGCGGCACCACGGCACGGTCGGCCACGTGTGGAAGCGGGCGTTGCGCGGCTTTTCGGTGACGATGAGCGAGGAGGGGGCCACGAAGCTGGCGGCCGAGCCGGACGTGGAATACGTGGAGCAGGTCCAGCGTCGCAAGGCCAACACCCGGGCAACGAAAAGTCTCGCCCCGGGAGCGGTGCAGACACCGGTGTCATGGGGGCTGGATCGTATCGACCAGCATGCACTGCCGTTGGACAACAACTACGCCTACGACGACTCGGCCGGTCAGGGCGTGCACGTCTATGTCATGAGCACCGGCATCCAGGTGAGCCATCCAGACTTCGGCGGACGGGCGGTGGGCGGCGGCAACTTCATTCCCGACGGCCGTAGCAGCGCCACCGACTGCGAGGGCGGCGGCACCGGCTTGGCCGGCATCGTGGGCGGCACCCAGTACGGCGTGGCCAAGCTGGCGACCATGGTCGCGGTGCGTGTCTTTGGCTGCAACGGCGTTGCAGTGTCGACCTCGATCGAGGACGGGTTCGAGTGGGTGATCGACAATGCGGTGCGGCCGGCCGTGATCGTGTTCGAATTGGCCGATCTGTGTTTCTTCGACGACGGGAGCACCGGCCCCTGCCCACCCGAGACTGCCCAAAGCTTCATCGAGGCGCAGGAGGCCGCTTTCGCGTCGGGCATCGCCGTGGTGACTACCGCGGGAGACCACGGCGCCAACGCCTGTGGCAAGTCCAGCGGTGCCGCGCCGAACTCGATGCACATTGGCGCCACTAGTAGCAACGACGCCCGGGCCTCCTTCTCCAACTTCGGCCCATGCGTGACCATGTATGCCCCCGGAGACGGCGTCGCCACCGACGCACCGTCCGGCACCACCGTCTGGAGCTACACCTCGGCGTCGGCGGCACTTGTGGCTGGCACGGTGGCGTTGTTCATGAGCAAGCCCGAGTTCGCCGGCGCCTCACCTGGGCAGGTCCGCGATGAGTTGACCCAGAACCGGTCCACGCCCAACGTCATCACCGGCCTGCCCGGCGGCTCGCCGAACAAGCTGCTATTCACCGGCCCCCCGGGACTGTTCACGACGGGGTCGTCGGTCGGGCTGGCCCCGAACAGCGATGGACGGCTGGAAATGCTGGGAGTCAGCAGGGCCGGATACATCGTCGACCGCGGGCAGATTGCTGCCGGAAGCAACTCCTGGTCCGCCTGGACCCAATCCACGACCAAGGGCTGGCTCTCCGTGGCCGCCGAACCTAACGCCGACGGCCGCATCGAGCTGACCGGCCTCACCCCGTCCGGCGACATCTGGCCACGCGCGCAGGCCACTGCGGGCTCCAACACCTGGTTCAACTGGACAAGACTCAGCCGCCCCTCGCTGAGTACCGACCCCCCCATCGGCCGGGTGGCCATGGCGTACAACCGGAGCAACCGACTGGAGATCTTCGCCACCAACCATCTCGGACAGGCCTTCTACCGGTCACAGACCAGTCCGGGCTCCAAGAACTGGACCGCCTGGACCCAGTTCTCGGCGCCGGCGAAGCTGCGCTCTATCACCGCGGTCGCCAACGCCGACGGCCGCATCGAGGTCCTCGGCGTCGACGACGCCGGACGGGTCTGGCGCACCGCTCAGACCTCCCCAACCGACAACAACTGGTCGACTTTCGCCATCCTCAATGGCTTCGCGATGGCAACCATCGCGGCCGCCCGCAACGGAGACGGGACGCTCGAGCTGGTCGGCATCGACACCGGCGGAGGCGTCTGGCGCCGCCGGCAGGTCACGGCCGGCGCCACCACCTGGTCGGCCTGGACCGCCTTACCATCGAGAACGCTCGCCCAGATCGCGGCCGAAACCAACACCGACGGCCGGATCCAACTCGTCGGCGTCGACAACCTCGGCAACATCTGGCAATCCCGGCAAACCGCGGCGAACTCCAACAGCTACATCGCTTGGACCCAGGTCGACGGCCAACTACGGCCGTAGGTTCGACCGCGCCGGACAGGAAGGTGGTGCCCACGATGGGGCCGGTCGACGATGCTGAGTTCGCGCGCGGTTGGCTGGCCGAGAGGGGCGTGTCCGGCGAGGATGGCCGGTGGGCCTATGCGGACGGGTTTGGGTTCACGGCGATGGATGCCGCCGACGCCTGGAACCGCTCTGGGCTCGATGATGCCGACCTGGTGCGACTTGCGCTTGGGCTGGTGGATCTTCTCGGAGGCTACTGGCTGACCGCGGAACTTCGGCGATTGGTTCGGCAGTCTGCGGACGACAGCCTGGGCCGGGTGTACTGGGACGGCTATCGCGAGCGGCTGGCGAGGCCGGTGCCGCAGAAGGCCGTCGAGTATTCGCTGTGGGTGGATTGGTTCGAGGACCGGCAGACGGCGCCGGTGGCATTCGCCGAGGTCCTCGGCAACGATGTGGACCGGCTACGGGTTCATGGGCGGCTGAACCAGTTGGGAGCTGGCGGCCCGCTGTTGCGGCGGGCTACCCGTGTGCTTGAGTTGTCGGGTCCGGTGCCCTGGCCGGTCAAGCACGGCGTCTACGAGTGCGTCGCGACCGTGCCTGCGCTGCATTCGGCGCTCTTCGCGGCGATTCTGGCCAGCTATCACGACATCTATGGCGACCTCGAGCCGCGCGGGGCGCTGGCGTTGCTGAATCGGCTGGAGCTGCCCACCCACACCGAGCACCTGGCCCGGCTGCGCAACGTGCTCGCCGCGGGATCGGTGAACCACTATCGCGACCCCGGCGCGTGGCGGGCAGCAAGTGGCGACGAAGGCCAACCGCGATGAGCGCTCAGGCGTGCCGGAAAGCCAGAGCTACTCGCCGATGACCATGCGTTGACGCACCGGCCGGACGGCCACAATGGGCCCTGAGCTGCGCAAACGCGGTTCGTTTTCTGCCATGTTAGGCCCACTTACATGGGAGTACGCGAACCGTGTGCGCGCTCCCAAACTGTCAACGCTCCATGGCGCCTGACGCCGGCCCGGACGCATCCCAACGGCAGAACGGGTCCCGTCGATTCCGGTCCGACGATAGGTGAGATCGCATGGAACCTGGTGGAGGGCCGCCGCCTGGTGCGCGAGCGCGTCGCGCGGTGGACGCGGGCGGTCCGGCGCCGGGCCGTTACCAGCTGCTCGCCGCGATCAACGCCGTCCACGGCGCCCGCGACACCGACTGATCGCACGTGGTCGCCCTCTTCGACCGGCTGGTGCGCATTGATCCGCACCGGGGTCGCGGTCAACATCAACGGACGTGTCTCGGTGCCGCACAAGTCACCATCGTGAGGTGAATCGCCCAGTCGACAAGGCCCAAGGCCCAGTGCCGGCGTCGAGCATCCTGCGCCCCCCCAACGGGCTGGGGTCGACGCGGGTGATCGCCGAGGGCGTTGAGGCGGTCGGCCACGCCGCGGTGCGCAGCGGTGGGGTCCGGTTCAGGTGCGACGCGGTGCGGGACCGGCCCCGTGAGCCGGTCCCGCGGTCGTGCGCATGGTCAGAGCGTGTCGTCGACAGCGTCGACGAAGCCGGACACCTCGACCGTGTCGTATCCGATGACGGTCCCGGCCGGGTCGCCGAACGGAGTCAGGTTGCGCGTGACCACCATGCGTTCGCCGCGTGGCTGCGCGGTGGCCGGATCGAAGAGGATCTGCTGTTGTGTTACCACGGCGCCGAGCAGTCCCTCGTGCTCCATCGCTAGGCCGAAGGCGGGCCGGCCGGCTAGATCGACGGTGTCTCCCACGATGACAACACCGGGAATTTGGGCAATCACGTCGTACAGCGCCGCTCGCAGGGTCGGGCGCATCGGCACAGGCGCGCGGAGCGCGTCGCTGACGAGGGTGAACATCTCGGGATAGGTGCCGGTCGAGTGCCCGGCCGCGGCGCCTTCGAAGTGGTTGAACAGGGCCGCGGTGTCGTCAGGAAGTTCCGTCAGCTCCCGGTACTGGCGCAGCACCCCAGCGTCGTGCGGGAGCGTGTCGTCGCTGTCGCGGCTGTGGAACACCGACGTGGGGCTGCCGTTGTCGCGCCACTTGCGCTCGTCGTCGGCGCTGACGAACTCCGGCTGTTCGGTTGGGCGTACGCGGTGGCGCTGTGTCCCGTCGGCAGCGGTCCAGATCTCGTGTTGTAGCGTCGCGATGACGTGGTAGTCCGAGCCGCCGCCGTCGACCGCGACGGTCATCGGGAACCGGTCTAGGAACCGCACGTACCAGACCCGGTCTGCGGTGAGAGGGCCTGGATCGGCCCCGGCGGCGGCGATCCGGGCCGCGGAGCGTGCCGCCGCCGCGGCCGCCGGGTCGATGGTGGCGTCCGAGCCGAGGACGCCGGTGGCGAACAGCATCGCCGCGAGCGTGGCCGCGGCGCCAGTGGCCAGTACCCACCTGCGTCGGCGTCGCGGCGGCACGCCGCCAGCCACCGGCGTGGTCGTGGCGAGCGCCCGAGTCAGGATCCGGTCGGCGGCGTCGGGCCGGGCGGCGACATCTGCCGCTGGGTCGTGGCCCGCCAACAACGCGCGGACTGCCGTCACGTTCGTACGCATCATGCCCTCCTGGTGCTTGTCTGTGAAATGTGGTCCTGGCGGCCGGTGCCGCGCGTCGACACGGCGTTCTCCGGCGGCTCCGCCAGCCGCTGGGCCAGTCGCCGGCGGGCGCGGTGCAGGCGTACCGACACGACCGGCGCGGGCGCCGCCAGTACGGAGGCCGCCTCCGCGACCGACAGGCCCTCCCAGCCCACGAGCATCAACAGCTCCCGGTCGCGCTCGCCGAGGGAGTACAGTGCCCGGACCACGTGGTCCGCCTCGGGCACCTGTACTCCCGGATCGCGGCCGCGCGGCACCGGTCCGGCGCCCGCCCGCGCCTCGGCGTCCCGTCGGCGGGCGACGCGGCGGTATTCGTTGAGCAGCAGCCCGTGGGCCACCCGGTACAGCCACGGCAGCGGCTGGTCCGGGACGTCGCGCAACCTGCGCCAGGCGATCGCGAACGTCTCGGCCGCCAGGTCCTCCGCGGCCTGCCAGTCGTTCAGTCGTCGTCGGGCGTAGGCCAACACCTGGCGGTGATGGCTGCGCACAAGGTGCGTGAGCCGATCCACCGGATCGTCTGTCATACCGGCAACCCATCTCGATTCGGACCGCGGGCATGTCCCGCTCACCCCGCTTGTGTCGCGGCATCGTTGGATCTTTCCGAAGGTCGGGCGTCGAAGGTCGACCCTCCCGCGGCGAACCCGCGTCAGCGACCTCGGGCCGGAGACCGAAGAACTATCCGCTCCTGGACCGTGGGTCCGGCTCCAGTCGAGCTCAGATGGGAGGCGCAGGTCAACCTATCCGTTTTCGGACGGCTACGACGGTGACAGATGGCCCCTGAGCTGCGCAAACGCGGTTCGGATTCTGCCAAGTATGGTCCACCAGGCAGAACCGCAGGTCAGAGCCGGTTTCCCGAACAGCGGGGGCCGGCTCTCCCGCTTCCCGAGGCCCGTTCGGGAGAACCTGGGGAGACGATCTAGAAGGCTGCCTGATCACTGGAGACGCTCCCGCAGCAGTCGATCAAGTACCGCGACCGGTGAACCTGGAGCAAGCGCGGCCCGCTGATCAAGCGCCGACTCCCTCACGGCGGCCAACCCGCCCATCAGCCGCTCCGTCATCGCCTGCGTGATGTGGGAGTACCGGGCCTGCACCGACCCGTCCTGGTGGCCCATCTGGGCGTCCATCGAGCCAGGCTGCGCTCTCGGGGAGTGGGTGACCCCGACGAGCACGAGCAGACCGTCGGCGATCGCGCCGACCACGTCACCTCCGACCGTGACCGAGGCCCGGCTCACGGTCTGGACGACGGCGCGCACGGCGACGAGAGTACGGGGAGATTTGGCCTGTGTGCTGGTGAGATCCTCTCGCTGGTCAGCCCTTGCCGGCGGTGATGATGTGGGCGTCCATCGGCATGACTATGTAGCCCGACGGTGTGACGTACTCAACAAGGGCCTCCTCGGACTCGGAGGCAAGGGCCTGCATTTCGTCGTCGCTCAGCATATCCGCCAGGGGAGAGCCCTTGACCTCGATGCGAATGAATTCCTTGATGGACGGAAAACGGACCGTACCGGCATGGAGTGCGACGTCAGCGCCCGCGATGCCGCTGTCGACAAGTAACTTGGCGAGCATGGCCTGGTCGCCCAGGACGAACGGAGCTGTCAGCACTTCTGCGGCCTCCCGCCCGCACTGCCGGGCGGTGATATCCACGAGGATTTCGTAGCCGCGGGCGTGATCGATCGACGCCCACGCGGCGATCGCAAGACGTCCCCCGGGCGCGAGCGTGCGCCACATCTCGCGGAGCGCGGCCGCGCGATCAGGGAAGTACATGAACGCGAACTGACTTGCGACGACGCCAAAACTCGCGTCTTCGAAGGGAAGGGAGGTCGCGTCGCCCTCTCGCCACGCTATTCTCGGCTCCGTTCTCGCGGCGACGGCCAGCATGCCCGCATTAAGATCGAGACCGGTGACGCGGCCTTCCGGCCCGACTCGGCGAAGGGCCTCGCGGGCGAGCACGCCCGTCCCGCAGCCAACGTCGAGGACTTTGTCGCCCGTCGTCACTTCGGCCGCGTCAGCAACCCGGCCAGCCCACGCACCGAAGATCGCAGGCACGAAACAGGCCTCGTAGACCTCGGCAGCATCCGTTGAGACCTGCCACCGTTCAGGCTCACTCATGAAGATCCCTCCAAGACGTCGCATGCCGTAGTGCCGTGCCCAGGCGTTCGTGCGACCGGCGAACGCGCGTCGGTCGAGACCGATGGCCTACCGTCATGTTGGTACACGGCCGGCGTGGGCACATTGGGCACCGATCCTTATTTTCCGGACCGACCTGCCTTAGCGACGCACGACCGTGTCCCGATCCGCTGTCATGCTTCCCGCGGGTAGGCGGACCACACCCACCGACCGTCGGATCTTGGCCACAGCGCCCGCGCATCCGCCTTCGCGTCTCCACGGTGATGATCTCTGCGGTCCAATCCCGGCGCCGGTGCGTCGCCCACCATCGGCTCTGGGCCCGAGGCGGCGCCCGGTCGGTAACCTCCCACGTGGTCGAGGCCGGATCTAGAGACGAGGTCACACGACAGGAGGCCGACCGTGCCGCTCTCGCTCCCGATCGAACCGGAAGCCACCAAGCTCCTCTACGACAATCCGTTGGCACTACTGACTGGGATGCTTCTAGAACAGCACATCGACGAATGTATGTTCAGGGCGTGGAGCAGCAACTCATAGAACGGGCTCACTTCGGTGACCTGAGCGGGGATGCACTTCGCCGGCCTCGTCCGGCTCTCGTTCGAGTACGCCAACCCGGCGACCTCGGCTACGCGACCGGCCGGGACATCAAGGGTCGCGGGGAGCAGGCCAAGGACTGTCGGCACGTGGAAAGCCGATCGGGCATGTACGTCTACACGTACGAGGAGTCCGATACGAGCGCCTACAAGCGCAAGCGGGTGCGGATGCCGGACGGCGGTTGGGGATATCGGGTCGTCCGGCCCGTATTCGAGGCCGCAATGTCGCCACCTGTCGTCAAGACGCCTGGTTCCCGCTGCCGGAGTGGGCGGACGCGTCGTACCAGCGCAGCACCCGCAGCGCCCTCAAGGTGTTCCACCGGCTCGGCGTGCCGTCGGGTTCCTCGAACCGGAAGTGGACCGCGCCGGGGTGGCTGTTCTCGAGCAGCCAACGCCCATCGGGTCGGCGCTTGGCGCGGACGCGTTCGATCGCTTCGTCCAGCCGCGTATCCGGAGTGCCCCCGCGCCGGGAGAAGTACTCCGTCGCCTTGAGCAGGTCGTAATGCCAGCGTGGGGGGTAGGAGAACAATGCCCACTGCGGGTTGACCACCTCGCCCGTGCGTAACGACCGGAAGAGGTTGCGCCGCAGCAAGTACTCCTCTCCGTTCCGGCGGGCCCGGCGGACCTCCTCAGATCCGCCGGCATGGCGCTCCCACCGCAGCAGAGCGTCGATCACGTCCAGGGTGCTCGCGAAAGATGCCGGCGCTGGGCGCGTCTCGGCCCAGCAGTTCCAGCCACCATCCGGCATCTGGTCGGCCACGAGCCGCTGCACCACCGGTTCGACGTCGACGCCCAGGTAGGCACCAATCAGGATCGTGCCGGCGTTGATGCAGCAGTCCACTTCGCCGGCGAAGAACGGCAGCCCGTCGTACTCCCAGCGGCAGTTGTGGGCTACCAGGTGTGCGGTCTCTTGCATCACCGGACTGTCCGGGGGTATGCCCAGGTGGCACAGGTCGAGCAGGACCGGGTACGTCGCGGTCCACGGCTGGCCCGGCTCGGCACCCGACCCGTCGGTCGGTGCCTCGGCGGGTTCCGCGTCGGGCGACGGGAAAGGCGGCGGTGGCTCACCGGCAGCCAGAGCCCGCGCAGTGGCCGCTGCGAACGCCGCGGTACCCGGAACGTAGGCGCCGTTCGCCCACAGGCCATCAGGAGCCCGGAGCGCCAGCAGCCGAGCACCCCAACCCTCGTGCTCCACCCGCGCTCGCTCGGTCGCCACCTCGGTCTCCGAGGCGTCGACGAGGTCGCGCAGCACCTGCCAGCGGACCGCCGGATCGCCCTGCAGCAGCCACTGCACAACCGGATCGTCCTCGGCCATCGGCGGCGTTCGTGGCTGGTAAGGACCCTGATTCTCCGTCGGCTCCATCCCTGAACCCTAATCGGACGAGCCCACGCATCGGCCGCTGATCTGACGGCGTCCTGGTGTGGTTGCCGACCGGTTGCCTGTGCGTCAAGCGGCACGTGCGAAGTTGTTGAGGAACCCGCGGAGGGACGTGAACGCCCGGACCGGATCTTGACGGAAGGTGCCGTGTCCGACGCCGGAGAAGGTCTCGAGTCGCACATCGGCGTTCGTGATGGACGCGGCGAGGGCGGTCGCACCGACGGCTGGGCTGACGGGGTCGTCGAGGCCGGCGAGGATCAAGGTGGGACAGGAGATCGTGCCGACGTAGACTGTCGCGTCGCTGGGCCCGCACCGGCCCAGGCGGAAGTGCGTCTGAACCTCATCGTTGATGAGTGCGCGCTCGCGACGCACGCTGAGATCTCCATCGGCGCTGGACCCGCCGTAGAGACGCAGTGCGTATCGCTCCCAGGAATTGGTTGCGGCCGTACTCATGTCCCCGCCCAGGTATCGTCGCGCGGCCTCTCGTGCTCGTGGCCCGCCGCGTCGTTCGAACACGGCGAGGGTGTCTTCGAGCGTCGTGGGTGTGCCTAATGCACTGTCGAGGACCAGGCCAGCGACCAGTCCCGGGTGGCGGTGGGCGCATGCCATGGCGACCAGTGCGCCGCTGGACGATCCCACGAGAACGGGATCGGTGATGCCGAGGATCGCACAGAGGCCGGCGACGTCGTCAGCCCACCGCTGCCAGGTCCAGTCCCTGGGATCGCCGCGGTCAGACCGGCCGGAGCCGCGCTGATCCAGATACACCACCTGCGCCATGTCGGTCATCGTGGCGAACTCCGGCTTGAACAAGCTGTGGTCGGCACCGGGACCGCCGTGCAACAGCACCAGCGTCGGCCGCCGAGTCATCCTCGCGCCATCGGCCACCACACCGCAGCCATCAACATCGAAGAACAGACGCACGTCGCCCACCGCTACCCGCACCCCAACATCGTCGCGCATGGCCCAAGTCGCTCAGCCGACGACTGCCCCGCTGGGGCGCCCACATTCCGCGGTTGCGTATCGTGACCGCCGTCTTCGACGCCCTGACCGACCCCACCGGCGTGGCGACTCACCAGTTCGGTCAGTCCAATTCGTCGAGAACGGCCTTCGGCCCTCCTGGGGCTCATCGGACGAGGCTGGTCGAAGCTTCGGGGATCACTCGCTCCCCGGTGAAGCGGAGTAAATCTTCGGCCTGGTACCAGCTGCGCATCTGATCTGCAGTGAACTCGGCCGCCTGCGGCCGGGTCCTGTGACGGCGCAGCGTCTCCTCCAGAGACACGCTCAGGTAGAAGAAGAACGTCGGTCCACGGTGTGCATGCCGCAGTTCGTCCAATGCGATGCTGTACCTGTCAGCGGCCAGGATCCCCTCCAGCACCACGTGGTAGCCGTTGGCGAGTAGGAACGAGACGGCATGGGCGATGAACGTCGGCGCCAGGCCACCTTGCCGGTCTCGCTCACCAAGCACCATCCGCCGTAGATAGTCTTGCTCGACGAGCGCGCACCCTCGACCGTACTGATGTCGGACCTCGCGGGCCACGGTTGACTTGCCCGAGCCGGAGTTGCCACGGATCACCACCAGCGTGCGCACGTCACGAGATTATGTGCTGCAACCACTGCGTTCGAGGAGGCGCGGCCGGACGTTGAGCCTGGAGGCCGAAGCACGAAGGACGGCTAGCGGCAATGCCGGTCAGTTAGGGCTCGGGGCCGGCGGACAAGCCTGACGCGTCGTCGATCGTGATGCTGATGGCGGCCTTGTAGGTGGCTCGGCTGATGTTGGGCCCGCGGGCGTTGACGGACACGGTGTTCCTTCGTTCTTCACGATTTCTACGCATCGACGGCGCCAACGCCCTTCGGCGAGCCCGTACGCTGCGGCGATGGACTACGGGTTCCTGACGCCGTTTGTCGACTTGTGTTGCTGCATGTTCGTTGTGGCGCTGGTGTTGACGGTGCTGTACATGGTCAATGCACACGTACAGCTGCGCGGTTAGTGGGCTCGTCGTCGGCTTGGCCGTCGTGCTCGGGCCGTAGCGGCGGCATTGGTGAGGAAAGTGTGGTGGATGCCGAACGTGGTGTGGAACCAGAACGTCAACCAGAAGTGCACCTTGCCCGAACCAGACACACCGTCCGGTCCCTATCGCCCCGCGCATAGGCCCGGCCGGTCAGGCGGAATGCGGCGTCGCGACGGCCACCTGGTTGCGACCGGACCGTTTCGCCTCGTACAGGGCGGTGTCGGCGACGTCGAGGGTGGCCGTGAGATCGGACCCGACCGGAGAGGCCGCGGCCAGGCCGACGCTGACGGTCACCGTCAGCGGGCCGGCCGCGGTCACGATCGGCTCGCGGTTGACGGCCTCCAGGAGCCGGTCCGCGACGGCGCGGGCCCGGGCGTCGGGGGTGTCGGGTAGCAGCACCGCGAACTCCTCGCCGCCGTACCGGCAGATCATGTCGCCGGACCGGAGGTTGTCGGCAAGCCGCTGGGCGACCGCCTGAATGACCTGGTCGCCCACCCCGTGCCCGTACGTGTCGTTGATGCGCTTGAAGTGGTCGATGTCCACCATGATGGCGCTGGTCGGTCCACGATCGACCCCTGGCGTGAAGTGCTCGGTGGCGAGGCTGGTGAAGTGGCGCCGGTTGTGCAGGCCGGTGAGGCCGTCGCGCATGGCCAGGTCCTCGATGCGTTGGAAGAGGGTGGCGTTGTCCAACGCCGCCATGCCCTGGCTCGACAGGACCGCGGCGATCTCGAGCTCGGTGTCGGTGAACGTCGGATTGGTCGTGGCGGCCAGGAGCAGTCCCCGCTGCTCGCCGCGCAGGCGCAGGGGTACGGCGAGCCAGGCGTGGGCCTGCGGGCCCAGCAGCGCCGGTAGGGGTGGCGCGGATACGGCGGCCGGGTGACCCACCGGGCCGGGTGCGGTCAGCAGCGCCGTCAACGCCGGATCGGCGGTCAGGTCGAGATTGTCCACAGAAGACAAATCGCCGTCGTCGGCTGCGACTCGGGCGGCGATGGACAGTGGCGCCTCGGTCCGGTCGCGGTACAGCAGGACGGCGACGTGCGCTGGAAGCGTCTCGGTGAGTGCGCGGAGGAGTTGGTCAGCGACCTGTCGGGGGTCGCGGGTGGACACGAGATCGGTCATGGCGTGGCGCAGTGCCTCGGCCAGGTCGCGCTGGCGGCGGGCCGAATGGACGGCCAGTTCGAGTTGGGCGGTACGCGCGGTCTCCAGCGACAGGGCCACCTGGTTGGCGATGGCGGCCAGGATGTCGATGTCGTCGGTGGTGAACAGGCCCCGGGCCGCCCGACTGTCCAGATAGACCACACCGAGGACCCGGCCGTGCACCGTGAGCGGGGCGACCATGATGCTGCGAAGGCCGTGGATCACCGCGCTTTCCGAGCCGAGCGCCGCGCCCTCCTCGCTGCCGGTGACGACCACCGCCTCGGCGCTGTCGTACACCCGGCGGACCAGGGTCGAGCCGTATCCGGTCAGCTCCTGCAGGTCGGCGCCGGTCGGGTCGCGGCCGAGGTACGGGGTGAGCTGGTCGGTGTCCTCGTTGTGGCGGAACAGGAACGCGCGCTCGGCGGCGAAAATCCGTACGATCTCGTCCAGGGCCACGCGGGCCACCTGGTCGGGGTCGAGCATGCTGGCTGAAGCCAGACTCACCTCGTGGACCGCCTGCAGTCGGCGCCCGTGCACATCGACCGAGCCGGTCGAGGTGGCGCTGGCCGCGGTCGACCGAGTCCGCGTGCCGGTGCCCGCGCGCACCAGGTTGAACTCGGTCCGCACCCACCGCTCGCGGTTGGCCCAACCGTACTCGCGGGCCAGGGTCAGCGCCACGATGGCTTGGCGGCGGGCGTCCTCGGGCCGACCCAGGTCCACGTAGGCGCGGGCCCGCAGCCGGGCGACCTCGTACGCCAGTCGCGGTACGTCGACCGCCCCGTCGACCTCAGTGGCGGCCAGGCCGCGCAGCGCCGCCGCGGGGTCGCCAGCGAGCAGGCGGAGGTGGGCCTCGGCCGCGCGGTGGAACGCCCGCAGCACCGGGCCGTCGACGGCCCGACGCAGTTCGCCCACCGCCCGCCGGGCCCGGGCGGTCGCCGCGGCGCGCTGCTCGGGTGGGGCCGCGGCGGCCTGGGCCAGCCGGCCGTAGGCCTGGTACACCCAGAACGGTCGGTGGAAGGTGAACACCATGGCCGGCTTGAGCCTCAGCGCGGTGAACTCGGCGACCGCGTCGTCGAAGGCAGGGCCGATCTCGCCCTGCTCGAGGGCGATCTGCACCGCGGTGAGGGCCACGTTGACCATCTGCGCACGGTTCTCCGGTGCCCGGGTCAGATATTCGCGCAGCTCCCGCAGCCGGGCCACCGCGTCGGCCGGTCGACCGGTCAGAGCGGCGACCTGGGGCTCGATGATGGCCACCGTGTTGCCGAGGAAGTCGTCGGAATTGGGCGGTGTGCGGGTGACACAGCGGGCGTGCCAGCGGCTGGCCTCGTCGGTGTACCCGCGGAAGATCTGGATCCCGCCGACGATGCCGGAGCCGTTGAGGTACTCCCCGAGGTCGGTGTAACGCTCCTGCTCCCGCAGGGCCTTGCGCATGTGGTGGCCGCTGCCGTAGCCGAGCGGGCTGACGACGTCGTAGACCACGCCGTGCAGCCAGTGGACGTTGGCGACCAGGCGGAGGTCCCCGGTCGCCTCGGCCGCCGCGACGGAGCGGGCCAGCAGCCGCCCGGCCAACCGTAGCTGGCCGGCCACGGCGGCCACCACGGCCGACCCGCTCAGCGTCCGGGCGTACTCCCTCCCGTAGCCCAGGCGGTGTCGTAGGTGGACGATCCGGAGGTTGGCCAGAGCCATCAACGGCGGCTGAAAGGAGACGCCGGCGTTGTACGCGATGAGCATCCATAGTTGGGTCCGCAGCCGGTAGGCCTCCCGCCGCACTCCGGAAGCACGCACCCACCGGGCCGGCAACCGGCCCAGGGCCACCCCGGCGACGAACAGCGCGACGGTGGTCAACGCCAGCAGCGCCGGGTGCCGGGGCGCCGGGTGACCGAGCTCGGCCAGGCCCAGCCGGGCCATCTCGGCGCCGTGCTCACCCCGGGCCCGCAGGTAGTCGTTCTCGGACAGCATCGCGTACAGCCGGGCCCGAGCCATCGGATCCGCCTCGCCGGCCAGGACGATGCCGAACTGGCGGTCGGCGACGTCATAGTCGCCCACCTGGCTCGCCGCCCGCCCGAGGGTGATCCGGAAGTCGGCGTCCAGTGGCAACCCCGCGGCCTCGGCGGCCTCCTCGGCCCGGGTCAGGAAGGCCAGCGCGCCGGCCGGCTGGTACTGACGCAACGCGAGGGCACCCGCGGCGGAGGCGGCCCGGTGGACCCGGTCGGGCGCCCGCTGGACGTCACCCCGCAGGTAGTGCTCGGCGACCGCGTAGACCCGCTCGTCGGACGGCGTGGTGTCATCACGATCCAACTCCTCGGCGATGCGATGGTGCAGCGCCCGGGTGGTCGGCGGGTCGAGCGCGCCGAGCAGCGCCTCGCGGACGCGGTCGTGCACGAAGACGAGCGCGCCCCCGTCAGCCAGCTCGACCAGGCGGCGCTCGGCCGTGTGGGCGAACGCCGCCGTCGCCGCCGCGCCGTCCACGTCGCAGACCCGGGCGACCAGCTCGGGCGCGAACCGGTGCCCCACCGCGGCCGCCGCGGTGAGCAGGCGGCGGGCGGTATCCCCGAGCCCGTCGATGCGGCGCAGCAACAGGTTCACCACATCGGACGGCAGGGCCAGGGCCTCCAGCCCGGCCTCGTCCAGGTGCCAGGAACCCCAGGCCGGGGTCATGAGGCCAGCGTCCACAATGGCCCGTACGTACTCCAACACCGCGAGCGGATTGCCCCCGCTGCGGGTGGCCACCCGGGCCGGAAGCGTGTCGGGCAGGCGCAGGGAGCCCAGCTGCGCGCCGACCAGCCGGGCGACCGCCGGCTCGTCGAGCGGCCCCAGGGCCATCGGGGCGTCACACGCGTCGCCCAGCTCCGCCACCAGGGCAGCCACGGTCGTGGCGCTCTCCTGATCGTCCCGGGCCGTGGCCACCACGAGCAGCCGCGAGTCGCCGATGCGGCCGGCCAACTGCCGCAGCACCCGCCGTGTGGGCTCGTCCGCCCACTGCACGTCGTCAAGGTGTATCAGGGCACCGCCGTGGGTGTCGGCCAGGCCGGTCAGCAGGCCGGCCACGGCGTCGGCGAAGCGGCGCTGGTCCTCGTGCGGGTCCAGATCGGGTACCCCGAGCACCGCGGCCAGGGCCGGCGACAGCCCCGCCAGCATGCCCGCCTCGGTGCCGGCCACCCGACGAAGCCGCTCCTCGGCGGCCCGCCGGCCATCCTGGTCGAGGTGGTGCAGGCGGGTCAGGAAGCCGTCGACGGCCTCGCGTAACGCGGCCATCGGCGTCGGGCTGTCGGGCGCGCACTTGCCCGACAGCACCGGATGATCGGTCACTGCCTCGGTGAGGTGGCGCACCAGCCGGCTCTTTCCGCCGCCGGGCGGGCCCTGCACCAGCACCATCCCGCCGCGCCCGGCGAGCGCGTCGCGCCAGCGGGCGCCCAGCCGGCGGCTCTCCTCGGCCCTCCCCACCACGCCGCCCGGCCGGGCGGCGACGGCGGGCGCCGTCGGGGCGGTTCCCCCAGCCGCGATCCGGTGCAGGTTCGCACACAGCTCCTCGGCGCGCTGGTACCGGTCGTCGGGATCCTTGGCCAGCAGACGGGCCACGACGACGCCCACGGCCGCGGAAGCGTCCGGCCGGCGGGACGCCACCGGTGGGGGCGTGGCCGACATGTGCAGCCGGATCAGCTCACCGGCGTCATCGGACTGGAACGGCGGCGCGCCGACCAGGCACTCGTACAGGACGATGCCGAGCGAGTACAGGTCGGCCCGCCCGTCGACCGGCCGCCGCAGCAGGCCTATCTGCTCGGGGGAGCTGTAGATCAGAGTCCCGACGGCGGCGTCGACGGCGTCACGGTCCGCCCGGCCGGCCAGCCCGAAGTCGATCAGGCAGGCGGTGCCGTCCGACCGGATCATGATGTTGTCTGGCTTCACATCGCGGTGGATCAACCCGGCCCCGTGGGACACCGCGAGCGCGTGCGCCACCTGGCCCACCAGATCCAGCGCCCGGGCCTCGGTCAGCGGGCCGTCGGCGAGCGCCTGGCGCAGCGATCCGCCCGAGATCAGTTCCATGATCTGGTACGGTCGGCCGGCCACGGTACCCACCTCGTGGATGCGGGTCACGCCGGGATGGTCGAGGCTGGCCAGCAGCGCCGCCTCGCGCCTGAACGCCGTCGCGTCCGCCTCGTCGGGGTCGGCATCGGCCAGCATCTTCACGGCGTACTCCTCGCCGCCGCGACGGGCGCGGTACACCACCGACCGGGCACCGCGGCCCAGTTCGGAGCCCATCTGGAACCCGGGCACCGGACCGCCGACTCCACTCACGACTGGCTCATCAACCCCACGTCTACCGGCAACGTCATACCGACCCGGGCGTCCATAGGGCCGAGACAACCGGACGCGGTCGCGGGCGATGGTTCCAGGCTACGGGAACCGCATGTGGTCCGGTTCGTTATCCAGGTATCTCCAGGCAGCAACCGGCTCGGCCGGCGCGCTCGACGGGCGACGCGACTCCTATGTGGACGTTCCGTCGTCATCGATGGTGATGTGGGCAGGCGAATCGGGCCGAGCGGGCGTCGGCGTCCTCTTCGTACAGCGTCGAGCGCCGTTGCCGCGTCACACCTCGCATCGACTTCCGCACGAGCATCTATCGCCGTAGGTTGGATGCGCCCACGAAACCGCACGACGGTGCGTCGGCCCCACGGCAAGAAAGGGTGACCATGCAACAGTTCGGTCTCTCCCGATGGCGGCGCCCTACATCGATTGCGGCCGCGGTCGTCTCGCTCGTCCTGATCGCCGCCACCTTTGCCGTCGTGCCGGTCGCCGCCGCCGCGGGCACCGCGGGCGAGGCCGTCGATATCGAGCGGCTCCCCGGCGAGGAGGCGAGCGTCGTCGAGGTCGTCCTCGCCGATACCAAGGAGATGGACAGGTTGGTAGCGACCGGCGTCGATCTCGATCACCACGTCATCCGTACCGAGACTCAGATCGTGGTGCACGCGGTGGTCACCCCGAACGAGGTCGCGTGGTTGCGGGCCCAGGGATACCGGATGGGCAAGGTCCTGTTCAGCCCGAACCACTCCGACGAGCGGATCGAAGAGCGCGAGGAGACGATCGCCGCGCATGTGGCCGAGAACCAGGCGTTCACCGCGACGCTGACCACGGACCCCACGCAGCCGGACGTCCGGATAATCCGCGCCGACTACTTCACCTCGGGTACGAGCCAGGTGCTGTCGGTCGAGGCCAAATGGGCGAACGGGCAGACCCAGAGCGACGCTCTCACCGTCGTTCGGGACAGCGGGCCCGGCACGGAGGTCGGATCGGGCGGCAGTCAGACCATCTCCCGCTTCGTCGACGCCGGTGTATACCTCTACCACCGCGGCGCGGCGCTGGTGACGGCTCGGCCCGACTACATCCGGATCACCAGCCCGACCGGTGACGTGGCGACCGCGAGGGTGACCGAGTGGCTGCCCATCCCGGAGGACAACCCCGAGGGTCCCGGCTACCAGAAGGACTTCGTCACGAGCTACCTGACCCCGACCGAGCTGTACGACCGGATCCGCCGGCTGGCGGCCGAGTTCCCGGCGCTCTCGGAGATCGTCGAGCTGCCGTACAGGACCAATGGATACCGGCGCAAGGCGCAGGCGGTCCTCGGCACCACGAGTGCCACCCGGGTGGCGGTCGACTCGCTGGCCTGGGGTCACGAGGGCGGCAACAACATCTCAGTCGCCTTGGTCAACCCCGCCGCCGCCGGTCGGGCGCTATCGGCCAGCGTGGTGGGCAACGACATCACCGTCTCCCTCGCCACCAACGACAGCGCCGCGGTGGTCAGCACGGCCGCGGAGGTTGTCGCGGCTCTCAACGTCGCCGCCGGCTCGCTGATCCGCGCGTACACCTATCGGGGCAACGCCGGTGCGGGCGTGGTCGCGCCGGCCGCGCGGACCATGCTGACCGATGGTCTCGACGCGCCAGCCAGTGTGTCGCGCGAACCGCATCCGGTGTACGCGATCCGGATCGGCAAGTTCCGGGACGGCTCGAAGCCGGGCGTTCTGGCCTATGCCCACGAGCATGCTCGTGAGTGGGTACCGCCGCTGGTCACGATCGAGACGGCCGAGCGGCTGTTGCGCAACTACGCCACGGACGGCCCGACCAAGCAACTGCTGAACAACCTCGACATCTGGATCGCCCCGTCGATCAACCCGGACGGCGGCCATTATTCGTTCTACGACTTCGCCTCCCAGCGGCGCAACATGACCAACCACTGTCCACTGACCGGTCCGGCCGACGGCAACGCGCGCAATGCCTGGGGCGTGGACAACAACCGCAACTACACCGAGTACAGCCTGTTCGACGGGTACTCGGGAGCGTCCACGAGCTGCACGAGCGACGTCTTCGCCGGGCCGAGCGAGCTGTCCGAGCCGGAGAACAAGAACCTCGACTGGCTGGCCGCCCGGCCCAACATCAGGTTCTCCATGAACCTGCACTCGTCGGGCAACTACTTCATGTGGTCGCCGGGCGCGTATGTGGAGGAGGGCCGGATCTCCGCGCCGCGGCCGACGCTGGCCGAGGAGTCGTTCTTCTGGGGCGCCTCGGCCCGGATCCTGACCGCGATCAAGCGGCACCGGAACATGGCCGTGACGCCGGCTCGCACCGGACCGATCTCCGATGTGCTGTACTCGGCGGCCGGCAACTCCGGCGACATGCTGTGGTACAGGTACAAGATCTACGCCTGGAACTTCGAGGTCGGAACGTCGTTCCAGCCGGCCTGGCCGGAGGCGCACGAGGAGACCCTGGAGTTCGCCAATGGACTGGTCGAATTGATGCGCGTGGCCCGTGACTTCGCCACGGACTACCAACGACCGGAGAGCGTGCTCGCGGTGACCGCGAGCGCGACGCCGGGCATGGTGAACGTCAGGTTCGACGTCAGCGAGGCGGCGGCCGTGTTCTACACGACGAACGGCGCTACGCCGACGTATGCGTCCACCCTCTACGCCTCGGCGGGTATTCGAGAGGGCGGGGAGACTGTGGCCCTACCGGTCGGAACGAAGATCTACTGGTTCTCGGTCGACGCGGCCGGCAACGTGGAGAACAACTACGTTCCCGACGGCAAGGCGAAGAACTTCCGGAAGGGGGTCGCCGTCGTATCGACCGGATGACGTCTACCCTGTGCTGATGTCTTCAGCAAGGCTGCTGCTTGTCGGAGCGGCGGTGCTCGCGGTCGGGGGGGCGGCGTTCGGGTCGGCCCGGGCGACCGGGGTCGGGGCGGTGACCGTGCTGGTGTTGCTCGCGGTCCACCCGGCGGTGGTCGATGCCGCCACACCCCGATCGACCCGCCTTCTGTTGCGGGGTGGCCTGATCCTGCTCACCCTCGCGTTCATCGCGGGCCTGTCGGGATGGACCGCGCTGGTCACCGATACGGCATGGCAGCGGCAACAGTTCCTTCGCCAGTCGGCCGTGGCCGGCTTTCTGGTCCTGGCCTGCGTCTGCTTCGCGGTCGCTCTCGGACGGTTGCCCCGGGAGCGGCTGCGCCGGATCGTCCGGACCGCGCCGATCGTGAGCGTGCTCACGCTGGTCACCCTGGCGCTCGGCTTCGGCCTGGCGTCGAGGCCGTACGCGGTACTCGGCTCGTTCACGAACTCCGCCATGGTGGCCCTACTGGTATTCGGCGCTTTGGCCGGGATCGTGGCCCGCATGGTCCGGCGTCACGGTGCCGCCCCGGTGGCCGCCGTTGGTGCGACGGTGCTGGCGGTGACGGCCTGGCTGGCGGTGGACGCCGCGCTGGCGAGCCGGCCGGAGCCACGCGGCGCGGACGCCTTCCTGGAGCCCGGTATGAGCGTGGCCGTAGATACCGGGCCCTATGTCGAGACGGCCGTCGCGCTTGCGGTACTGCTGACCGGGACGGTGCTCACGGTGCTGGCCTTGGCGAAGCTCAGCGTGGTCGACCGCGAGACCCCCCGGAGCGTGACCTGACGTGGATCTCGATGGGATGCGTCGGCTGATTGGCCCCCCACCCCGGGAGGCGTCGCCGGTCGACTGGACCACGGTGCAGGAGGCGCTCGGGCTGCGGCTGCCGGCCGACTTCATCGCCTTCGCCAGCGCGTACGGTCCGATCGTGCTTGGCGAGTCCGTCCGGTTGTGGTCGCCGACCGGCGCGGCCGCGCGGTACGACCACGGGACGTACAGGTGGCTGTGCTCCCTGCGCGACGTGGATCCGCCGAGCTATCCGTACGCGTTCTGGCCCGAGCCCGGTGGCCTGCTGCTGTGGGGCGTGTCGGCCGCCTCCCACCACTTCTTCTGGGACACCGCGGCCTCGGCCGACCCGCAGCGGTGGCCGACGGTGGTCTACTCCTACCTCTCGCCGGTGCCCGAGCCTCCGGGGGCATTGGTCTACAGTGGACCGGCGTGGCGGACACTGGAGCGGCCGATGACCGACGTCGTCGCCGCGCTGGTGGTCGGCGGTCCCGGGCCCGACCCGGGGCTCGGCATCCCCGCGCTGCCCGGCCGGTACGTGCCGGACCGGGGCGTCGACGGAACGCGGGACCGGCTCGATCCGCCGGTCGCGCCGGCACGCGACGCCGTCGACCGGATCGTGGCGCCTGGTCCCGTGGCGCCGACCCGGTGGGCGGACGAGCCGGTGCCCGGCGACTACCGGGCGTTGATCGACCGGACCGGGCCGGGCACGCTCGGCGGCCGGTTGCTGTTGCACGCGCCCGGGGCACCCGCGGGGTTCGAGATGGCCGCCGAGCACGCCCGCGCGGCCGCCAACCTCAGTATCCCGGCGGCGGCGCAGCCGCACCCGGCCGGGCTTCGGCTGTGGGGCCGGTTCACCACCGGCGAGACGTGCTGGTGGGCGCCGGCGTGGTACGACCCCGACGGCTGGCCGGTGGTGATCTGCGCGGCCGACGGGGTGGGCTGGCAACGCCTGGATCTGAGCGCGACGGCGTTCATGGACGAGTGGCTGGTCGGGCGGATGGATCTGCCGGTGCTCGTGCCGCAGGCGCTGCCCGCCGACCGGTCCGTGCGGCCCGCCACCGAGCCGCCCCCGCCCCCACCCTCGACCCGGCGGCGGGATCCGTTCGCGCAACTGGCCATGCTGCTCGGCCCACCCGACGGCGAGACCGTCGCCGACTGGTCCGACGACGAGCGGCGCCTCGCCACCCGCCTACCGGCCGACTTCAAGCGCCTGCACGCGGCGTACGGGCACCTGTCCGTCGGCGGGTTCGGGATCCCCGAGCCCGGGCAGCTGCACCGCTATCACGAGACCATCGCCGACTTCGCCCTCGACGACCGGCCGGCCTTCCCGGACCCCGGCGGCCTGCTGTACTGCGGCGGCACCGAGGGCCGCGACACCCTGTGGTGGGACACCACCGACCCCGACCCGGACGCGTGGTCGCTCGTCCTGGAACGCGGCAGCACCTTCACCCCGTACCCCGGCAACCTCACGCGGCTGCTGGTCCAATCAATGACCGGTCGACCGCCGCGGCTGACGACGGGCACGGTCAGCGTCCCACCGCGCCGCCCACGGTGACGCGTTATCTGGGTCTGCAGCGGCGGGCCATGTACACCTACGACCGCACGCGCTGACCCGAACGATGCGCCTCGTCCGGATCGTCCCAAGAGCGTCAACGACGCCGATATCATCGCCGCCATCTAGCGGTTCATCGACGGCTGGAACGAGCGGTGCCATCCATTCGTCTGGACCACGCCCGAGACCGAGATCCTCACCCGCTCGGCCGTGCCACTGTGGCGTGCGGGTCTGTACCTAGATCGGGATGCGGCCGAGGCGCCAGTGCCAGTGGCGGCCGGCCGTCAGGTGGTCGAGGATCGCGCGCTGGAGCACGGTGCGACGCGGCAGCTGGTCGAGCGGCGTGGTCAGGGTGCGGAACACGAACCGCAGCACCTCGACGTCGGCGTCCAGCCCTTCCGGCTTCTCGTAGGGCTCCAGCTCGAACCTGCGCTGGAACCGGACGATGTTGGAGTCGCCGGGCAGGTACTCCAGCAGCTGCGGGTCGAGCAGCCACGAGGCGCACGAGAACGCCGTGTAGCGCTCGTCGGGAAAGTGGCGCGGGAAGAACGCGCGGGCCTCGTCGAGCGACGCCGAGACCGCCTCCGGGGTGATCGGCCCGGACTCGGGGATGTGCAGGCCGATGGCGGTGTCGCCGCGGTGGTGCTGTAGCCGGCCCAGCTCGTAGATGCCGCCGCGCGCGTGCAGCGTCAGCCAGCTCTGCATGACCGGCCAGCCCTCGCGGTGCATCCGCCGGTCGATCGCTAGATTGCGGCCCAGGTCCGCGAGGGTCAGCCAGGACACGGTGTCGGCGATGCCGTGGTCGCGGTGGTACCCCGTGACGACGTCGACCAGGGCCAGGTACGCGTACACGTAGAGATGCCGCCAGGCGGGTCCCCGTTCGCGCGGCAGCTCGGGACCTGGCGACAGCCACCCGTGGCCCCCGAGATCGGCCCGGATCAGGGCGATCGAGCGGTCGAGCAGCCAGCGCAGCTCCAGAGTCCATAGTGGAGAACTGGGGTCGGGCCACCCCGCCATGATCTCGGCGGCGTCGTCCGGCCGCACCGCGAGGCGGTCGAGGATCGCGGGCGCGTCGGCCTTGGCCGGCAGCGGAGCCGACGGCCGGTCGCCGGCGAGCCGGTGCACGCGGTCGACGTCCTCGAGGGATACCCCGAGCCGGGCAGCGGTGTCGTCCAGATCCACGCGGACGACCCTACCGGCCGGTGGGCGTCTTCCACGGTTTTGGTGCCGTGACCGTGCCGGTCAGACCGTCGATAAGGGACACGTGCGGGTGCTGGTCGTCAACGCAGGGACCGGAACGCGGCCCGGACCTCCTCGGAGAACAGCCGCGGCTCCTCCCAGGCGGCGAAATGACCACCGCCGTCGACCTCGTTGAAGTACGCCGGGTTGGGGTAGACCATCTCGACCCAGCTACGCGGGGCAGCCCAGATCTCGTCGGGGAACGTTGTGAAGCCGACCGGGACCGAGACCGCCGGAGGAGCCTGGGCGCCCGCAAGGGCCGCGGCCAGGGCTCGTCCAAATTCCCAGTACCAGCGGGCGGCCGAGGCTCCGGTGCCGGTTACCCAGTACAGCGTGATGTTGTCGATGATGTTGTCCCGGGTGAGATTGCCCACGGGCTTCTCGTCGAGGAACGCGCGGGACATCTTGTAGTAGCTGTCCGTGTCGTGGTCGAGCATCCAGGTCGCCAGCCCGACGGGAGAATCCAGCAGGGAGTAGCCGATCGTCTGGGGCCGGGTGGACTGCTCCAGGAAGTAGCCGAAGCCGTCCGTCGTGAACCTGTTCAGCGCGTCGTGCGCCGCGCGTTCCTGTGCGGACTCCGCCGGCAGGCGGTCCTTGAGACCGATCGCCTCGGCGAGCAGGTTGATGTGGATGCCGAGCAGCCCCTCGGGTGCTTGGCGGCCCATCGCGTCCGTGACGGAGGCGCCCACGTCGCCCCCCTGGGCGACGTAGCGCGTGTAGCCGAGGCGGTCCATCAGTTCGGCCCACGCGCGTGCTATGCGGCCGGAGTCCCAGCCGAGCTCGGTCGGCTCGCCGGAGAACCCGTAGCCAGGCAGGGACGGCAGCACCAGGTGGAAGGCGTCCTCGGCCCGTCCGCCGTGGGTGGTCGGGTCGGTCAGCGGCGCGACGGTGTCCAGCAGCTCGATCACCGAGCCGGGCCAGCCGTGGGTCATGAGCAGCGGTAATGCCTGCTCGTGGGGGGAGCGGACGTGAATGAAGTGGATGTCGACCCCGTCGATGGTGGTCATGAACTGGGGCAGTGCGTTCAGCCTGGCCGCGACCCTCCCGAGGTCGTAGTCGCGGGCCCAGTACTTGGCCAGCTCTCGTATCGTGGCCAGCTGCACGCCCTGGGAGCGGTCGCCAACGACCTCCCGGGAGGGCCAACGCGTCGCGGCAATGCGCCGCCGAAGGTCTTCCACGGCATCATCCGGGATGTCGATCTGGATGGGGCGGATCTCTTTGGCGGTCTCGACGGTGGTACCCATAACGACCTCCATCATTTGGTGGGAGCGCGCGTCGACGCAGCGACCGGAAAGGAAGGAGTCGCGGTGGCCGTCAGCACATCTGGCCACGACCGTGCTCCAGCCGCCCAGCCAGCGCGCGCTGGCAACGAGCATGCGCCCAAGCCGTGCGAGCGTTCCTCACCCTCGTCGGGTGGATGTCTCGACTGTCCGTACCCCTCGTACCGCGGAATGAACTCGAACCTCCGCGAGGGATGAGGCGCGATCATTCTTGGCCCGGGATGCTCGCAGGCGCGGGCGATCGCCGTCACCGCGATCACCGTTGAGGTATCCCAAGGGCGTCGACGAGTAATGGAGGCCGAGTATGTCGGACCACGCCAGAACCGCGACGACGGCGGCCACCGGACGACCGGGCAGCCGGCTCCGCTCCATCGCCCATCGACTGATCGGTGACGCGGACGTCCTGCCGGTCGAAGGGCCTGTCCCCCCGTTCACCGGCGCGACCGGCTGGCTCAACGGCGAGCCGCTCACCCCCGAGGGGCTGCGCGGCCGCGTGGTCCTCGTCGACTTCTGGACCTACACGTGCATCAACTGGATTCGGACGTTCCCCTACGTGCGGGCGTGGGCGGACAAGTACCACGACCACGGCCTGACGGTGATCGGTGCCCACACCCCCGAGTTCGGGTTCGAGCGGAACATCGACAACGTGACCGCCCGGAGCCACGACTTCGGTATCGAGTACCCGGTCGCGGTCGACAGCGATTACGGCGTCTGGAACGCGTTCGCGAATCACTACTGGCCGGCGGTCTACGTCACCGACGCCAAGGGCCGGATCCGCTACCACCATTTTGGCGAGGGTGAGTATGCGATGACCGAGATGGTGGTCCAGCAACTGCTCACCGACGCGGGTGCGGACGACTTCGACCCGGATCTCGTCACGGTCGCACCGAAGGGCTTCGAGATCCCGGCCGACTGGCAGACCCTACGGACGCCGGAAACGTACCTGGGCCTCGGCCGAACCACCGGCTTCGCGTCGCCGGACGAGCCGCGCATCAACCGGCTCCACGGCTATCCGGAGCCGCACCGCCTGGAATTGGACCAGTGGGCGCCGACCGGAACGTGGAGACTCGCCACGCATGCCGCCGTCAATGGCAGCGGCGGTGACCGGATCGCTCTGCGGTTCCAGGCCCGCGACGTCCATCTCGTGATGGGCCCGGAGACACGCGACGCGTCCATACCGTTCCGGGTCTTCCTCGACGGGGATGTGCCCGGCGGGGCGCACGGTGGTGACGTCGACGAGTCGGGCGACGGCACACTGGCCGATCAGCGCCTGTATCAGCTCATCCGGCAGCCGGGTCCCGTGGAGGAGCGGCTCTTCGAGATCGAATTCGCCGACGCGGGTGCCGAGGCGTATTGCTTCACCTTCGGCTGACCTGGCGCGGCGGTCGGACCCACCACGACCCGGTGGCCGGCACCGGAGATGACCATGGTCGGCACGCTTTTCGCGCCGCGATCAGTAGCCGGGTCCAGCCGCCGTCGCGCGGCGGGTGACCGGACTAACCAGGGGATCGAGTATGGATGACGCACACAACGCCGCGTCGGGCGACCTCCAGCAACGGGTGGCGGTACGGCGATGTACCCGGCCCGCGGTGATCACGGTCGAACGGCACGCCCATCTGGCGGCGGCGGCCTACCTGATGAGGCAGGCACACGACACGGCCGTGGTGGTGACCACCGACGACAAGAATCGACGACCGATCGCCGTCATCACGGAGACCGACATCACTCAGGCGGTCGCCGACCATAGGGACCTCAACGAAGCACGCATCGACGAGCTCGTCGGCCCGGAGCCGGTGACCACGCATCCCGACACGGCGGTCGGCGAGGCGACCAGGCTCATGCTCTCGGCCGGCGCTCGGCATCTGCCGGTCGTCGAGGACGGTCGCCTCGTTGGCATCTTCGACATCGCCGACGCGTGTCGGGCGCTCGTGGGCACCGGTCCGTAGGGGTGTGGCGTGGGCATCATCTCTACGGGCATCACGGGGCGCTGCAATCAATTGTCGGTTTCCAGCTCCCAATCGGACTTGTCGCCGTCGAGTTCCTTGGACATAGCGTCATTCCATCGACCGGATACGGCCCGGGGCCAGCGTCCGTCCTGAAATCCGGTCTGGGTGTTGGCCTCGATCCGCAGCGCCGTCGCGCGCTCGACCAGTTTGGACTTGTACATCGTCTCGGCTTGGTACATGGCGGCCATGTACGCGGCATACGCGGCCACAATCCCCGCGACGCCCAATAGAACCGCCGGAGTCACCATGATCGCGATAGCGCCGACCGCCGCGACCAGGAAGGCGGCCAAAGCGACGAGAATGACCATGAAGTACTCCCGCGCGGCCGAGGCGGCGAAGGGCAAATGGAAGGTCGCCGCCCTGGCAATCTCCCCGATTCTGGTGGCGGCAGCCGCCTGCTCCTTCTTCCGCTCCCCATACCTCTCGGCCGCCCGGCCGTTCCAATAATCGTCAACCTCGGACTGGTTGCTGGTGATCATGCCGACTACTCCGGTCGCCAGTCGCACGACCATGAGCCACTCCCGCGTGGCGTCTTGCAGCCGCCGGGGCGCGTCAGCCTCGGCGAGGGCATCGCGTGTCATCGACATGACCAGTGTGCCGTGGCCGACGATCTTGTTGGCCAGGTAGAGGGCGGCGAGCGCTTGGATCTCCGGAACCTCCGGGCGATTGGCAAATGCCTGAGCCATCGGTCGCACCTGCCGCAGCTTGCTGGCGAGCCGCTCGATCAGGTCTTCGATCTGCTCGATGATCGCCGCATATTCCGCGTCGTTGAATGTCATGGCGACTACCGCGGGCTTGGGTGGAGTCGCTGGAACCTCTCTTGCTGGTAACGCTCGTTGATCTCGCACTGCTCCGCGATCCAGTTCAGCGTCAAACGGATCTCGTCCATGGTCGTCTCGCCCTGCTCGCATCGGGTGCCGACCAGGTTGACCAGAGCCTCGTGGGCTGGGACGAGGTACGCACCGCAGATCTTGCCCATGTCGATCCCGTCGAGGCTCGCTGCCCGGACCGTGGTGACGATGTCGTGCAAGTCGATCGCGGCCTGGCTCCAGATTCTGTCGCCCTCCGTGCGGAGGACCTGTGTGGCGACCTTCAGGGTGCCCTTGTCTGGCAACGCCTTCCTCCTTCTCAATCAACCGGACGCATCGGGTTCGTCGAAGCGTGCGAGGACTTCGTCGAGCAGTTGCTGGAGTCGCCCGGCTGGCGTGTCGGCAACGGCTCGCGCAAGATCTTCACGGGCGGACGCCAACGCCGCGGCGAACGCCTCGCTCAGCTCCTCCGGACTCTTGTACTGCGCCCAGCCGGGATCGGCTGTACACGAGACCATGCCCAACTGGGACAGCGTGACCTGGAGCCGGCCGAACGCGGCGGAGCCACCGCCCTGCACCGCCGGCGCCTGCGCAAGCTCGTCGATGTCGTCCACCAGTGTCCGAACCTCTCGCAGGATCGTGCTGGCGTCTCGGGGTCGGACCTCCCTCGTCCCGTGCGCCGAGCGCGGGGAGGGCGGCTCCGGTGGCCGCTCCGCCATGTCGGCGGCGATCCGCTCCTCCAGCCGTTGCACCTCGGCCTGCCAACCCTCGTCGGCGATGGCCTCGGACCACCGTGCTGTGCGCTGGTCTGAGGCGGCCTGAGCAGCCTCCAGTACGGCACGGCCGAACTGGTGCGCTCGAAGCCGTTGCGTCCAGTCGTCGTCGACGCTGACCGTTTCCGGCAACCCATCCGAACCGAGGGCCACTCGAACGGAGCCGCTGGCGTCGATGCCCTCAAAGAGCCACGACTTCGACCCGGTCTCCCGGGTCAGGTTTTGCGGATTCGTGGCGTACCGCTGAAGGTTTTGAAGATCGTGGATGGTGTCGTTCATCGCACCCCCTTCAATGCGCCGAAACCGGCGTCATATTTATCGACCTGGGCGCCGAGGGCATCGAGCAGTTGGATCAGGGCGTGGCAATCGGCCTCGCCGTACGTCATCGGCCCCATTTACCGTCGGCGTCGGCAATGTCTGGAACGCGCGCCATAGCCTGACGTTTTCGATCAGCTTTCGCGGACCGCTCGTCAGCGGCTCGCTAGGCTCTCCAATTGTGTCTCGGGCATCGCGGCTCCGATCAAGGATGCGTTAACTTACGCTGGTAGTTAAGCCAAGACGATACTCACCCGAGTCAAGCTCGCCAATAGCGAATGTCGGCCGCTGGGGCGCTGCCGGCTTTTCGATCAATGGCGCTAGATCCTCGGGCCGTGATATCGATTTCAACGTTGGTTGACGCTTGCGAATCATGTGAGGCAGCCGAGATCAGGCTCCGAGGCGGAGTAGTGCACAAGGAGCAAGGCCCGCTGATGAGTCCACTTCGACCGATGGCCGTGCTGATGATCAAAGTGCTTCGCCGAGCGTTCGGTCACGTCGGACCTGCCGGCCTCCCGGTCCCGGCGCGCCGGAGCCAACCCGCGACGCGTCGGTCTCGACTGTGGGTCACGCCGAGGGGAGGCTGCTCATGATCAGCGCGGCCTCCTGGTTCTCGGGGTCGAGGTCGAGGGCGCGTCGGAGGCGACTGCTCGCCCGGTCGAGATGACCGTCCACCTGATGGGCCCATCCGGTCATCGTCCAGGCCGCGGATGAGTCCGGACGCAACTCGGTCCACACTCGCAGGAGGGGCCAGACCAGGCTCGTGCGGTGCAGCTCGATCGCTCCCCACACGGCTTTGATGAACTCCTCGTCGTCGAGGTCGAACTCGGCCGGCTCGACCGCGGCCAGCCGGTGGTATACCGCCTTCGCGGCGTCCGGCCCCGACGTTGCCAGCGTCTCGGCGACGGGGCCGACGATCGGGGGCAGCAAGGCTCGCATTGCCGCCACCCCCTCGCCCAAATCCCCGTCCAGGTCCTCGAGCGTCACACCGGAGATCACGGAGAGGGGGACATCGGCGAGGGCGATGTCGAGCGCTGCCGCCCCGACCGCCGAGGTGGGGACGGTGTTGGAATTGGCCAGCACGACAACCCCCGTCCGCCGCTCGGGCACCAGCACGAGCCTCGATCCGAACCCGGGGTCCGCACCGCTGTGGCTCAGCGTTCGGTGCCCGCGGTAGCTGCCGACGCTCCAGCCGAGGGCCGCGGCTTCCTCCCAAGGGGGGTTACCCACCGGCACCACCGGCTGCCACATCAGGTCGAGCAGTCCGGCGTCCAACCGTACCCAGTGTCCGTCGGAACCCGCGGCGATCTCGGCCGGCTCGAAGTGGGCCACCATCCAGCGACACATCTCGACCAGGTTGGAGTGCAGGGTCGAACTGGGGGCATGGCGCCTGGTGTAGGGATAGGCGCCCTCGGGCACCGACAGCGGCATGCCCACGTGCGGTGAGGCAGCCAGGTGCCCGGGCACCTCCCCACGCAGGAAGGTGCTGTTCCGCATCCCGAGAGGGGTCAGGACCTGCTGCCGGACGGCGTTCTCGAAGGTCGTGCCCCTGGCCCTCGACAGCAGCAGCCCGAGAAGTTCGAACCCGGCATTGGAATAGGAAAACGTCGAGCCAGGCTCCGCCTGCAGCCGCCAGCCCGACAGGCTGCGAGCGAACTCGCTGAGGGCGTCGTCGCCGAGCTGAGGGTCGTGCCAGCCGTAGTCCGCGACGTCGGGGAGACCGCTCGAGTGGCTCAACAGGCGCCGGGCTGTGACCTCCCCGGCCCGACCGTCGGCCAGCGTGAACTCAGGCACCCATTCGGTGATCGGAGCGTCCAGATCGAGTACCGGGTCGCCGGCGTCCCGAGCGGTCGCCAGCGACACGATCGCGGTCGCGACGAAGGGCTTGGACACCGACGCCAGGTGGAACATCGTCTCGGGTGTGACCGGCGCACCGCTGCCGACGTCGCGGACGCCGAACCCGCGCGAGACGAGCTCCTCACCGCGCACCACCGCGACGGCCAGACCGGCCACGTCCTGCGAGCCGAGAAGCCTCTCGACCAGAGGCCACAAGCCTTCCTCCACGCTCCCTCGAAGGCGCCCCGTACCCATGTCCACGTCCCGACCCTACGGCCTGTCGAGCACGACGGGCGCCCCCCGAGGTCGGTCGGCAGCCGTGGCGGTCAGACCGGCCCGTCGTCCAGTGCGGTGCCGGCCGTGTTCGGGCGGGAGGCCGCGGTGACGCGGTCGGCCATCGACCTGTTCATGGCGCCGAACATGCGGATCCTGGTCCGGCGCGGTGTCAACGCGATGGTGACCCGGTTCATCCGGCCGCTGATCCGGACGGCGCGGTTGGCGGCGAGCGCGGCGATTCCCTCCGAGGCGCATGCGTCGGCGGACATCATCAGCCGCCCCACCGGGGTCTTGTCCGCGCCGAACCTGGCGGTCATGGCGGTTGCCGTGGCGCCCGGGACGAGCACCGCGACGTTGACCCCGCGAGGCGACAGCTCCCGGTGAACGGCTTCGCCCAGACTCAGCACATAGGACTTGGTGGCCGAATAGTTGGCGATGTACGGCACGCCCTGGATCCCGGCGACGCTGGACACGAGCAGGATCCCGCCTCGGCCCCGCCGGGCCAGCACTCGGCCGAAGTGGTGCGTCAGGCTCAGGTGAGCCTCGGCGTTGACCCGCAGTTCGGCGAGGAGGGCATCGCGGGAGGTGGCGAGGAACTCGCCCAGGTTCATGTCGCCGGCGTTGGATACGACCAGGCCCAGGTCGAGGTCGTCGGTGGCGTCGACGAGGGTGGTCAGGAAGTCGGGCTCGGCCAGGTCGACTCGGACGGACCGGTGCTGGATGTGGTGCTGGCGGCCGAGTTCGCGGCCGAGTTCTTCCAGTGTGGACAGTCGTCGGGCCGCGAGGACGAGGTTGATCCCGTTGGCCGCGAGCTGGGCGGCGAACGCGCGACCGATGCCTGACGACGCGCCGGTGACCAGGGCCCAGGGGCCGAACCGTTGCTTGTCGAGCGGGGTGATTCGGGTACGCATGACACTCCTTCTGGACTGCGTGGAGGGATCTTTGGGCAGGGCCTACTCGGCCGGTACCGGGACGGGCCGCCCGGCCGTGCCGGGTGTCGGCTCGGGCTCGGCCTGGGGTGTGTGGCCGCGCGTGTTGGTCGCACGCAGGGCGATGACGGTCGCGGCGAGCAGGGTGATGCTGCCGGCGAGGAGGGCCCGCCCGAATCCGGCGGTGAGCGCCTCGGCCGGGGCGGCCCGGTCGGTGAGGAGATGGTTGGTGCGGGCCGTGGCGATGGCCGAGAAGACGGCCAGCCCGAGCGCGGAGCCGAGCTGCAGTGAGGTATTGAGCAGTCCGGCGGCCAGCCCGGCCTGGTCGGCGGGCACGCCGGCGTTGGCGGCGGTGGTGACGGCGACGAACACCGCGCCGAGTCCGATGGACATGACCGCGAGGCCGGGCAGCAGGTCGGTGACGTACGAGCCGTGGACCGGGATCCCGGACAGGTAGTACATGCCGGCGGCGGCGACCAGCGTTCCCGCCACGACGATGGGCCGAGTGCCGACCCGCGGGATGAGCCGCGAGGACAGTCCAGCGGCCAGGATGATGCCGGCGGTGACGGGTAGGTAGGCCGAGCCGGATTGGATCGGGGTGTAGCCGAGCACGTTCTGCATGTAGAGGGTGAGGAAGAAGAACACCGACAGGAACCCGGCGAACGCCACCAACTGGGTTGCGTCGGCGGCGGCCAGTCCCCGGACGCGGAAGATGGCGAACGGGAACAGCGGCCGCCGGGTGCGCCGCTCGACGAGCACGAACGCGATTAGGAGCGCGGCGGCGGTGCCGATCTCGCCGATCGTGTGCCGGTCGCGCCAGCCGACGTCTGGGGCGTTCACCAACGCGTAGACCAGCAGCAGCATCCCGGCGGTGACCAGGACGGCGCCGGGGACGTCGAACGTGCCGCGGCGGGCCCGGCGCCGCTGTCCAGGCACGAGGCGGAACGCGGCGGCCACGATGAGCACACAGACGGGGATGTTGACGAACAGCACCCACCGCCAGCCCGGCCCCTGCGAGAGCACGCCGCCCAGGAACACGCCCGCGGCGGCGCCAACCCCACTGATGGCCCCCCACACGCCCAGCGCCCTGGTCCGGTCCCGGCCCTCGGCGAACGTGGTGGTCAGGATCGACAGGCCGGCCGGGGCCATCAACGCCGCGCCGACGCCCTGCACGACGCGGGCCCCCACCAGCGTGCCGGCGTTGGTCGCGAGCCCGCCCGCGAGCGAGCAGACCGCGAACAGGATCGTGCCGGCGACCAGGAGACGCCGGCGTCCGATCAGGTCGGCCGCCCGTCCGCCCAACAGCAGGAATCCCCCGTAGGTGACCAGGTAGCCGCTGAGAACCCACTGCAGGCGCTGCTGCGAGAAGCCCAGCTCGGCCCGGATCGACGGCAACGCCACGTTCATGATCGAGGAATCGATGATGTCCATGAACTGGACCGTGCACAACAGCAGCAGCGTCAACACGCCGCGGCGGGTCGACAGGGACGAGCGTTCGGAAACCACATCGGCCATGCCCGACCAACCTCCATTGTTAGTAAGTTGACTGACTAACATCGAGGAGGCTAGCAGGCCGAGTGGCTCACTGGCTATGATCTGAGTGAGATGGCTGACTCAAACGTTGCTGGCCGTGGTGGCAAACGGGAGCGGCTCGTCGCCAGCGCCGGTGACCTGCTGCACCGTCAGGGCGTCGTCGCCACCACCCTCGCCCAGGTCGCGGACGCCGCGGCCGTGCCGGCCGGCAACGTGTACTACTACTTCAAGACCAAGGACGACCTGGTCCGCGCGGTGATCGAGTCGCGGGCCGCGCAGGTGCGCGCGATGCTCGGGTCCCTGCCGGCGCGACGCACCCCCGCCGCCCGTCTCAAAGCCCTCGCACACCAGTGGGTCGACATGCGCGACGTCGTGGCCCGCTACGGATGCCCGTTCGGCACTCTCACCGCTGAACTCGACCGTCGTGACGACGGCCTGGACCGCGAGGCGGCCGAGCCGATCAGCCTGATCCTCGACTGGGCCGAGGACCAGTTCCGGCAGCTGGGCCGGCGCGACGCCCGGGAACTCGCGATCGCCTTCTTCAGCGGCGTGCAGGGCGGCGCGTTGCTGGCCAACGCCCTACGAGACCCGGACATCATGACCGGCCAGGTACGCCATTTGGAACGCTGGATCGACTCCCTGTCCTGAACGGCGGACCACCGCCGATGAGTTGGAGGGACCACCGTCATGACCGGCACCGCGAAGGGACAGAGCGGCGAGACCCTGACCGCGCGGCAGAAGCGCGTGTGGGACAAGAACGCTCCGAGCTACGACAAACAGGTCGCGCTCTTCGAGAAGATCTGGTTCGGTGGCGGGCGGGAGTGGCTCGGCGAGCGGGCCAACGGCCGCATCCTGGAGGTCGCCATCGGCACCGGCCGCAACCTGTACCACTACCCGGCCGCCGCGACGGTCACCGGAGTCGAGCTGAGCCCCGCCATGCTCGCCATCGCCCGGCAGCGGGCCGCCGACCTCGGCCGCCGTGTCGACCTGCACGAGGGTGATGCCGAGCACCTGCCCTTCGACGACGCGTCCTTCGACACCGCCGTCTGTACGTTGTCGCTGTGCTCGATCCCCGACCCGGCCGCGACGATCGGCGAGATGAAGCGGGTGCTTGTCCCCGGTGGCCGGCTGTTGCTGCTCGACCACATCGGCAGCACCTGGCCACCCATCTACGCGGCCCAGTGGCTGCTCGAACGCGTGACGCTCCGCAGCGCCGGCGAGCATTTCACCCGGCGGCAGTTGCCAGTGGTCAAGGCGGCCGGGTTCGAGCTGGTGGAGGTCGAGCGGCTCAAGGCCGGCACCGTCGAACGCATATTCGCCCGTAGGCCGGCCAGCGGGGGACGTGCCCCATGACCGCTTCCGACGCCGACGGCGCCGCGGTGCTCGGGCCGAAGCTGGGTGCCGGCCGGGAGGCCGACGTGTACGCCCGCGGCGACGCCGCGGTGCTCAAGCTGTACCGTCCGGGCTTCGGCGGCCACCGCGCCGAGGCGACGGCGCTGCGGTCCCTCAATGGCATCGCACCGAGGCTGCTCGACGTCGTGGACCATGACGGCCGGACCGGCCTGGTGCTGGAACGCTTCGACGGGCCCGACATGTTGACGCTGCTGCAGCGCCAGCCCTGGCGGCTGATCGGCCTGGCCGGTGCGCTCGCCACGACTCACCGTGCCATCCACCGCGTCGCCGCACCCGCCGAGCTTCCCGACCTCCGTCCGGTTCTGGCCGGCCGCATCCACGATGCCTCACTGCCACCGCATCTGCGGAGTTTCGCCATGCGGGCTCTCGATCGGCTGCCCGAGGGCGATCGCCTGTGCCACGGCGACTACCACCCCGGCAACGTGCTGCTCGCCGCCGGCCGGACCGCGGTCATCGACTGGGCCGCGGCGGCGCGCGGCGCTCCCGAAGCCGACCACGCGCGCACGCTGCTACTGCTGCGGTGGGCCGAGCCGTTGCCCGGCACACCGCTGCTCGCGCGCGCCCGGATAGCGGCCGGACGATCCCTGCTCGCCCGCCGCTACACACGGAGGTACCGACGCGGCGCGCCGCCGTTGCGGCAGGTGGACTCGTGGCTGCTCGTACATGTGGCGGCTCGGCTGTCCGAGGGCATCGCGGTCGAACGGTCGATGCTGACCGGCATGCTCGACCGGGCGCTCCGAAGAGCGACGCGCTGACAGAGGCAATACGCGGCGACTCGACGGCGTCCTTGATGGTGGGCCCAGCCGACCGAATCGAGCACCGTGGAGGAAACCATGTCGAGCCCGGTCAACACCGATGAGCTCACGGCCAAGGTCCAGGAGATGTACCGGCAGGTCGCCGAGAAGCCCGACGCGGGGTTCCATTTCGAGCTGGGCCGCCCGCTGGCCGTTCGGCTGGGGTACGACGTGGACGTGCTTGACCGGATCCCGGCCGGCGCGGTCGAGTCGTTCGCGGGCGTCGGCTACTTCTTCGACCTCGCCGCTCTCGGCCCGGGCGAGACCGTGGTCGACCTCGGAAGCGGCTCCGGCCTGGACGCCTTCTATGCCAACGAGCTGGTCGGCCCGACCGGCCGCGTGGTCGGCGTCGACTTCACCACCGAGCAGTTGGCCAAGGCGCGCCGGCTGGCCCTGGACGCCGGCGCGGAACGGGTCGAGTTCCGCGAGGGCCGCATTGAGAACCCGCCGGTCGACGACGCGAGTGTCGACTGCGTGATCTCCAACGGCGTCGTCAACCTGTCGCCGGCCAAGGCGGAGGTCTTCGCGGCCGCGGCGCGCCTGCTGCGTCCGGGCGGGCGCCTGGCCGTCGTTGACATCGTCAGCGAACGGCACCTGACGGATTCCATCATCACCAATGTGGACCTGTGGGCTTCATGCATCGGGGGGGCGGCGCAGGAGGACGAGTACCACGCGGCCATCGAGTCGGCCGGCCTGCGCGTCACCTCGGTTCGCACCAATGCCTACGAGTTCGTCTCGACACAGGCCCGCAACGCCAGCGGAACGTACGGGGTGAAGAGCATCTCCGTGCTCGCTGTCAAACCGTCGGGCTGACGGCGGACAGGGTCACTCGTTCTCCGGGGTGAGAGCAGTGGGTGTCAGGTCGCCACGGGCAGGCCGGCCAGTTGCCACTCGAGCATGCCGTCGGCCAGTCTGGTCGCGTCGCGACCGTGGGCGGTGAGTACGCGCACCGCGTCGTGTGAGAGCACGCAGTAGGCGCCGCGGCAGTACGCGATGATCCGGCCGTCGTCGGGCACCTCGGCGAGGCGGTCGATGAGTCGGTCGAGGGGGATGCTGATCGCGCCGGGGATGTGCCCGGCGGCGTACTCCTCGGCCGGGCGCACGTCGAGCACGGTGACCCGCCGCGTCTTGGCCAGCCGCTGCAACTGCTCGCGGGTGACCGGTTGGCCGCCGTCCTCGCCCAGGTACACGAGTCGGGCCGCCTCCACGTCGGGCAGGTGCGAGCGGGCGACCTCGCGCAGCCGGGCGAACAGGTCGGCCACGTCGCATCCGGCCAGCCGGTACAGCACCCGGGTGCCGTCGCGGCGGGTGGCGACGAGGCTCGCCCGCCGCAGGGTCTGTAGATGGGCCGACGCGGTGGTCAGCCCGAGGTCGGCCGCGGCGGCCAGCGAGGCGACGTCCCGCTCGCCCTGGGAGAGCAGGTCGAGCAGCTCCAGTCGCTTGCCCGACGCCAACGCCTTGCCGACGCGGGCGAACTGGTCGAACAGCTCGGTCTTGTCGTGTCGGTCACCCAAGGCAGTCCTCCAAAGTTCTATGGAATAGTGTAGACCATGGGTGAGGGAGGACTCGCGATGGACCTGCGTGACGCGCTCGTGTCCCCAGTTGTGGACGAGGGGTTGGGCAACAGCGCATACGTGCTGGACCTGGGCGATCGGCGCGGGCTGGCCGTGGATCCGTCGCTGGATCTGCGGGGTGTCCGCGCCATCGCGGCGAAGCGGGGCCTGCGCCTCGCGTACGCCGCCGAGACCCACCTGCACGCCGACTTCCTCTCCGGCGCGCGCCAGCTCGCGGCCGACTACGATACGGAGATCCTGGCGTCGGCGGCCGGCCGGCGCACGTTCCCGCATACCCGTCTGGACGAGGGCGACGAGGTTGACCTCGGCGGGCTCACCCTCCGGGCGCTGGCCACCCCGGGGCACACGGACGAGCATCTGTCCTTTCTCCTGCTCGACGGCCGGCGCGAGATCGGGGTGTTCACCGGTGGGTCGCTGATCGTCGGCGGCGCCGCCCGCACCGATCTGGTTTCCCCGGACCGGACCGAGGAGCTGGCGCGGGCCCAGTACCGGTCGGTGCGTCGCCTGGCCGAACTACCCGACGGCACCGCGGTGTGGCCGACCCACGGCGGCGGCTCCTACTGCAGCGCGCCGTCGGGGTCGCGGCGCACGTCCACGATCGGCGCCGAGAAGGCGGCCAACCCGCTGCTGGCGGCGCCGGATGAGGACACGTTCGCGACGAGGCTGTTCGAGGGACTCGGCAGCTATCCGACGTACTTCGCCCGCCTGGCCGAACTCAACCGTGCGGGACCGCTCGCCCCGGACGCGCCCCACCTCGCCGGGCTGGATGCCGACCGGGTCCGGCGGTTGCTGGCCGACGGGGCCATCGCGGTCGACGTGCGGCCGACGGCCGACTACGCCGCCGGCCATCTGCCCGGGTCGTTGTCCATCCACCTGCGGCCGCAGTTCGCGACCTGGCTCGGCTGGCTGGTCCCGCCCGATGTGCCGTTGGTGATCGTGCGCGATCCCGAGCAGGACCCGGACGACATCGTCTGGCCCGCCCTGAAGGTGGGCTACCCGACCATCGTGGGCGAGCTGGCCGGAGGCACCGCCGCCTGGGCCGGCGCCGGTGGGCGGCTGGGCACCACCGATCTCGTGGAGCCCGGCCAGATCGACACCACGAACGTGGTCGACGTCCGGCAGCGGTCCGAACACGCCGACGGTCACCTCCCGGGCGCTCACCTGATCGAGCTCGGCGAGCTGGCCGAGCGCCTCGACGACGTGCCGGACGGGCCGACGACCGTGATGTGCGAGCACGGTGAACGCTCCGCCAGCGCGGCCAGCCTGCTGGAGCGGGCCGGCCGCACCGATCTGTCCATCATGGTCGGCGGGCCGGACGACTGGGCCGCGGCGACCGGCCACCGCCTGGAGCGGGACGAGTGAGTGGTGCCGCCGGCACCCTGCCGGTCCGGCTGGGGCTGCGGGCCAACCTCGCCCAGTTCAGCCTGCTGGTGGCGGTCAACGCCCTGGTCGGGGGCATGGTGGGCCAGGAGCGCACCGTGTTGCCGTTGCTGGCCGACCAGGTCTTCGCGGTCGGCGCCCTCACCGTGTCCCTGGCGTTCATCGTCGCGTTCGGTGTCACCAAGGCCGTGACGAACCTGGTGGCCGGGACGCTGGCCGACCGGTACGGTCGCAAGCCGATCCTGGTCGCGGGGTGGTTGATCGGGCTACCGGTGCCGCTGTTGCTGATCTGGGCGCCCTCGTGGGGTTGGGTCATCGCCGCGAACGTCCTGCTGGGCGTCAACCAGGGCCTGACCTGGTCCACCACCATCATCATGAAGATCGACCTGGTCGGCCCGCACCGGCGCGGTCTGGCCATGGGTTTCAACGAGGCCGCCGGCTACCTGGCCCTCGCGGCGACCGGCCTGGCGACCGGCGCCCTGGCCGCGTCGTACGGGCTGCGGCCGGCGCCGTTCCTGCTCGGACTGGCGTACGCCGCCCTCGGCCTGGGACTGTCCACTGTGTTCGTCCGCGAGACCCGGCAGCATGCCCGGCACGAGGCTCGCGTCCACCCCGACGCGGACGTCCGGCTCACCGGGCGGCAGATCTTCACGCTGACAACGTTGAGGGAGCGGGCGCTGTCGGCGGCCAGCCAGGCCGGGCTGGTCAACAACCTCAACGACGGCCTGGCCTGGGGCCTGTACCCGATACTGTTCGCCACCTCCGGCCTGAGCGTGGGCCGCATCGGCGTGCTGGTGGCGCTGTATCCGGCGGTGTGGAGCGTCGGCCAGTTGGCCACCGGCGCCCTGTCCGACCGGTGGGGCCGCAAGTGGCTGATCGCCGGCGGCATGCTGCTGCAGTCGGTCGGCATCGCCCTGGTCGCCGCCGCGACCGGATTCGGCGCCTGGGCGCTGGCCGCCGTGCTGATGGGTGCCGGCACGGCGATGGTGTACCCGACCCTGCTCGCCGTGATCGGCGACGTCGCCCACCCGGCCTGCGGGGCCGGGCCGTCGGCGTGTACCGCCTCTGGCGTGACCTCGGCTACGCCGCCGGCGCCATCATCGCCGGCGTCACGGCCGACCTGCTCGGCCTGCGGTCGGCGATCTGGCTGGTCGCCGTCATCACCGCGGCATCTGGAATCCTGGTCGCCGCGCGCATGTACGAAACCCACCAGCCCTCACCCGCCGGAGGCGCGTCATGACACCCGCCCACCCCGCCCTGGCCGATCGGCCCGTGTACCTGGACTACAACGCCACCACCCCGGTCGACCCGCGGGTGGCCGAGGCGATCCTGCCCTACCTGGCCGAGCAGTTCGGCAACCCGTCCAGTACCCACGCCTTCGGATCGGGGGCCGCCGCGGCCCTCGCCCGGGCCCGGCAACAGGTCGCCGCCCTCATCGGCGGCCGTCCGGACGGAGTCGTGTTCACCGCTTCCGGGTCCGAGGCCAACAACCTGGCCCTCCGCGGCACCGTCCTCAATGGACGCCGCGAACGACCGCACGTGGTGACTCAGGCGACCGAGCATCCGGCCGTGCTCGCCACCTGCCGAGCGCTGCACCGGCTGCACGGCCTGGACGTCACGTACCTTCCGGTCGACGGACACGGCCTGGTCGACCCGGCCGATCTCGCCGCCGCGCTGAGGACGGAGACCGTCCTGGTGTCGGTCATGGCGGCCAACAACGAGACCGGGACGGTCCAGCCGATCGCCGAGCTGGCTCGCGTGGCCCACGAACGGGGCGTGCCGTTCCACACCGACGCCGCCCAGGCGACTGGGAAGATCCTTTTTGATGTCGCCGCGCTGGATGTGGACCTGGTCACCGTGGTCGGCCACAAGATGTACGCGCCGAAGGGCGTGGGCGCTCTCTACGTCCGGCCGGGCCTGTCGCTGGAGCCCGTGATCTACGGCGGTGGGCAGGAGGGCGGCCTGCGGTCCGGTACCGAGAACGTCGCGCTCGCGGTCGGGTTCGGCGCCGCCGCCGATCTGGCGCGCGCCGACCTCGACGCCGGCGGTCCGCCTCGGCTGGCCGGCCTGCGGGACCGGCTCCTTGGCGGTCTCATGGACAGGCTGTCCGGCCGGGTCGCGCTCAACGGACACCCCGACCGGCGCCTGCCCAACACCGTCAACGTCAGCATCGCCGGTGTGCGCGGCGACGATGTGCTCGCCGCCGCGGTGGGTATCGCCGCCGCCACCGGGTCGGCCTGTCACGCCGGAACCACCGACCCGTCGGCCGTGCTGTCGGCCATGGGTCTCGACCGCGACCGGGCCTTGGGCGCCCTGCGTCTCAGCCTCGGCCGGTGGACGACCGCCGACGATGTCGACCGGGCCATCGAGTCGGTGGGTGAGGCCGCCGACCGCGTGTAGCCCGGATGGCGGCGGTCAGGCGATGAGCAGGCGAAGGCCAAGCTCCGCGGCGTCGAGACCGACGAGGTCGCGGTTTCGCTCCGCCCACCGTCCGGAGGCGAGGTCATCACGGAGGCCGCGCACCGCCCTCTGCTCGGCGTCCGGCCCAACTCTGGCCCACACCGACACACCGCGACGGACATTCTCGTCCAGGTATGCCTCCGGCCGGCGCCAGTAGGCCTCGAAGAAGCCGTCAACGCAGTCCCAGGGGACGAGCACCGGTTCCAGCCGGGCTCCGATCGCGCTGGCCAGCTCGGCCAGCGAAGGCCGGCCGGCAAGGAGGTCCGCGACCTCCGGCAGGTAGTCGCGGGTAAGCCAGAACCGGCGAAGCCATCCGGTGTCACTCGTGTCGTGCGTGAACACCACCACGCGGCGAGCGACGCGCCGCATCTCCCGCAGGCCGGCGATCGGGTCCGGCCAATGATGGACCGTGGCGAATGCCATCGCCGCGTCGAAGGACCGGTCATCGAACGGCAGGTTCTCCGCGGACCCGATCAGGCACGGCGCCGCGTCCACCGGGCGCTGCGAACGCATCACCGCCGACGGTTCGACCGCCAGGACGTGGCGATCGGGGGGCTCGTAGTTCCCGGTGCCCGCCCCGACGTTCAGCACGGTCCGGGCATCGCCGAGCGCGGCCCAGACCTGCGCGGCGATGCGCGGTTCGGTGCGCCGGGTCACGGTGTACGTGGCTCCGATGGTGTCGTACAACTGCGCGCTGGACATGCCGCTGCCCTCCTGCTCGGTCACCACCATCTTCCCCCGCACCGGTGGCCTAGACTCGTCGCCGGCGGGTCGAGGGGGGAGGTCAGGATTGCCGGTGACCGTGCGAAGAGCGACAGTGGTCGACGCCGCGGCGTTGGCGGACCTTCGTCTGGAGGCGCTGGCTGAGACGACAGGCTCGGCCGAGCCGGACGGCCGGGCATTTGTCGAGTCGTTCTGTGCCTGGTTCGGCGACCATCTGCCGACCCACCTGGCATTCCTTGCCGAGCTGGACGGTGTGGTGGTGGGGATGGCATGGCTGATGATCGCCGAGCGGGTGCCCAGTCCCGAGCGGCGTTTTCGACGGTACGGCGATGTCCAGTCGGTGTATGTGGTGGCCAATCGGCGCGACAGGGGTATCGGCGGGGACCTCCTGGGGGCCGTGCTTGTCGAGGCGGTCAGGCTGGAGCTGGAACACGTAACCGTTCACGCCAACGACCGGGCGCTCACCCTCTATCAACGGGCGGGCTTTGAACACGACCAGCGTTGGCTGCGCTGGATGCCGGGATGAGGCTGGTGTCGGTCGTCGTAGACGAGCGGGTCAGCGGCCCCAGAGGCGCCACGTCTGGTTGAGCGGGCTGCCCTGGCCGGCCGGGTTGCAGGTCCATTGGTGGATCGGGGCCCGCGGTGCGGTCGAGATCGTGCTGACGTCGACGCACTTGCCGCTGTGCCGCGCGACGAGCTGGTAGTCGTGGGCGTCATTGCCGGCGTAGGTCACCTTCCGCAGCGTGAACTGCTGGTTGGTGCCGCCGTGGCAGGTCCACTGCTGGACGGCGGCACCGTCCGCTGTGGAGACTCCGTTGACGTCGAGGCACTTGCCGCTCTGCTGGTTCACCACCGTGTACGTGTTGGCGACCCCGGAGACGGGGCGGAAGTTCCACAGTTGCTGGTCGCCGCCCTCGCAGTAGAACTGCTGCTGCCGGTTGCCGTCCGCGGTGCTCAGGTTGGGGTTGTCGAGGCACTGCTGGGAGTGCTGGGCCACGGCGACCGACTGGAAGGCGCCGTCCGACGGCGGTACCAGGGTGATGGTGAACGTGTCGTCGGCGTTGCCGTGTGGCAGGTTGACGACGGTCGCGTTGCCGGACAGCGTCACGACCGAGTTGGAGATGGTGATCGGGCCTTGCACGGCGCCGCCCCCGTTATAGGGGATGCGTTGGGCGATGACGCGCACCTGGTTGTTGACGACGATGCCGCTGGTGGTGTCCAGGCGCTGGATGTTGACGGCGATGTTGCCGGTGGTGCCGCCACCGCCGACGAGGATCTTGGCGACGCCGGTTGCCTTGGTGGCGAAGGCGTCGTAGGCCGGGCTTGGCGTGACGGATGAGATGAGGCCGGTCTGGGAGCCGTAGAAGCGGTAGACCCACCACTCGCCCTTGGGCAGGTGCTGACCCGCGGAGTTGCGCACGAGCAGGTTGCCGAGGTCGTTGTGCAGGTTCGCGGTGCTGGCCCAGTTGGCGCGCAGCCCGTCGGCGCCGGCCCGCTCGAGGCGCGCGATGTACCAGGAGCCGTCACCGGGGTTCTGTTCACTCGACGAGCCGTACTCGTTGATCTGGTATGGGCGCGGGTGCGGGATGCCGCGGGAGTTGAGCGTGGTGTTGGCGGCGGCGACGTTGGCCACCGGGTCGCCGGGCAGGCTGTGCCAGCTGATGATGTCCGGCACGACGTTGTTGGCGCGGACGAAGTCGAGGTACTGGCCCCACCAGGCGCCCGTCGTGGTGGGGACGCACGCGCAGCTCGGGCCGACGATCAGGTGCGTGGGGAACTCGGCGCGCAGGCGCTGGTACGTGCGCCGCCAGAGCTCGAAGTACTGCGACTGCGGCCGGTTCCAGAACAAGCCGATGTTGGGCTCGTTCCAGATGTCCCACTGCACGGTGATTCCCGCGGCGCGGATATCGGTGATGAGCCGGGTGAGGAAGTTGTCATAGTCGGTCCAGTCGCCGTTGTCGCCGGGGAAGCGGGAGATGGGGAACCCGTCGGCGCCCCACAGGTCGTGCGGCAGCAGGATGAACTGGCCGCCGAGCGCGATGGTGCGGCGAGCCTGCGCGAGGGTGGAGTTCCACCGGCGCTGGTACCGGCCGGAGACCCAGCCCCCGGGCTGGTCGAGCTGCGCGCCGCCGGCCCGCATGTAGCGGAACCGGACGTCGCGGTAGAAGTGGTCCGCCGGGGCGGACCCGTTCTCGGTCATGCCGTAGATCCATCCCGACGCCCGGTAGGTCGGCGAACCGCCGGCCACGGAGAAGTTGACGGTGATGGACTCGTCCGCGGCCGACGCGGGCACGGCACCGGCGATCAGGGAGGCGGCGGCGAGCGTGCCGAGCGCGAGCGTGGCGGGGAGCGTGCGCTTCAACGAGCTTCCGAGTCGATCAACGCGGCTGTTCATGCTGACTCCTTCGTGGGTGGGCAGCGGACCGCGGGCGAGCTCTCGGCTCGTCCGGGGCGTCGGTCCGTTCGGGGTTACAGGGCGGCGCCATGGCTGGGTCGCCGCGCGGCGTCAGACGCGCCGAGCCGGCCGGGGTGTAACCGGTCCGGTGCTGGCGCGAAGGGAGATTGGTGGGGTGAGTAGCAGGTGCCGGGGCGGCGCGTCCGGGTTGGCGATGCGCTCGAGGAGCAGCTCGACGGCGTGGCTGCCCATCTCGGTCGGCACGTCGGCGGCCGTCAGCGGAGGGCGGAAGTCTTCGGCCCAGTGCCAGGCGGCGACGCCGGCGATGGACATGTCCCGGGGCACGACGATGCCGGCGCGTTCCAGGGCCCGCTGGATGCCGGGCAGCGCGGCCTCGTTGATGGTGGCGATGGCGGTGACGTCGGGGTGGTGGTCGCGTAACTGTTCGAAGCAGGCTTCGCCGCCGGGAGCGTCGTCGGCGCAGCAGAGATCGACGCCGTCGCAGCCGCGCTGGTTGACGGCCTCGTTGAAGCCGGTCAGCGCGCGTTGGGCCGGGCCGTATCCGGCGGCGACCAGCTCCGCCGAGCGGTTGATCAGGGCGATGTGGCGGTGGCCGAGGTCGGCGAGGTGGTGCACGCACCGGGCGATCAACGTGGCGTAGTCGATGTCGACCCAGCAGGTGCCGTCCGGGTTGGCGGTGTGCCCGATGGTGACGAACGGCAGGCCGGTCTGCCGCAACCGGGTGACGCGCTCGTCCTCGAGGCGGATCTCCATCAGGATGACGCCGTCGACGCGCCGTCCGCTGACGATCCGTTCGAAGGAGCGGTCGTGGTCGCCGCCGGACGGAGACAGCAGCACGTCGAGGTCGACGCGGGCGGCGGCCTCGACCACGCTGGCGACGAAGCCGAGCTGCATGTCGGTCAGGCGCAGGCTGGCCGGCGGGATGACCAGGCCGATGGTGCGGGTGCGGCCCTCCTTCAGGGCGCGGGCGGCCGCGTTGGGCCGGTAGTCCAGCTCATCGATGACGGTCTGGATGCGCTGGCGGGTCTGTTCGGACACGACCCGTTTACCGCTGAGCGCGTACGACACGGTGCTGCGGGACACCCCGGCCCGGCGGGCGATCTCGCCGATGTTCATCGCGCACTCCTCACGAATCGCCGGGGCGAGACTGTGGCGAATCGGTTCGCTCAACGGAGCCTAGGGTCCGCCGTTTGGTGATGTCAATACCGTCAGAGTCGGCCCAGCGGCCGCTCTTGACCTCTAGTAGGGGCGGGCCTATCGTTGTCGAACCGATTCCGCGAATCGATTCGCCATCCCTAGGAGAGGCTCACATGAAGACATCCGCCAGCAGGTCGCGCCTCGTCGGCGCCGCGCTGGTCGCCGTCGCGGTCGCCGGTGGCGCGGCCGCCTGCTCGTCCTCCGGCGGCGGCCCGTCGACGGGCTCCGGTGGTGGCACCTACGCCATCTGGGACCCGTACCCGCAGTTCGACGACTCCTCCGAGTGGGTGAAGCTGCTCTCGGCCTGCGGCACCGGCGCGGGCGTGACGGTCAAGCGGACCGCCTACGACACCACCGATCTGACCAACAAGGCCCTGCTCGCCGCGCAGCAGGACAACTCGCCCGACGTGCTGATCATCGACAATCCGGTGATCTCCACGCTCGCGGAGGCGGGGGCGTTGACCACCACCGAGGAGAACAAGCTCGACACGTCGGCGATGGAGCCCAACCTGCTCGGCGCCGGCCAGATCGGCGGCAAGACGTACGGCGTCCCGATCGGGGCGAACACCCTGGCCCTCTACTACAACAAGGACCTGCTCGCCGCGGCGGGCGTGGACGTCACGACGGTGAAGGACTGGCCGTCGCTGACCGCGGCGCTGGCCAAGGTGAAGGCGGGCGGCAAGAAGGGCATCACCTTCTCCGCGATCGGCACCGAGGAGGGCAGCTTCCAGTTCCTGCCCTGGTTCTGGGGCAGCGGCGCGAACCTGACCCAGCTCGACTCGGCCCAGGCCGTCACCGCACTGACACTGTGGACCGACTGGCTCAAGAAGGGCTACGCGCCCAACTCCGTCATCAACAACACCCAGACCACGAGCTGGCAGGAGTTCGCCACCGGCGACTACGCCTTCAGCGAGAACGGCACCTGGCAGCTGGCCAACGCGGAGAAGCTCGACTTCGAGTACGGCATCATCCCGATCCCGGCCAGCGCCGGCGGCACGGCGCCGGCTCCCACCGGTGGCGAGTTCGTCTCGATCCCGGTGCAGAGCAAGACGGAGCGGTACGCGACCTCCCAGAAGCTGGTGTCCTGCCTGACCAGCGCGGACAACCTGCTCACCACCGACACCACCCTGTCGTACATCGCACCGGTCGCGTCCGTGCAGGACAAGCAGGTCGCCGCCAATGCGAAGCTGAAGGTCTGGGTCGACGCGGTCAAGGCCGCGAAGGGCCGCACCGGCGACAACCTGGGCACGAAGTACCCGAAGATCTCCGAACCACTGTGGACCGCCATGCAGGCCGCGCTCAGCGGCGCGAAGACGCCGCAGGAATCGCTGTCCACCGCGCAGGTCACCGCGGCCAGCGCCACCAAGTAGTCATGACCGACCGCGCGACGCTGGCGTCGGAACGCCGTCGTGGGGTGGCGATCGCCACCCCACCCGGGCGCCCGGGTGACCCTCGCCAACGCCGGCATCGCGAGGGCGGCCGGTGGGCGGCGTGGGCGTTCCTGGCCCCGGTGACCGCCTACCTGCTGGCGTTCTACGCCTATCCCCTCTACCGCAACGTCGAGCTGAGCCTGCGCGACTACACGGTCCGCTCGTTCGTGCAGGGCGGCGCTCCGTTCGCCGGACTGGACAACTACCAGAAGATCCTGTCCCACCCGACCTTCGGCCCGGCCCTGCTGCACACGGTGGTCTTCACGCTCGCCTCGCTGGCGTTCCAGTTCACCATCGGCATGGCGCTCGCCGTCTTCTTCCACCAACACTTCCCGCTGTCCGGCACGCTGCGTGCGCTGTTCCTCGTACCCTGGCTGTTGCCATTGATCGTGTCGGCATCCACCTGGTCGTGGATGCTCAACAGCGACGCCGGCGTGGTCAACGCCGCCCTCGGCGTGCTCGGGATCGACCCGGTCAACTGGCTCACCTCGCCGCGGTGGTCCCTGGTTTCGGTGATCATCGCGAACGTCTGGATCGGCATTCCGTTCAACCTGGTCGTGCTCTACAGCGGCCTGCAGGCCATCCCCGCCCCGTTGTACGAGGCGGCGGCGCTGGACGGCGCGACCGGATGGCAGCGGTTCTGGCGGGTGACGTTGCCGCTGTTGCGGCCGGTATCGGCCATCACCCTGCTGCTCGGTCTGATCTACACCCTCAAGGTCTTCGACATCATCTGGATCATGACCAGGGGCGGGCCGACCGACTCCTCCACGACGTTCGCCACCTGGTCGTACCGATTGGGCTTCGGCAACCTGCTGCCCGCGTTCGGGCCCGGCGCGGCCGTCGGCAACCTGCTGATCGTCATGGCCCTGGTCGCCGGGCTGGCCTACATCCGGGTACAGCGGAGGCAGCGGGCATGAGGCGGGCGGTGAAGACAGCCACCGGGCTGGTGCTGACGGCCGTCATGCTCTTCCCGGTCTACTGGATGATCAACGTGTCGTTCACCCGGGACCGCGACATGCGGGCCGACCCGCCGCACCTGTTTCCCACCAACGGCACGCTGGAGGGCTACCGGGCGGTGCTCGACCAGCAGCTGCCGTACCTCGGCACGAGCCTGCTCGTCGGACTCGGCACCGTCGCGCTGACCGTGACGCTGGCCGCGCCGGCCGGGTACGCGCTGGCCAAGCTCCGGCCGGTCGGCGGAGGCGCGCTCGGCTTCGTGCTGCTGATCGCACAGATGATCCCGGGAATCATCATGGCGATGGGCTTCTACGCCATCTTCCTCAGTCTCGACCTGCTCAACTCGGTCCCCGGCCTGATCCTCGCCGACTCGACCATCGCCGTGCCGTTCGGCGTGCTCATCTTCGCGGCCTTCATGTCGGGGATACCCGAGGAGCTGATGCAGGCCGCGGTGGTCGACGGGGCCGGCCGGCTCCGCACGTTCTGGTCCGTGGTGCTGCCGGTCAGCCGCAACTCGATCGTCACCGTGTCCCTGTTCGCCTTTCTGTGGGCCTGGTCCGACTTCATCTTCGCGTCCACTCTGGACGGCGGCGGGGACCATCGTCCGATCACGCTGGGCATCTACCAGTACATCGGCAACAACAACCAGCAGTGGAACGCCATCATGGCGACCGCCGTGGTCGCCTCCATCCCGGCCACCATTCTGCTGATCATCGCGCAGCGCTACGTCGCGGCCGGCGTGACGGCCGGCGCCATCAAGGACTGAGAAAGTGAGCCGCCGCCCATGACCGTCGCCCCATCCGGTCCGACGTTCCCGATCCAGGACATCCCATTCAGCTACCGAGGATCCTGGATCAACATATCCCCGGTGGTAGCCGAGAAGACATACGCCGACGACCTGCATCTGGTGTCGCACCAGACCGGCCTGCACCCCGTACTCCGCCTCACACCATCGCACGCCGGCGCCGCCGTCATCGCCACGCCGACCCTGCTGACGTGGGACCACGCGGCCGGCCGCGTCGACCTGGCCTACGAGAGCACGGACACCATCCGGCTGCGCGGCGACGGCCTCGGTCTACGGATCGCCGCGGCGGCCACCACCCTGACTCCCTTCAGCGGCACCTACCTCTACCGCGACCCGGTCGACGGCTCCCACGTGTTCACCTCCTACGAGACGGGCCGCCGGTACCGCGTCAGGGTCCTGCGCGGCGAGCTGGAGGGGTCGGCCGGAGTGGAGGCCCTCGGCGCCGCCGACCGGCATCTCGTGTTGCCGGCCGGACGGCCGTGGGAGATCTCGGTCGAGGAGTACGAGACCGCCCGCCGCCCGTCCGTCTCGACCGCTTCCTTCGACCATCTCGTCCGCGCGGCGGCGGCCACGTTCACCGCGTTCGCCGACGCGGTGGCCCCGTGGCGTGGTCCCGAAACGCCCGCCGCCGAGCTGGCGGCCTACGTGTTGTGGTCGGCCACCGTCGACCCGGCCGGCTTCCTCACCCGGCCCGCCGTCCTGATGTCCAAGCACTGGATGGACAAGGTCTGGAGCTGGGACCACTGCTTCAACGCCATCGCGCTGGCCGCCGGGCAGCCGGAACTGGGCTGGCACCAGTTCCAGCTCCCGTTCGACCACCAGGACGAGACCGGTGCCCTGCCCGACTCGGTCACGCACTCGGAGGTCCTCTACAACTACGTCAAGCCACCCATCCACGGCTGGGCCCTGCGAAAGCTGCGCCAGCAGATGCCCAGACCGCTCGATCGTGACGAGCTGGCCACGACCTACGACCGGCTGGCGCGCTGGACCGACTTCTGGCTCGCCGCCCGGCGGGTGCCCGGCCACGACCTGCCGCACTACCAGCACGGCAACGACAGTGGCTGGGACAACGCCACCACCTTCGACGGCCGCCGCGTCATCGAAACCGCCGACCTCGCCGCGTTCCTGGTCACGCAGCTTCGCCAGCTCGCCGACCTCGCCTCCGAACTGCACCAGCCCGAGGCGGCGGCACGCTGGAGCCACACGGCCGAACAGGTCCGTTCCGCGATGCTGGACCGGCTGTGGACCGGCGAGCGGTTCACCGCGCGCAGCGCCGAGACCGGCGAACCGCAGGCCAGTACCAGCCTGCTCGACCTGATGCCGATCATCCTCGGCGCCGACCTACCCTCCGATGTCGTCGCCGCGCTGGCGCGGCGCATCGAAACGCATCTGACCGCGCACGGCGTGGCCACCGAGCCGGTCGACTCGCCGCATTACATCGCGGACGGCTACTGGCGCGGCCCCATCTGGGCACCGGCCACCGTTCTCGTCGAGGATGGCCTGCGCAGCGCCGGCCACATCGATCTCGCCGACGAGATCAGCCACCGCTTCCGCGCCCTCTGCGAGAAATCCGGCTTCGCCGAGAACTTCGACGCCGAGGCCGGCACCGGCCTTCGTGACCGTGCCTACACCTGGACCGCCAGCAGCTACCTCATCCTCGCCGCCGCCCACGAACGCCGGCGCGTGCGTTCATGATGTGGAAGGAAGCGCCGTGCGCCGAGTAGTCGCCGGCGGCGGTTCCTCCGACCGGAGCCGAGGCCAAGCTCGGCCACCTGTGATGCCCGCCGTCCCCCGCGATCGAGTTCGGCGTTCTTGACGCGCGCGAGGTCGTCATGAAGCTGCCAAGGCAATATCACGCAGATCCTCTTTCGGCTGTGGACACGGGTTCCTGACTGGCACCACGGTAGGGAGCCTGTCCCGTCGTGCGTATCCGCGAGACCCACCTAGGTTTCGTCCGGCCACCGCCCATGTGACGGGTCGCCGCGGTGGCGCCGGAGCGCCTCTCGCGTTCGGGCGACGAGGCCCCGAAGGCAGAAGCTGCCGGCAAATTGCCGGTCAACTGCCTCGACTTCACAGGCCGCTTCCGCCACCTTGATCTCCGTATCGAGGTGCTTCACTCCACGGCGGGGTGAGCCCATACGCCGAGGCGGCGTCGCACCGTGGTGCGCCGTCGCCGGATGGCGGGAAGGCAGGGGAGTCGCGTGTCGATCAAGCGTGCCCGGGTCCGGGCGGCAGGGCAACGGCGTCGGGCGACGGCGTTCGGACTTTCCCTGGTGCTCGTCACCCCGCTGCTGGTGAGCGTGCCGGCCCCGGCCAGCGCCGCCGACGGTGACCGGCCGCCGGCCGGAGCTTCGCGCCTGCAACCGGTCCAGACCGGCGCGAGTGCCGCCGGCCGCGGCCATGAGGTCGCCGCCACCGCCACGAAGGCCGAGGGCTCCACGCCGTCGTCGGAGCCGGTGCTGCCGCCGGCCGCGAAGGGCGTGGTCGGTCCCGAGCGGCGTATGCCCGACCCGCCGAAGCCGCCGCCGCAGTGCCAGCCATGCCCGCCCGGCACCACGCCGCGGCCGGCCAAACCGGGCGCGGTCACCGGTGGGCAGCCGGCCGAGATGCTGGTCGGGCCGACGCCGAAGGGCTTCGTGGCCGGCGCCTCGCGCGAGCTCACCGACCGCCGCACGTCGACCTCGACCGTGTTCGCCAACCCGGACGGCACGAAGACCGTGCGCGTGCACAGCGCACCGACCTTCGCCCGCGACGCGAGCGGTCACATGGTGCCCATCGACACGGCCCTGGGCCGCGCGGCCGACGGACGGTACCGCCCCGCGGCGGCGGCCCAGGTGTCGTTCGCACCGTCGTCCGATGACGCCACGGTGGCGTCGTATTCCCCGGCCGAGGGTCTGGAGGTGGGCTTCGGCGTGGGCGACGCGGCCACGGTCGACGCCCGGGCCGCGGGGTCGGAGGTGCGATATGACGACCTGCGCCCGGACGCGGACCTGGTGCTGGAGGCCACCGGTGACGGCCTGCGCGAGAAGATCGTACTGAAGTCCATCGATGCTCCGACGACGTGGCGGTTCCCGTTGCGCCTGCGGGGCCTGGAGCCCGAGTACGTCGAGTCCGCGGGCCGGATCGACCTGCGCGACGCGGCCGGCGACGTGCGGGCCGGCATACCGCCGGGCTTCATGTACGACGCCACGCCCGACCCGAAAACCGGTACCGGGGTGCGGTCCAACGGCGTGAGGTACAGCCTGACGAGGTCGGGCGGATCGTGGACGCTCGAGGTCAGCCTGGACGAGGTCTGGCTGCGCAGCCCGGAGCGCCGGTTCCCGGTGATCGTCGACCCTCCAATAGCCCTGCGCGATACCGCCTACGGCGACACGTTCGTGTCGAGCAACTATCTGGCCAACCGCGACAACGGCAACGAGACCTTCATGCGGGTGGGTACACCGAACGGCGGGGGCGAGAAGGCGGCCGCCTACGTCGTCTTCCGGGACGCGCCGTGGCTGTTCGGGTACATCCTCGACGCCAAGATCAGCGTCTACCAGACGTGGGCCAAGTCCTGCACGCCGTCGACCCTGTCCGTGTACTCGGTGACCCAGAGCTGGTTCGAGAACGACGCCATGTCCTGGCCCGGGCCGGCCTACAACACCGCGCCGGTCGGAGCGCGGGCGTTCTCCCGCGGTGGCGGCTGCACGTCGACGCCGCCCGGTTGGGAGGCCATCAACATCGACCGCGAGCGGTTCACCAACTGGTCCAATCTGGTCGAACCGTGGGTCGGGTTCACGCTGCGCGCGTCCAACACCGACACCAACGCCGAGAAGATCCTCGCTTCCAGCGAGAACAGCGGTGGGGCGCCGGTGCTCGATCTGCTGTGGGCCGACGAGGGCGCAACCTACTCCCTGCCCAGCAACCGGTTCAGCCCGCCGGTCACTCCGCAGACGGCGGGCCGGCTCGAGGTGGCCGCGCAGAACTGGGGTTCGGTGTGGTCGGCGAACTACGCGTTGCAGGCCACGGTGCGCAACCTCAGCAACAACGCCGTGGTCCAGACGGTCGCCTTCCCGGTCGGCGGCACCGTGGCCAACGGCGTCGTCGTCATCTTCACGGCCAGCATCGGCCCGGTACCGGCCGGCTCGTACCGCGTGTTCTTCACTATGCGCACCTCGGCGGGCCAGCCGTTCGACACGTTCTACGGGATACCGGCGGCCTTTGTGGACTTCCAGGTGCTACCGGCGGCCACCCCTGAAGTGGCCTCGATCTATCCGCCGAACAACGCACAGGTCGACACGCTGCGACCATCGCTGTGGGGGCAGTATTTCGACGCCGACCTGGCGCCGGGCGGCCCGTTCTACTGGTTCCGGGCCTGCAGTGGCACCACCGACACCCCGGCCGAGTGCGTGGACAGCCAGTGGGTCACGGCATCCTCGTTCACCGTCCCGGCCGGCCTGCTCTCGTGGGGCAAGACCTCGATCTGGTACGTCGCCGTCTACGACGGCCAGAACATGAGCTTCCTGACCGGTCCCTACTACCTGACCACCGTGGTGGCCCAGCCGGAGATCACCCACCACCTCGCCGGCGCCCCGGACGACGCCGACGTCGCCGGCCTGAACGTCCAGGTGGGCAACTACTCGGCCGAGGAGGTCGACGCGTCCGTCGCGGTGGCCGGGCCGCCGCTGGAGATCCGGCGGTGGTACAACTCGCAGGACCTGCGCAGCACCGGCGCGTTCGGGTCGGGTTGGTCGACGCCTCTGGACCAGCGCGTCACGGTCGACCCGGACGGCTCCCAGAACGTGGTGGTGACGCTGAAGACCGGCCGGCAGGTCCGCTTCGGCCGAAACGCCGACGGCACCTACGCTCCGCCACCCGGCTACAACATGACCCTGGTGCGCGGCACCGGGATCTGGACGCTGCTCGACTCGTCCGGGGAGAGGCGCGTCTTCAACGACAGCGGCCGACTCACCACGGTCGTCGACGCGTACGGCCGCCAGCAGCGCTACACGTACACGTCCAACCAGGTGACCCAGATCCAGGACGTCGCCAGCGGCCGGTCGCTGTTCCTCACCTGGACCTCGGGGCGGGTCACGGCGGTGAAGAGCGACGCTCCCGTCACCGGCGGCACCCAGCCGACGTGGACGTACACCTACAGCGGCACCCAGCTCACCCGGGCCTGCTCGCCGCTGAGCGCCCAGTCCTGCGAGGACTACCAGTCGGTGAGCAGCTCGCACTACCGATCGGTGGTCAGCGACGACAATCCGGTCGCGTACTATCCGCTGTCCGAGGCGTCCGGCGGCACGGCGGTCAACGTGGTGGCCCGGACCCAGGGTGACCGCAACGCGACGTACGTGGGCGCGACGCTGGGCCAGGCCGGCGCGCTGGCCGGCACGACCGACAAGGCCGTCTCGTTGCCCGGCACGGGCACCGCGGCCATCGTCCTGCCCGACAACCTGGCCACCTCGACGATGGCGTTCGCGGTGGAGCTGTGGTTCATCGCCGCGAGCGGGAAGTCCGGCGTGCTCTTCGCCGAGCAGAACTCCGCGCTGTCGGCGACCCCGACCCACTGGAGCCCGGGGCTCTACATCGGAACGGACTTCAAGCTCCACGCCAAGGCGTGGACCCCTACCGGCGGCACGCAGATCGTGTCGGCGGCCCGGGTGGACAACAACGCGTGGCACCACGTCGTGCTGTCGGTCAATGTGGACCGGCAGGACGTCTATCTCGACGGCGTCGCGATCGGGTCGATCACCGGCCATCCGATCACCCACCTCGACATGTCGAAGGCGTTCATCGGCAACGGGTTCACCCGGAGCTGGCCGCTCGGAGTGTCCGGGAACCTGCCGTTCGCCGGCCGGATCGACGACGTGGCGGTCTACCGCCATCCGCTCGGCCCGGTGCAGGTGAGCACCCACTACGCCGCCCGCCTGGCGACCTCGCGCCTGATCAAGATGACCGAACCCGGGGCCTTCATCGCGATGGAGACCACCTATGACGCTGGGTCCGGTCGGGTGTCGACCATGAAGGACCGCAACGGCGCCGTGTGGAATGTCTCGCAGCCGGCGCTCACCTCGACGATCCGGACCGTGACGGTCTCCTCGACCGGCCGCGACCCGGTCACCTACGGCTTCGACGCGAACCGGGCCGGCCGGCTCGTCTCGCGGCGCACCGGCGTGGGTACGGAGACGTGGGAGTACGACGCCGGAGGCTTCGTCACCAAGTACATCGACGCGAACGGCCGCGAGAAACGCATCTACCGGGACGCCCGCGGCAACATCACCTGGGAGTCGGTGTTCCGCGCCGGCGCATGGGTGTGGGAGAACTACGGCTACTACCTCAACACCGCGGACAAGCTGGATCCCCGAAACGACCGCATGACATTTCAGTCGGGCAGCCGCAACGCCTGGGACAACGACTACCGCAACCGCATCCGGTACACCCTGGACACCACGGGCCGCGTGACGAGGATCCAGTACCCGGGGGTGGCCGGCGCGCCCACGTTCCCGATCGAGGACTTCACCTACACCGACGGCACCGAGGCCGCGGTCGGCGGAGGCACCGTGCCGGCCGGGCTGATCAAACGGTCCACCAGCCGGGTCGGCAGCGCGACCGTCCACGAGTACAACAGCCGCGGCGACCTGGTCCGGTCGACCGATCCGTTGGGACTGGTCACCACGTACGAGTACGACCTGCTCGGTCGCAACACCAGGCGGACGACCAGCGCGGGCGCCGTCACGTACGGCAGTTGGCTGATCGCGTACAACGCGGCCTCGCTGGTCAGCACCGAGACGGCGCCCGGTGTCGCCAATCCGGTCAGCGGGGTCACGCACACCGCGGTCACCACGTACACCTACGACGCCAGCGCCCGCGTCACCCGCAAGGAGATCACCGACAGCACCGGAGGAGATCAACCGCGGATCTGGACGACGGCCTACGACCCGGCTGGGCGCCCGACCCGGACCGAGGAGCCGTCCGGGGCCGTCACCGTCCGGACGTGGAACACGGCCGGCGACCTGGCCCGGATAACGACGCCGACGCAGCTGACCATGGAGTACCGGTACGATGACCGGCGCAACCTGACCGAGACCAAGGCGATCGGGGCCGGGGTCGACCCGAACAACGCGGCGGCGACCGAACTGGTGCTGGAGTCGCGGGCCTACGACCCGGCCGGCCAGCTGGCGTCCGTTGTGGACGCCATGGGTCGCGAGACCGCCTACACGTACCACAATGACGGACTGCGGGAGACCGAGAAGCGGGTCCGGCGCGACGCCGGCGGCACCATCACGTCGAGCACCCTGCTCGCGCAGTACGAGTACGACTCCGGCGGCAACCTGCTCCGGCTCACCAGCGCGGGCGGCGTGATCCGCGACTACGACTACGACGACGGCGGGAACCTCAACCGGGCGACGCTGGACTCGGGCGGCCTGGCCCGCACGACGATCCAGACGTTCCTGGCCGACAACTCGGTGACCAGCCGCCGCCAGACCAACGGCCTGACCTTCACCACCGCCCGGAGCAACGAGACGGCGCACCTGTTCAGCGCGGGCGGCTCTCTGGTCAACGACGGCGGGGCCCGGTACGCGGACGGGACGGCGACGTTCACCTACCGGTTCACGTTCCCGGCCGACGCCACCACCGGGCTGCTCAACCTGGAGCTGGACAACCAGTTCCTCGTGCAGTTCAGTCCGGACAACGCGACGTGGACCGAGCGGCTGCGGGAGACCAACGATGTCCGGGACGGGTCCAACCGCAAACAGTGGCAGATCAGCCTCGACTCGTTCCTGGCCACCTCGAAGACCCTCTACGTGCGTCTCGGCGACAGCCTGCCGGCCAACGGGTGGGGAGCCCGGCTGACCCGGGTGGCGCTGGAGTACGCGCGGGCCGGCCAGAAGGCGGCCCGGACCACCAACACCTTCGACGCGGCGGGCAACGTGCTCACCACGACCGTGGACAACTCGGGTGGCCAGCCGGGTGCGATCACCACCAGCATGGTCCGCGGCGCTCGTGGACTACCGGTGCAGACGGTCGACCCGACCGGTGCGACGACGTCCTACTCCTACGACGCCGTCGGTCAGGTGACGACCGTCGGCGCGCCGGCCCGCACGATCTGGCGGGACGGCACGCGGACCGACGACTTCACGCCGGTCACGACCATCGGCCGCAACGTATTCGGCGACGCGACCGAGGAGCGCGACGCCCATGGTGCCGTGGTCAGGACGTCGTGGGAGGCGACCCGGCCGCGCCAGATCACGCTTCCGCCCTACACGCCGCCGGGCGGCACGACGCTCAATCCCGTACGCAAGATGTGGTTCACCGCGTTCGGACAGCCGCTGCGGGAGGAGGACGGGCTCGGCCGGGCCACCGTGTACGGCTACGACGTCTACGGACGGATGACGTCCAAGCGGTTGCCCGATCCGGACGGCGGCGGACCGGCGACTACTCCTGAGTGGACATATAAGTACGACCGGCTCGGCGAGTTGGTCGAGACCACCGACCCGACCGGGGCCAGGACGTCGGCCACGTACAACGACCTGGGTCATCCGGTCACCCAGACGGTGGCCGAGCGGGTCGACGCCACCACGTACTACTACACGACCGATCTCGGCCGAGACGACGCGGGCCGGCTGACCAGCCTGATGACCCCGCTGGACCACGAGTCGACGTTCTCCTACAACGCCGCCGGTGAGCAGACCTTGGCCACCGACCCCGCCGGGCTGACCCTCGAGACGCGCTACGACGCGCAGGGACGGCCGACGGCGGAGATCGCGGCCGGAGTGCGGGCGATCTCGCACACCTATGACGCGGCCGGCCGGCGGGTGTCCGAGTCCAGCCACACCGTGACCTCCGGCACACTGTCCGCACCGCTGCGGACGTCGACCGTCTCCTACGACGCGGCCGGTCGGCCGGTCGTGACGACGAGCGCCGCGGGCCGCATCACGCAGCAGTCCTACGACGCCGGCGGCAACCTCGCCGCGGTGACCCAGCGCAGGGTGTCCACCGATCCGGCCACGGCCATCACCGTCCAATTGGGATACGACGGGGCCGGGCGGCGCACCCGGATGACGGATGGCAACGGCAACTCGACCGACTACTCGTACAACGCCTGGGGTTCGTTGACCGGCATCACCGAGCCGGCGGTCGGGTCCCAGGAGCGGACCTGGACGACCGTCTACGACGCGGCCGCCCAGGCGGTGACCGAGCTGCTGCCCGGCGGCGTGACGCGATCGCGGGCCTACGACGGTCTCGGTCGACTGGTCGGCGAGAGCGGCACCGGCGGCGGGGCGACCACGATCGCCCGCGGGTTCGCCTACGACGCCGCCGGCCGCACGACCAACATGACGAGCCCGGCCGGGAACTACCAGTACCAGTACAACGACCGGGGGCTGCTCACCCGGTCGACCGGCCCCGGCGGCACCTCGACGTTCGGCTACGACGGCGAGGACAACCTCGTCAGCCGGACCGACGCCAGCGGCGCCGGCACGTTCACCTACGACGTGGCCGGCCGCCTGCGTACGGCGGCGGACGGGTTGGCCGGCACCTCGGCCACATTCACGTACAACCCGACCGGGGATGTGTCGACAATCACTTACGGCAGCGGCCGGCCGAGCCAGACCCTGACCTACGACAACCTGGGCCGGCTGGAGTCCGATGTGGTCGCCGCCGGCGGCGGCGCCCAGGTGCTGTCCACGTCGTACGGCTACGACCTCGATGACCTGATCACGAGAAAGACCACCACCGGGTACACCGGCGGCGGCACGAACATCTACGGCTACGACGGGGTCGGGCGGCTGACCGGCTGGACCCGACCGGACGGGCAGCCGGTCACCTACGGCTACGACGGCGCGTCCAACCGGACCACCGTGACCGGCCCGAGCGGGACCAGGACGTACACCTATGACGCCCGCAACCGCCTCACCGGCGCCTCCGGCGGCGGCGAGCCGGCCGCCACCAACACCTGGTCCGACCGCGGCACCCTGCAGACCGCCACCGTCGGCACCGCCACGACCACCTACACCAACGACGCCTTCGACATGCCGGTCGGCGTGGCCGGACCGGGGTACACCGCCAGCTACACCTACGACGCGTTGGGTCGGCTCGCGCAACGCGACCAGACCGCGCTGGTCTATCCGGACCTGACCAACAACGCGGCCCGGGTGCCGGCGGCCACCGGGGACGCCGTGCTGTTCCGCGCGCCCGACGGCACGCCGATGTCCGACCGCCACGGCACCGGCGCGGTCCAGCTCGTCCTGGCCGACCGGCTGCACGGCGACCGGACCGGCGCGGTGAACCCGACCTCGGGTGCGGTCGTCGCGTCGCGCAGCTACGACCCGTACGGCACGGTCACCGCGACCTCCGGGCAGTTCTCGGGCGGGTTCCAGGACGGCTGGACCGATCCGTCCACCGGGCTGGTCAACGCGCACGCCCGCTGGTACGACCCGGCCCGGGGAGCGTTCACGAGCCGGGACTCGTGGACGCTCCCGCCGGACGGCGTCGCGGCCGTGAACCGGTACGCGTACGGCAACGGCAATCCGGTGGTCAACTCCGACCCGACCGGGCATTGTGGACCGTGCGTGATCCCGATCGGCTACTGGATCGGCGGGCTGATCGTGGTCGGCATCGCGGCGCTGGTCGTGACCGAGACGGTCGACATGTCGCCGATGACGTCGGCCGCTCAGCAGATGCTGGACCGGGTCATGGAGCTCAACATCGAGGGGATGACCGCCCTCGTCGTCGGGCTGTACCAGGTCGGCCTGACCGCCGAGCAGATCCTGGAGCAGGTCCGCCGGGCGTTCGCCGACAACTCGGCGGTCATCTCCATCACCGGGCCGCCGGCGGTGACCGTACCCGTAACGGTGCCCGGAGCCACGCCGGTCACCGCGCCGGTGATCCCGCCGCCGCCACCCATCACCCAGACGTTGCCCAACGTGATCGCGCCGCCGGTGTCACTGCTTCCGGTGGGGGAGTTGCTGCAGAACACCATCCCGGCCACGGCCGCTCTGGCCTTCCCGCAGATCATGAACGCCAACGCCGACGGCAGCGAAGCGGCCAACACGGCCGCCGTCACCGCGGCGGCCGAGGCGGTCCGGGAGCTCTCCGACGCCTACGACCCGAACAACTGTGACCCGGACGACACCAAGAAGCTGGCCGAGGCCATCCGGGAGCTCGTCGAGGAACTGGCGGGAGAGGTCGTTTCGGGCGGCCTGGACGCGGTCGACGCCCTGCTCACGCCGGGACAGAAGGGCGCCCTCGACAATCCGGACAACGCCGATAAGAAGTCCATGTTGGAGAACTTCTTCCGAGGCAACCGCGTGCACATCAAGGTGCGGGACAGGCTGCGGGAACTGTTCCCCGGCGAGTTCGAATTCCGCAACGGCGGCAAGAACAACGGCGGCCCCGACTACCTGCACCTCAAGTCGAAGCTGGAGACCGAGCTCACGACGCCCGGCGAGGCGGCGGCGCACCGCCGGAGGTACGGCGACCGGTGCTCCTATGCTTTCTACGACATGCCGACGAGCTGACGGACCGGTCGGGAGTGATGACGGACGAATCCAGGTGGTTGATACGGGACGAGGTGCTCGAGGACCGGGATCTCTCCGGTCGCGTGGTGGACGACCTCATCGTGGTGAACGCCAGGTTGACCCGGTGCGACCTGCGGGGGCTGCGAGTGCGCCACGACGCCAGTCTGGGCGCGGGAATGCGGCGTTCGTGGTACGACTCGTGCGTCTTCGACGGATCGCGGCTGCGCATGGGTTCGGCCGGCCGGGCGACGTTCACCAACTGCAGCTTCCGCGACGTCAGCATCTCCACCTGGGAGTGCACGGCGGTCAGCCTGATTGACTGCACGTTCACCGGTCGCCTGCGCGGCTGTTCGTTCTTCGCCCGCGTGCCGGACGACTACCCACCCGCGTTGGAACGGATCACCAACGAGATCAGGGGGAACGACTTCTCCGGATGCATGCTGACGCAGGTCTATTTCGACGCCGGAGTGGACCTGGCGCGGCAGCGCCTACCGACCGGACCGGAGTACTTTCTCCTGCCGGACGCGCCGGCGGCGCTGGACGCGGTCCGCGCCGAGATGGCCGGATGGACCGACCAGGACCGCGGCCTCGGCGAGCGACTGCTCACGGCCATGTTCGACCGCTACGTCAGGCGCGGACAGACTCAGATCTTCGGCCGTCGGTCCGAGTACGCCCGCGGTGGGTTCGAGGCGGTCGGAAAGCGGATCATGGACTTCTGGGTGACCCGCGGCTTCACGGAGGTGTCTCCGTAACGATCCGTACCTCGGGATCGAAGCCGAGTTCCCGGAACCGCTCGGACAGGTCGTCGACCCAGGCGGCCGGTGTTCGATGGTCCGGCGGCGGGACGCCAGCCTCGCTGCGCCACAACACGTCACCGAGCGCGGTACGCAGATGCCAGGCCATCACCCGTTCCAGGGCCAACCGGCGGCCGGTGATCTGCTGGTAGCGACGCATGGTGGCGGCCAGCAACTCGACGCCCGGACCCGTCCCCGGAAACGCGCGCAGGTCGTACTCCGGCTCGGCGACGGCCACGGTCTCGAAATCGACCACGAGCCGAAGCTCGTCGCCGTCCCACACCTGGTTGTCGCCGTGCAGGTCGGAATGCACCAGCACGGCGGGACGGGGCTGCGCCAGCACCGCATCGGCCCAGTCGCACCATCGCAGGACGGCTCGCATCCGGTCGTGGCCGACCAAGCCGCCGAAGCGCTCACGCAGGGCCCCCGTCGTGGCCGGGTGTTGCGAACCGTGCTCCGCCCCCGGCACCTCGCCGATCTCAGCCTCGACGCGGGCCCGAACGCCTGGCTGGTGCAGCGCCGCCAGGAACTTCGCCAACTGGCCGCCGGCGCGTCCCCGGTCGATCGAGTCCACGACTCCGAACAACGTCCTACCGGGCACCAGCCTGGTGACCAGGATCAGCGGATCGGTGCCGCTGGCCACGATGTCCGGCAGGAAGGGAACCTCGGGTTCGCCCCGCCTCAACGCGGTCAGGACACGGATCTCGTGCGCGACCCGCAGCGCGGCGGGCCGCGACCACGCGAACTTGACCACGAAACGGTCGCCGACGATCGCGCTCGACGACCACCACATTGGGTCGTCCTTGGCCACCAGGTCCGGCACGATGATCGGAAAGCCGGCCAGGTCGGGTGCGACGACGCGCAACGCCGCGTCGATCGCCGCGGGCGAGCAGTCGGACAGCCACCTCACATCCGCTACCTCATCACAACATCGCGCAGCGGGTACTCGGATCACGGCCCGGGTAACCACGCTCCGGACGCGTTCATCGACTCACCGGTAGGGACGGAGAACCGTGACACAGGAACAGACGTGCGGCCAGGGGCTCGCCGAAAACTCGGCGCTACCGGCCCGGATGGCCGACGTGACCGGGCTGCTGGCCGACATCCTCGAACTGCACCTGCCGTCACTCGATCGCACCGATCCGCTCTCGCGGCGGGAATACGTCGTGTATCAAGAACTCCTCGCCGCGTACCGGGACATCGCCGCGCGGATGAGGGAGACGGCCCAACGCATGGCCGGATACCGGGACCTTCCGATGGGCCGCCACGACCCGAAGGCGGCGGCCGATCCCGGGATGGCCGACACCTTCGCCCACTTCGTGCGGGTCAAGCGGGAACTTCGCGACCTGCTGCAGGGGACCGAAGCGGTGGACGGCCAGATCCTCAGCGCGATGCGGGCCGCGGGCCAGCCATAGCCGGGCGGGTGCTGATTGTTGAGCCACGAGCCGCACCTCCCGCTCACGCCGGGTCAGCGTCGCGATGTGGGCATGCCCGGTCACCGCCGTGCGCCGAGCGGATCTAGACTGGCGCCACCCCCAGGCGCGCACCACAGGCCACGAAGGGAAGGGCGTGACCCCGACCCAACTGCGGGCCTTCGCCGCCATCGCGCGGCTCGGCTCGGTGAAGCGGGCGGCCGTCGACCTCGCCGTCTCCGAGGCCGCAGTCTCGCTGCACGTCGGCCAGCTGCGTCGCGAGCTGGGCGACAAGCTGTTCGTCCGGACGTCGTCGGGTCTGGCCTTCACCCCCGGCGGCCTGCGGCTGGCCAGCCGGGCGGCGGAGCTGCTGAGCCTGCAGGACCGCACGATCCTCGAGGTACGCCAGGCCGGTGTCGGCCGGCGGCTGCTGCGGGTGGCCACGTCCGCCCTGTTCGCCGAGCACGCCGCGCCCGGGCTCATCGAGCTGTTCGCGCAGCGGGCCAACGACCTCGACGTCGAGCTCAGCAGCCACAACCCGAGCCAGTTCGAGACGCTGTTGCTCAACCGCACGGTCGACGCGGCGATCGGCGAGGCCCCGGCCCGGCTCGACCCGTCGATCGCGAGCACGCACTTCCTCAACTACCACGTGGTCGCGGTGGCCGGCCCGGACCACCCGCTGACCCGTGTACCCCCGGCGATCCGGACCCTGCGCGAGCAGATCTGGTTGCTCGGCCCGGCCGCCACCTACCAGACCGGCGTCATCCCGGACATGCTGCGGCGGGTCAAGGTACCGGAGGAGCGCCAGCGGATCTTCCAGAGCCAGTCCGCCGCGCTCGAGGAGGCCAAGCGGGGCAAGGGGTTGGCCCTGGCCGTCTCGTTCGTGGTCACCCCCGACCTCGCCACCGGCGACCTGCGGCGGGTCCCGGCCCCGGCGCTGCAGGCCCAGGGCGCGTGGAGCATCCTCACCCTGACCGAGCAGCAGGCCCCGCCGGCGGCGGCCGAGCTGGCCCGGTTCGTGACCAACCCGCGGGCCACCCAGGCCATGCTGCGGGGGGCCGGGGTCACCCCCGGCCGGTTCAAGCCGTCGATCCACGTCACTCTCTGGAGCTGACCACTAGATCGGTGGACGGCCGAAACCCCGCATCGCCTCCCAGACCCGCGACGGGGTCAGCGGCATGTCCGCGTGGCGCACGCCGAACGGGCGCAGCGCGTCCACCACCGCGTTCACGACGGCGGCCGGCGAACCGACCGTGGCCGATTCCCCGACGCCCTTGGCCCCGATCGGGTGGTGCGGCGACGGGGTGACCGTGGCGCCGGTCTCCCAGTCGGGCACCTCGAGCGCGGTCGGCAGCAGGTAGTCCATGAGGGAGCCGCTCAGGCAGTTGCCGAGCTCGTCGAAGGCCACCATCTCCATCAGCGCGATGCCGACGCCGTCGGTGAGACCGCGGTGCACCTGCCCCTCGACGATCATCGGGTTGATCCGGGTACCGCAGTCGTCGACCGCCACGAAGCGGCGCACGGTCACGACCGCGGTCGCGGGGTCCACATCGACCACACAGATGTAGGCGCCATTGGGGTACGTCAGGTTCTCCGGATCGTAGTGGACCCGGCCGTCCAGTCCGCCCTCGATCCCGCCCGGCAGGTCGCCGTAGGCCCGCCGGGCGATCTCGCCGATCGCGATCGACGTGTCGGGGTCGCCGGCGACGTGGAACGCGCCCTTCTCCCAGGTCAGGTCGGCCGCCGACACCTCGAGCAGCGCGGCCGCGATGAGCCGCGCCCTCTCCCGGACCTGGCGGGCGGCCAGCACGGTGGCGGCCCCCGAGACCGGGGTCGAACGGCTGCCGTAGGTGCCCAGCCCGAACGGCGTCTGGTCCGTGTCGCCGTGCACGACGCGGATGTCGGCCGGCGGGATGCCTATCTCTTCGGCCACGATCTGGGCGAACGTCGTCTCGTGCCCCTGCCCCTGGGTCTGGCAGGACACCCGCAGCACCGCCGTGCCGGTCGGGTGCACGGTGAGCTCGGCCCCGTCCGACATGGCCAGGCCCATGATGTCCATGTCCTTGCGGGGTCCGGCGCCGACGGCCTCGGTGAAGCACGACACCCCGATGCCCATCAGCTCGCCGGCCGCCCGCCGGCGCTCCTGCTCGCGCCGCAGGGCCGGGTAGTCGGCGATGCGCAGCGCCTCCCGCAGGGTGGCCTCGTAGTCGCCCGAGTCGTACACCCAGCCGGTCGGGGTCCGGTAGGGAAACTGCTCGGGCCGGATGAGGTTGCGCAGTCGCAGCTCGACCGGGTCCGTCCCGAGCTCGTCGGCCAGGCAGTCGACGAGCCGTTCGATCAGGTACGCCGCCTCGGTGATCCGGAAGGAGCAGGAGTAGGCGATGCCGCCGGGGGCCTTGTTGGTGTGCACGGCGGTCATCCGGCAGTACGCCGCCTCGAGGTCGTAGCTGCCGGTGAACACGCCGAAGAAACCCGCCGGGTACTTGGTCGGCGCCGCCACCCCGTTGAAGGCGCCGTGGTCGGCCAGCACATCCGTGCGTACGGCCAGGATCCGGCCGTCCCGGGTCGCGGCGATCTCGCCCCGCATGATGTAGTCGCGGGCGAACGCCGTGCTGCTGAGGTTCTCCGAGCGGTCCTCGGTCCACTTGACCGGTCGGCCGGTCTCGATCGAGCCGACGATCGCGCACAGGTACCCCGGGTAGATCGGCACCTTGTTGCCGAACCCGCCACCGATGTCGGGGGCGATGACCCGGATCCGGTGCTCGGGCAGGCCGGCGATGGTCGCGTACAGGGTGCGGTGGGCGTGCGGGGCCTGGGTCGTGCTCCAGACGGTGAGCGTCTCCTCGACCGGGTCGAAGTCGACCAGCGCGCCGCACGTCTCCAGCGGGGCCGGGTGGATGCGCGGGTAGACCATGTCCTGGGCGACCACCACCTCGGCCCGGTCGAACACCGCCGCGGTCGCCACCGGATCGCCGGTCTCCCAGTCGAAGCAGTGATTACGGGGACGGTCGTCGCGGATCACCGGGGCGTCCGGCGCGAGCGCGGTCCGGACGTCGACCACGGCCGGCAGCGCCTCGTACTCGACCTCGATCAGCTCGAGCGCGTCGCGGGCGGTGTAGCGGTCCTCGGCGACGACGAACGCCACCTCCTGCCCCTGGAACCGGACCTTGTCGGTGGCCAGGACCGGCTGCACGTCGCCGCCGAGCGTGGGCATCCAGGCCAGGCCCCGCTCGGCCAGCATCGCCCCGGTCACGACCAGCTTCACCCGGGGATGGGCCTCGGCCAGCGTGGTGTCGACCCGCACGATCCGGGCGTGGGCCAGCGGCGAGCGCAGGATGGCCAGGTGCAGCTGGCCCGGCCGCGCGATGTCGTCGAGGTACTGGCCGCGCCCGCGCAGGAACCGCGGATCCTCCTTGCGCAGCATGCGGCCGTGGCCGACCGGGTGCTGGTCGTTATCCACAAAGGACGGATGCGTGGTCACGCCGCGTCCCGCTCGTCGGCGGCCGCCCACTGGATCGACCGGACGATCGACGCGTACCCGGTGCAGCGGCAGATCTGACCGGAGATCGCCTCGCGGATCTCGGGCTCGGTCGGATCGGGGTTGCGGTCGAGCAGGGCCCGGGCGGTCATCAGCATGCCCGCGGTGCAGAAGCCGCACTGCAACCCGTGGCAGGCCATGAAGCCGCGTTGCAGCGGGTCCAGCTCGCCGTAGCGGTCGAGGTCCTCGATCGTGCGTACGTCATGCCCCCCGGCCATCGCGGCCAGCACGGTGCACGACTTCACCGGCTCGCCGTCGAGCCAGACCACGCAGACCCCGCAGTTGCTGGTGTCGCAGCCCCATTTCGTCCCGGTGAGCCCCAGGTGGTCGCGGAGGAAGTGCACGAGCAGCAGGCGGCCCTCGATCTCCCGGGTCAGCTCGGCGCCGTTGACCGTCATCGACACCTGCACGTCAGGGCTCCCGTCCGTCGGCCGGGCCGGAAACGGCGCGGTCCACGGCCCGCCGCAGTGCCCGGCGGGTCAGCTCGGCCGCCAGATGGCGCTTGTACTCCTCGCTGCCGCGCTGATCGGTCACCGGCGTGCAGGCCCCGGCCGCGATCGCCCCGGCCTCCGTGTAGGCCTCCTCCGAGGGCGGCCGACCGCGCAGCGCCGCGGCGATCTCCGGGATGCCGGTCGTGTTCGGCCCGACCGCGGCCAGCCCGACCCGGGCGTCGCTGATGAGCCCGCCCTCGATCCACACCGAAGCGCCGCACGAGACCACCGCCCAGTCGCCGGCCCGGCGGCCGACCTTCTCGAACGCGCTCGACCCGTTCGGGCGGACCGGGACGCGGACCTCCACCAGCATCTCGGCCGGCCCGACGGCCGTCTCGTAGGGGCCCCGGTAGAACTGGTCCATGGTGACGACCCGGTCGCCGCCGCGGCCGCGGATCACGCAGCTGGCATCCAGGGTCGCGCACACCGCGGAGAGATCCTCGGACGGGTCGGCCTGGCAGAGCGAGCCGCCGATCGTGCCCCGGTTGCGCACCAGGGGATCGGCGATCACCCGTTCGGCGTCGTGGAAGATCGGGAAGTGCCGGCGCAGCTCCGGGCTGTCGAGCAGCTCCCGGTGGCGGGTCATCGCACCGATGCGTACCCGGGTCGGCTCGACCTGGACGTAGCCGAGATCGGCATGCAGGTCATTGATGTCGATAAGGTAGTCGACGTTGACCAGGCGCAACTTCATCATCGGCAGCAGGCTGTGCCCGCCGGCCACCAGCCGGGCCGAACCGCCCAGCCGTTCCAGCAGGTCGATCGCCTGCTCCACGCTCGTGGCGCGCTCGTACTCGAACGGAGCCGGGACCTGCATGCCTCGCATGCTATGCGCCAAGCAGGCACATTAAGCAATACCTTAATCACCGATTGCGGGCGAGTGATCAAAGGCGGAGTATGGCCGACGCACCTGCGATGGCGCCATCGGGCGCTGTCCGGACATTTCCGTCGCGCCGCTCGCGGGCTCGCGACGGTGGGGCGTTATCTGGCGGTGCGCCCTCCGAGGAAGGGGCATCGGCCATGGCGGTCGAATCCAGCGGGCACAGCAGAGGCAATCCCCGTCTGTACGAGCTGATAGAGCACGCGCCGAAGACCGGCCCGAGCCCCACCGTGTGGGCCTTTCCCCAGCTCGTCGAGTACCTCAAGGTGGCGGCCCAACCCGTGCAGGGGCCGTGGCCACCGCACCAGCATCCCCGCCCCGACCCGGAGGCCGAGTCGACGCCCGTGGCGATCGCCGACCCCGCCGGCCGCCGGGCCGAAGGCACCGTGGCCGGCGGCGAGAGTCCACGCGAGAGCTGAGGAGGACATCAGGTGTACCCGACCCGGTTCCGCTACGAGGCCCCGCGCTCCATCGAGGACGCGATCGCGCTCCTGCGCGACGGGGACGGCGAAGCCAAGGTGCTGGCCGGCGGCCAGAGCCTGGTCCCGCTGCTCAAGCTGCGCTTCGCCGCGCCCGAGATGCTGGTCGACATCAACAACCTGCCCGGCCTGGACTACCACCGGGTCGACCCGGACGGGACGATCCGGGTGGGCGCGCTGTGCCGGCACGCCGACCTGGAACGCTCGGCGATCCTCGCCGCGAAGCAGCCGACGATGGCCGCGGCGGCGCCGCTCATCGCCGACCCGATCGTCCGCAACCGGGGCACCCTGGTGGGCTCGCTCTGCCACGCCGACCCACAGGGCGACTGGGCCGCGGTCGTGACCGCTCTCGGCGGCTCGGTCGTCGCCCAGGGCTCGGCCGGCCGTCGCGCGATACCGGTGGCCGACTTCGTCTCCGGCCCGTTCCAGAACGTGCTCGCGCCCGACGAGATCGCGGTCGAGGCGGTGATCCCGGGTCCCACGGGCAGCCCGGCCGGCGGCTATCTCAAGCTCGAGCGCCGGGTCGGTGACTTCGCCACGGTCGGGACGGCGGTGGCGCTGGAGCTGGCCGGCGGGGTCGTGACCCGGGCCGGCATCGCGCTCACCGGCGTCGGCGGCTCGACGATCAACGCCACCGACGCCGCGTCGGCGCTGGTCGGCGGCCCGCTCACGGCCGACGCGATCGGGCGGGCGGCCGACCTAGCCGCCACGGCCGCCCAGCCTCGCACCGACCACCGGGGCAGTGCCGACTACAAGCGGCACATCGTGCGGACCTTCGTCGAACGCATCCTGACGCGCGTCACCCGAGAGGCGGCCTGACATGAGCAGCTTGTTCGAAGAGGTAGTCGAGGAGCCGGCGGTAAAGGTGCCGGTCAAGCGGGTGTCGATGACCGTCAACGGCGCGCGGCGCACGGCCGACGTCGAGCCGCGGCTGCTGCTGGCCCACCTGCTGCGTCAGGGCTTCGGGCTGACCGGGACGCACACCGGCTGCGACACCTCGAACTGTGGCGCCTGCACGGTGCTCTTCGACGGCAAGGCCATCAAGAGCTGCACGATGCTCGCCGTCCAGGCCGACGGCCACGAGGTCACCACGGTCGAGGGCCTGGCCGGGCCGAGCGAGCTGCACCCGATCCAGGAGGGGTTCAAGGACGAGCACGGCCTGCAGTGCGGTTTCTGCACACCCGGCATGATGCTCGCCGCCAAGGCCCTGCTCGACGAGAACCCCGATCCGACCGAGGACGAGGTCCGGTGGGCGCTGTCGGGTAACCTGTGCCGCTGCACGGGCTACCAGAACATCGTCAAGTCCGTGCTCTGGGCCGCCAAGAAGCTGCAATCCCAGCAACCGGCCGGCTGAGGGGGCCAACGTGACACGCGCATTGGACGAAATCAAGATCGGTGGACTCGGCTCCAGCCGCAAGCGGGTCGAGGACAACCGGTTCATCCGCGGCCGCGGCAACTACGTGGACGACATCGTGCTGCCGGGCATGCTGCACCTGGAGATCCTGCGCAGCCCGCTGGCCCATGCCCGGATCCGGTCGATCGACACCAGCCGGGCGTGGGAGATTCCCGGCGTCCGGCTGGTGCTCACCGGCGAGATGATGGCCACCCGCAACCTGGCCTGGATGCCGACGCTGTCCTACGACACCCAGGCGGTGCTGGCCACCGACAAGGTGCGCTTCCAGGGCCAGGAGGTCGCCTGCGTCATCGCCGACGACCCGTACATCGCCAAGGACGCGTGCGAGGCGATCGTCGTCGACTACGAGCCGCTGCCGGCCATCGTCAACCCGACCCAGGCCATGGCCGAGGGCGCGCCGCTCATCCGCGACGACAAGGAGAACCAGGTCGACAACAAGGTCTACGACTGGGAGGTCGGCGACCGGGAGGGTACCGACCGCGCGTTCGCCCAGGCCGACCTGGTGTCCACAATGGAGTTGCACTACCCCCGCTCGCACCCGTCGCCGATCGAGTGCTGCGGGTCGATCGCGGACTTCAACCGGGCCACGTCCAAGCTGACCGTCTACATGACGACGCAGGCCCCGCACATCATCCGGGCCGCGGTGGCCCTGGTGGCCGAGCTGCCCGAGCATATGATCCGGATCGTCGCGCCCGACATCGGCGGCGGTTTCGGGAACAAGGTGCCGGTGTACCCGGGCTACGTCATGTCGATCCTGGCCTCGATCCTGCTCGAGCGCCCGGTGAAGTGGATCGAGGACAAGACCGGCAACCTCATCTCCACCGGGTTCGGCCGCGACATCTACCTGCGCGGGGAGATGGCGCTGCGCCAGGACGGCAAGATCCTGGCCGTACGGATGCACACCGACGCCGACCACGGCGCGTTCTTCTCCGACGCCCAGCCCAGCAAGTTCAAGATCGGGCTGATGCACTCGGCGTTCGCCTGCTACGACGTGCCGGTCGCCCACCTGACCGCGCGCGGCCTGTACACCAACAAGGCGCCCGGCGGGGTGGCCTACCGCTGCTCGTTCCGGATCACGGAGGCGATGTACTTCCAGGAGCGGATGGTCCAGGCGGCCGCCGACGACCTGGGCCTGGACCAGGCCGAGTTCCGCCGCCGCAACTTCGTCCGGGACGACGACTTCCCGCACCGCACCCCGTTCGGGTTCCTGACCGACTCCGGCCAGTACGGCAAGTGCCTGGACGTGGGTCTGGCCGCGATCGGGTACGAGGACTTCCTCAAGCAGAAGGAGGAGGCCAGGTCCCAAGGGCGGCTGCTCGGCATCGGGATCTCGACGATGACCGAGCCGCTGGGGGCCGGCAACAGCCGCGAGTACGACATCCTCGGCATCAAGATGTTCGACTCGGCCGAACTGCGGGTCCACATGACCGGCAAGGCCATCCTGCGTACCGGGGCCAAGACCCAGGGCCAGGGGCACGAGACGACCTGGGCCCAGATCGTCGCCCATGAGCTGGGCATCCCGGCCGAAGACGTGGTGGTGGAGGAGGGCGACACCGACACCGCGCCGTTCGGCATGGGCACCTACGCGTCGCGCAGCACGCCGGTCGCCGGGGCGGCGGTCTCGATGGTGGCCCGCAAGGTCAGGGCCAAGGCCCGCAAGCTGGCGGCCCACCTGCTCGAGGTGTCCGAAGAGGACATCGAGTGGGAGCTCGGCCGGTTCTACGTGCGCAGCGCGCCGGACCGGGGCGTCAGCATCCAGGAGTGCGCGATGGCGGCGTACAGCAACATGCCCGACGGCATGGAGCCCGGACTGGAGAACGTCGCCTACTACGATCCGCCCAACCTCACCTGGCCCTTCGGCTGCTACATCGTGACCGTGGAGGTCGACCCGCAGACCGGGGTCTGGGACGTGCTGAACGTGGTCGCGGTCGACGACTGTGGCGTGCGGATCAACCCGATGATCGTCGAAGGACAGATCATGGGCGGGCTCACCGAGGCGTACGCGATGGCGAACATGCAGTTCATCACGTTCGACGCCCAGGGCAACTGCATCGGCTCGAACTACATGGACTACCTGCTGCCGACCGCCTGGGAGACGCCGGGCTACGAGCTGCACGAGGTGGTCACCCCGTCGCCGCATCACCCGATCGGCGCCAAGGGCGTCGGCGAGTGCGCGACGGTCGGCGGCCCGGCCGCGTTCGTGAACGCGGTGCTGGACGCGATCAAGGACACCGGGGTACGCAACATCGACATGCCGCTGCTACCGGACCGGGTCTACGAGGCCCTGACCCAGCGCCACGACGTGTCGGGTGCCCCGCCGGTGCGATCGGACGATTGAGGGTAGGCGATGACTGCGGACGGCTGGGACATACTCGACCTGGCCCGCGACCTGTCGAGCCGGGGCGAGGAGTTCGCGCTGGCGACGGTGGTGTGGCGGCAGGGGCCTTCGTCCAGCCACACCGGCTCGCGGGCGATCGTCACGGCCGGCGGCCAGGTCTTCGGCTGGATCGGTGGCGCCTGCGCCGAGCCGGTGGTGATCCGGGAGGCCCGCCGGGTCATCGAGGAACGGGAGCCGAAGCTGTTGCTGCTCGGCAGCGCGGAGCAGTTCGGTGGCGCGCTGCCCAGTGGCATGGTCGCCGTTCCCATCTCGTGCCAGAGCGAGGGGGCCCTGCAGGTGTACGTGGAACCCGTGATCCCGACCCCGCACCTGGTCGTCGTCGGCCGCTCGCCGATGGCCCACACGCTGGCCGACCTGGCCCGGGCCCTGGGCTGGCGGTCCGAGGTGCACGACGGCCCGGAGTTCTCCGATGCCGACGTCCAGCCGCACTCGCTGGTGGTGGTGGCCACGCAGGGCCACGGGGACGAGGAGGCCATCGAGCGGGCGGTCTCGGCGCGGCCCGCGTTCATCGGCCTGGTCGCCTCCCGGCGGCGCGGCGAGGCCCTGCTCGGCCTGCTGGCCGACCGCGGGGTGGCGCGGCATCTGCTCGACCGGGTCCGGGTGCCGGTCGGGCTCGACCTCGGCCACACCTCCCATCGGGAGATCGCGGTGGCCATCCTGGCCGAGCTGGTCCAGCGGCGGGCCGCCGGCGAGCTGGTGTCGCGTTCGTCCGAGGCGTCCGATGTGGACAGCGGCAGGCCTCCGGCCGAGGTTCTTGACCTCGTGTGCCGGATGACGGTGACCGCCGACGCGTCCAGCCATCCGTACGGGTACGACGGCGAGACGTACTACTTCTGCTGTGCCGGCTGCCGGGACCGCTTCGCGGCCGACCCGGCCGCCTACCTCACCGCCCAGGAGGCCTGATGCAGATCAAGAACAGCTTCGAGGTGGCGCAGCCGGTCGACAAGGTGTGGCGGTTCTTCGACGACATCCCGCAGGTGGCCGCCTGCCTACCCGGCACGAAGCTCACCGACGACCTCGGCGGCAACCGGTACCGGGGCACGGTGGCCATCCGGATGGGTCCGGTGAAGCTGCAGTTCGCCGGCACGGCCGAGATCCGCGAGCGCGACGACGCGGCCAGGCGGCTCGTGGTCGACGCCGCCGGGTCCGACGAGAGGGGTCGGGGCCAGGCCGCCATGTCGGGGACCGCCAGCCTCTCGCCGGCTCACGGCGGAACCCGGGTCGACGTCGACCTCGACCTGCAACTGTCCGGGGCCGCCGCCCAGTACGGGCGGGGGATGATCAACGACGTCACCGCGATCCTGATGAGCGACTTCGCGGCCAGCATGCAACGCCGCATCGAGGCCGTGGACAAGGGGCTCGATCCGGATAGGGTCGGCGCCGCCCGGCCGGCCAGCGGTTTCGCGATCGGCCTGCGGGCGATGCGGCTGGCCCTGGGCCGCGTGTTCGCCCGCTTCTTCCTGCCCTACCAACCCGATCCTCGCTGAGGAGGCCTCCCGATGACGCTGTGGTGGATCGGCAACGCGGTCCTGTTGGTCGTCGTGGTCCCGGTGCTCGTCGCCCTGCTCAACCGCGTGCTGGCGGCGCTCGAACGGATCCGCCGGGCCTCCGACGACATCCTCGACGGTGGCGTCGAGCTGACCCGGGAGCTTGACGACGTACCCGAGATGCTGGCCGTCACCGGCGGCACCGTTCACGACGTGACCGTGGGCGCGACCCGCTACGCCGGCTCCGTCGCGAAACTGCTGGGCTGAGAGAGAGGAACGTCGCCATGCCGGCCGCCGCCTGGGTGACCCTGGTCATCGCCACACTGATCATTGCCGCCGCGGCCCTGGGCCTGCTGCGGGTCATCTTCCATCTCCGAGCCATCCGGCAGACCCTGGGGACGGTGATCGTCGGGGTCCAGGTCGTCGCCCACCAGACCCGCACCGTCCCGGGCTCGGTGGCGGCGGTCAACGCCGACCTCAAGCCCGTCCGCGACTTCTGCGAATCGGTCTGAGGGGGCCCGCATGTACGAGTTCCGCTGCGGCAGCCCGGTCTGCAAGACGCATTTCACCGCGCCGACCGAGGACGCGCTGATGGGTCAGGTCGCCCGGCATGTGCTGGACGCGCACCGCATCGCCAACCCCAGCAGGTCGCTGGTGCAGTTCCTGAAGGACAACACCATCCGTGAGGTGAAGCCATGAACGCGCTCTTCCACGAGGCCAACCGCGGTTGGCTGGTCGGCTACGTCATCACGGTGGCCGTCGTCCTCGTGGTCGTGGCCCTCGTCCTGCCGATCCTGATCCTGGCCGGCTCGATCGGCAAGGAGGCGAAGACGATCAACGATTCCCTGACCCAGGCGGTGCACAACACCGCCGGCCTGAACGGGTTGCACACCACGATCGAGCACGCCGAGGTCATCGTCGCGGGCCTGGCCCGCGGACGAGCGCGGTTGGGAGGCTGACATGAAGGACCCGACCGGCCTGAGCCAGGCGCAGATCGACCTCTGGTGGGGGGCCATCATCGGCGGAGCCGTCATCGTCGTCGCCGTCGCCGCGCTGCTCACCATCCTGGTGATACTCGTGCACCGCATCGACAAGCGCGTGGTGCTGGTGCGCGACAGCCTGCGCGCGGCCGTGGCCAACACCAACGACACGGCCCTGATCGAGGAGACCGCCAAGCGCGTCGACGCCGTCCTGGCTGAGGGTCTCAAGCACCACCTGTTCCTGGGCCGCGTTCTCGACAAGGTTAGGACGTAATCCACGATGATGGTTCTGCTGTCGGTCATCGACATCGTGGCGCTGATCGCCGGCCTGGCGCTGTACCTGTACATCGTCGGCCGGCAGCTGTCCCGGATCGCCACCAACCTCGAGGAGTGCTCCGAGCTGGTGCGCACCGTCAAGGAGAACGCGGCGGCGATCGAGCCGGGGCTGGAGCACGTCAATCGGACCGGCGGCGTAGTCGCCGGCGCGCTGCCGCTGCTGTACGGGATGGCCGAGGGCATCGTCGCCGGCGTCACGCCGCGCCCGGACGCCCCGCCCGCGCGCGAGCCGGCCCGGCCGGCCTCCGGGCGGCGCCGCTCGCGGCTGCACGACGGGGTCGGGTACGTGCCGGCCGGTTCGGCGTCCGTACCGGCGGCTGCCGCGTCCGTACCGGCGGCTGCCGCGTCCGCGCCGGCGGCCGCCGCGTCCGCGCCACCCCCGGCCTAGGTCGACCGGGGCTCGCCGCTCGGGTCGCGCCCGGTGGTGAGCGGACCCGTGGTGGGGGCCCGGTACTCGCCGATCCACTCGTCCCGCCACGACCGGTCGTAGTGCTGCTCGTTGCAGCTCGGGTGGTAGATCGCGGCCAGCTCCTGGGCGATCTGCTCGCGGTGCGACGGCAGCCCGCCCGGCACCTCGTAGGTCGCGATGTAGACCTTCCACCGGCTGCCGGCCCGCTCGGTCCAGCACTGGGCCCGCGGATGCCCGAACGGGAACCGCTGGGCCGACAGGTCGTCGGCCTGGCCCACATAGGCCACCGCGTACCGCTCGACCCGCTCGTCGGGCTTGTACAGGATCGCGTACACCGCCGCGACCGCCGGAGCGGTCCAGCCCCCGAGCAGTCGCGGGCCCTCGAACGGGTACCCGGCCAGCGACCCCAGCCGGATCATGCGTCCAGCTCGTCGTCGGCCTCGCTGAGCACGTCCACGGTCGACACCGGCCAGGCCGGGAGCCCGGCCCGCTTCGCGGCCTCGACGAACTCGGCCTCGCCCTGGCGCCGCGCGGTCTCGCGGTCGTCGGCCTCGATGAGCAGCTGCGCGCCGTAGCGGGTGGTGCCGATGCCGCTGGCGATGCCGCCCCGGACCGCCACCGCGTCGGCCAGCTCCACGATCTCCTCGCGGCTGACCACCCGGTCGCCCTCGGCCACAACGCTCACGCTCCACCTCACCGAACCGTCCCCCTCCGCGTCGCGTCCAGCTCGGGCAGGACCGAGGCGAACTCCTCCAGGCTGCGCAGGCTGTCCCCGGACAGCAGCACGTCGACATGGGGCGCCGCCACCATCATGCCCAATGTGCTCGGTTGGAAGTCACGGTTGGCCCCCTTGTGGGGGTTGAGCCACACCACCCGGTGGGCCAGCCGGGCCAGCCGTTCCATCGCCGTGGACAGCACCTGCGGGTCGCCCCGGTCGAGCCCGTCCGAGCAGATCACGACGATCCCGGCCCGGCACACGCCGCGTCGCCCCCAGCCCCGTACGAAGGTATCCAGCGAGTCGCCGATGCGGGTGCCGCCCTCCCAGTCGAAGACGGTCCGGGCCGCCTGGGCCAGGGCGTCGTCGACCCGGCGCCGCTCCAGCGCCTTCGTGATCCGGGTGAGCCGGGTGCCGAAGCAGAACACCTCCGCCCGCGTGCTGGCCCGCAGGGCCGAATGGGCGAACTGCAACAGGTTGCGCGAGTAGTCGGCCATGGAGCCCGAGACGTCGAGGATGAGCACGAGCGGCCGCCGCCGCAACCGCCGGCGCCGCCAGAACAGGCGCGACGGCTCGCCGTGCATCCGCATGGTCTCCCGGACGGTGCGGCGGGGATCGGGTACCCGACCGTCCCGGGCCACGATCCGGCGCCGGGTTCGACGGCGGGGTGGGACCAGCCGCATCCGGGCCATGATGCGGCGCAGGCTGGCCAGCTCGTCCGGCGTGCAGGCCGCGAATGCCTTGCCGCGCAACACCTCCGCGTCCGAGCCGACCAGCCCGAGCCGAGCCGGACGCTCATGGGGGCCGGTGCCGGGCTCGGTGGCCGGTACGTCGAGAACCGACTCCGACGTGGCCACGGTCGTCAGGGCGCGCCGCACGGGCTCGGGCAGCTCCTCGGCACCGTCGAGGAAGAAGCTCCGGAACACCCGGTCGTAGATCGCGATGTGCTCGCGCCGGGTGACCATCGTGGTGCGACCGGCCCAGTACAGGTCGAGCAGGTCGCTGGGGTCGAGCGGGGCCATCGCCTGGCAGTAGGTCAGCACGTCGCCCGACCCGACCGGCAGGCCGGCCGCTCGCAGGGCCCGGCCGAAGGCCACCAGCGCGTCGACCATCGGCGGCGGGTCAGGCACCCTGGACGATCCCGTCCAGGTTCGCCCGCACCAGCTCGAGGTCGTCACGCTCCTTGACGACCGAGCCCAAGGTGTCGGAGACCGTGCGGGCGTCCAGATCGGACTCGCCGAGAACCTCGAGGGTACGGACCCAGTCGATGGTCTCGGCCACGCCCGGCGGCTTGGCCAGCTCCAGCTCGCGGAGCCGGTTGACCGCGGCGACCACCTTGCGGGCCAGTGCTTCGGCCACTCCCGGGGCCCGGATCAGGACGATCTCCACCTCGCGCTCGGGGCTCGGGTAGTCCACCCAGTGGTAGACGCAGCGGCGCTTGAGGGCGTCGTGCAGTTCCCGGGTCCGGTTGGAGGTGAGCACGACCAGCGGCGGCGTCTCGGCCCGGATCGTACCGATCTCCGGGATCGTGATCTGGAAGTCGGAGAGCAGCTCGAGCAGGAACGCCTCGAACTCGTCGTCGGCCCGGTCGATCTCGTCGACGAGCAGGACGGCCCGGTCACCGGCCCGGACCGCCTCCAGCAGCGGCCGCTCCAGCAGGAACTTCGGCCCGAACAGTTGGTCCACCGCCTGCTCGGTGTCGAGCTGCCGTTCGGACAGCGCCCGGATCTGCAGCATCTGGCGGGCGTAGTCCCATTCGTAGAGGGCCTGGTTGGTGTCGATGCCCTCGTAGCACTGCAGGCGGATGAGTCGCCGGCCGAACACGGCCGCGAGTGTCTTGGCGACCTCGGTCTTGCCGACGCCCACCTCGCCCTCGATGAGGACCGGCCGGCCCAGGGAGATGGCGACGAACAGCGCGGTGCCGAGGCCGCGGTCGGCCAGGTAGCCACCGTCGCGCAGGCGAGAAGTCAGCTCGGCCACATCGGCCGGACGATCCATGTGGGCTCCGTCGGGGTACGCCGTGGTCAGCGGGACTGGTCGGGGCCGAGCACGAGGTCACGGACCGAGCCTCCGGCGGTGCTCAGCTTGCCCTCCCGGCGCAGCCGCTCCCGCCAGGCCGCCCGCAGGTCCGTGCCGGGCTCGGCCATGCCGTCGAAGGTGACATCCTTCATGTTGCGGCAGACCTTCGCCTCCCCGAACGCCTCGGCGGCGTCCTCGCCGTCCCGCGCACCGGTCGACCAGATCGAACGCAGCACCTCCACCGCCTCATCGGGCTGGTACGCCATGACCGATCATCCTCTCCGGCCGAACTGGATCCCAGGTGCAACCGTAGGCCGCCTCCGGGGCCAATGCGAGTGCAGATTAAGCCTTTCCTTAGCGCCCTATCGGCTCTTCCCGGCGGCGATCGCCTCGGCAACGATGGACACCGCGATTTCAGCCGGCGTGCCAGCCCCGATGTCCAGCCCGGCCGGCCCGTGCACCCGCTCGAGGTCGGTGACGCCCCGCGAGGCCAGCCAGTCGGCCCGGGCCTCCTGCATCCGCCGCGAGCCGAGCGCCCCGATATAGCCGACGTTTCCGGCCAGGGCGGTGGCCAGCGCCGGCCCGGCCAGCTCGATGTCGTGGGCCGCCACCACGACCTTGTCGAGCCCGGCCAGCCCCGGGATCACCCCGGTCGCGGCGCTGACCTGGTTGAGCACCTGTGACTGCCAACCGAGCAGCCCGGCCAGGCCGACCAGGGCGTCGGCGACCGGACCCGGGCCCACGATCACCAGCGTGGGCACCGGCCACAGCACCGTGATGACGGCCTCCGCGGTGACCGCGGTCCCGCTGACGCCGCCCGCGAACAAGCGGGTGGCGTCGGCATCGGCCTCGCCGATCGTGTTCGGGCCGTAGAGCGAGGTCCGCACCACCCGGTCGCCGTCAAGCCGGGCCACCAGGCATATCGGGGTCCTCTCGCGCAGCCGGTCCCAGAGGTCGGAGGGCAGGTCGGCCCCGGCGATGAGCAGGCACCGCGCGTCGCCGCCGCGGGCCAGCCCGGCCAGCTCGGCCTCCAGCGGACCGACATGGAGCCGGACGAGCCGGCCGCCGCGGCCGCCGGCGGCGAGGTCGGCCAGCTGGTCGTCGAGGGCACCGCCCAGCACCGAGCCGATCCGCCCGCCGCCCGGCGTGAGGGCGAGCGCCCCGTTGAGGTCGACCGGACGGACACCCTCGGTCTCCACCGCCCAGGCGACGTCGACCCGCGTACCGGCGCGCAGGCACGCGGCCACCGTCAACGCGATCTCGTACATGCCGACAGCCTAGCCGCTCATCCACAGTGGAGAGAACTAGTGACTTCGGGCCTTCCTGGGCGTTCGCGGGGCCGACGCGAGACTGGTGACCAGGCGACGGAGCTGTTCGGCGTACGCGTCGAGAAACTCGGGGGAGTCGGCCGGTTGCCCGGTGACGCGGCGCACGATCTGGGGGAGCAGGGTCGGGGCCAGCGTCGCCGCGAACAGCATCACGAGTACATGGGCCGGGTCGTGCTCGGCCGCCAGCTCGCCGGCGTCCTGGCGGCGGCGCAGGTCCTCGACCATGGCCGCGAAGTAGCTGTCGGTTTCGGGGTCGCCGGGTTCGCCGGCAGGGCCGGTGTCGGCCAGGCCCTCCCAGCCCAGCAGCCGGGCCCATGCTCGCTGCGCGGCGCCGAGGTTAAGGAAGTCGACGAGGGTGTCGGCCAGGGGTCGGTCGGGCCGGACGTTTCCGCTGGTGGACTCCCACTGGCGCTGGATCGCGCGGTACAGGCCCTCCTTGCCGTCGAAGTAGTACGAGATGAGCTGCTGGTTGACGCCGGCGCGAGCGGCGATGGCGCTGATCCGGGCCCCGGCGAAGCCGTGCTCGCTGAACTCGGCGATGGCCGCCCCGATGATGCGCTCGCGCGTGCGCTCGGGGTCGCGTTTGCGCTCGTCGCCGCGCGGCGACCGGCGAGGCTGGGTCACGACATCACCCTAGCATAGTCATCTGGACGCCGGATTTAATCAAACATTCGCTTGACAATGCCATCCGATCGCGTGAGACTCGGGTCCATGACATCCTTCAAAGTCGCCATCATCGGAGCCGGGATCGGCGGCCTGTGCCTGGCCCAGGGCCTACGCCGGGCCGGGGTCGCGGTGACCGTGTACGAACGCACGCGGTCCCGGACCGACTGGCTCCAGGGCTACCGCATCCACATCAACCCGAACGGCAGCCGGGCGCTCAAGGCCTGCCTGCCACCGGCCGCCTGGCAGACATTTCTCGACACGGTGTCGGTCGACGGCGGCGGCTTCGGCTTCACCACCGAACGCCTCGACGACCTGCTCCGCTTCCGGGCCGACGAGCTCACGCCGGCGGCCCAACCCGAGGACCGTCACTACGGCGTCAGCCGCATCAGCCTGCGCGAGGTCCTTCTGTCCGACTTGGACGACGTGGTCGCGTTGGGGCGGGAGTTCACCCGCTACGAGACCGCCGCCGACGGCCGGGTCATCGCCCATTTCACCAGTGGCGAGCCGGCCACGGCCGACGTGCTCATCGGTGCCGACGGCGCGAACTCGCGGGTACGCCAGCAACTGCTCCCGCACGCGCGGCGGGTCGACACCGGCGTGGTGGCGATCGCCGGCAAGTTCCGCCTGGAGGGCGTGTCCGTACCCGATCGGCTGGCCGACGACGCCAACCTCGTCATCCCGTACGGCCGAGGCTCGCTCTTCACCGCGGTATGGCATCCGGACCGCCGGATGCTCGCCGCCGGCGCACCGGCGGACTTTCTCTTCGACAACGACACCGCCTACATCCTCTGGGGCTACAGCGACGCCGCCAGCTTCCTGCCCCGCGCGATCGAGGAACTGTCCGGATCCGACCTTCGCCAACTCGTCCTCGACCGCGTCGCCGGCTGGGCGCCCGCCCTGCGCGACATCGTCGCCGGCTCCGACCCCACCACCGTCAACGCGATCCGCGTCCGCACCGCCACCCCGGTCAAGCCGTGGCCGACCGGTCCCGTGACCCTGCTCGGCGACGCGATCCACAATATGACCCCGATGGCCGGGATCGGCGCCAACACGGCCCTGCGCGACGCCGAGCTGCTGTGCCGCCAGCTCACCGCCATCAACGCCGGCCGGCTCGAGCTGCTGCCGGCGGTGGCGGAATACGAACGCCAGATGCTCGACTACGGCTTCGCCGCGGTGAAACAGTCGCTGCGCAACGCCCGCCAGGCCGCGTCGTCCAACCGCATCGGTCGCGCGCTGTTCCGGGCCACGCTGCGCGCCATCAACGCCGTACCACCCCTTCGCCGCCGGATGGCCGCCCAGTTCGGCCAGTAGGGTTTGTGCGCTGGCGTCGGTTCGCCGGGGGTCTGCCGGGTATACGTTGGGGTTGTGCGGCCGAGCGAAGTCACCGACGTCCTGAACCGTCCGATCAGCCAGGAGCTCCTGGCCCGCGATCTGACTCGCCTGGCCTACGTGGCCAGGGACGGCACGCCGCGGTCCATCCCGATCGGGTTCACCTGGAACGGGTCCACGGTCGTCATGTGCACCGCGAAGAACGCCGCGAAGGTGCGGGCCCTACGAACCAACCCGGCGGTGGCCCTGACCATCGACACCGAGGTGCACCCACCGAAGATCCTGCTCATCCGTGGACGGGCCGAGCTGGACGTGGTCGAGGGCATTCCCGAGGAGTACCTCGAGATGAACGGCAGCTACACCATGACGCCCGAGCAACGGGTCGAGTGGGAGGCCGAGGTGCGTTCGCTCTACGACGGCATGGTCCGGATCGTCGTCGTGCCGACGTGGGCGAAGCTGATCGACTTCGAGACGACCCTCCCGAGCGCGGTTGAGGAGCTGTACCGGCAGCGCGACGAACGCCAGCAGGCCTGAGCGCCGTCGCTAGTGCTAGTGCCCGCGGTCCTACGCAGTCCCGGGCCGTCGACCTCGGTACGCCCGAATGAGGCCGCCCAGGCGACGTTCTGGCGGTGTTATGAGGTCTTCGACGCCGAAGCGACCCCTTGAGCTGTCGGCCGCGGGGATAGACAAGGTCATCGGGGTAGAGTTTACAGTCCACTATGGATTCAGCGGCCGGATACTCAGGGATCTTGATTCTGTCCCGGCGTGTCGGCCTGTTCTTGTCGGACCCCTCGGATATTCTCGTACGCATGTCCAGCACTGCCCTGACGCCGCAGCGGTTGCCGGACGGGTTCGCGTTCCTGCCGCCGGGTCCGGTGCTGGCCGGGGTGTTGGCGTCGGTGGATGTGTCGCGGTTGGCCCCGGGCGAGGTGTTCGAGGTGTTGGCCGCGCAGGCGCGGATGGTGGCGCACTATCAGGCGCAGCTGCTGTCCAGCCTGTACGAGGGCGGTCGGGTCACCTACGTACCGGGGGCGGGTCCGCTGGACC